>Ga0302324_100019508_pt1 | contig 13311 bp, 11 predicted proteins | sample Palsa_T0_1_FD_201949 | JGI IMG/M metagenome (GOLD analysis project Ga0302324, IMG submission 201949) | Peat permafrost microbial communities from Stordalen Mire near Abisko, Sweden - Palsa_T0_1 | ecosystem: Environmental > Terrestrial > Soil > Palsa > Peat permafrost | place: Sweden: Abisko...
AGGCCGCCGCCACGGCCGCCGAGGTCGCGCCGTCGACGTCATAGTCGCCGAAAATGGCCACCTGCTCGCCCCGCTCCATCGCGTCGGCGATGCGGCTCGCCGCCGCCGCCATGCCGGTCAGCACGTCGGGGTCGGGCATCAGGCCTTTGAGCGTCGGATCGAGATAGGCGCCGACCGCGTCGGCCTCGACGTCGCGTCCGGCGACGACGCGGGCGAGCAGTTCCGGGACACCATGGCGCTGCACGATGGCGAGCGCACGCGCGTTGCCGCGGTCGTCGAGCCGGTCGCGCCAGGCGCGCCCCGTCACGGAGCGCTCGACGCCGAGAAAATGGCGGTTCAACTGGGTGATGGCCATGCTCGCTGCTTGGCAAGGCTTCGCCGCGCCGGACACCGGCGGGATCTGCGTCGCGATTCGCGATTATAGCAGAGGCATCAAACGGGGATGCGGCGTCGGGGGCGTCATCCACTGCCGTAACGGTACGATGAGTTGAGCTCTTGCGAAACCCATCGGCGGACACGCGGCGGCGCCATGATGGGTTTCGCTACGCTCAACCCATCCTACAGATCACATCCTACAAATGAAACTTCTCCAGCTGGCGGTGCTCGGCGCGGATCCAGCGCACGGTGCCGGTGGCGGCGCGCATCACCACCGTTTCGGTCTCGACCATGCCCGGCCTGAAACGGACGCCCTTGAGCAGCGAGCCGGTGGTGACGCCGGTCGCCGCGAACACGCAGTCGCCCCGCACCATGTCTTCCATGTCGTATTTCTTGCGGGGGTCCTTGATCCCCATCTTCGCCGCGCGCCCGCGCTTCTCCTCGGTGTCGAGCACCAGTCGCCCCTGGATCTGGCCGCCGATGCAGGCGAGCGCCGCCGCCGCCAGCACGCCTTCCGGCGCGCCGCCGACGCCGATGTAGATGTCGATCCCGGTCGCTTCGGGGTCGGCGGTGTGGATGACGCCGGCGACATCGCCGTCGGTGATGAAGCGCACGGCGGCGCCGACCTTGCGCACGGCGGCGACGAGATCGGCATGGCGGGGACGGTCGAGGATGAGCGCGGTGATGTCGGCGGGCTTGACGCCCTTCGCCTTGGCGAGCGCGCGGATGTTGTCCTCCGGCGATGCATCGAGATCGACGATGCCCTTGGCATAGCCGGGGCCGATCGCGATCTTTTCCATGTAGACGTCGGGGGCGTTGAGGAACGAACTGCCTTCCGCCACCGCCATGGTGGCGATGGAGCCCGCCATGTCCTTGGCGCACAGCGTCGTGCCCTCCAGCGGATCGACCGCGATATCCACCTTCGGGCCGCGGCCGGCGCCGACCTTCTCGCCGATGAACAGCATCGGCGCCTCGTCGCGCTCGCCCTCCCCGATCACCACGGTGCCGATGATCGGCAGGTTGTTCATCTCCCGCCGCATCGCGTCGACCGCCGCCTGGTCGGCTGCCTTCTCGTCGCCGCGGCCGCGCAGCCGCGCCGCCGCCACGGCGGCACTCTCCGTCACCCGCGCGATCTCCAGCGCGAGGATGCGGTCCAGCACGGTGCTGGTCTTGCTGGGTCTCGACGACATCGGATTCCCTTCCTGCCGGTTGGCGGCTAATTCTTCTCGATGCGAATGACCTGCGGCTGGCCGGCGAGCACGCCCTCGCCCTTGATGGCGTTCAAGGCGCGGCGCACGGCATCCTCGGTCGTGGCATAGGTGATCAATATGACGGGGGCCGGCGTCTCCGGGCTTCTCGGATCGTCGCCGCCATGGGGCCGGCCGCCGGGATGACGCTGCACGATCGATTCGAGCGAGATCATCTGGTCCGCCAGATGCTTTGCGATGGTGGCGAAGGTGCCGGGGCGGTCGAGCGCGAGGAGACGGATGTAGTAGCCGCCTTCGTGGCGCTGCATCGGCGCCTGGCGGTTCTCCACCAGCGCGCCGGACGGCCGGCCGAATGCCGGAACCCGCACCCCTCGGGCGATGTCGGCGAGGTCGGCGACCACCGCCGACGCGGTCGCCTCGCCGCCCGCCCCCGGCCCGACCAGCGTGACCGGCGAAATCCCGTCGGCATCGATGGAGATCGCGTTGGTCACGCCCATGACCCGGGCGATGGCGCTCTCCTTCGGCACCATGGTCGGATGCACGCGCTGCTCGATGCCCTCCGCGGTGCGCACCGCGACACCCAGCAGCTTGACCCGATAGCCGAGTTCTTCGGCCGCCTCGAGATCCTCCGACGCGATCGAGGAAATCCCTTCGACGTACACCGCGTCGGGATTGACGCGGGCGCCGAATGCGATGCTCGCGAGAATGGCGAGTTTCTGCGCGGTGTCGAAGCCTTCCACGTCGAAAGTCGGGTCGGCCTCGGCATAGCCCAGGCGCTGCGCGTCCGCGAGGCATTCGGCGAACGAAAGCTGTTCCCGTTCCATGCGGGTCAGGATGTAATTGCAGGTGCCGTTGAGAATGCCGTAGATGCGCGCGAAGGAATTGCCGGCGAGGCCCTCCCGCAAGGTCTTGACGACCGGGATCGCGCCGCCCACCGCGGCCTCGAAATTGAGCGCCGCACCGTGCTTCTCGGCGAGGCCGGCGAGGGCGGCGCCGTGCCGGGCGAGCAGCGCCTTGTTCGCGGTGACCACGGATTTGCCGGCTGCGAGCGCGGTTTCCACCGCCCGCTTGGCGGGATCGCCGTCGCCGCCCATCAATTCGACGAACACGTCGATGTCGCCGTCAGCGGCGAGCGTGACGGGGTCGGCGACGAAGCGCGGCTTCGCGGCGCCGAGGTCGCGCTTCTTGTCGGGATCGCGCGCGCTCACCGCGACCACCTCGATGGCGCGGCCGCAGCGCAACGCCAGCACGTCGTGGTGCTGCTCCAGGAGCCGCACCACGGCGGAACCGACCGTGCCGAGCCCGGCAAGACCCGCTTTCAGGGGCGCGACCATTGACCGTCCGCAAAAGGCGATCGCGCCGCGGATCAGCGGCGCTTCGCAAGAGGGACGACGTTGTGCAACTTTTCCGGGCCGGTTTCAAGGAACCGCCGCAGGTTGCGTGCCGCTTGGCGGATGCGCTGCTCGTTTTCCACCAATGCGATGCGCACATGGCCCTCGCCGTGCTCGCCGAAGCCGATGCCGGGGGCCACCGCGATCTCGGCCTTTTCGATCAGCAAGGTCGAGAACTCCACCGTGCCGAGGGTGCGGAACGGCTCGGGCAGGGTCGCCCACGCGAACATCGATGCCCGCGGCGCGGGGATGTCCCAGCCGGCGCGGCCGAAGCTCTCCACCAGCACGTCGCGGCGGCGCTTGTAGATGTCGCGCATCTCGCGGATGCAGTCGTCGGGCCCGTTGAGGGCCGCGGTGGCGGCGACCTGGATCGGCGTGAAGGCGCCGTAATCGAGATAGGATTTGACGCGGGCGAGCGCCGCGATGATGCGCTCGTTGCCGACCGCGAACCCGATGCGCCATCCCGGCATCGAATAGGTCTTGGACATCGAGGTGAATTCCACCGCGACATCCATCGCGCCCGGCACCTGCAGGATCGACGGCGGCGGATTGTCGTCGAAATACACTTCGGCATAGGCGAGATCGGACAGCACGATCAGGCTGTGCTTCTTGGCGAAAGCGATGACGTCCTTGTAGAACTCGAGGTCGGCGACGGCGGCGGTCGGATTGGCCGGGTAGCACACCACCAGCGCCAGCGGCTTCGGGATCGAGTGCATGCAGGCGCGCTCGAGCGCATCGAAAAACTGCGGCGTCGGATCGGACGGCACCGAACGGATCACCCCGCCCGCCATCAGGAAGCCGAAGGCGTGTATGGGGTAGCTCGGATTGGGCACGAGGACGACGTCACCCGGCGCCGTGATCGCCTGCGCGACGTTTGCAAATCCCTCCTTGGACCCCAATGTACTGACGATCTGGGTGTCCGGATTGAGCTTCACCCCGAACCGGCGGGCGTAATAGGCGGCCTGGGCCCGGCGCAGCCCGGGAATGCCCTTGGAGGCGGAATAGCGGTCGGTGCGCGGCCGCCCGACCGTGTCCTTGAGCTTCTCGATGACATGGGCGGGGGTCGGCAGATCGGGGTTTCCCATGCCGAGGTCGACGATGTCGGCACCGGCATTGCGCGCCACCGCCTTGGCGCGGTTCACCTGTTCGAACACATAGGGTGGCAAGCGGCGGATGCGGTGAAATTCTTCCATCTTCCCAGTCTCCGGCACGCGGGGCCGCGGGGGTCTCCGAAGGGCTAGCCATTTACCATGGAAACGGCGTCATGCATCGCTTTTCACCAGGGACGGCCCGGCTAATTCGGGTTCGCGGCGGACGACTGCGCGCGCCGCGCCTGCTCGGCGCGCACGACCGCGAGCTCGGCCTCCACCCTTTTCTTCTCTTCCTCGGTCAGGACTACGGAATTGCGGGGCGGTGGCATATCATGGACCGCCGGATAGGCCGGCGGGGTCGCCGGACGCTCGGGCGTGCCTTCGGGCAGGCCGCCCATCGAGGTGGGAATGTCTCCCCCCATGGTCGAGCACGAGGCCAGCGGGCCGGCCCCCGCCAGGGCCAGCGTCAATCCGAGCAACAGCAGGGTCGGTTGGCGCAGATTGCGGCCAACGCTTCGCGACTTTGACATCTTTGTCAGACAGTGCCGATGGTATGCGCTAGGCAGATGGTAGAATGGCCCCACGGTCCCGTATCTCGTTAATATGTCTAAACAATGGAGTAAAATCGAGGATGGCAAAACCACCCCAAGCCGGCGGCCCGCCCCCTGCTTCGGGCCGGCCGCGCCGATCCCGGCGCAAACGAGCCCCGAGCGACCGCGGTCCGGTCCCCCACAGCGTCCCGGCCGAGCCGGCAACCGCGACCGAAGCTTCATCCAATAAGATTAACGCCATCTTACCTCCGGAAACAACGGCGGCGACAGCGCAGCCCACTGAGCAAATGGCTGCCCCCACAGCCGTGGCAGCCGATCCCCCCATTGCCACGCCCGCGGAGACTCCTGAGGTGACCGCCGTACCACCGGCCTCGGAACCCGACGCGGCCGGGCCGGTCGCGACCGGGCTCGCATCGGCCCCGCCTGCGGGTTCCGAACCTGCCTCTCCCGAACCTGCCTCTCGCGAACCTGCCTCTCGCGAACCTGCTGCCCCAATACCGGCAACTCCCGAGCCTGCCCGATCCGAGCTTGCCCAGCCCGCAGAACCCCAGACTGCTCCGGAGCCGGAAACTCCCCAGCCGGCCGCGCCGGCGCCCGTAGCCCCGAAAGTCGCCACTTCCGAGCCCCCATCATCGGTCCCGGCAGCCTCCGAGCCCGCCGCTCCCGAGGCGGCCGCCGCCAAACCCGCAGGCGCCCAACAAGCCATTTTCAAGCCTGGAATTCCCAAAGCTCGCACGGTCCCCAGGCCGGCCGCCCCCAAGCCCGCGGTCTCCAGGCCCATGATCGCCAAGCCCGGGATCCCCAAACCTGGAATCCCCAGACCTGGAATCCCCAGACCTGCGACCTCCCTTCCTCCCATGCAGGAGCGAACCGCCGTCACGCCGGTGGCGGGCCCACCGGCAGCACTGCCGCCGCTCGCCCTGCCGGCGTTCATCCCGGCGCGTGCGGTCCCGACTGCGCCACCCGCCGCCCCGCCGCCCGCGACGTCTGCCGAGGCCTATCCCGGCAGCATGGACCTCGATGCACTGACCAAGAATTTCGCCCGGCTGGTGGAGGAAGGCGGCCGCGCCGTCGCCGCCTATCTCAAGCCGCGCGAGGATGGCGCCCAGAAGGTCGGCTATACCGACGAGATCAACGACGCCGTGAAGACCCTCGGCCAGGTCGCGGAATACTGGTACTCCGACCCCCAGCGCGCCGTCGAGATGCAGACGCGGCTCGGCAAGAGCTATCTCGACCTGTGGGCGAGCGCGGCACGGCGCCTGGCCGGCGAGCCCACCGAGCCGGTCGCCACGCCCGATCCGCGCGACAAGCGCTTCAAGGACCCCGAATGGTCCTCGAACCAGTACTTCGATTTCCTCAAGCAGGCCTATCTCGTGACCGCCGACTGGGCCAGGCGCCTCGTCGAAGACGCGAGCGAGCTCGAACCCGCGACCCGACAGAAGGCGGATTTCTACATGCGCCAGCTCGTCAACGCGGCGTCGCCGTCCAATTTCGTCTTCACCAATCCGGAACTGCTGCGCACCACGCTCAGGGAGAACGCGGAGAACCTCGTCCGCGGCACCCACATGCTCGCCGAGGACATCGCGGCCGGCGGCGGCGAGCTCAAGATAAGGCAGTCCGACGCCTCGAAATTCGAGGTCGGCCGCAATCTCGCGGTGTCGCCCGGCAAGGTGGTCCATCAGAACGAGCTGATGCAGCTCATCCAATATGCGCCGGCCACCGAAACGGTGCTGCGGCGTCCGCTGCTGCTGGTGCCGCCCTGGATCAACAAGTTCTACGTGCTCGATCTCGCGCCGGAAAAATCGCTGATCAAATGGTGCGTCGATCACGGGCTCACGGTGTTCTGCGTCTCATGGGTCAATCCGGACGAGCATCTCGCCGCCAAGGACTTCGCCGACTACATGCGCCAGGGCCCGCTGGAGGCCCTCGACGCCGTCACCAGGATCACCGGCGAGACCGAAGTCAACGCGGTCGGCTATTGCGTCGGCGGCACGCTGCTCGCGATCACGCTCGCCTATATGGCGGCCACCGGCGACCGCCGCATCGCGTCGGCGACGTTCCTCACCACCCAGGTCGACTTCACCTATGCGGGCGACCTCAAGGTGTTCGCGACCTCCGAGGAGCAGATCGCGTCTGTCGAGCGCCAAATGGCCGAGCGCGGCTATCTCGAAGGCGCCAAGATGGCGACCGCCTTCAACCTGCTTCGCTCCAACGACCTGATCTGGCCTTATGTGGTCAACAACTACCTCAAGGGCGAGGCGCCGTTCCCGTTCGACCTGTTGTACTGGAATGCGGACGCGACGCGCATGCCGGCGGCCAATCACTCCTATTACCTGCGCAACTGCTACCTCGAGAACAACCTCACCGGGGGGAAGATGACGATCGACGGCGTCGGGATCGACCTCGGCAAGGTCAAGACGCCGGTCTACAATCTCGCCACAAGGGAGGACCACATCGCACCGGCGAGGTCGGTCTATCTCGGCTCATCCTTCTTCGGCGGACCGATGCGGTTCGTGCTGTCGGGCTCCGGCCACATCGCCGGCGTGGTCAACCCGCCGAGCAAGGCGAAGTATCAATACTGGACCGGCGAGACGCCCAAGGGCGACGACATCGACGCCTGGCTGAAGAAGGCGACCGAGCACCCGGGCTCGTGGTGGACCGACTGGCTCGCCTGGATCAAGGCGCAGGACAGCGCAGAAGTCCCGGCCCGTCAGCCCGGCGGCGGCGTGGTCGCCCCGATCGAGGACGCGCCGGGCAGCTACGTGAAGGTGCGGAGTTAGAACATAACGCCGTCATTCCGGGGCGCGCGTCTTCGCGCGAACCCGGAATCCAGTCTGCGGTATGGGCGGCAAAGCCGACTGGATTCCGGATTCGCCGCTGTCGCGGCGCCCCGGAATGACAGCGCTTCACGGGAACAGCGCGACCTGCTCGAGACCCGTGGTCTCGGGAAATCCGAGCACCAGGTTCATGTTCTGCACCGCCTGGCCGGCGGCGCCCTTGACGAGGTTGTCGAGCGCCGCGACGATGATGGCGCGGGGCGCGATGCGATCCGCAGTCACGCCGACGAAGGTCATGTTGGAGCCGCGGACGTGGCGCGTCTGCGGCGTCTCGCCGAACGGCAGCACGTGCACGAAGGGTTCGCCGCCATAGGTCTTGGCGAGGAGCGCATGGAGATCCTGAGGCGACCGGCCGGCGAGCCCGCGCACATAGATGGTCGAGAGTATCCCGCGATTCATCGGAACCAGATGCGGGGTGAAGGTGACGGTGACCTGGCGGCCGGCGGCGGCGGAGAATTCCTGGTCGAGCTCGGCCATGTGGCGGTGGTGGCCGACGCCATAGGCGTGAAATCCTTCCGACACTTCCGAGAACAGCATGTTCTCCCGCGCCGCCCTGCCCGCTCCGGTCATCCCCGATTTGGCGTCGACCACGATCTCGTCGAGATCGATGGCCCCGGCCTTGATCAGCGGCACCAGGGGCAGTTGCGCGCATGAGGTGTAGCAGCCGGGATTGGCGACCAGCCGGGCCTTCTTGATCCGCTCGCGGTAGATTTCGACGAGGCCGTAGACCGCTTCGCCCTGAAGCTCCGGCGCGTGATGGGCGTCGCCATACCAGCGCGCATAGGCGGCAGTGTCGGCGAGGCGGAAGTCGGCGGAGAGGTCCACCACCTTCATACCCGGCGCCCGGGCGAACAGGTCCTTGATGACCTTCTGGGTGGTGGCATGGGGCAATGCGCAGAACACGAGGTCGAGGCCGAGCGCCGGCCAGTCGAGGCCGTCGAGCGGGACGAGCTTGGGCAGCGTGTAGGGCGAGAACTGCGGGAAGACGTCGCGCATCTCCTGCCCGGCCTTGCGGTCGGCGGTCAGAAGCGCGATCTCGACCTGCGGATGGCGCAGCAGCAGGCGCACGCATTCCGATCCGGTATAGCCGGACGCGCCGAGCACGCCGATCTTCGCGAGTCTGGTCATGTCTCTCTCCGCAGCAGGTGCCGCCGGAAACCGGATACCGCGTCGAATTTCGGGAGAAACACGCCGCGGAAGCCGCGGCCGCAGGTGACGGTCCAACGCGTTCGCCCGCCGCGGCCGGAACAGGGCCACAGCGGCGCAGGGTGGAAATGCGCGTCGCGATCATGGCGGCGCATATAAAGACGCAGGCCGATTTCGTCAACGTAAAGTGAAGCGCCGCCCATCGAACCTTTTCCCGGCAGGCCCAGACTAAGGGTGACAGGGAAAGTTCCGAACCAAGGGGACGATGATGGCGCAGTTCGCAATTTCGAAGGCCGAGGGCCGGTTTTTTGGTCTCGACATGGGCGACTGGTCCATGCTGCTCGGCGGCTCCGTGCTCATCGCACTCATGGCCGTGCTGGTCTGACTGTCTTCCCGGATTTCGCTTTTCGCTCAATCCAGGCTACGTGCTTCAGACTGACTTTAAGCCGAACATCATAAATCACGGGAAAAACAGAGGATTCCGTGGTCTGGCCTTGCGGCCGGCCGCAGAATAACATCTTTCCGCGGCCAGTCGTAGACCTTGCGCCTCGGCCAGCACCGGTTCGTGGTCGTAGAAGGCGTGCCAGCCGGGAGGGGGGTGGACAGGAACGGCACCGCCCAGATCGTTTCTCGCACCAAAATCACGGCCAAATGAACTTGAAAATCTTGGAGATGCCGTCGCCCAAAGTGAGCAGCATCGCCGCCCATATGAAGGCCGAGACGAAGTTCGCCGCCTGGAACTGCCAGAACGGCATGGCGAAGATCCCGGCCACCAGCGGCACCGAGGCGCGCAGCGGCCCGAAGAAGCGGCCGATCATGATCCCCAACGCCCCCCACAGCTTCACGAACCGTTCGCCGCGCGGGATCAGTTCGGGGTGGCGCGACAGCGGCCACATATGCGCCACCGCCGGCCCGAGCTTGAGGCCGACCCAGTAGGACAGCCAGTCGCCCAGCGCCGCCCCGATCGCGCCGGCCACGAGGATCGGCCAGAAGCTGATGCCGCTGCCGCTGATCACGGCGCCGATGGCGACCAGCATCGCCCAGGCCGGCAGCAGCAGCGATATGAAGGCGAGCGATTCCCCGAACGCGAGCGCGCCGACGATGGGCGCCGCCCACACCTCATGGGCGCGCACGAAGTCGGCCACCGCCTGAGTATATTCTTCAAACATGGAGGCATTTTATCCCGGAACCGGGCCGATTGGACCAGCGGCGCGTCTTGCCGCGGCGCCCCCTCCCCACCCTCCCCCGCAAGCGGGAGAGGGGGAAGAGGCCTCGCGTGATGGCGAACTGGCCGGCGCCGGCGGCGCGCGCCGCCCAACCTCCCTCTCCCGCTTGCGGGGGAGGGTTGGGGAGGGGGCGCTTTTGGCCGGCACAAGCCGGCCACGCGAGGCTACTTCGCGGCGGCCGGGAACGTCGGCAGCTTGCCGACGTCGCGCGCATCGTGCTGGATGATCACGGTGGCTTTCAGGTTCGCCGCGATCTTCTTGAAGCGGTCGATCGAGGCAACCGACTCGGCGCGGTCGGTGTTGAAGCTGGGCACACCGTCGTTGTCGTAGTTTTCACGGAAGTGCACGACATCGCCGCTGATCAGCACGTTGCCCATGTCTTTCAGCTTGACCAGCAGGCTGTGATGGCCCGGCGTATGCCCGGGGGTGTTCAACATGACCACGGTGCCGTCGCCGAACACGTCCTTGTCGCCCGGAACCGGTTCGACCTTGCCCTCGCCGCTGATCCAATTGGCGAAGTTCGCGGGATTGGCCACCGCACTCATCTTCGGGTCGGTCAGCGCGTCCCAATCCTTCTTGCCGATGAGGAGCGTCGACTTCGGCAGCGAGCCCACCTGGCCGATGTGATCGCCGTGATAGTGGCTGATGCCCACATACTTGACCTGCTCGGGCTTCACCCCCGCCTGCGCCAGCAGGGCCACTAGGGGAGTCTTCGGCGCAACGGCGCCGGCGGTCATGGGCTGGCCGCTGTCCCAGACCATGTATTCGTCGCCGTGCTTGATGAGATAGCAGCTGAAAACCAGCTGAATCTTGACGCCGTTGTAGGCATAGGTGTCGCTGAAGCGCTGGCCGACGTCGGTCGGCGGGGCGTTGGTGCCGCAGTCCAGACGCGTGAGCGTCACTTCCGGGGCCGCTTGCGCCGAAGCCGACGCGCTGATCAAGGCGTTGGCGCATACGCCGACGGCCAGCAAAAACAGAGTTCGCCGCATGGTCTTCTCCCTTGGATGGAAACAAGAACGGTTTTTGTAGCGGCGGCGAGTGTTGCCCGGTTGTGGGAACCCGGTCAATGTTGGTGTCGCACGTTTCATGCTCCGCCTGCTCCCCGATTTGCCGTCATGATTGGACCAAGGCCGTGGCATATTGGTAGATGGTGATTCGCGGACGGCCCCTTACATGGGTCGTCAGGACCTCGCCGCAACCAATTGTTTTCCCAGCGGACTTTCCGCAGCTCAGCGCCGGCTGCAAGAGCCGCCGGCATCAACCGCATCGGAACCGCATGGCCAAGTCCGCAACCCCGAAGAAACAACCGGCGTCGACCCGGGACCTGTTCGCCGAAGCCGCCTCCCCGCGCCCGGCGCCGAAGCGCGCGGAAGCTCCGCGCAACGGCAATGGCGCCACCTACACCGCCCATGACATCGAGGTGCTGGAAGGCCTCGAGCCGGTGCGCCGGCGGCCCGGCATGTATATCGGCGGCACCGACGAGAAGGCGCTGCATCACCTGTTCGCCGAGGTGATCGACAATGCCATGGACGAGGCTTTGGCCGGGCATGCCACCTTCATCGAGGTGGACCTCGCCGCCGACAGCACCCTCGCGGTCACCGATAATGGCCGCGGCATCCCGGTCGACCCGCACCCGAAATTTCCCAAGAAGTCCGCCCTCGAAGTCGTGATGTGCACGCTCCATGCCGGCGGCAAGTTCGACTCCAACGTCTACGAGACCTCGGGCGGCCTGCACGGCGTCGGCGTCTCGGTCGTCAACGCGCTCTCGGAGCGGCTCGAGGTCGAGGTGGCGCTCGGCGGCCAGCTCTACCGCCAGGTGTTCGCGCGCGGCATCCCCAAGAGCGGCCTGGAGAAGCTCGGCCGCACCCCGAACCGGCGCGGCACCAAGGTGCGCTTCAAGCCGGACCCGCAAATTTTCGGCGACAAGGCGAAATTCAATCCGCAGCGCCTGTTCAAGATGGCGCGGGCCAAGGCCTATCTGTTCGGCGGGGTCGAGATCCGCTGGCATTGCGACAAGGCGCTGCTGCACGGCATCGAGGGCGTCCCGGAGGACGAGACCTTCCGCTTCCCCGACGGTCTCAAGGACTATCTCGCCGCCGCGGTGGCGGGGCAGACGCTGGTCCATCCCGACATCTTCACGGGAAAGTCGGGCCGGCCCGGCGCCAATGGCGCGGTGGAATGGGCGGTCGCCTGGAGCGCCGACGCCGACGGCTTCATGTCGTCCTACTGCAACACCATCCCGACCGCCGACGGCGGCACCCATGAATCGGGCTTGCGCACCGCGCTGTTGCGCGCGCTCAAGGACCATGGCGAGCGCGTCGGCCAGGGCAAGCGTGCCGCGCCGGTGACCAGCGAGGACGTCATGACCGGGGCGGCCGCGATGCTCTCGGTGTTCATCCGCGAGCCCGAATTCCAGGGCCAGACCAAGGATCGCCTCGCGACCGCGGAGGCCGCGCGCATCGTCGAGAGCGCGGTCAAGGACCAGTTCGACCACTGGCTCGCCGGCAACCCGGCCCACGCCAACCGCCTGCTCGACTGGGTGGTCGAGCGCGCCGACGAGCGTGTCCGCCGCCGCCAGGAGAAGGAGATTGCGCGCAAGTCCGCCGGCCGCAGGTCGCGCCTGCCCGGCAAGCTCTCCGACTGTACCGACACCGCTTCGGAAGGCTCGGAAATCTTCATCGTCGAAGGCGATTCCGCCGGCGGCTCCGCCAAGCAGGCGCGCAACCGGGCGAGCCAGGCGATCATGCCGCTGCGCGGCAAGATCCTCAACGTCGCCAGCGCCGGCAAGGACAAGCTCGCCCAGAACCAGCAGCTTTCCGACCTCGTCCAGGCACTCGGCTGCGGCACCGGCGCCCATTACCGCGACGAGGACCTGCGCTACGAGAAGGTCATCATCATGACCGACGCCGATGTCGACGGCGCCCACATCGCCTCGCTGCTGATCACCTTCTTCTACCGCCAGATGCCGCAGCTGATCGACACCGGCCATCTCTATCTCGCGGTGCCGCCGCTGTACCGGCTCGCCCATGGCGGCAAGGTGTTCTACGCCCGCGACGACGCCCACAAGGCCGAGATCATGGCGCGCGAGTTCCGCGCCAACGCCAATGTGGAGATCGGCCGCTTCAAGGGCCTCGGCGAGATGATGCCTGCGCAGCTCAAGGAAACCACCATGGACCCGAAGAAGCGCACGCTCCTCAAGGTGATGCTGGTCCCCGACGACCGCGCCGACACCCAGAGGTCGGTGGAACGCCTGATGGGCACCAAGGCGGAAGCCCGTTTCGACTTCATCCAGGAGCGCGCGGAGTTTGCGAGCACGGAGATGCTGGACGTGTGAGGCGGGCCGCGCCCCCTCCCCGACCCTCCCCCGCAAGCGGGAGAGGGAGCAGTGGGTGCACCGCTCGTCATCTTTCGACCTCCTGATTACGCAACGCGCTTTCCCTCTCCCGCTTGCGGGGGAGGGTTAGCCCAACTTTCCCAACTGGGAGA
>Ga0302324_100019509_pt1 | contig 13309 bp, 11 predicted proteins | sample Palsa_T0_1_FD_201949 | JGI IMG/M metagenome (GOLD analysis project Ga0302324, IMG submission 201949) | Peat permafrost microbial communities from Stordalen Mire near Abisko, Sweden - Palsa_T0_1 | ecosystem: Environmental > Terrestrial > Soil > Palsa > Peat permafrost | place: Sweden: Abisko...
CGGTGCGCAGGAGATTGCAACCGCCTACCGCACCGGCCGCGGACGGCTGTCGGTGCGCTGCCGGGCGCACTTCGAGGACATTGGCAAGGCGGATCGCCAGGCCATCATCGTCACCGAGCTTCCCTACCAGGTGAACAAGGCGCGGCTCCTCGAGCGCATTGCGGATCTGGTGCGGGCGAAGGATATCGAGGGAATATCCGAGCTGCGTGATGAGTCCGACAAGGACGGCATGCGGGTCGTGATTGAGTTGAAGCGCGGGGAAGTGGGCGAGATCGTGCTCAACAACCTGTATGCGCAAACGCCGATGGAGACCGTGTTCGGCATCAACATGGTGGCGCTGCAGGACGGACAGCCGAAGCTGCTGTCATTGAAGGAGATTCTCGAGGCGTTCATCCGCCATCGGCGCGAGGTGGTCACGCGGCGTACGATCCATGATCTTGCGAAGGCGCGCGAGCGCGCCCATGTGCTCGAAGGTCTTGCCGTCGCACTGGCCAACATCGATGCGATCATCGCGGTGATCAAAGCTGCCCCTTCACCCGCCATTGCGCGCGATGCGCTGCAGGCGCGCCCCTGGCCCGCCGGCATCGTGCCGGAACTGCTGGCGCGCGCGGGCACCGTCTCGACCCGGCCGGCGGATCTTGCCGCTGACCTTGGGCTCGCGGCGGCGGGCTATCATCTCTCCGAGGCGCAGGCGCAGGCTATTCTCGACATGCGCTTGAACCGCTTGACGGGACTTGAGCAGGAGAAGATTGTCAGCGAGTACCGCGACCTGTTGGGGCGCATTGGCGATTTTAGCGATATTCTTGGCCGCCCGGAGCGCCTCACCCAGGTGGTGCGCGAGGAGCTCGTGGAGATTCGCGAGAACTACGGCGATGCGCGCCGTACCGAGATCAGCCGCGATCATCTGGACCTGACGACCGAGGATTTGATTGAGCCACAGGATGTGGTCGTAACGCTTTCACATGCGGGCTATGCAAAATCGCAGCCCGTTGCCGAATATCAAACACAGCGCCGCGGTGGTCGCGGCAAGGCGGCGACAGCCGTAAAGGATGAGGACTTCGTGGAAAAACTATTCGTCGCACATACTCACGACACCGTTCTGTGCTTCTCCAATCGCGGACAGGTGTATTGGCTCAAGGTGCACCAGCTGCCACAGGCCGGCAGGGGCGCCCGTGGCAAGCCCATGGTGAACCTCTTGCCCCTCGAGGAGGGCGAGAAGATCAATGCCGTGCTGCCGGTGAAGCAGTACGACGAGCAGCATTTCGTGTTCATGGCGACGAGCCAGGGCACGGTGAAGAAGACCCCGCTCGATGCCTTCTCGCGGCCGCGCGCGGCGGGCATCATCGCGATTGATCTGCACGACAATGACCGACTCGTGGGCGTGGCACTGACCGATGGACAACGCGAGGTCATTCTCGTCACGAGCGGCGGCAAGGCCATTCGCTTTCCCGAAGAGGAAGTGAGGCCCATGGGCCGTGAGGCTGCCGGCGTTCGCGGCGTGAAACTCGGCGACGGTCAGGAATTGATCGCCCTCATCGTGGTGGGCGAGGGACATATATTGACCGCCTCGGAGCATGGCTACGGCAAGCGCACACCGCTTGAGGATTTCCCGGTGCACGGGCGTGGCGGCCAAGGTGTCATTGCGCTGCAGACGACCGAGAGAAACGGTGCAACGGTGGGCGCCGTGCAGGTCACCCCGGGGCAGGAGCTCATGCTCATCAGTTCGACCGGGACGCTCGTGCGTACCCCGGTGGATGAAATCTCGATCGTCGGCCGCAACACGCAGGGCGTACGGCTCATCCGGCTCGCCGAAGGCGAGCGCCTGACGGGCGTCGAGCAGATCGATGAGAGCCTGGAGGGCGCGGAGGGTGCGGAGGACATGGCGGCGGAGGTGCCCCCGCAGGTGTGATGCGGCGTCTGACATGCCTGCCGCGGTCGACAAAAAGCTCTAACGACGCGCGGTCGCTGTTGCTAAGATTCCGGCGTTCCCGGAAAGTCGTCTCTTAGCATGCCCGTGCGCGCATTCAACTTCGACGCGGGGCCGGCCACGCTGCCCCTTGAGGTTCTCGAGCAGGTTCGTTCTGAGCTCACGGATTGGCGTGGCTCGGGCAGCTCGGTGATGGAAGTCAGCCATCGCAGCAAAGCCTTTATCGAAGTTGCGGCGCAGGCGGAGCAGGATCTGCGCGAGCTTCTGGGTATCACTGCGAACTATCGCGTCCTATTCGTGCAGGGCGGCGCGACGGGGCAGTTCTCTGCCATCCCGATGAATCTTGCGAGCGCCGAATCGGTCGTCGACTACATCGACACCGGCGTATGGTCGAAAAAGGCGCTTACTGAGGCGCGTCGCTACTGTCGCGTGAACGTTGCCGCCGACGAGGCCGCATCCTCCTACTGCACGGTTCCGGATCCAAAGTCACTCGCGCTCACGGCGGGTGCGGCGTATCTGCACTACACGCCGAATGAGACCATTGGCGGCGTGGAGTTCCCCTATATTCCCGACACGGGCGGCGTACCGCTCATTGCCGATATGTCCTCGACGCTGCTGTCGCGTCCGTTTGATGTGTCACGCTGCGCCCTGATCTACGCCGGGGCGCAGAAGAACATCGGCCCGGCCGGCCTCTGCGTCGTCATCGTCCGCGATGATCTCCTCGGACGGGCTCGTGCCGCGACCCCCACGGTGTGGAATTACCAAACGGTCGCGGCGCAGGACTCCATGCTCAACACCCCGCCGACCTTCGCCTGGTACGTGGCGGGCCTCGTCTTCAAATGGCTGCGCAGCAATGGCGGGCTCGCCGCCATCGGCGAGCGGAATCGGGTCAAAGCCGAGCTTCTGTATGCGATGATCGACGGCTCCGGTTTCTACCAAAACCCGGTCGCGCAGCAGTGCCGGTCGTGGATGAATGTGCCCTTTACGCTTGCCAATTCCGTGCTTGATCAGGCGTTTCTGCGCGAGGCCGGCGAGGCCGGCCTCACCAATCTTGAAGGACATCGCTCAGTCGGCGGGATGCGCGCGAGTCTCTACAACGCGATGCCGCTCGCGGGAGTTCTTGCTTTGACCGCTTTCATGAGCGAGTTTGAGCGTCGTAACGGTTGACCGAAACCTGCGCGCGGCGTGCCATCTCATGCGCTACCGAATCCTGACAATCAATCAAATCAGTCCGCGCGGCCTGGCACGCCTGCCGCCCGAGCGTTTCGATGTGGCAGCGACGCAGGCCGAACCGCATGCGCTTCTGGTGCGCTCGGCGGACCTGCACAAGATGGGCATCGCACCCTCGGTGCTCGCGGTGGGGCGTGCGGGCGCGGGCGTCAACAACATTCCGGTGGCGGAGCTGAGCAAGCGCGGTGTGCCGGTGTTCAATGCGCCCGGAGCCAATGCCAATGCCGTGAAAGAGCTCGTCCTAGCGGGCCTGCTGGTCGCGGCACGCAATGTCTGTCCGGCCTGGGCGTTTGCGCGCGCCTTGCAGGGAGAGGACCGCGAGCTCGACAAGGCGGTCGAAGAGGGCAAGAAGGCTTTTATCGGTTTCGAGCTTCCGGGGCGCACGCTGGGTGTCGTCGGCCTGGGGGCCGTTGGGGTTGAAGTCGCCAATGCAGCCGGAGCCTTGGGAATGAAGGTCCTGGGCTACGATCCGCAGATCACCGTGGCACGGGCCTGGCAACTGCGCTCGAGCGTCGAGCAGGCGCTCTCGCTCGAGGACCTCTTTGCGCGTTCGGATGCGGTCACCGTGCACGTACCCTTGTTCGAGCAGACGCGCGCGCTCGTGAACGATGCGCGCCTGAAGCTCATGAGAAAGGGGGGCGTGATCCTGAACTTCGCGCGCGCCGCGATCGTCGATGAGCAGGCGATCATCCGCGCTTTGGATGCCGAGCAGCTCTTCGCCTACGTATGCGACTTTCCGACGGTCGCGGTGAAGGACCATCCGCGGGTCGTGGCTTTGCCGCACCTGGGCGCCTCCACCGGCGAGGCTGAGGAGAACTGCGCGATCATGGTCGCCGAAACGCTCAAGGACTTCCTCGAGAACGGCAATCTGCGCAATTGCGTAAATTTTCCCGAAGCGGTGCTGGCACGGATACCCAACACCACGCGCCTGGCGATCGCCAACAGCAACGTGCCCAATATGGTCGGTCAGATCTCCACCTGCCTGGCCGCCGCGGGTCTGAACATCGCGGATCTGCTCAATAAGTCGCGCGGCGACTATGCCTACACACTCATCGACGCGGACGGGGTAGTGAGCGAAGATCTCCTGGCCCGACTTGCGAAAATCGAGGGAGTACTCGCCGCGCGGATCGTCTGAGCCGTGTCGCCGCTTTGACCTATGGCCCAAAAAAAGACTGCGGCGCCGCGCGCCACGAAAAAACCGCGCCCACGAACTAAAGGTGAGCCCCGGATCGAGCTTGCCGAGGTGCGGGCGCGGATCGACGGGGTCGATGCGCAAATCCACACACTCATTAACGAGCGCGCCAAGCTTGCGCAGCTCGTCGGGATATCAAAGGGCGACGCGGGGCATACGGTGGATTTCTACAAGCCGGAGCGCGAGGCCCAGGTGCTGCGCATGGCGCTCGAGCGCAATCAGGGACCGTTGCGCGACGAGGAGGTGCTGCGGCTGTTCCGGGAAATCATGTCCGCCTGTCTTGCACAGCAGGAACCGCTCAAAGTCGCCTTTCTGGGACCAGAAGGCACTTTTACGCAGACCGCGGTGCTCACGCATTTCGGCCACTCGGTGCGGGCGCTGCCGCTTGCGACGATCGATGAGGTTTTCCACGAGGTCGAAGCGGCCAATGCCGATTTTGGGGTCGTACCGATCGAGAATTCGACCGAGGGCACGGTCAACCACACGCTCGACCGCTTCTTAAGTTCGCCGCTGAAGATCTGCGGTGAGGTCGAACTGCGCGTTCACCAGTTTCTGATGGGCAAGATGACATCTCTTGAGCGTATTGAGCGGATCTGCTCCCACCAGCAGTCGCTCGCCCAATGCCGGGCCTGGCTGCAGGAGCATGTACCGGACGTCGAGCGCGTCGCGGTCGCGAGCAACGCCGAAGGGGCGCGCCGCGCCCGCGATGAGCACGGCACCGCGGCAATTGCCGGTGAGACCGCCGCCGAAGTGTACGATCTGCAGGTGCTCGCGACGGACATCGAGGACCGACCCGACAACACCACGCGCTTCTTGGTGCTGGGCAGGAAGCTGTTCGAGCCGAGCGGGCAGGACCGAACGACTTTGCTGGTCTCGGTCGGACACGGCAAGGCGCCCGGTGCCCTGTTTCGCCTGCTCGAGCCGCTCGCGCGCCATCGCATCAGCATGACACGCATCGAATCCCGACCGTCGCGGCGGCGCAAATGGGACTACGTATTCTTCATTGACCTGGAAGGCCATTCGAAGGACAAACCCGTGGCGCAAGCGCTGACCGCGCTCAAGCGCCGCGCGTCCCTGTTCAGAATTCTTGGCTCCTATCCGCGCGCGCTGTCTTGAAGGTGGCGAGCGAATCGTCCTACCGGGTCGAGCCTTGCGCGGCGGTGCGTGGCGAGACCACCATCCCCGGGGACAAATCAATCTCGCACCGTGCGCTCATGCTCGGCAGCCTTGCCGAGGGCGACACCCGCATCGATGGTTTTCTTGACAGCGAGGATTGCCTCGCGACGCTTGGGGCATTGCGCGCTCTGGGCGTACGCATCGACGGCCCAACCGACGGCCATGTGATCGTGCATGGCTGCGGGCCCATCCTGCACGCAGCCTCTTCCCCGCTTGATATGGGCAACGCCGGCACTGCGATGCGGCTTTTCATGGGATTACTTGCCGCGCAGTCCTTTGACTCACGGTTGGTGGGCGACGCCTCGCTCGCCCGGCGCCCGATGGAACGGGTCGCCGTGCCATTGCGGCAGATGGGCGCTCGCATCGGCACCCGCAACGGACGCCCGCCGGTCGACATCCAAGGCGGTCACGCGCTCTCGGCCATAGAGTATGAGCTGCCCGTGCCGAGCGCCCAGGTGAAGTCGGCCATCTTGCTTGCGGCGCTGCGCGCGGAGGGGCGCACGCGCATCATTGAGCCGGCGCCGAGCCGCGACCATACCGAGAGGATGCTCGGCGCCTTCGGCGTCGAGTTGCTGCATTCTGGTGGCGCGATCGCGCTTGAAGGCGGGCAGGCTTTGCGTGCGACGCACATCTCGGTGCCGGGGGATTTCTCCTCCGCCGCGTTCTTTGTTGTGGCCGGCTGCCTTGCCGCCCAGGAAGGAGTGGTTCTGCGAGGCGTTGGCGTGAATCCAACGCGCACCGGCCTGCTCGATCTGTTGCGCGAAATGGGTGCCGACATCCGCGTGCGTGCATCCGCGCATTTGATGGCTGCGGCGCAGCCGCCGGCCGAGCCGGTTGCGGACATCGAGATCCACGCCACGGTCCTGCAGGGCATCAAAGTGGACCAGGCGGCGGTGCCGCTCGCGATCGATGAGTTGCCGGTATTCTTCATCGCTGCTGCCTGTGCGCAGGGCGAGACACTGGTGCGCGGCGCGCTCGAGCTGCGGGTCAAGGAGAGTGACCGTCTCGCCGCCATGGCAGAAGGATTGGGTAAGCTCGGCGTCGAACATGAACTGCTACCCGATGGCATCTGGATACGCGGCGGCTCCGGCTTCAGCGGCGGTGTCATCGACAGCCACGGCGATCATCGCATCGCGATGGCCTTTGCCATGGCGAGTGTGCGCGCCCGTGAGCGCATTGATATTAGAAACGTCGCAAGTGTGGGCACGTCGTTCCCGAATTTCGTGGCAGTCGCGCGCTCGGTCGGCTTGCAAATTGATCTATGCCCACCATCGACGTCGTGACCATCGACGGCCCGAGTGGCTCGGGCAAGGGTACGATCAGTCGCGCGGTCGCCCGCTATGCCCACTGGCATCTGCTCGACAGCGGTGCGTTGTACCGGCTGGTCGCCCTGGTGGGCATCAACGACGGGCTTGACCCGAACGATGTCGCCGGCCACGCAAGGCTCGCGTCATCCATGCAGGTGAACTTCGGCACTCGCCCGGACGGCAGTGAGCTCGTAACGCTTGCCGGCCAGAATGTGACTGCACCCATAAGGTCGGAGATCGCCGGCCACGGCGCCTCGCGGGTTGCGGCCTGGCCTGAGGTGCGGGCGGCGCTCCTTGAGCGTCAGCGTGCCTTCTGGCAACCACCGGGCCTCGTGGCCGATGGGCGGGATATGGGAAGCGTGGTGTTCCCCCAGGCGGCACTCAAGATCTTTCTCACCGCAAGCCCCGCAGAAAGGGCCCTGCGACGCTATAAGCAGTTGAAAGACAAGGGGTCCGATGTTAGCCTTCCCGCCCTTTCGCGCGAGATCGCCGAGCGGGATTTGCGGGATTCGACCCGAAAGGCGAGTCCGCTGAAGGCGGCTCCCGACGCCCACGTGATCGACTCGACGGAGCTTGCGATCGGTGAGGTGGTCGAGCGCGTCATCGCCCTCGGGCGCAGTGGCTCGTTGTGGAAGTAAGGCTAGCTCTTTTCGTGGCAGCCCGGCCAATGGATGGCTCGGCGGTATTCGTCAACCCTGGAGCGCGTTGGATGGCGTTCAGGTGTATGCACGCCATTGACGTGCGAGTGAAGGTATGACCGAAAATTTTGCGCAGATGTTCGAGCAGAGTCTCGCCAACCAACGCATCCGCCCGGGGATGATTCTCACTGGACTTGTGATTGACGTCTCCGACGACGTCGTCATCGTCAATGTGGGGCTCAAGTCCGAGGCCGTGATTCCAGTCGAGCAGTTCAAAAACGAACACGGCGAGCTCGAGGTCAAAGCAGGCGATGAGGTAGAGGTTGCGCTCGATTCGGTCGAGGATGGAACGGGCGAAACGCGCCTGTCACGCGAGAAGGCGAAACGCGCGCGCACCTGGACGCGCCTTGAAACGGCCTTCAACAATCAGGAAATCGTCACCGGCGTCATCACCGGCCGCGTGAAGGGCGGCTTCACCGTCGAGATCGAAACGGTACGGGCATTCCTGCCCGGCTCGCTCGTCGATGTGCGTCCCGTGCGTGACACCTCCTACCTCGAAGGCAAGCCGCTCGAATTCAAGGTCATCAAACTCGATCAGAAGCGCAACAACGTCGTGGTCTCGCGTCGCGCGGTCGTGGAACAGGAGTTCTCGGCCGAACGCAGCGCACTCATGGACAATCTGCAAGAAGGCGCCGTCGTGCGTGGCGCGGTCAAGAATCTCACCGACTATGGTGCGTTCGTGGATTTGGGCGGGATCGACGGACTCCTGCACATCACCGACATGGCGTGGAAACGCGTCAAGCACCCCTCGGAGGTGGTGAAGGTAGGTGATGAGGTCGAGGTGCGCATTCTGAAGTTCGACCGCGAGCGCTCGCGTGTGAGCCTCGGACTTAAGCAGCTCGGTGCCGATCCGTGGGAGAACATTGCGCGGCGCTACCCGCCGCACACGCGCGTGTTCGGCAAGGTTACAAACATTGCCGACTACGGCGCCTTCGTCGAAATCGAAGACGGCGTTGAGGGACTCGTGCACGTCTCGGAGATGGACTGGACCAACAAGAACGTCAATCCGGCGAAAGTCGTGCATACCGGACAGGAAGTCGAAGTCATGGTGCTCGACGTCGATGAGGAGCGCCGCCGCATCTCCCTCGGGCTTAAGCAGTGCCAGGCAAATCCCTGGAAGGAATTCGCCGAGAACTACAACCGTGGCGACAAGGTGGCAGGGCAGATCAAATCCATCACCGACTTCGGCATTTTCATCGGCCTGCAGGGCAACATCGACGGGCTTGTGCATCTTTCGGACATTTCCTGGGACCAGCCCGGCGAGGAGGCCGTTCGCAACTATCAGAAGGGCCAGCAGCTCGAGGCGATGGTGCTCGCGATTGATCCTGAGCGCGAGCGCATCTCCCTTGGCATCAAACAGCTCGCGAAGGATCCGTTCTCGGCCTACATCGCTGAAAATCCCAAGGGCACGATCGTCCGTGGGCTGGTGAAGGAAGTTGACGCGCGCGGCGCCGTCATCGATCTGGGTAACGGCGTCGACGGCCAGTTGCGCGCGACGGAACTGGGGCGCGACCGCATTGAAGATGCGCGCATGGTGCTTAAGGTCGGCGACGAGGTTGAGGCGAAGTTCACAGGCGTAGATCGCAAGACGCGCACGATCTCGCTCTCGATCAAGGCCAAAGAGGCTCACGAGGAGGCGGAGGCCGTGCAGAGCTATCGCTCCTCGGATCAGGCGTCCGCCGGCACAAGCCTGGGCGATCTCCTGAAGGAGCAGATCGGCTCGGAACAGGACTGATGTAAACGCGATTTAGCCAAACGGCCGACGCATGACGAAATCCGAGCTGATTGAAATTATCACGGCGAAGCAGAAGCATCTGCCCGCGAAGGACGTGGAGCTCGCGCTGAAGCAGATGCTCGAGATCATGAGCGATGCGCTGTCGCAGGGCGAGCGCATCGAAATCCGCGGTTTCGGAAGTTTTTCGCTGCATTTTCGGCCACCGCGCCAGGGAAGGAACCCCAAGACCGGCGAGGCCGTGGCGCTCTCAGGCAAGTACGTGCCGCACTTCAAGCCGGGAAAGGACCTGCGCGAGCGCGTCAACGACGGAGCCGATCGACCGATCCGTGACTGACCGCAACAGCGGACCCCGCCATGATTGAGCTGCCGCCACTGCTTTTGGCGCTGGCGTTTATTGTTGTAGGCGCTATCGCTTGGGGCATCGGACACGGCAGGGCGGTGGCCCGCACCGTGCGCCTGCCGCGCGATTATTACGTAGGCCTTGACCACCTGATCAACGATCGGTTCGATCGCGCCGCAGAGATCTTCGCGCGCATGGCCGAGGTCGACGGCGATGCGGTGGAAATCCAGTTCGCGCTCGGCAGCCTGTTTCGGCGCCGCGGCGAGGTGGATCGCGCCATCGCCATCCACACCCGGCTGCGTGACAGCGGCGCGGCGGCGACCGTCAAACGCGGCGCCTTCGAGCTCGCACTCGACTACTCGAGCGCCGGCCTCATGGATCGCGCCGAGCGCTTATTCGAGGAGCTCGCGGCGACGCGTGAATACCGCGACGCCGCGCTCGATCATCTGGTGCGGATTCACGAGCAGGCCGGTGATTGGGCGAATGCGCTCAAAGTGTTTCACGACCTACCCGCTCCCGTGCAGGCCGAGCGGCGCAGGGTTGCGGCCCATTACCTGTGCGAGCTCGCCGAGCATGCCCTCCTGCAAGGCGACGGGGCGCGCGCCGAGTCGTTGTTGCGTCAGGCTGGCGCTCACGATGCGCATCTGCCGCGAGCTCAGCTCCTGCGGGCGCGGATGAGCGCGGCGGCCGGTGATACACACGGCGCGCTCGGCCTTTACCTTGAGGCCCTCGAGGCCTCGCCCGGGCTTGCACTTGAGATCATCCCGCGGGTGCTGACGCTCGTCGGAACGCAGGGCGAGGCTCAACTCCTGGGAGACTTGAGTGCGCGCCTGCAGGCGAGCGGCCGCGTGACATCCCGGCAATTCGCCTGGCTCATGGCGACGGCGCTGCCCAGCAAAGAAGTACTCGAACCATCCGGCGATGTCTCCTCGCTGCGCGCTCTCTTGACGCGCATGGGCGATGTCGGCGGCCGCTACCAGTGCGATGACTGCGGCCTGCCGAGCGTCGGCTGGTACTGGCGCTGCCCCAAATGCCGCGCATGGGACACTCTGCGGCCCGTGGTGTTCAAATGGGCCGAGCGTACGGACGAGGCGGCGCGCGCCGTCTGACAGCTCGGTTGTGGTCGATTGCGCATATTAGGAGCGCTGAATGATTTTGAAATCCGCTATCCGTACGGCTGTCTTCCCGGTGGCCGGGCGCGGCACACGCTTTCTTCCGGCAACCAAGGCAAGTCCCAAGGAGATGCTGCCGGTCGTCGACAAGCCACTCATTCAGTATGCGGTCGAGGAAGCCCTGGCGGCCGGGGCGCGGCGGCTCGTCTTCATCACCGGCGCATCCAAGCGCGCCATCGAGGATCATTTCGATTCCGATCCGGAGCTCGAGCAACTGCTGCACTCACAAGGCAAGAGCGATCTTCTGAACCAGATCCGCAGCGTGCTGCCCTCCTATGCGGCCTGCATCTACATCCGGCAGCCCGCGCCGCTCGGACTCGGTCATGCGGTGCTGTGCGCACAGCCCGCAGTTGGAGCGGAGCCCTTCTTCGTGCATCTCGCGGATGACCTGATCCGCAGCGAGGTGCCCTGTCTGCAGCAGATGGCAGAGGTTTATGCGGAGAAGCGTGCAAGCGTGCTGGGCGTTGAACTCATTCCGCGCCGCGACTCGGAGCGCTACGGCATTGTCGAGGTCGAGGCGCCGCAATCGGCCACCAGCCGCATCCGCAGCATCGTCGAGAAGCCAAAGCCTGCCGACGCCCCCTCGCGCCTGGGTGTCGTGGGCCGTTATGTTCTCGCGCCATCGATCTTTGCGCATTTGGAACGCCTCGGGCGTGGTTCGGGCGGCGAGATTCAGCTGACCGATGGCATCGGCGCGCTCATGAAGGAGGAGGCGGTCTATGCGCACCGCTTCTCCGGCAAGCGCTACGACTGTGGCAGCAAACTCGGCTATCTTCAGGCGACCGTTGAATATGCCCTCGCGCACCGGCAGCTCGGGCGCGAGTTTGCGAAGTATCTGAAGGAGGTGGCGCGCAGCAGCGCGCGCCGGGCCAAACGCAAATAAAAACCGTCAGAGTTATGACGAATTGATGACGCCGCTCGGGTCGGTGGGATTACGCGACGCTTGCATGTCGTGCGCCGCCGCCGCAAGCTAACCGGCGCATTATCGCAAAGGAGGCGCGTATGGCCGTTCGCCGACCCCCCGACTTGCCGCGAAGAACTGAACCCAGTGCAGCCAAAAAGCGCGTGCGCTCGCGCACATCACCCGCAAGAAGCCAGCTCCTATCAACGACCCCGGCGAACGCCGAGGTATCGGACGATGCGCGGCGGGCAATGATCGCGGAGGCTGCCTATCTCAGGGCGGAGCAGCGCGGATTTTCAAGTGGCTATGAGCAGGAGGACTGGCTCATCGCCGAGCGCGAAGTCGACGCGCTCCTGTCCGCCCATCACGGCGAGGCCCCGCAGTAGGCGAGGCTCCGTCCGGCTAGCACGTCTGGGAGCCGCTATGGGCTCCTGGCGGGTGCGGTGCGCTCCGCCGGCGGCTCCAGACCGCGCGAATACAGCACACGCCCGTCTGGCGTGATGAAGATCGCATCAAACTTCGGCATCTGATTGATCATCTCAAGCGTCTTCTCCGCGCCGAGCACGAAGGCGGTCTTTGAAAGACCATCCGTCTCGGTCGCCGTGGGGCCGAGGATGGTCGCGCTTCTGACACGGCTTGCGGAATGGCCGGTGTGCGGATCGATGATGTGGTGATAGCGCACACCGGCCTCGTCAAAAAACCGGTAGTAATCCCCTGAGGTCGACATGGCGGTGTCCGACAGCGGCAGCCGCGTCACGATCTTGTTGGGATCATCCGGATGCCGGATGCCGACAATCCATGGCCGGCCGTTGCGATCGCCGATGATGCGGCTGTCGCCACCGGCGGTCACGAGGGCGTGCCGGATCCCGAGGGACTGGAGGATGCCGATTGAGCGATCGACCGCGTAGCCTTTGCCGATGCCCCCGACGTCGATACGCATACCGGCGCGGGCGAACTTCACGGTGAGCTGGTCCGGATCAAGAATGAGGTTCCGCCAGTTCACCGTCGGAAGGGCCGCTTGAATTTCAGCCTCGGTCGGCTTGATGTGCCGCCGGTAGTCGTACAGATGGCCGACACCCGCGTAGGTGATGTCGAAGGCGCCATCGGTGAGCTGCGAGAAATGCAGCGACAGCTTGAGCAGATCAAAAAGCTCCTGATCGACATGCACGGGCCTCTCCGCCGCATGCAGGTTGATCTGTGAAAGTTCGCTGTCGGGCTTGTAATGGCTCATCAGGGTATCGATGCGGCGCATTTCCGCCATGACCGCATCGATGGCCGCCGAGCCCTTGGCGGCATCCTCCGCCCACAGCTCGACCGTGATGCGCGTGCCCATGATGGCATCGTCGCGCGATAGCCATTCGGCTTGGGCGGGCGTCAACGCACCGCAAAGAACAAGCCACGCAGCAGCATAGGTCCAAAACCAGGCGCCACGGCGTCTGCGCCGGGACCTTGAAGTCAGGCGATTGAGCTTGCTTGCAGCGTGCGTATATATCGTTTGCATAAGCGGCAAGCCTACCTTGCCGCACGCGTTTCTACGAGCCGCGTAGCGCGCGACTGAGTCTTTGGCGCAGGAGCCCGAGCACGTGAGTGACTTCGGTAATCTTGAGAAGCGCGGCGATTGCAAAGAAGGC
>Ga0302324_100019510_pt1 | contig 13309 bp, 9 predicted proteins | sample Palsa_T0_1_FD_201949 | JGI IMG/M metagenome (GOLD analysis project Ga0302324, IMG submission 201949) | Peat permafrost microbial communities from Stordalen Mire near Abisko, Sweden - Palsa_T0_1 | ecosystem: Environmental > Terrestrial > Soil > Palsa > Peat permafrost | place: Sweden: Abisko...
CCATGATCCAGAAGGCTATACGTTGCACCAAACGACCATACCCGCATGAGCCGAAACCTGGCGTGGCTGTCACGCCGGGTGAGCGGTCTCGGCAGCCAGACTCACCGGAATCGCCGCATAACGCCGAATCCGTACTCGACCGGGCCTCCGTCAATGAGTGCCGAGTCGCGCACCGAACCAACGGTTCTGCGCAGGCTCTCCTTTGGCTAGCCCCAACCTGGCGTTCCACCGGGCGGCAGCGGCCGTCTTTATCGTGCATCGCGGCCGCCGTTGCAGTGATTCCCCACGGGGAACGGCGGCCGCTCGTCCTTGGCAAGCCCAGGTGATCGGCCGTGGCCCGATCCAGCGTGGCCTGCATCCTGGTCAGCTGAGTCCTGTCACGTATCGCAAGTCTTGGCGATCATGTTCCTGGATGCGGCACGCGACCCGGCCAAGATCACGCCCGGCGGGCTGGTCGTGGCAATGTTGAGGACACCGCTACAGTCTGGCAGGTTGTGGTTTCAATGTTGTGATCTCAATTCCACTGGCGACGGCACCGTCGCCCACCGGCGGCTGCTGTCGGCACCGTCGACGACTACAGAGTGTTAGTCGAGCGGGCGCTCGCCAGCTAAATGCGGCCCGTATCGATCGGGAAATAATCCTGAACTGGAGCGTAATCACCTGGCTCCGCCCCGGGCGCGGAATCCGTCGCGCCTCTGCGGGCGTAGCTCGCGGATAACCAGTACGGCCCCTGGCCGCTGGCGCCTGCTCAGTCCGCGGGGCCTTCTGAAGGCTTCGACTCGATTATCAGTCTCCGCCCTCCGTATCGCCTGTTCAGATCCGCCTGTCTTTCCAGCGTTCGCCGGTGAGCTTCCCGGAGTTTCCGCTCAGATTCGCGGTGCTCCCTTTCAGCTTCCAGCCGAAGCTTCTCAGCTGCCAAGAGCTCATCCTCTGCGGCGCGGAGCTGCTGTTCATCTGTCACTGCCGAGGTCCGGTCGGCCGGCGGGGAAACATGATCGCGACCGTGGATCAACCGCCTGAAGCCTCGCCGCACCCTCCCGGCTGCGGCGGCTGTCTTCTCGCTTAAGACGAAACCGATAGCGACGCCGATGCTGTTGACGACAGACACGGCGATGAACGTGCCAGACGCCCCAGCCGCGTAGGCGACCGCAACGTGCGGGCCGAACATTGCGGCGGCAGGGGAAGAGCCTATAAGCCATCCGCCCAGGGCGTAACTTTTCATTGCCTTCGTCGCGAGCGCGGCTGCCTGCGCCCTGGACTGCTCAAACGGCACCACTTCGGCGAACGCCAGATACTCTGCGACCAACGCTGCCTCAGGACGAAGCACACGCTGCTCATCAAGCCACCCTTGTTGTGGCACGGGTCCCTGCGAAAAGCCGACCGCGGGGCCTGGGTCGTCAGCAGTCAGGAGCGTGAAAATCGCATCGGGCAACTGCGCCACTCGCAGCGGACTCGACTCATCCAGGCCGAGCATCGTCAGGAGCGCCGGGGGATCGGCCAGCAGGGCCTTGTTGTCCTCGTGGATGGCTGAGGCCGGCAGGCTCAGGAACAGGAACTCGCTCTCGATATCCCCATCCAGGGTGCGCATCGCGATCGTCGTCTCGTAGTACTGGGGTAACTCGAACTCACGCATCTCCAGGTCCATCGGTTCCTCCATCGGCCAAGGGGCACCAGGCAAGGTCGTGGCTCGTCGGCGGGGCCGAAACATGGTCCCGGCGCATTGCGGAAAGCCTACTGCTGCAAGGGCGCATGTCCGCAAACAAAATGCTATTGCAGCTAATGTCCAACATGATGACGGACCCTAGAGCTTTGGCCACGCAACGTGGTCCTGGCGATCGCCACCTTGGTGCTGCCGCCAGGGAGACACAGATGGTCGTTTTGCCATGGCAGGGCCTTTTGTGGCCAGAGCACGCAGAGCATCCTAATATGCATGCCGCGTCAGCCAGAGCAGAGATAAGGAAGCGGCGCCAGATCGGCGGTGCTGCGCGCTCACCCAAGAGGCGCCTCCGCCACGCTCCGTGACCAGTTCATGAGTACTCGGTCAGCGGCATGACAGCGCGGTGAGCGGGGACCTGGACGTGCAAGACTTCGCGTTGTGCACGACGAGTCGATGCGGCGTATGGCGCAGCTGCTGCACGAGCGGAACGCCATCGATGCGGAAATCGCCGCCCTCATGCACCGGCCGATGACGTCGGGGCATCTCGGGGAGTGGATCGCGTCGGAGATTTTTGATATCGAGCTGGAGCCGTCAGCTGTAGCGGCGGGCTTTGACGGCAGTTTCCGGTCCGGGCCGCTGCACGGCCAGACCGTGAACATCAAGTGGTACCTCAAGCGCGAGGGCCTGCTGGACACCAGCGAATCCGTGCGGCTCGATTACTACCTCGTCCTCGCCGGGCCGCGGTCAGCAGCGGCCTCCTCGCGAGGATCGACCCGGCCGTGGTGCATCGAGGCGGTGTTTCTCTTTGACGCGCGCCAGCTCCGGGCAGAGCAGGCCGAGCGGGGCGTGAAGCGAGGCGTCGCCTCGAGCGTGGTGAAGCGGCAGTGGGAAGCCGCCGAGATCTTTCCAGCGCCAAGTAATCCCATTGTGGTGATCTCGCCGCGCCAGGCCGAGATGCTCGAGCTCTTCCGCGGCTGACCGGCGGCTCACGTGCCAGCGCTCCCCTCCTGCGCCGGATCCATACGCCGGGCGGAAGCGCCCGAACCTAGGCACTGACGGCGGCAGATGAGTGAACCGCCACGGCGCCAGGCCGGTGCATATGGGGGCGGGCGCACAGTTAGTTGATGCCTTACAAGCGGCGCTCCAAGCTCGTGTCAGACGCTAAATTCAGGGGGTTGGCCGGGAGTGCTTTCCCCGTGGCTCCAGCCCCGGCGCTGCAATCGGGTGTAGTGGCGCCGGTACGGCGAGCCAGGGCGGCGGGCCGTTCCGGGCTGCCCATCCCGCCAGCGCGTCATGGTCGAATAGGGCGATCCGCATGGCGGCGGCATACTCGCGGGCCTGGCGCGTGAACCCAGAGGTCGTAATGACGGCGGCGACGTCTGCCCGGTGGACTGCGTAGCAGGTGCCGCCGAATTTCTGCAGGGCAGGGCCCGTGACGGAATTTCCGGTTACGTATCTTTTGGCCTGGATCACGAGCATGCGCCCGTCGGGGGTAATGGCCACCACGTCTGCGCCGAGATCCCCGGCCTTGCCGGTGACGCGTGCCTCCAGGCAGCCGTCGCGGCAGCAGAGGTAGGCGAGAGCTTCCTCGAACTCGCGGGCGTTCATCGCGTGATACGACTCGATCGCCAGTGCGCGGGCGGCATAGATCTCGGCCTCCTGCCGCCGGGTCTCTGCCAGCATGCGGGCCCGCCGCTGACGTACGCAGAACCGCCAGGCGACCAGGCCGCCGCCACCGGCTAGTAACAAGATCAGCAGAGCAGGGTTACGCGCCAGCACGACCAGTGCTGAGAAGACCACGACTACCACGACGGCGATCATCAACAGCGCGACGAGGCTCTCGCTGCCACTGGCCTTCTTACGCCGTGCCATGCCGCCCGTTCCTAGCGAGATCTGGGCCGCGTGCGGGGCGGCACGGGCTTTCCTGCCGCTAGATCGCGTTTGTATTTCGCCGCGCACTCGGTGGCGGCTTCGCGGGTCCGGTGGGCATGGTGACAGGTATACGCCGAGCCGTCGGCGAAATTCGCGGTGCCGTGAAACGAAGGTGCATGGCTGCGGGCGGCGCTCCGACGTCGTCGCCTTCGGCGGCCTGTCAGCGGGACCGACGCGCGCAGCGGGCCGAGTCCGAAACTCAGCCGAAGACCCATCGTGTGCTCCTGTCCAAATCCGGGCCGAAGCCCGAAATGCATGCAGCGGGATATCCTGCCGGGCAAATGGGGCTGTGAGTAGGACGCGCACCCTTCGTCGCAGGATTACCTCTGAGACCAGGGGCTGACATCGATCTTGAGCTGATGGTGCTCGGCCCGCGCCATTGCGGCAATCCGGGTTCGTCGGCACGCGATCGGCGACAGGAGGTCGCTTCAAGATTGCCCAGCGCTGCTACCGGGACCCCGATGGCGCTGGCAGGCCGCAGGGTTCGGGCGTTCGTACCGTGGAGTGCCCGCGCGAGTACGCGATCTTGATGGTCGTTGCCCGCTAGGGCGCTGAGGTCAGGAGGCGTCGGGAGTGCCGGGCTCTGGGGCGCGCCTGGGGCGCGGGCGGCGGGGGAGGGGTGGGCCGTGCCGGACGCTAGCCCAGGTCAGATGGCATTTCACCTAAAGAGTACGATTAGCTTGCGTGTTCGATTTTGCGCCCCCAGCAGGATTCGAACCTGCGCACACGGCTCCGGAGAGCACTCCCGCATACAGCCGCTACCAGCGGAAACGCAGCCTCATTGGCTCGCTTGGGGCGCGTATGGGCCGCGCGAATCGTCGTCCTCAGCTTCGCCATCTGCCGCCATAGACTCCCATGATCTGGAAGGCCGTACATCGTACTAATGATCATACATTCGGCAGCTCCGACGATGTGGTTGACGTGCAGGCCCAGGGAGGCTCGATACCGCAGGCTGCCCTTCCGGGCTCGTAGGTTCTGCTGTCTGTGGGTGATCTAGCTGCTCAACGTCATCTCGCGCAGATGGGATACCACTGTCCGGATGACCTCGGCCATTTCCGCGGCGTAAGCGGTGGTAGCTGTGGGCCGGCATGTCCATCCTCGGATCACTCCTGGGTCCGGCCGGGGCTCTCCGTCGAAAGCGCTCAGCGTCTCGAAGTAGGTCTCAAGTGCGGCTCGGCGCCGTGGGGCTTGAGCGGCCGGCTGATGCGGCCGGCTTGCAGCGGCGGCATGGGCGTGGCGTGTCGCCGTCGAAGTCAAACATCCTCGCGCGCTCGTCGCACTGACCGCACCGGCCCCGAGCCGTGCAGGTGTTTGCGTCAGGCGCTCAGCGGTGTCCACACTGCTGAAGTGGACCATTTCGTTGGCCGGACGGGCGAGCTGGCGGTTCTCGACGCCGAGATGCAGGCTGTGCGGGGCGGCCGGCCCCGGGTGGTGCTGGTCGAGGGTGAGGCGGGGATCGGTAAGTCCAGCCTGATCTCGCGCTTCATCTCCGGGCACCGCGACGTTTGCCTACTGCGGGCCGTCGGTGACGAGGCGGAGATGCTCCTGGCTTGGGGGGTGGTCGACCAGCTTCTGGCGGGTGCCCGGGCGGCGCTCAAAGGATCTCCGAGAGCCGGTTTGGCCCACCGGAAAGACGCTGATCCGCTGGCCGTCGGCGCGCAGCTGGTGGAGGTCCTCGGCGACCTGCAAGGCGGTGACAGGGTCGTCGTCGTGGTGGTCGACGACTTGCACTGGAGCGATCAGCCCTCGGCCCGGGCTGTTTTGTTCGCCCTGCGGCGGATGCAGGCCGACCGGGTGCTGGGACTGGTGTCGGCCCGCCCAGATGAGCTGAGCCGCCTGGGCGAGGCGTGGAGCCGCTTCGCCGGGGGCGACGACCGGGCCACCCGCCTGCGCCTGGACGGCCTGGGGGCCCAGGAGCTGGTGGCCCTGGCCCGGACACTCGGCGTAGGTGATCTGTCCGGCCGGGCGGTGACCCAACTCCTGGAGCACACCGGCGGCAACTCGCTGCACTGCCGGGCCTTGCTCGAAGAGCTGGGCCAGGGTGGCCTGGCGCGGGCGGGCGGCGATCTGCCCGCGCCCCGCGCACTGGCCACAGTGGTCCTCGCGCGGCTGAGCGCCCTGTCCGGCCCGGCCCGGGGACTGGTCACGGCCGCTGCCGTCCTGGGCCGCCGTTGCTCGCTGGCCGTCGCCGCCACCCTGGCCGGGCTGGGCGACCCGCTCACCGCCCTGGACGAGGCCGTCGTCGCCGGCCTGGTCACCGAGGAGCGGGGAGCCTCAGCCGCTGACATCGCTTTCGCCCACCCGCTGGTGCATGCCGCTATCAGGGACAGCCTCAGCCCGGCGGTGCGCCACCGGCTGCACCGGGTCGCGGCCACCCTGGTGCCCGCCCCCGCCTCCCTCACCCACCGGGTGGCCGCTGCCGTCGGGCCCGATGACGCCCTGGCCAGCGACCTGGAAAAGGCGGCCCGGGAGGCGGCGCGGGAGGGCAAGGCGGCCCAGGCGGCGACGTGGCTGGCCCAGGCATCGGCGGCCAGCACGGCTCGCGCCGACCAGGAGCGGCTGCTCCTCGATGCGGTGGCTGAACTGCTGGGCAGCGCCGACGTGCCCGGCGCGCTGGCCCTGTGGCCTGCGGTTACCCAGTTCGGTCCCAGTGCCCGGCGCAGCGCCCTGCTCGGCCACCTGGACCTGCTCTGCGGCCGGGGAGCGGTGACCGAGGCCCACCTGCTTGAGGCCTGGCGGGCCCACAGCCCCGATACCGAGCCGATGGTGGGAGCGGCCGCGGCCACATCCCTGTCCGCCTACCTCTCCACCGCCGGACGGATGGAGGAGGCCGTCATCTGGGGCGAGCGGGCTGTCGAAGCCAGCGGTGAGGATCTGACCGCCCGCCTTCAGGCCCTGATGCCGGTAGCCCTGACTCTGACCCTTGCCGGGCGCGGTCCCGAAGGACTGGCCCGGCTCGACGTGCTGCCGGCCGCGGCCGCCGAAGTGCCGCTGGAACACACTGGCGCGCTTGTCATCCGGGGGAGGTGCCGAACGATCACCGATGACCTGGCCGGGGCCATGACTGACCTGTCGGTGGGCTTGGCCCGGCTGCGGGCCGGGGTGAGCTTGCGCTACCCCGGCCAGTGCCTGACCTTCCTCGCCGATGCCGAGTACCGACTCGGTGCCTGGGACGACGCCCTCACCCACGCCGAGCTGGCCGTTTCCCTGGCCCAGGGCAACGACCGGACATGGGCCCTTGCTTTCGCGCACGCCCATGCCGCCATCGTCCCTGCCGACCGTGGCGACTGGCAGCCGGCAGCTGCCCACGTCGCGGCGTCCCGGGCCGCGGCTGCCGGGGCGGGGATCGCGGTCACTCACGCGGCCTGGGCCGGCGCCGAGCTGGCCCGGGCCCGGGGGGACCTGCAAGCAGTGCTGGCTGCCACGTCAGCCGTGCGGGCACTCGGACGGGATGAGGTCTTCGGCCTGCCGGGCTGGGCAGACTGGCGCCCGCTGGAAGTAGATGCCCTGATCGGGCTGGGCCGGCTGGATGACGCTGCGGCGGCGCTCCAGGAACTTCTCGCCGCCATCCCCGCCTTCGGCCTGCCCTCGGCCAGCATGACGGCAGCCCGCCTGCACGGCAACCTGGCCGTCGCCAGGGGTGACCTGGCCGGTGCCGGGGAATCCTTCGCCGCCGCGTGGCAGCTGGCCCAGGGACTGCCCTTGCCTTTCCAGCTCGCCTTGCTAGAACGCGATGATGGCCGCCGCCTCCGGCGCGCCGGCGACCGCCAGGGCGCCGCCGCCCGCCTCCGGCAGGCACGCGACCGCCTCGCGACCTTGGGCGCCCAGCCGCATGTCGCGGCCTGCGAGCGCGAGCTTCAGGCCTACGGGGCCGAGGTACGGCCTGAGCCGGGGCCAGCCCGGTGGAACCTGACGGCATCGGAAATGGCCGTGGCCCGCCTGGTGGCCACCGGCCGGTCCAACCGGGAGGTGGCAGCCGAGCTGTTTGTCAGCATCAAAGCGGTGGAGTTCCACCTGGGACATGTCTTCGACAAGCTCGGCATCCACTCCCGCAGGGCCTTGCCCGGCCTGCTGGCAGCACGACCACAGCCCGAGGCCGCGGGCCAAACCTAGGGCCGAACCCCAGCGCTTCCCCTAGCGCCAACGCTGCCTGGCGAGGTCATCATCGACAGATGAACCCGGGTGACCTCACTGATGCCGCACAAGCCGCTGCCCCCGTCCTCGGCGGCCATGCCATGTCCCTCGGCACTACCCCGGCCACCACCATCGCCTCCCAGTACACGCGCCCTGGTCCGGCGGCCAGCCGGCCCGCGCGGCAGGATGGTGGAAGGCGCCCCGATAGCACTTCCCGTGCCGCCGGCAAATCGGCATGACAACCCTCGGCGGCACCCCATCGCAGCGGGCCGGTACCACCCGCGGCTCCCCTGCATCACACGACGGTGCCCTGAGCGGCACGCAGCCGGGGCCGCCCGGCCTGGCCTTCTATGCGCCACCTTCGCCGCTACCCGCCGGGATGGCTGGCCAGGTGATCTGGGCGCGGCTGCTGACCGGCGCGGCCGCCCTCGCTGACGCCGGTGAGAACCTGCTTGTCCTCTACCATTCCCAGACCCTCGCCGGGCAGGACACCGCCGTGTCCGGAACGGTATCGATTCCGCGGGGCCAGCCGCCCCCTGGCGGCTGGCCGGTGCTCAGCTGGGCGCACGGGACCACCGGCGTCGCCGACATCTGCGCTCCATCTCGCGATGCGCCCGGCCATCCCTGCCACATCTACACCCAACTCGCCGACGCGATGCTTGACCTGTGGGTCAAGCGCGGCTGGGCCGTGGTCAAGACCGACTACGAGGGCCTCGGCACCCCCGGGCCTCACCCGTACCTGGCGGGAGCCTCCGCGGCACGTGGGACCATCGACATCGTCACCGCCGCCCGTCACCTCCATCCGGGCATCGGCCGACGCTGGGCCGTGATGGGTCACAATCAGGGCGGTCACGCTGCCCTGTTCACTGCGAGCCTGGCACCAGCGCGGGCACCCGATCTCGACCTGACCGGCGCCGTAGCCATCGCCCCTGCCAGCGGCACGCACGACATAATCGCCCGGCTCCAGAACTGCCGCGCGCCCGCCGCCGGGCTGGGATTCCTCGCCCTGACACTGATCGGCGCCGCCGCAGCCGACCGCGCCCTGCGGCTGGACCAAATGCTCACACGCCGCGCCCTCCGCCTGCTGGCCATCGCCCAGACCGTCGGCATCGACGACCTCCTCGGCCCAGGCTTGTGGCCGTCATCGGTGCCTGCAGACCTGTTCCGGCCCGGCGCCGACCTTGGGCCTCTGCTGGCAGTCCTGGCGGCCAACGACCCGGCAGCGCTCCGGCTCCGCACACCAGCGCTCATCGTGCAGGGCAGCAACGACCCGATCACCGACCCGGGCCGCACCGACCGCATCACGCGCTCCCTCAGTGCCAACGGCGCAGCGCTCGACTACCACATGTACCCCGGCACGGGTCACTTCGACGTGATCGCGGCAGCACACACCCAGAACGCGCAGTGGATCGATGCCCGGCTGGCCGGCATGCCCACCGCGGCAGGTCCAGGGCGACTCTCGCCCTGAACGGTGACGTAGAAAGCGGCCACCAGCACCGCGCGACCTGGAGCCGGAGCCACCGCGCACCCCGCCCGGGCTTCGCGCTTCGATCGTGCCGCCAACCCTGGCACGGTGGGCTTCTATGACGAACTGTGACAGGTTTGAACCTGCGGAGGCTGCCAACCGGCATCTGCGCTGCGACTGACCTGTGCGGCCGGCCCGGCGAATGCCGGTCGTTACATGAGCCAGGGAAGACAGACGATGAGACCTGCCTGTTCGGGCGCTGCGATGGCGGCCCTCGCCAGCGTGATCGTGCTGACTGCATGCACCAGCAGCAGCCCGACTACGACGGGCTCGGCGGTGCCGGGTGTCTACGGCTCGGTGCGGGCGGCCGCTACCGGCGCCCAGCGGGCCGGCACCGTGTCGGTGGCCCAGCCGCCGGATTCCGCGCCGACCTGGATCCTGCCGCTAGCCACCTCGGCGTCCATATCGGTGTTCACGGTGCACCTGTTCGACCAGCAGATGTACCGGCCGCTGTACTGGCTGGTGAACGGCGTGGAGCCGAAGGAGGCCGCCGCGCTGAGCCTGGCCAGCGACCCTGAGGTGAGCAACGGCGACAAGCGGTTCATGATCACGATCAAGAACAGCTACAAATGGTCCGACGGCAAGCCGATAACGTCGCAGGACATTCTTTTCTGGTATGACCTGATGAAGGCCGCGGTGAAGGCGAGCCCGTCAAACTGGGCCTATTACACTCCCGGCATCGGCATGCCGGACCAGGTCGCCAGCGTTACCGCGCCCAGCGCGAGCACGGTCGTGTTCACGATGAAGTCCGCGGTCAACCCGACCTGGTTCTGGCAGAACGAACTCGGCGTGATCCAGCCGATGCCCGCCTTCGCCTGGGCCAAGACCTCCGCCACCGGCCCGATCCTAAACTTCGCCAATCCGGTGAACGCAGCGCGGATCTACAACTACCTCGCCACGCAGGCCAGGCCATCGACCTCCTGGGCGACCAGCCCGCTGTGGAAGATCGTGGACGGGCCCTACAGCCTGTCCTCGTTCAGCACCGTCAGCGGCGCGTTCACGATGTTCCCCAACCGCGCCTACGGCGGCCCGCACGCCAAGAAGGTGTCCAGGTACTCCAGCGTGCCGTTCACCTCCGACACCGCCGAGGAAAACGCGATCCGGACCGGCAGCCTGGACGTCGGCTACATGCCGCTGGCCGACCTGCCGCAGATCGGCAAGATCAAGTCGGCCGGCTACCACGTGTTCGGCTACCCAGCCTTCGGCTGGCTGTACGTCGTCTATAACTTCAAGGACGCCACCGGCCACTTCAACAAGATCATCAGCCAGCTTTACATCCGCCAGGCCATAGCGCACCTGCAAGACCAGCCGGGCGTGATCAAGGCGTTCTTCTACGGCGCCGCCGGCCAGGCCTACGGGCCGGTGCCCGTGCTCCCCAAGAGCCCCTACACGCCGACGAACGCGCTGGTCAACCCGTACCCGTTCAGCGTCACCGCCGCGACCACCCTGCTGACGGCGCACGGCTGGAAGGTCGTCCCCGGCGGCACGGACACCTGTACCCGGCCGGGCACCGGGACCGCAGAATGCGGCGCCGGCATCCCGGCCGGGACACCGCTGGCCTGGAATCTCATCTACGAAACCACCCCGGTCAGCATCGGCGAGCAAATCACCGCGCTGGCCTCGGACGCGAAGAGGGCGGGCATCGAGATCACCCCGGTGTCCAGCAACTTCAACTACATAGTCACCAACTACGACGACCAGACCCCGGCCGGGAAGACGGACACCAGCAAGTGGGCGATGGCAGATTTCGGCGGCTTCGCCGACAGTACCTACCCCACCACCTTCGGGATCTTCAACTGCGCCGGGTCGTCCAACTTCGGCGGGTACTGCAGCCCGCAGGCGGACAAGCTGATCGATGCCTCGGTGTCCAGCACGAACCCGAAGGCAGCGACCAGCGAGGCCTCGTACCTGACGACGCAGCAACCGGGCTTGTTCGGGCCCACACCGGCCGACGCGCTGGAGATCGGCAACGTGCTGGTCTGGAAAAAGACCCTGTCTGGCCCGCCAGCATCGTTCGCGACCGTCACCCAGTTCAACATCAATCCCGAGATGTGGTACTTCACGAGATAGCAGCTCAGGGGCACACCGGACGCTCTGAAGTCATCGTTTGCCAGCGGGTGGCCTGCGCGGGCGGTCTTGGCCAGGCTGCGGGCTGGCAGGTACGGCCTCTTCCGTGCCCACGGTGGATAGCGGCGTTCATCGCCCCGTCCCGTAGCCGCTCCAAAGCCTAGGGCCGAACCCCAGGGCTTCCCCTAGCGACAACGCTTGCTGGCCCGGTCAGCCTTTGGTACATGAACCCGGACCAGCCGCGCGACGGGGCACTGCCCCTGGTCCAGGTCACTCAGGTCAAAGCCTGACCAGCCCGAAGTGCCACCACCAACCTCTGTAACTCACACCCACAAGGAGGCAGAAATGGCCACCACGGTACGAACCACTGCAACGAAAGCAGCGAACAGAATCCCGATGACCTCGACGAGGAAGACCGCGCTCGTCGCGGGCATCTTCTACCTGATTACCTTCGTCTCGATCCCCACACTCGCCCTCTACGGCGCCGTGGAGAATCACCGGGACTGGATCCTCAGCTCCGGCGGCCACACTGGCATTCTCGTGGGCGGCTTCCTTGAGGTAATCGTCGCCCTCGCCGGCATCGGCACCGCAGTCACGCTGTACCCGGTAGTCAAGCGACAGAACGAAGGCGTCGCGCTGGGCTTTGTCACCACCCGCGTCCTTGAAGCCGGCATGATCTTCACCGGTGTCGTCAGCCTGCTTTCGCTGTTGACCTTGCGGCAGGACCTGGGCGGGGCGGCCGGAGCGAACGCGGCCTCGCTTGTCACCACCGCCGCGTCGCACGTCGCGATCTACAAGTGGACGTTCCTGCTCTCGCAGAGCCTCATGCCGGTCATCAACGCGCTGCTGCTGGGCTCCTTGATGTACCGGTCCCGCCTCGTGCCACGTGTCATTCCCGCGATGGGACTCATCGGAGCCCCCATACTCCTCGCCTCTGTCATCACGACCATGTTCCGCACCGACCACCAGATCACCGTGCTCGCGCTGGGCTTCCTCCCGGTGGCTGCCTGGGAGTTCTCGCTTGGCGTGTGGCTGGCCGTCAAGGGCTTCAGGCCCTGCCCGATCACGGCTGAAATCGCCGCCGAGGCAGGCGGCCGGCACCAGGTGCCCGAGCGGCAGCTGGCGCAGACTCCGGCCCGGTGACGTTCCCGACGGCCGGCCTGGCCGGGCCCGGCCCGCGCCCATCGTGGGCCGGTGCCACGGATATGGATCCGAATGCACTGACAAGGAAACAAGGAGGAAGACCATGGAACACAGCTACCCCGTGGAGGTGCGGGCGCGCCTGGACGAGCCGTTGAGCCGCTGGCTTTGGCTGGTCAAGTGGCTGCTGGCGATCCCGCACTACATCGTGCTGTTCGTGCTGTGGATCGCGTTCGCCGTCGTCACCGTGATCGCGTTCTTCGCGATCTTGTTCACCGGCCGCTACCCCCGCCCGCTGTTCGGCTTCAATCTGGGGGTGCTGCGCTGGTCGTGGCGGGTCGCCTACTACACCTACTGTGCCCTGGGCACCGACCGCTACCCGCCCTTCAGCCTGGCTGAGGAGCCGGACTACCCCGCCACGCTGGACGTCGCCTACCCGCAGCGGCTTTCGCGCGGCCTGGTCCTGGTCAAGTGGTGGCTGCTGGCGATCCCGCAGTACGCCATCGTCGCCGTGTTTGCCGGCGGTGCCGCCTACACCCACGCGGGAGGCTCGGGGCACGCCTGGCAGGCCGATGCCCTCTACGGCGGCCTGATCGGGCTGCTGGTGTGCTTCGCGGCGATCACGCTGCTGTTCACTGGCCGCTACCCGCGAGGGCTGTATGACCTCGTCATCGGCATGAACCGCTGGGTGGTGCGGGTCATCGCGTACGCCGCCCTGATGACCGACGCCTACCCGCCGTTCCGTCTCGACCAGGGCGGGACGAGCGCGTCCGCCGGCCCTGCACCCGATGACCTCGCACCCGCGTCGGCCGCTCCGGTCCCGGCTCCGGCCGCACAGGTCAGCTGACGGACCC
>Ga0302324_100019512_pt1 | contig 13309 bp, 9 predicted proteins | sample Palsa_T0_1_FD_201949 | JGI IMG/M metagenome (GOLD analysis project Ga0302324, IMG submission 201949) | Peat permafrost microbial communities from Stordalen Mire near Abisko, Sweden - Palsa_T0_1 | ecosystem: Environmental > Terrestrial > Soil > Palsa > Peat permafrost | place: Sweden: Abisko...
TGCAAAAATGTCGATCCGCGAAGCCGGCGCATCTGCAGGAGCGATCGGCTTTGCGGCTGTACTTGGGGGGGCTGAACTGGACGAATCCTGAGCTAGGAGACTCACCGAACCGAGTCCCACAGCACTTGCTACAAGTAGAATTCGGCCCAGTGAAGTCAAGGGGCGAGAGTGCATGCGTCTATCCTCCGCAACCACTGGAAAGTCAAACAAAACCTGGAAGTCTTTCAACAAGGCCATCGAGCCGAAACGGTCGTGGCTCGAGTCACAAACAAAGTCGTCTCACACAAAAAACCAGACGGTTAGATGCAAAACATCCACATCCGGTAATCTACAGCATATTTCTTATCTCGACTAGCCTTAATTCTCAACATCTTAACGGTTGTATCGCGAAAAGAGTAAGCGAGTAGTTACCCCTCTCGCCAACAACGTTCTTCGCGCGAACACAAAAAGAACCGCCCAGCAAAGCTATTACAATTGCACAATTATTGGAAGTTTAATGCGCGTTTTGCGCTTCCCTTTTCGCGCAAAATTTTTTCCTGCAGAAGAGTGATCGCGTACATCAACTGTTCCGGACGAGGCGGGCACCCTGGAACATAGACGTCCACCGGGATGATCTGGTTCACTCCCTGGACCAGCGCATAGTTGTTGAAGACCCCGCCGGAAGTCGCGCAGGCACCCATGGAAATCACCCATTTCGGCTCCGGCATCTGCTCATAGAGGCGGCGGATCACCGGAGCCATCTTCTGCGAGACTCTGCCCGCAATCACCATGAGGTCAGATTGCCGGGGTGAGGGGCGAAAAACCTCCGCGCCAAAACGCGCCACGTCGAATCGAGCCCCGCCCATCGACATCATTTCGATCGCGCAGCAGGCCAAACCAAAGGTCATGGGCCAGACCGAACTCTTCCGCACCCAGTTCACCGCAAAATCCAGGGTGGTCATCACCACGCCTTCAGGCTGCTCATGACCGAAATTCACCTCGCGGACTTTTTCTTGATTCTTGCCGCTCGATTCCAAATTCCCAAACAAATACCGGTCGTTGCCTGTTGCGCTCATAGCTACCACTATAAGGCATTCACTATGTAGATTCAGGGAATTGTGGGGCATCTGCGGGGCTTGCGGCTATACTCTGGAAATCAGATTATGCAAAAAATTGAAGCTGTCATTCAGCCGTCAAAGCTCGACGCACTCAAAGACGCTCTGCTCGCCATTGGCGTTGAGGGCATGACGATCCTTGAAGCACGCGGCCACGGCCGCCAAAAGGGCCACACTGAGTTCTATCGCGGACGCGAATATACGGTCGATCTTTTGCCCAAGATCAAGATCGAAACCGTGGTCCCGGACGAACTACTGGAAAAGGCCGTGCAGGCCATCATCACCGCAACTCGAACGGGGAAAATTGGGGACGGCAAGATCTTCGTTTCTGGAATTGACGAAGCTATCCGCATCCGCAACGGCGACCGCGGCGTGGCTGCGCTTTAAGAGCCTATCGGATACTGTAAATGCCCCGGGGTGGTCTACCCTTGAACCCGTTCTTTGGGCTCATAGGCGGGATATACCTAAAAAGTGGGGATCGAAATTTGTGGTCCGGATGTTGCCACAAACAGGGCCAGGATGGGTACCCGAAGATTTGTTGCAGTTCAAGCCTGGGAACACCCGACATGAAATCTGCATTCACGTCTCACCAGCAGTTGCGAGAGTACTACCAGGCCGAGATGGCGACGATGCGGCAGTCGTTCGAGCGCTCCGGCAACGGCGTGCTCTGCATCCGGCGCCGCGCGCTGGTGGTCGACTGTCTCCTGGAGCCGCTGTGGCGGTTCGAAAGCGGTGGACCGCTTCCTCCCGGGCTGGCATTGGTGGCCGCGGGTGGCTTCGGCCGAAAGGAACTATTTCCCTGCTCCGATGTCGACCTGCTCTATCTTTGTGGCGACGACAAGGTGGAAGACAAGTTTCGCGAGTCTATCCGGGCTTGCAACCAGGCAATGTGGGACCTCGGCCTGCGCGCCAGCCCCATGATCCGAACGCTCAAGGAATGTAGCCGCTACGACCCGGATAACATCGAATTCACCCTCTCTCTGCTCGATCGCCGTTTCATCGTCGGCGATCATGGAATGTACCAGACTCTGCAAACCCAAACGCTGCCCGAAATGGCGCTGCAGGAGTGGAGCGGCATCGTTCATAAACTTGCCGACTTGGCGCGCGCGCGTCACCAGAAATACGGCAATACCATCTTCCACCTCGAACCCAACATTAAAGAGTGTCCGGGCGGCCTGCGCGACCATCAACTGGCCCACTGGCTCAATCTGCTGCACCACGTTCGCGAACACAAGGCGTGGCCCACCAGCTTCGGAAACTCTCTCTATTCTGTGCACAACGACGCCGCGTCGGCGTTTGAATTTCTCAGCGCCACGCGCTGCTTTCTCCACCTGCGTAGCGGCCGCGACGACAACAGCCTCGACTGGCATGCGCAGGATGAAGCCGCGGCGCAGAGTATCGGCCTCGAAACCAAGGGCACGTCCGACCCCGCCTACTGGATGCGGACCTACTACCGTCATGCGCGCACGGTTTATCGCCGCGCGATCCTGGCCGTGGAGGCTCTGCCGCCGGCACGGCAATCTTTCTATCGGCCGCAGAGGCGTAAGCGGGTTCCCATTCCCGGCACCGACTTCGTGGTCCAGGACGGGCGCATCGACGTCTCGGAAGCCGCGCTGCTGACGGGTCCGGAGGGTATTCTTCGGGTGTTTGCCCTGGTCGCTGCGCATGGCTACCGGTTGACACAGAACGCGGAGGACCGCCTGGCCGACGCGCTCCCGGTGCTCGATGTGCACATACCGGAAGGACCCTTCCTATGGAATGGTCTGCGGGAGATTCTGCTTGGGCCGCACGCCGCGCACGCGCTACGCACCATGCACGCCCTGGGCATTCTGGAGCTGCTCATCCCCGAGTTCCACGGCATCGATGCCCTGGTCATTCGCGATTCGTATCATCGCTACACGGTCGACGAGCATACCTTTCTGGTCATCGACAATGTCCATGCCCTGCGCCAGCCGCATGTTGCCTGGGAAAAGCGCTTTGCTACGCTGCGGGCGGAGATCGACCGGCTCGACCTCTTCTTCCTCGCTCTGCTGATGCACGATACGGGCAAGGCTCGCCGGACCGGCGACCATACAGTACAGAGCGTGGAGCTGGCCGATAGCCTGCTCGCGCGGCTGGAGCTCGACGCGGAAGAACGCGACCTGGTGCGGCGTCTTATTCGCAATCACCTGGAAATGTCCATGACTTTGCGGCGGGATATCTTCGACGCCGAAACGATACGCGCGTTTGCGGAAAAGGTGGCGTCACAGACCCACCTCAAGATGCTTTGCCTGATGACCTATGCGGACATCAAAGCGGTGAACCCCGACGCGTTGACCCCATGGAAGGCCGACAGCCTGTGGCAGCTCTATATCACCACTTCCAACTTCATGGACCGGAGCGTAGACCAGGAGCGCTACCGCGCCGATCTCGACCCTACGTTGCTCAAGCGCATTCTCACGCTGGCCCCGGAGCGAGCCCCGGAACTGCGCAGCTTTCTGGAGGGCTTCCCCCAGCGCTACCTGCAGACACGCATGCCGGAGCAGATCCGCGATCATTTTCAGATGGCGTTGCAGCTCTCTCAATCGCCCGTTCAGGTCAACTTGCGCAGCTTGCGTCAGCTGTGGGAACTTACCGTCATCACCCGCGATCGGCCCCTTCTGTTTGCGGACATGGCCGGCGCTCTCTCCTCCTGGGGCATGAACATCGTGAAGGCGGAAGCGTTTTCCGACGATGCGGGCATTATTGTTGACACCTTTCAGTTCTCCGATCCCTTCCGCACGCTCGAGCTCAATCCTTCTGAATTGGACCGCTTCCGTGCCGGCCTGCTGGATGTCATCTCGCTCAAGACGCCGATCGAGGTCCTGCTGCGCCGCCGCCAAGCCGTCCGTAACCCAATCATGGTCAAGGTGGCGACCCGGCTCGATTTCGATAACACCGCTTCCACCCACAGCACGCTGCTGCAGGTGGTGGCACAGGACGGCCCCGGGCTGCTGCGCCAGATTGCCACCACGCTGGCCGCACATGATTGCAATATTGAAGTGGCCCTGATCGATACCGAAGGCGAAATCGCCATCGACGTCTTTTATCTGACCATCGGGGGCGCCAAACTCGACCAGGTTACCCAGGAACGCCTCGAGTCGGCCCTCGCGCTCGCCATAGAGGAACTGCGTCCCGCGCACACAAGTAGTTAGCAGCCCAAACCGCAACTGGTTTGTTAGAGCGGCCAGGGTCTAACATAGGTGAGCGCATCGTGAAACTGGGTCGGTCCATCCGCAAGTACTTTCGTCTGCGCCGGCATTCGCGGCGCCGGCCGGCCTTTGCGCGCGTCAAGGATGAGCTGAAAGCGCGGACCAAGGCTTTTTCCGCTTCGCCAACTCTGGATACGCAAACAGCCACCTTCACCCGCCTCTTCCATACCATTTGGACCGGCTCCAACGAACGTTCTTTCAACGTGCGCCTGCTCTGTTGGATCCGCATGCTGGAGCACGACGATCTGCTGCGGATCGATTTTCAGGAAGCTTTTCAGTCCATGCTTTCCCGGCTCGACTCGGTGGCGCTGCTGGCCGAGGCCGGTCTGCCCCGGCACCACGCGGTGTTCTCGGAAGGACTTCGCCGCCTCTTCAATCGTTTTCTGCCTTCGGCGATGGCGGTCACGGATTGCTCGCGCCTCATGATCTCCCTGTTCGCCCACTCGCGGGATGTCGAGCGTTTCCTGGAGTTGCCGCAGTCCCTCTTCGAGCGTCTGAGCGTCCTTCTGGCTCCGCCGGCTACGGGCGGTGGGCCGCGGCCATCGCCTCGTTTGCAAACCGATTTGCGCCAGTCACTCTGCCTGATCGCCACCCGCACCGCAGGCCGTGGCGTGACCGCGGCCATGCGCGAACGTGGTGGACGCGTGGAGGTGCAGGAGTCGCCTTTTTACCAATTGATCTTCGCCACCCAGGAGCTGGTAGGAGCGGCGGATGCCGCCGCCGCCAGCCCTCGCTTCGAGGTTTGGAAAGCGGCGATCAGCAATTGCCGCAAAGAACTCGGGCAGGTGCGGCTGGGTATGGAGACCACTGGAGTCAGCGCGGACTTGGTGCTCGACCTGCGCAGTATCGAGCTGGCCCTGATGCGCATGCACGGCCTGGCCCGGGTGCTTACCTTCGGCGCCTTGCCCGTTCCTGGGATTGATAGTTCCGCGGCGGTCCGGAACCTGATGAACCAGCTCATCGAAGGTCGTCTGGAAGATAAGCGGGTTTCCAGCCTGCTCAAGCAAAACCTGAATCTGTTGGCGCGCAAGACGGTGGAGCGCACTGGCCGCAGCGGGGAGCACTACATCGCCCATAGCCGTAAGGAGTATTGGCAAATGTGGCTGGCCGCTGTGGGCGGGGGCCTGCTGACCGTGCTGACCGCGGCCTTCAAGATGCGCATCGTGGAGCACGAATATCCCCTCTTTGTGGAGGGCTTTCTTGCCGGCACGAATTATGCCGTCAGCTTCATCCTGCTGCAGGTTTTCGGGTTGGTGCTGGCCACCAAGCAGCCCTCGGCTACGGCCGCTACCTTTGCCGGCATCGTGCGCAACAATCCAGGCAACGCCAGCTGGAGCAAAATCTCGGATTTTACGGCGCGCATCACGCGCACTCAGCTGGCTGCGGCCATTGGTAACGTGATCGCCGTGTGCATCGGCTCGGTGGCCCTGGAACGTCTGTGGCGGGTGATGTTTTCCGAACACTACCTGCCCGCGGAAAGCGCCCGGCACGTCTATGAGGCCCTTCATCCTTTTGCCTCGGGGACGATTATCTATGCGGCGGGTACCGGGGTTATCTTATGGCTCGCCGCCCTGATTGGCGGTTGGTGTGAAAATTTCGCGGTGTTTCATCGCCTGACGGAAGCAATCTCCCAACATCCCCTTGGCCTGCGCATCGGGCACAACCGAATGACGAGGCTGGCGACCTGGATCGAGCTTAACCTTGCAGGGTGGAGCACCAGTATCGCGCTTGGCTATCTGCTGGGTTTCGTGCCTGTGATTGCCCGCTTCTTCGGCATACCGTTCGATGTGCGCCACGTGACGCTTTCGACCGGCACGCTGGCGCTCGCCGCGGCCCGGTTCGGCACCAGTTCCTTTGGCCACGATTGGTTTTATTACGCCATCGCCGGCATCGGGGTCACGTTTGTTCTTAACCTTGGCGTCAGCTTCTCCATTGCATCGTTCGTAGCTCTGCGCGCTTACGATGTTCCCGCACGCGAACAGTTCAGGCTGCTCCGCTATCTACTGCGGCAGATTGCCCGCTCGCCGCTTAGATTCCTCTTTCCAGTAGAACGGGACAGTCCCCCGCTCTCGATCCTCACCGCCGTACCGGAAGAAAAATAGCCCTTGGATCGGGTTCCCGAAAATGCGCCAAAAGGCTACTTTCAGACCTTCCTTCAGGACTCTCGCAACAGAGCGGTGCTGATTAGGCTCCGCAAGAGGCTTTGTATCAGGGCACGACTTTAGTCGTGCCGTAAAGGCGCAAACAAAGTGGGGGCTTAAGCCCCTGCGCTTTTTTCATTGGAAAATCGTGCAGTCTTAAGGGTGGCAGGGGCTAAAGAGGCTGCGAAAAAGTCGGGAGACGGATGAAAATGCGTCCCTCAGCGGCTAAAGCCGCACCTGTTTCCAATCGTTTATGTACGGGCTGAAGCCCGTACCCTTCAGAGAACAGAGTTTTTCCGCAGCCTGTAAAGCCCTGACCATTTTGGCCGGGGATGGCACGACCGAAGTCGTGCCCTGATACAAAGCAAAAGCCCTGTTGCGGAGCCTAACCTGGAATTTACTTGGCGGGTTGGGTGGGCTGGGGCTTGTCGTTGAGGGCGTAGATCACTTCGCCGGGTTTGGCGTAGCGCAGAATTACTCTCGCCTCGTGCTCGATCGCGTCCGGGTCTGACTGCAGATGCTGCACGTGGTCCTGCAGCCGGCTGTTTTGTTGCTGCAGTTGCTGAATTTCCTTTTGCAGCGTCTGGTGCTGGTGGCGCTTCTGCTGATAAGCCGTCAAGCCGTTGGCGCCGAAGGTTGCGTGGTAGCCGAGCAGAGCGGCGATGACGATAGCCACTACGGTAGCCACCCGGCGACCTGAACCAGAAAGAAAGGATGAGATGCTTTGCTTCAAATTGAGCTTCATGGCCGCCTCGCAATCTGCTGCTTTATCTTCTCAATGAACCTCAATCTTCGAGTGGAAGTTTTGACAAGGAACCATACTTGGTAAACATATGACCGATTTTCAAATTGTTCTCTCCACCTGTGCCGACCGCGAGGAGGCAGAGCGCATTGCCCATCGCCTGGTAGAGCAGCATCTCGCCGCCTGCGTCAATATCCTGCCGGGTGTGCAATCGATTTACCGTTGGCAGGGCGCCGTCGAGTCGGCGACCGAAGTCCTGATGGTGATCAAGACCAGCAACGCTCGTAGCCAGGAGGTGCAATCGGCGATTGCCAGCCTGCACTCCTACGAGGTTCCGGAATACCTGGTGCTCCCTGTCCTCGGCGGCTCGAACGCCTATCTCGGGTGGCTGGGCGCGAGCCTGGACTAGACATGCCGGTTTTTTGTTATGCTTCAAGAGGTTCCTGAGCCCGGTCTTCCCCCTATGCGGCTTTTGTTCGTGGCCTTCGCTATCAGCTTTTGCGCATTGTTATGGGTGGCTTTCTCGGTTGCCCGGCACATTCTGCGCCATGGTCACGCGCAGGGTACTGCTGGCCGGGAGCCGGATAGCGTCGCCGGCCCGTCTGAATCACACCGGCCTGGTTCCTAGGAGATTTAAAGCATGGAAGAAATCGGCTACAAGCAGGACAGCCTTGGCCCCATCTCCGCACCCGCACCTCGCGTCGCCTGGAACACCGTGCTGGCCGTTCTATCGGCAACCGTCCTGGTCGCGATCTGCGCCCACATCGCCGTGCCGCTCGGTTTCACCCCCGTTCCAGTCACCATGCAGACCTTTGCCGTGCTGCTGCTGGGGTTGCTGTTTGGCCCTGGACCCGCATTCGCCTGCCTGGCGCTCTACCTGATGGAAGGCGCCGTTGGCTTGCCGGTCTTCAGCCCGCATGGTCCCGGTGGTATGGCTCAGATGCTTGGCCCCACCGGCGGCTACCTGCTTTCTTACCCCTTTGCGGCCGCGCTGGCCAGTGTGCTCTATCGGCGCGGACGCCGTTCCTTCGTGGCGGCGATCGCGGCCTCAGGGCTCGCCAGCATCCTCATTCTTGCCGCCGGCGCCAGCTGGCTCGCGCTGCTCACCCACGCGAAACTTTCTGTTGTCTTCGCCCAGTCGGTCGCGCCGTTCCTCCCCGGCGATGCGGTCAAGATCCTCGCTGCGGCCGCCTGCGTCAGCATGCTTGGATCGTTCGGGAATGATTCCCGCAATCGAGAAAGGATTCTGTGACCACTACTCCTATTTCGCCGGACGCTCCGGCCCAGGATCATACGACGGGGCTTCACACGAGTCCGGGTGCGGTCAGGGAAATCACCATCGCGCATAGTCCGGACTCCGATGACGCCTTCATGTTCTATGGTCTTGCTACGGGAAAAATTCGCGTTCCAGGATACAAGTTCACCCACACTCTGTGCGATATCGAGACGCTCAATCACAAGGCCATGAACGAGGCCTTCTACGATGTGACCGCGATTTCGTTCCATGCCTATCCCTACGTCCAGAAGGACTATGCGTTGATGGCTTGCGGGGGCAGCGTGGGAGAGAACTACGGTCCCATGATTGTCGCCAGCCAACGGATCACGGCCAGTGACATCGGACGGGTGCGGGTTGCCGTTCCCGGCACTCTGACCACTGCGTACCTTGCTCTCAAGCTGTTCGCTCCGGATATTGAAACTGTCACTGTTCCCTTTGACAAGATCATTCCTGAGGTGGTCGCGGGCAATTTCGACGCCGGGCTGATCATCCACGAAGGCCAGCTGACCTACGCGGCCAGCGGATTGCACAAAGTGATCGACCTCGGGGTGTGGTGGCGGGAACAGACCGGGCTTCCCTTGCCGTTAGGCGGTAACGCAATTCGCCGCAGCCTGGGACAGGATGTCATGCTAACCGTTACCCAGGCGCTGCGCGATAGCATTCAGCATGCGCTTGACCATCGCGAAGCTGCGCTTGAGTATTCCATGCAGTTTGCCCGCGACCTTGATCCGCAGTTGGCCAATCGGTTCGTCAGCATGTACGTGAACGAGCGCACGCTCAATTACGGCGAAGACGGGAAAGAAGCCATTCGCAAGTTGCTCAGTCTGGGGCATGAGCGGGGGATTATTCCGAATCCGGTTCAAGTGGATTTCGTCGGATAGAGCTGAGGGGTCCGGCAATCTGCAGGTCGAGTGCGGTGGTATCCCACATCTCGCGAAAAACGAGCGAGATATGGGGCACCCTCGGGTCTGTGGCGGGGACGGTTCTTAGTGGCTGGCCGCCGGTTTGTCATCGTCGTCGTCCGCCTGGGGATGTGCCAGCATTACCGGCACTGGCTTTTTCCCCATCGCATCGCGCCATAGGATCACATTCAGTACCCGGGGATCGGCTCGGTCCTCATGGTTGAAGTCCATGCGGCTGGAAGCTTTGGCACCCGGCGCCGTGGGCGCGTTTGCCTTGTACAACAGACCGTTTTCCCGATTGCGATAGTCCGCTTCATAAGCCGGCTGATCTCCGGCGCCCGCGAACAATGACGCGATGGGCGGCGCAAAGGCATCGTTGTTGTTCATGGGCGGCACACCTAACAGCTCCTCCATCGTCCGGATCACACTTACGGTGGTGTAAAACGTGCTGTCGACCGTCGGCTGCGCCGCGCGGGGGGAGTACTTGCTCACGACCAGGGCAAGGCTGCGATGGGCATCGACGTGGTCGGCTCCGTTCTGCGCATCATCTTCCAGGATGAAGAAGGCGGTGTCGTCCCAATAGGGACTGTGAGCAATGGCCTCGACTGCTCGCCCCACCGCCAGGTCGTTATCCGCGACCGACGACCTGGGAGTGGGCATCCCGGGAGTGGTTCCCGCCGTATGGTCGTTGGGCAGGCGAAGCTGCACAAACTGCGGCATGGTATCCCGGCCTTGCCGGCGATCTGCGACCCATTGGCGGAAGTGGGTAAGAAACTCTTCCACGCGCAGTTGATCGGGAAAGCTCAAATTGAAGTCGGGGTAGAGTGGGTCAAAGTGACCCACCAGTTCGGGTTTGGTAGCCACGTTTTGCTTGATCAGCGGAATCGGCCAGGGATAGGGGCTGGCGCCCCCACCGTAATTCTGTGGAACCGATTCGCCGTGACGAATCGAGCCATGCGCCCCACACTGTTCCGGCGGCGGTTCGGGGGTTCCTTCTGTGGGTGACTTTGCCGGGGCCGGGCTTTCGGGATCGGAGCAGAACGTGGTCGAAATGTACTCTGCGAAGTGATACAAGCTCTTGCCATTGCGGGCTAAATCGGTCCAGAGATAGCTGCTACCCGGTTCATTGACATCCGAAATGCCTTCGAGCAGAGGATAGCCATTCTCCACCACACCCTCGTAGTCGTAGACCCGTTCCTTTCCGCGGTAGCTTTGCTGCCACGTCTTCTCGTTGTAGTCGCTGGAAATGGCGGCATTCGACCACACGTGTCCATCGCCTGAAACCTCGCCTGAATCATAGAAGTTGTCGAGCACACCAAACTGCCTGGCCAGCTTGTGCTCGTTGGGCGTTACTTCCTCGCCGTACATGGTGAGGGCGGGAGATCCGTTCCCTACCCCGAGGTCGCCGAGGATCTGATCGTAGGTGCGGTTCTCCTTGATGATGTAGATCACATGGCGGATCGGGTTGGTTCCACCGCGGAAGGCGATCTTCGCCTGCGCGGCCTTCATCATATTCGTCTCTATCACGGTGCGCGTCAGTGGCTCCCGCTGGCTATCGATCTTCGAAAGGTCGATGGCGGCGAGTGATCCATGGAGCAGAGTGGCAATGTAGGTCGATCTGCTGCTATTCCATTTGGACACGCCGGCGACACGCGGCTGCGGCGTGTTGTTTGGTCCCGTGCCCCGGCCTTTGGCGGTCGCGACGTAAAGCAGATTGCCCTTAACCGCGAGCGCGGTCGGATACCACTCGGTCGGGACCCAGGCCAGCGCAGGTATGGGCTTCTCTGTTGCTTTCCGCCCCTGGAGATCAAAGACGGCAATGGCGTCAGAGCCGGTGTCGGCGGCAAAGAGCCGCTTGCCATCCTCGGACACGGCAACTGCGTCCGGCATGGCGCCGAAATAAGTCTGCCCGGGCAGCCGCGTGTCGTACAAAGCTTCGAGCTTGAGTTCGCCCCCGCCGACACGTACCGCAGCCACCGCATCCCGGTTGGCGAGGGCCACATAAAGAATCCTCTCGTCCGGACCCCAGGCAAAAGCGGTGGGATGGGAGCTGGGCGAAGTCGCCTCCCGCGGAGCCAGCAGATCCAATTGTTTGAGCACTTTGCCGTGGTCCAGATCCAGCTCCGCCACCGCCGAGCCGTTCCACAACGCCACATACGCCCGGCTCCCGGAGCGATTGACTGCAATGGAAACGGGATAGGTGGAGGGCACGACCTTGCCCTGCGACAGGTCAAACCGGCGCAGCACCTTGCCGGTGACGGCGTTCATCAGCAGAACGTCATCGGAGAGATTATCCGCCACCAGCAATTCATCGGTTCCGGAAGGTCCCTTGCGCACGGCGATTCCGGCCGGCGATGGAATCGCCGTACCCGCGGGCAAGGCCACGCCAAGCTGATTTTGCCGCTTCCCTATCGCCAGCTGCTGTAAAGGGACGGGGAGCAGTTGCTCCGCCTTCACCTGGCCATCGTGAAAGCCGTAGACGGCGATGGCGTTGCCGGTCTCAACGCTATTCCCCCTCTGCGGAGCGGTCAGAGAATCGAAGACCGCATACAGGTGGCTACCATCTTTGCCGAAAGCCAGCCCTGAATACATGGTTTGGGGCAGGCCAATCGCGCTTCGAGGCTCGGGAAAATCCGTCACCTTGCCGGTTTGGATATCGAGCACGGCAATCGACTGTTGATAGCGCGACTCGTAGGTGCCATAACCGGCGTTGACCACCGCCAGGTAGCGGCCATCGGGGGAGATGGCGGCGGTCATAGGCAAGCTGTTCAGCGGTTGTGGTCCACCGGGCACGGGTTCCACCAGCTGTTTGCTGGTGGGGAGAGCGATGGGTCCGGCGCTCTGTCCCTCTACGGCAGGCGCCGAAACCAGCAAAACCAACGAAAGATGAACCAGGAGCCGACAAGACCGTGTAAAAGAAATCGCCGCCATGAGCAATCCCTCAAAAGAACAGATTCAGTTGCAGACCGCCCGAATTGCCCTACTTGCAGACGATTCGAGCACTAAGAGTCCTGCGGTCACCAGTATCCCTGATTGTCATTACAAAACTCTTACGAACGGATGATCGGCCCCCTGTTAGGTTCAAAGTAAGCCGGACATTCCATCCACATAGACCAGATCCGGTTGCCTGACGTTCGAAAGGGACTCTCCGCCAGATCATGCTGACAGAAATCGTAGAACCTTCCCCAAACATATCGCCGGTCACTCCGGCTGAGATCCCTGAGACCAAGACTGCGGCAGCGCGGCGCGCGGCCATGAACGGCGAGGTGCCAGTGCTCGGGCGCGACACCCAGGCGAATCAGACCAATTGGCTGACCACCGGCTTCATGGTGGCTTTTCACGTGCTCGCCGTGGTGGCTTTGTTCATGTTTACCTGGAAGGCTTTTTTCTGCTTCCTCGCGCTCTGGTTTGTGTCCATCAACATGGGCATCGGCATGGGATATCACCGCCTGTTGACGCATCGCGGCTACCGGACGCCCAAGTGGCTGGAATACCTTCTTTCCGTATGCGGTACGCTGGCTCTTGAAGGAGGGCCCATCTTCTGGGTGGCCACCCACCGTGTTCATCACCAGCTAACGGATCGCGCCGGCGACCCGCACACTCCCCATGATGGCGGGTGGTGGTCGCATGCCGGCTGGATTCTCTCCGGCGACGCTCTGCACCACGAGACAGCGCTGATGGCGCGCTATGCACCGGATCTGGCTAAGGACCGCTTCCAGGTTTGGCTGAGCAAATATCACTACGTGCCGCTGATCGTGGTTGGGTTAGCGCTGCTGGCGTTCGGCGGATGGTCTTGCGTGATGTGGGGCATCTTCCTGCGCGTGACCCTTGGGCTGCACGCCACCTGGCTGGTTAACTCCGCCACCCACATGTGGGGATCGAGGCGCTTTTCGACCCGCGATGAATCACGCAATAACTGGTGGG
>Ga0302324_100019513_pt1 | contig 13307 bp, 13 predicted proteins | sample Palsa_T0_1_FD_201949 | JGI IMG/M metagenome (GOLD analysis project Ga0302324, IMG submission 201949) | Peat permafrost microbial communities from Stordalen Mire near Abisko, Sweden - Palsa_T0_1 | ecosystem: Environmental > Terrestrial > Soil > Palsa > Peat permafrost | place: Sweden: Abisko...
AGCAGGGCCCGCCTCCGTTTCGCCGGATGCGTTCAGTTTGCTATGAAAGTGTATGGCCGGTCGAGAAATTTTCAGCGAACGGCGAGTAGTGTCTTAACTGTTTGTGTCACCCGAGGGGACAAGCGCAGGTGCTCCCGAAGTGCCCGGATATCGTCGAACATGTCTTCGCGGTGTTTGCGCTCCCAGGAATAAGATCGCTGGTATTGACTTCGGCGCTTGGCAAGAATGACCCAGTAGCGTGCGTCTGACGTGACCCAGGCCGAGAACGGGACTGGGAGCGGGAACCAGATGCAGAGGGCCATCATCCACGCCGAAGGCGTGTTTCATGGCGGGAGCGGAGGAGCAGGCGGTTTCATCCACGCCGAAGGCGTGCGGATTGGTTTTCCATCATCCGTGCCCAAGGCCGCACCGAAGAGCGGGCCTACCGTGTTGGCGCGATGCGTTCGAGCTTGTGGCGGAGATGTTGGAAGTAATCCGGGCTGACGCGCAAGCCGAGCACTTCCTCGATCACAGGAAGGAAATAAGCCAGCCGTTATGGTCTTTACGATCTGGACCGGCTGGAACGGATGATCTTGCGCCGTGTGACACGCGAGTACTTTCTGCTGGATGGGGAATCGGACGAATGACCGAAGAACTGGAACAACTGCTGAAGAATCTCAAACTGCGGCGCATCCTGGAGATCTATGATGAACAGCTACGCGCCGCCGACAAGGACGATATCAGCTACTCGGATTTCGTCACGCGCCTGGTGCGCGCGCAGTGGCAGGCCAAGCAGGAGGGTGCACTCGAATGGCGCATCCGGCGCGCCAATCTGCCCGAGCGCTGGACCCTGGAGACGTTTCCCTTTGCCCGCCAACCAGGCGTCAACCGCAAACAGATTCGCGGGTTTGGCGAGTTGGAGTTCACCGCCAAGGCGGAAAACATTGTCCTGGTCGGGAAAACGGGTGTCGGCAAAACGGGACTAGCGTGCGGCTTGCTGCTCAAAGCGCTGGAGAACGGTTATCGCTGCCAGTTCATTCGCGCGCAGGATCTGTTCGACGAGATGTACGCATCGCTGGCCGACCGCTCAACGCGTCAACTGCTCAAGCGCCTGGCTCGGCTGGATGTCCTTCTAATCGACTTATGTGAAGTTGTCAGTAATGTGGAGTGATCGCTTGGAAGCCCCGTCATCATTGAGGGTCCACAGCTTTCAGCTCCACATTAATTCAGTAGCATCGGATTGGCCGCCCGTCCGGCGGTCGACACCATCTCAACGAGGTAAACGATGCTACAGTCTCTTCTTCCCAAGGCTCATTTGAAGTTCCGCGCGCTGCCGCTGTTCGGCTCAGTCGCGGACGGGTTTGACGATTGGCTTGCCACCAGCGGCTATACACCGGGATCGCGAAAGTTTTCGATACGGTTTCTGGTGCACGCGGATGCGGATTTACGGAAGCGAGGTGTTCGTAAGCTCACCGAACTCACTCGCCCGATCCTGTACGATTCCTGGCGAGATCTGATCAAGGCCTTCCCCAATGAGGCAGGAACCGTTCGAACCCTAGCGCGGTATCTGAATGCCACGGGGACGATCACTACCGGCGCGATTGAGGAAGCGCCATCGGTTTCTTCCGCAACACTGCTCAGCGATGAGTACGTGTCTTTCCTCAATAAGGTTCGCGGATGCTCTTTTTCCACGATCTCTCACCACAGATTTGCATCGCGCTGCTTTCTCGATCATCTGGAATCATGCAGTGTTCCGCTCGGTTCCGTTCATCCCAGCGATATCGAGGCGTACATCACGCAAGCGGGCAGGCGCATGTGCCGCGCAAGCCTGCAGCACGAGGTTGCCGCCGTTCGCGGGTTGCTTCGGTTTCTGGCAATAGATGGCAGAGTACGTACCGGACTGGATCGCCAGATCGACACTCCCCGGGTTTACCGGCTTGAACAGTTGCCTCGCTCCCTCCCCTGGGACACCGTAACAGCCCTTCTGAAAAGCATCGACAGGAAGTCCGACATGGGATTGCGCGACTATGCGATGTTTCTTTTAATCGCCACCTACGGGCTCCGCGCCAGCGAGGTCGTTGCTATCAGCCTGGACGACATTCGCTGGAGGCATAGCAGCCTGCGAATCCACCAGCGAAAGACCTCATCGCCGCTGGAGCTTCCACTGACGAACGAAGTCTCGGCGGCCCTCGTGAAGCACTTGCAGCGGACCCCGCCAACCGCTCCTTATCGAAGGATCTTCCTTCGAATGCGTGCGCCCATCGGCCTTCTGAAGCCCACGGCGATTACGGAAGCTTTTCAAGCGCTGGTGCGCAAGAGCGGATTGGAGGTTCCTTTCAATGGCCCACATTGCCTCCGCCACTCATTTGCCGTCCAGTTGCTCAAGAGCGGAACGCCGCTCAAGACAATCGGAGACATCCTGGGCCATCGCACTGCGGAAAGCACATCCGTGTATCTACGGCTCGCTACTGGAGACCTGCGTGAGGTTTCGCTTCCAGTTCCTGGCAGATTGTCCAGGAGCAAAGGAGCCAAGCGATGATCAATCCGGCATTTTCGTCCGGTCTCGCCACGGTGCTCCAACGGTACGTTGGCATGAAACGAGCGTTGGGGCGGCAGTTCGATTCCGCGACCCACGCCCTTCAGTCGATGGATCGCCTGCTTACCAAAGAGGGATATCCAGACCTGAACGGCTCTGCTTTCGACGCTTGGTGCAGGACCCAGGAGCATATGGCGTCTGGTGTCCGCCGTGTTCGCATGCTTGAGTTGCATGCCTTCTGCGTCTATCGGCGTCGAACAGAGCCCGAGTGTTTCTTGCCAGATCCCACCTCATTTCCGCCATATCATCAGCGGCTTAGGCCGCACATCTTCACCGAATCGGAGGTCGCGCGGCTGATGGAGGCGGCCTCCAGGCTGAAAGGCAACCCTGCAGCACCGCTCCGTCCGGAACTCACACGACTGGCCATCATGCTTCTGTTCACTACCGGCATGCGCCGCGGTGAGCTTCTGAATCTGACCGAAGGGGATTACGACCGGCGAGAGGCAACACTGCATGTTCGGGCGACGAAGTTCTACAAGTCTCGATTGCTGCCGATTCACGAAGGTATATCGAATGAGATCGAAAAGTATCTTTCGATCCGGGCAAAGCGAAAACTCCCGTCGTCGCCAGACACGCCATTGATCTGGAATGCGACTCGGGGAGGACGCGCATACACCGGTACGGGTATCTCCTGTTGCATCAAGCCGCTCCTGCATCAGTGCGGCATCAAGACCGCAAGCGGGCTTACTCCGCGAATCCACGATTTTCGGCATTCCTTTGCGGTCAATGCCTTGCTCCGCTGGTACCGCTCGGGAGCGGACGTAGATGCAAAGTTGCCATTGCTGGCGACGTACCTGGGGCATGGATCCGCGCTGTCCACTCATCACTACCTGCACTTCATCGAGCCGATTCGCGCCGCCGCCAGCGAGCGGTTCGCCAGGCGATACGGATCTCTGATCGTTCCGCCTGTATCGACGAAGAAAGGCAGCTTGCGATGAGGAAGCCGGCTTCAGCAAACCTGCTCGGCGCGATTATCCGCGACTACTTCACCGATCATCTGCCCCGGCTGCGAGGATCGAGCCCGCATACCATTCATAGTTATCGCGACAGCATCGCCCTGCTGCTGCGTTATGTCGCGGAGCAACGCAAGGCGCCGGTCGCGGCGCTGGATCTCGCCGACCTGGATATACCGCACATCCTCGCGTTCCTCTCTCACCTGGAAGATCGAAGGAAAAACGGTGTGGCGACACGCAACGTGCGGCTGGCCGCAATCCATGCGTTCTTCCGTTTCGTGGCCTCACGCAACCCCGAGCAACTCGAGCTTGCACAGAAAGTGATCGCGGTTCCCTTCAAGCGGGCGCCTAGTCGCGCCATCGACTACCTGGAATATGAAGAGATCGATTCGATCCTGAAAGCGATCGACCGAACAACGCTGCAAGGCACCCGCGACTACGCTCTGCTGGCGACGATGTTCAACACGGGGGGCGTGTGCAGGAGATCGTTGACCTGCGCGTTCGCGACCTTCAGCTGATCAAGCCGTTTCAGGTACGACTGTTCGGCAAAGGAAAGAAGGAGCGTTACTGCCCTTTATGGCCGGAAACTGCCGCCGTATTGAAATCCTTCTGCAAGCAGCGGAAAATCGGCCTTTCACCCGAAGCTCATCTCTTTCTCAACCATCGGGACCAACCACTGAGCCGGTTCGGAGTTCGGCACATTCTCTCCCGATGCCGGGACGCCGCCTCCGACAATACGCCAACCCTGGCGAGAAAACGACTCCATCCTCACAGCATGCGGCACAGCACAGCCGTTGCGCTTCTCAAGTCCGGCGTCGATCTCTCGACCATCAGCCACATGCTGGGCCACGCGAGTCCAACCACGACGAACCGCTATGCGAAGGTCGATCTAGAGATGAAGCGGAAGGCCATCGCGAAGGTCACGCCCGTATCTCGAAAATCCCGGACACCGTGGGCGAAGGATGGCACGATCCTCGATTGGCTGGAGTCACTGTAGCCATGAATTAATGTGGAGCTGAAAGCTGTGGACCCTCAATGATGACGGGGCTTCCAAGCGATCACTCCACATTACTGACAACTTCACATAAGTCGATTAATGTTGAGCTCAACATTAATCGACGAGCTAGGTTACTTGAATCTGAAACCGGAGCAGTCGAACATCTTTTTCAAGCTGATGGAGGAGCGCTACCGCCAGCATTCCACCATCATCACTACGAACCGATTATGCGGTGCACCGCATAAGCGGTTTAATGCGGAGTCCACTTTTATGCGGAGCGATAGACCATAGCAGGTGGGCGACGACCGTCAGGCCTGCGGAGTCGTTCACATCGTGATCTCGGGACTTCGCATAATCATGACGTCCTAAAGGAGGATGTCATGTTGGCAAAGTTTTTCGAATCAGCTTTACGTATTCAGGAACTACGCGACGGCCCAGATGGCCGCGTGCTTGAAGGGTTTGCTCAAGAGTTGTGCCAGGCGGGCTATGCAGAGATAACGGCTCGGAGGCACATTCGAGCGGCCGAGCACCTGGTTCATTGGCTTGGGCGGAAAGGTAGAACGGTCGCGGCGTTGGACGAACGAACGATTGAGGAGTTTGTCCATCATCTGAATCGATGCCGGTGCCCACGGTATGGCCGCACGCAAAGGCGGGACATCCGGAAGGGTGCGCGACTGTTCCTCCGCTATGCCCGGTTTGCTGATGTCGTCACGACGCGAATCGTGGAGGAGGTCATTGTGGATCCGGCACTGCTGGTCTCATTCTGTGACTGGATGCGGCAGCAACGCGGGACGTGCGATGCCACTCTTTATGGCTACAGCATCCCCGTTCGTGATTTGCTGAAGAAGCTCGGAGAAGATCCCGGCACGTTTGATGCGCGGAACCTGCGGCAGTTCATCTTGGATACCAGTCAACGTTGCGGATGGGCATCGGCGAAGAAGTGCACTACGGCTGTCCGCATGTTTTTGCGTTTTCTGATCGCCGACGGCAAGTGCGCCGCCGGTTTGGAGGGATCCATCCCCGTTCTCGCACATTGGCGGCTTTCGTCCTTGCCGCGGTATTTGCAGTCCGAGGAAGTCGAACGGGTGATTGCTTCGTGTGATCCGGCTACGCCGGCTGGCAAACGAGATCGCGCCATTCTACTTTTGCTCGCTCGCTTGGGGCTTCGGGCGGGCGATGTCGTGCAACTTCGGTTGGGCGACCTTGATTGGAAGGAAGCTGTGATCTCCGTTTCAGGGAAGGGCCGACGGCAGACACTGATGCCGTTAACGCAGGAGATTGGCGATGCGATCGCCAGCTACATAAAGGACGGTCGTCCTCAGACCGCCGTGAATGCACTATTTATTCGATCCCGCGCGCCTTTTCAGGCTCTCGCGAATCACTGTGCAGTCTCGATGATCGCCGCCCAGGCCATGCACCGGGCTGGTGTCGTTTGCCCGAGCCGTGGCGCCGCCCATGTTCTCCGCCATTCGGTAGCCAGCTCTATGCTTCGACAAGGCGCGTCGTTGCAGGAGATCGCGGGCGTTCTCCGGCACCGTTCCACCGCGACCACGGAGATCTACGCCAAGGTAGACGTAATCGCTCTGCGGCAGATCGCGCAGCCATGGCCGGAGGTGAAGTCATGCTGACCCAGTCCGTGGAGTCGTACATCGCGTTACGCCGCGCTACCGGGTTCGCGTTTCGGTCCGAAGGTAGCCTGTTGCAGAGCTTCGCCGCGTTCTCCGATGCTGCGGGCAAGCGCTATGTCAGCGCTGAAACCGCCATCGAGTGGGCTGTATCCGCACCGTCGCTCTGTCAACGAGCGCGCCGACTTGGACAGGTGATTCGATTTGCGCGGTACATTCGTGCGGAAGATGCACACCACGAAATTCCGCCCACAGTCTTTGGCAGTGAAAGCCGGCCGCGACCGGTACCCTACATTTTTTCCGCGGAGGAAATCAAGCGTATTCTCCAGACCGCCTCTGGGTTGGGTAAACGCAACGCCTTTCGCGGCCACACCTACAACACTTTCTTCGCCCTGCTGGCGTGCACCGGGCTCCGCGTGTCGGAAGCAATCCATCTCTGTTTTCAGGACATCACAGCAGACGGCTTGGTGATTCGCTGTTCTAAGTTCCGCAAGAGCCGTCTCGTACCCATTCATGACAGCACACAGGTTGGCCTGGAAAGATACCTCCTGCGGAGGCGTGCCTATACCCCATTGGATGATCACGTGTTCGTCTCCTTGCGGAGGCGCCCGCTGCTGCTGCATGACGCCGAAACCGCATTCCACGACATCGTCGAGAAGATTGGCCTCCCGCGTGGAGCAGGGCTTCCGCGCCCCACTATTCATTCCCTTCGCCACACGTTCGCAGTAAGGGCTCTGGAAACCTGCCCTGATGGCCGCGACCGAATCACAAAGCATATGTTGGCGCTATCTACGTACCTCGGCCACAGCAAGGTGGCCGATACCTATTGGTACCTGGAGGCAACACCGGATCTGATGAGAAACATCGCGGATTCGTGCCAGAGCTTCTTTGCTGGTGGCCGGCCATGATCCTTCTCGCCCCGCATATCGCTGCCTTTCTCCAGGAGCGCTTGCCCATCGAACGGCGCGCCAGCCCCAACACATGCGACTCCTATGCGCATGCCTTCAGGCTTCTGCTCGAATACGCCAGCTATTGCGTCAAACTCCCGCCTTCGAAACTGCAACTGGAGCAATTGGACGCGCCGCTTATTATGAACTTCCTGAACCATCTGGAAACCAGTCGCGGCAATGCCGCTGGTTCCAGAAACATCCGGCTCGCAGCGATCAAGTCTTTCATGCATTACATGGAATATCGCGTGCCCGCGGCGCTGGAGCAGATCCAACGGATTCTGGCCATTCCCGCGAAGAAAACGGATACACGGCTCGTCAGGCACCTCACTGCCCAGGAAATGCAATCGATTCTGGATGCCCCTGACCCAACTATCCGGGACGGCATCCGAGATCGGGCCATGCTTCATCTTTGCTTCGCGGGTGGCTTGCGGGTCTCGGAGTTGGTGGGGCTCCGAATCGAGGATATGATCCTTCAGCCGCAAGCCAGCGTTCTGATCCACGGCAAAGGCCGAAAAGAACGTTGCCTGCCGCTATGGAAAGAAACCGCATCTGCGGTCCGTGCATGGCTGTCTGTCCGGGGTGAAGCCCGGGTTCCTGAGCTATTCCTGAACGCGCGCAGGGATGTCATGACCCGCGCCGGTTTCGAATATATCCTGCGCAAGCATGTCCGTGCCGCTAAAACTCGCTGCCCCACGCTCTCAGACAAACGAGTTTCCCCGCATGTGCTTAGGCACACTTGCGCGCTCACCATCCTGCAGGCCACCAAAGATCTCCGGAAGGTGTCTCTCTGGCTTGGGCATTCCAGCATGCAAACAACCGAGATCTACACTCGCGCCGACCCAAGTGTGAAGCTCGAAGCGTTGGAATCCGTGATCGCTCCGAAGCTGCGTACCGGCCGCTTCAAGGCAACGGACAAATTGCTGGAACTGCTGAAGGCGACCACTATTATGCGGAGCGAAAAGACTGAGAAATAACCGCTCCGATCCCCTCTAGCGTGCCGAGTTCGCATAAAAGTGGACTCCGCATTAAATCTCGTGTATGACGAGTGGCCCAACTTCTTGGGCGCCCGGCCGATGGTGGAGGCGCTACTGAGTCGTCTGCGACACTACTGCCACACGGTGACAATCGACGGTCCGTCGCTGCGCGATCTGCAAGGTTGATGCACCCCTCATGGACGACGGCGCCAGCCAGGAAGAATATATTCGCCGAGTTCTGGGAGCGTATCGCAAAACGCCGGATACGATGGGGACTATTCGCCGTCCGGACCGAGTGCTGGCCGCGCAACTCTACCAACGCGGCATCTCCGTGAGCGTGATCGAAAACGCATTCTTGCTTGCGGCGACGCGCCGCCTGATGCGACCTGCCGACGCCCCTCCATTGAGCCCGATTCGTTCGCTGGCTTATTTCCTTCCCGTGATCGAGGAAGTGATTGGCTTGCGCGTCAGCCCGGATTACTTCCAGTATCTCCGTCACAAGCTCGAACGGATCACGCCAACCCGCTAAGCGCTGCTCGCACTCTGCGCGCTTCGGCCACAGATGACGGAGAACCAAACCGCACGCCTGCGGCGTGGATGATATCGCCTAGCCATCCATATCTACCACCGACCACGCCTTCGGCGTGGATGATGCCCCTATATCGCGATCCTCTTCCTGTTCCGGTTCTCAATGTGGGTTGGTTCAACCAAGCGCTACTGGGTCATTCTTGCCAAGCGCCGAAGCCCCCACACGGAATGCTTCGCCGAAGTGCCCGCGTACGTGGGTCGCAAACGCTTTTTGGAATTGGTCCACGGTGTTGAAGTAGAGACGCGGCGGATCGATCAAATCACCATCAACGTGGAAGCCCGCAAATTCAAGGCCGGCTGGCGTTGCAGATGACGGCCGCGCTCGAACCATTGAACAACGACCGGCCTTTTCACGAGAGTCCCGCCCTGAGTCGCGGGACTCTCCTTGTTTTCTGTCTGCTCCCCGTTGCCTCGTTCCCGGCCCACCATCCAAGTTTTCCTGAGTCAGTCTGACGCAAGAAAAACTTCAAAAATATCGATCTAGCGTTAGCCGTCACACCCCGTGATTTCAGCAAGCCTGCTGCGAACTACGACTCGTTTTATCGGTGGGTTCTAAAACGCTTACTCCCGGAAGTGCCGTGCGTAACCGTTGTCGCCAGAGAGCAGCATTGCTGCAGTCACTTTCAGCTACGATAGGGGCATTCCCGGCGTATGGCCTGAGGCATGAATGAGGCACTCTTTGCGGATCGGCTCAGGAGACAAGTTACGTTCCGGTTCACGAGCCAGCATCCTGTCGAGTGCGGCGGCGAGATCGTGCACGTTGATGGGTTTCGGTATATAGTCGTCCATGCCGGCCTCGAGACAACGATTACGGTCTCCCTGCATGGCGTGCGCGGTCATGGCGATTATTGGAACGTGCCGCGACGTTTCCCGCTCCTCGCGCCGGATCGCAATAGTGGCCTCGATTCCATCCATTTCGGGCATCTGAATGTCCATGAGTACTAGATCGAAGTGCTCCTTTGCCAGTAATGCCAATGCCTCCCGACCGTTACCCACGGCGCGCGGTGAGTAACCCTGTTTTTCGACCACACGAAGCGCCAGGCGCTGATTCACCGGATTGTCCTCCACCACCAAAACGCGCGCGCGACGCTCTCCCGTAAGCGAACGGTGAGCGATGGCGCTAGCCTCCTGCGGTTTGGGGCTTCCCGCGTCCAAAACCCGCGCGATAGCATCCAGCAACTCAGTTTCGGTAATCGGTTTGAAAAGGCACGCTGATGCGCCCATCTCGTAACAACGTGTGGCATCGCCGGCTTGACCGGAGGATGGCAGCATCATAATGATGCTCCCGGCCATGCCGGCATGCTGCCTGATTCGCTCTAACAGGGCGAAGCCATCTATCTTCGGCATTTGAGAATCAATGATGACCAGCGGGATTGGTTTGGCGGCATCGCATGCACGCTGCAAGATCTCAATCGCGGTCAGGCCGCCGCAGGCCAGGACCGGCTTCATTCGCCAGTTGTTCAACGTCTTGCCTAGAATGGTCCGGCTGGTGGCATTGTCGTCCACTACCAACACGGGCACGCCGCGTAGTCCGGCGATTCTGGTTTGCTTTGCCTGTTCGACAGGGGTGCCAACTGTCAACCGTACTGTGAAATAGAAAGTAGTGCCTTTTCCGACTTCGCTCTCCAAATGCATCTGTCCGCCCATCATCGTCACCAGCTGAGATGCGATCGCGAGACCCAGGCCAGTACCCCCGAACCGTCGCGTGAAAGAGTTGTCGGCCTGCTCAAAGGCGCGAAAGATAGCTTCCCGCTTTTCCGGTGGTATGCCAATCCCCGTATCACTGACGCTAAAATGCATTACAATCTGGCCGTCGGTTTCCGACAATTTGCCCACGCGCACCAGCACTTCGCCAGCCCGGGTGAATTTGATGGCGTTGTCCACCAGATTTAACAGGATCTGCCGCAAGCGGCCGGGATCTCCGATTACCTCACTCGGAACGTCTGGAGCGACGTGGCAAGTTAGTTCGAGATTCTTCTTGCCGACGCGGATTCCGAAGCCCTTCATCGCAGAATCAATCGCAGCCCTCAAGTCGAACGTGACACATTCAAGGTCCAGTTTTCTCGCCTCGATTTTGGAGAAGTCTAGAATGTCATTGATGATATTCAAGAGCGAGTGGGCCGAAGATTTTACGGTGTTAAGATAATCGCGCTGCTCGATAGTCAGTTCGGTATCGAGAACCAACTCGGTCATCCCGATTACTCCGTTCATTGGAGTGCGGATCTCATGGCTCATGTTAGCCAGAAAGTCACTCTTGGCCCGGCTGGCCGCCTCCGCCGCTTCCTTCGCCTTCCTCAAATCCTCCTCGGCGTTTTTCCGGTCCGTGATATCGACAATGGTCGCCACAATCGATGCGTTCTGCCTGTTGTCGCCCTCCATCAAAGTGACGTTAGCGATGGCCCACACAGGATTTCCGTTGCTGCGGCGGAATCTCATTTCGTGGTTCGTTATTGCCTTTTTCTCGTTCAGTCTTTGAACGAGCGCCCCGCGCTCTTCCGTTGAATAATATAAATCCACGGTGCTTAAAGCCAGAACCCGCCGGGGCGATTCGTAACCTAGAATCTTGGCGAATGCTTCATTGCACTCCAGCACCTGGCCTTCGAGCGAACATCGCAGGACTCCAGCCAGGTTGCGGTCAAACAGCAGCCGATAACGCTGCTCCGACGCGCGCAGGCTTTCTTCCGTCTTTTTGCGTTCGGTTATGTCGGTCACCAAGCCGTCCGCATACAACATTCCGTCTTTCTCATGCGTAGCCACGCAGCGGGCGTGCACCCAGATCCACGCTCCGTCCCAACCTTTCACGCGGCATTCTACGTCATACCCGCGGCCTGTTTTGAAAAGAGCTTCGAAAGCTTCCTTCACGCGTAGGGCATCTTCCGGGTGAAGGGAATCAAACCATACCCGTCCACCCAGCCGGTAAGCATCTTCCGGGGTAAACGATAGAATTTGCCCCGCGTTGGAGCTGACAAAATCCACTCGGCCATCCGCGGCTACCGACCAAATGATACCCGGAATATGCGTAACTAAAGACGTATACTTTCTCTCACTCTCCTCAAGCGCCTGCAATGCTTGCTTGCGTTCCGTGATATCGGACGCGATACCATCGATGTAACGCTTTCCATCCTTCTCGTAGCGGGACACGGCCCTGGCGTATAACCAGATCCAATGGCCATCCTTTCTTTGAATGCGATATTCTGTCTCGAATACTTCACCCCGTGAAAGCAGCCGCTCATAGGCCGCCTGTGCCTTGGGCGCGTCATCTGGATGAATCCGATCAAACCAGATGCCGGTCCGGCAAATCTCTTCGGGTGTGTAACCGTAGATGGCCTCGATCTTGGGGCTGACAAAGACCGTTTTACCCTCGGCATCGGCGCTCCAGATCACGTCGGGAATATTGACCACCAGCGATCGGTACTTCTCTTCGCTTTCCCGCAATGCGTCTTCAGCGCGCTTTTGCTCGCTTATATCGCGCGCTATGCTGGCAGCTCCTCTCGGCACGCCCTGCTCGTTCAGGATCGGCGATACGGTGAGCGAAACGTCAATCGATCTGCCGTCGTTTCTGAGGCGGATCGTCTCAAAATGCGCGATTCTCTTTCCCGACTGGATTTTCGCCAGGATTTCCTGCAGTTCGTCCCGGCGGTCCAGCGGAACCAGGAGAGAGATGGACTTCCCAATCACTTCGGCGGCGGTGTAGCCATAAATAGTCTCGGCACTCTTGTTCCAGCTTACAATCGTTCCGTCTAAAGTCTTCCCAATAATGGCATTCTCGGAAGACTCCACAATGGACGCGAGAAACCTTTGTTCGGCCTGGGTATCGTTGTCTGCCAACTCTTCCACAACTGTTTCCGGGCAATTGAACCACCATTCCTCGGTTACGGTGCGACTAAGCGTGGGAACAGTACGCCGCGTGGCATTGGTACCGGAGCTGCGACACGGCGAAACGTTGAAAGTTGAGTCAATTGAGCCGCTGTGTATGTGCAATGTGTCCCGTCGGAGCAGGTGATGCCGACACCACTTCAATAAAGCTCATTGATGATCTGCGTCAGCGCGTGCAGCTTCAGGGTGGTGACGAAGTAACCTTCCTACGCCGATGAGTGTATCGTTACCCTGACATCCGGCGTCCTTCTGCTCCCCCAATGGGATCGATCCAGCGACCGCAGTTTAAAGACTGCTCGACGATAGCTGCGGCTAATTCAATACCGTCCTCCGGATGGCGGGAGCTTGAAACTGAAACAGATGGTTCAAGATGAACCTGCCCACGGAGGCGGGAGGCTCTCGCTGGGCGAAACGGGCTCGGAGGTTTTGGAGCGGCGAAAGGAGATTGAAAGAATATGCACAGGAATTGGAGCGTAAGAACGAAGAACTCCAGTCGGCACTGTTGACGGCGCGGGAAGCCACGCAGATCAAGAGCCGGTTTCTGGCAGACATGAGTCATGAGATACGTACTCCCATGAACGGCGTAATGGGAATGACGAATCTCATGCTGGGAACCAAACTCACTTCTGAACAGCAGGAGTTTGCAGAATCGATCCGGCGTTCCGGCGCTGCGCTGTTGACACTGATCAATGACATCCTGGATCTTTCCAAGATCGAGGCGGGTAAACTGCGGCTGGATCGTGTCCCATTCTCTTTGGAAGCGGTGGTA
>Ga0302324_100019514_pt1 | contig 13307 bp, 9 predicted proteins | sample Palsa_T0_1_FD_201949 | JGI IMG/M metagenome (GOLD analysis project Ga0302324, IMG submission 201949) | Peat permafrost microbial communities from Stordalen Mire near Abisko, Sweden - Palsa_T0_1 | ecosystem: Environmental > Terrestrial > Soil > Palsa > Peat permafrost | place: Sweden: Abisko...
GTGATCGCGCAGGAAGCCCAGCTGATCTTCGGGTCCTCCCCCGCCGGGCGGCTCATGTTCTTCGCCCTGCAGGCCGCCACCGCCGCGATCTTGTTCACCGGCGGCAACACCAGCTTCACCGGCTTCCCGTTCCTGGCCAGCTTCGTCGCCGAGGACTCGTTCCTGCCCCGCTGGCTGACCCGGCGCGGCCACCGGCTGGTGTTCTCCAACGGGATCATCTTGCTGGCCGCGCTGTCGCTGACGCTGATGCTGGTGGCGGGCGCGACCGTGGACGCCCTCATCCCGTTCTACGCCATCGGGGTGTTCACCGGGTTCGCGATGGCCGGCTTCGGCATGGCCAGGTACCACCGGCGGACCCGGGAGGCGGGCTGGCGGCGCCGCACGGTCATCAACACCGCTGGCGGGATCTACACCGCGCTGGTGGTAGTGCTCTTCGCGGTGGTGAAGTTCACCGAGGGCGCGTGGCTGATCGTGATCTTGTTCCCGGTTCTGGTGTACGCGCTCATCCGGCTGAACCGGGAATACCGGACTGAGGGCGCCATCCTGGACAGCCCCAGCCGCAGCGACCTGCAGCCGCATCCGCCGAACTACTCGCGCCGGGTCGTGCTGCTGCTGGTGGACAACTACGACCTGGCCACCATCGCCGCGCTGCGGTACGCCAAGAGCCTGCGGCCGCAGGTGCTGCGGGCCGTGCACTTCAGCCTGGACAGCACCCGGGCCGACAAACTCAGGCAGCAGTGGCTGGCGGCCGGGACCGGGACCTCGCTGGAACTGGCGGACTGCCCGGACCGGCGACTGGCGCACGCCACGGCCCGGCTGGCCGCGGCCGAGGCAGCTGTCCCCGGCACGCACGTCACCGTGGTCCTGCCGCGGCGCAGCTACCCGCCGCTGGCCGGCCGGCTGCTGCACGACCACACCGCGGACCGGATCGCCCGCGTGGTGAGCCATGTGCCGGGCGCCGCGGCCACCATCATCCCCTTCGATGTGCACCACAAGGTCGAGGCCATCCACGCGAAGCGGGCGCGGGCGGCAGCCGAAGGCGGCCTGCAGGACTACGAGTGGCCGGCCCCGCCACCCGGTACCGACCCGATCGGATCGCTGCGGTCACCGGGACATGCCACCGTGCAAGGCCGCCTGCACCGGGCGCAGGTCCGGCCGGGCTCCGGCACCAGCGTGCTGGCCTGCGAGGTCGCGGACTCCACCGGCGACCTGACGGCGCTGTTCTACGGGCGCGCACACATCGCGGGCCTGGAGCCCGGCCGCCTGATCCGCCTGCACGGCGTGGTCGGCGTCGGTAGCGACGGCCGTCCGGCGATGATCAATCCCGGCTACGAGCTGCGGTAGCGGGCCTGGCCCGGTGGCGGGTCCGGATGGTCAGGCCGCTGGTACCACGGCCCGTTCGGCTTATCTGTTCTTCATATGCAAGCCCAGCCTGGCACCTTCCCGCGTAGCGGGCGCGGCGGCCCGCCCGATATGGTGAAAATGCATTATCTCCGGAAGGGATGCTGGTGGAGCCCAGACCCGCGAGCCGTCCCGAGCTGCTGCCGAGCCTGGAGCTCGACGAGCTGCTGGCGGAGCTGCAAGCGCGGCTGTCGGCCGTGCTGGCGACCAGGGACCGGATGCGCGGCCTGCTCGAGGCGGTCGTGGCCATCGGATCCGGCCTGGACCTGGAGTCCACGCTGCGGCGGATCGTGGAGACCGCGGTCGGGCTGGTGGACGCGACCTACGGAGCGCTCGGCGTCATCGGGGAGGACAAGCGGCTGGCCGAGTTCATCCCGGTGGGCCTGAGCTCAGGCGAGATCAAGGCGATCCATCACTGGCCCGAGGGGCGCGGCCTGCTCGGCCTGCTGATCGATGATCCCCGGCCGCTGCGGCTGGCCGACATCGCCGCCCACCCCGCGTCGTCGGGATTTCCTGACGGGCACCCGCCGATGCACGGATTCCTCGGCGTCCCGGTGCGGATCAGGGACGAGGTGTTCGGCAACCTGTACCTGACCGGCAAGCGCGGCGGCGGGGATTTCACCGAGGACGACGAGGCGGTGCTGGTCGCGCTGGGGGCCGCGGCCGCGGTGGCGGTGGAGAACGCCCGGCTGTACGAGGCGGCCCGCCGGCAGCAGCGCTGGATCCAGGCCAGCGCCGATGTCACCACCCGGCTGCTGTCGGGCTCAGCGCCCGCAGAGGTGCTGACCGACGTCACGCGGCAGGCGCGGGAGCTGTCCGGCGCCGACTTGGCCGTGCTGGCCCTGCCCGACGACGGCGGGCGGCGGCTGACGATCACCTACGCCGACGGCGATGGCGCCGACGCCACCCGGGGTCTGGTGCTGCCGGCCGGCGAGTCCCTGTCCGGCCGGGTCCTGGCCACCGGGGAACGGGTGGCGTCCGACGACTTCGCCGCCGACGAGCGCGCTTCGCACGCCGCCCGGGGCGCGATGAGCCAGATCGGGCCCGCGGTACTATTCCCGCTCGGCGCGCCGGGGAACGTCCGTGGCGTGCTCACCGTCGGCCGCCGCCACGGCGCCGCGGCGTTCCCGCAGGCTCAGGTCGACGTGGCGGCGTCGTTCGCCGCGCAGGCCGGGGTCGCGCTCGAGCTCGCCGCCAGCCGGGCCGAGGCCGAACGGGTCTCGCTGTACGAAGACAGGGACCGGATCGCCCAGGACCTGCACGACCTGGTCATCCAGCGGCTGTACGCCACCGGCATGTCGCTGCAGGGGACGATGCCGATGATCAGCCGGCCGGAGGTCGCGAGCCGCATCACCAACGCCGTGGACGCGATGGACGACACCATCAAGGACATCCGCGCTACCATCTTCGCGCTGCAGTCCCACGATGCCGGCCACCCGCCGGACCTGCGCGGCGACATCGTCACGCTGGTGGAGGAGATGACGCCGCTGCTCGGCTTCGCTCCGTCGCTGCGCCTAGGCTCGGGTCTGGGCGGACCGGTCAGCCCGGAGGTAGCCGAGCACGCGCTCGCCGCGCTCCGCGAGGCGCTGTCCAACGCGGCCAGGCACGCGGGTGCCAGCCAGGTCGACGTAACAGTGGACGTGGACCCGGACGGGATCCTCGCCGTCCAGGTCACCGACAACGGATCCGGTATCCCGGCCGGGGATCACCGCAGCGGACTGCGCAACCTGGCCAAGCGCGCCGAGAACCTCGGCGGCGAACTGCGGCTGCAGGCTGCCGATCCAGGGGCAGCTGCGCCTGGTACGCGGCTGGAGTGGCGGGTCCCCCGCGGCTGACCAGCCCCGTTCGCGTCAGATCAGGAAACCTAGCTCACGGCCAGCCTGCCGGAGTTCGTCACGGGCTGACGGATGAGCTACCTGGTCGATGATCTGCCCGGCCTGGGTGGCGGCGTCGTGGCCCCAGATCGCGGCGGTGCCCTGCTCGCTGACGAAGAAGCTGTGCTGGAAGGACGTCACCGGGCCCGTGAGCCTGGGCACGACGGTCGAGACGTCCGCCTTGGGATGCCACGACGGCAGCGCGATGATGGCCTGACCGCCGGGTGAGTGCAGGGCGCCGACCACGAAATCGGGCTGGCCGCCGAAGCCGGAGTAGATCACCCCGTGGACCCGGCTCGCGTTGGCCTGCGCGAACAGGTCCACCTGAAGCGCGGTGTTGACGGATACCAGCCGCGGCCGGAGCGCGATCTGCGCCGGGTCGTTGACCGTCTCGGTCCGCAGCATCCGGATGCTGGGGTTGCGATCCATCCAGTCGTACAGGTCAGCGCTGCCGAACGCGAAGGACGCGGTGATCAGGTGACCAGGTTCCAGCGCCCCCGCCTTCTCCAGCGCGAGCACCCCGTCGCTGAACATCTCCGACCACACCTTGAGGTCGCGCCGCTGGCACAGCGCGGCCAGCACGGCATCGGGAACCGCGCCGATGCCAAGCTGGAGCGTCGCGCCGTCTTCGATGAGCGCGGCCACCCGGTCGCCGATGGTTGCGCTGGTGTCCGGGACGGGCCGCGGCGGCGGTGACGGCAGCGGGACGTCCGTCTCGATCGCGTAGTCGATCGCCTCGGCCGGCAGCACCGCGTCGCCGAAGGTGTAGGGCATGTTCGGATTGATCTGCGCGATGACCAGGCCGCCCCGGGCGCGCGCCGCCTCGATCGCGGCCGGCAGCACGTTGACCTCGGTACCCAGCGACACGGTGTGGCCGTGCGGGACCGAGGTCTGGATGAGCACCACATCCGGCGGCAGGGCTCCCTTGAGCATGACGGGAACGAGTGACAGGCGGCCCGGGAAGTACCGCAGCCGCTCGCGTCCCCGCATCCCGGCACCCACGAACGGCGACTCCAGCGTGACGCCGTCGCGGTCAGGGACGCCCGGCTGGGCGTTCAGCGCGAACAGCTTGTACTGCGCGACGGCCGCGTCCAGCACGGCCAGCGCCCGCCACGGGGTCGCGAAGTTACCTCCGGCCACTACCCGCGGAGCGCCGGGCAGCGCACCGAGCACTGCCGCGAGCCTCGGCTCGGAAACGATCCGCATCGGGTCTCATCCCTTTCCAGCGCGTCGTCAGACGGCTTCTTCTTGAAGGCTGCGGACGGTCAGCCCGCCACGTTTGTCGCCGACCGCGGCCGGTCAGTCCACCAGGTGCGTGATGCGATCATCCGAAGGCTCCCGACTGGAAATGCGAAGCCGGCGGCCGGTCAGTATCTCCGGCGAAATCCGGATGAAGTGCTCTTTCATCCCCGGCGCCCATGAGCTGAGGCCCATCTTCTGCAGGCGGCTGATGTCCGCGGGATCGGTCACCTCCTGCGCCCGCCCGATGGCGGTGACGCTCCAGCCCGCCCGCTGGCCCGCGTCCAGCTCATCGGTTTCGAACGCGACCACGGAATGCTGGGTGGCGTCAGCGACCCTGCCGCCAGCTTCGATCCTGACGACGATGTCGCCCTGGTCGAGTGCAAAGGTGACCAGCTCGACCGCGGGCAGCGCCCGCCGGGTGTAGATGAGCCGGCCGAGGTAAACCGATCCCATCAGCCGGAGGCATTCATCCCTCGGCAGTTGCGTCAGAGCCAAGCCGTCGGAGTACATGCCACGAGGATGCCGCAGCGCTGATCGGCGGGAACAGGGAAGAAGGTCCCTAGTTGCCGGGCCCTCGGTACCCGTCGCCGTGGCCGGCGTCGTGCTGGTCGTGCTGCTCGTCGAAGATGCGGGCGGCGTAGGCAGCGGCCTGGGTTCGGCGTTCCATCCCCAGCTTGACGAACAGCGCGGACACGTAGTTCTTCACCGTCTTCTCGGCCAGGAACATCCGCTCGCCGATCTGACGGTTGGTCATCCCCTCGCCGATCAGCTCCAGGATGCGACGCTCCTGACCGCTCAGCCCCTCTAGCGGATCCCGCTTAACCGTCTGATCCCGCAACCGGGCCATCAGCTGGCTCGCCGCCCGCGGGTCCAGCATCGACTGGCCGGAGGCCACCGTGCGTACCGCGCCGACCAGGTCGGTGCCCCGGATCTGCTTCAGCACGTACCCAGCGGCCCCCGCCATGATCGCGTCGAACAGCGCCTCGTCATCAGCGAAGGACGTGAGCATCAGGCAGGCTACTTCTGGCATCCGGGAACGGATCTCCCGGCACACCGACACCCCGTCGCCATCCGGCAGCCGTACGTCCAGCACCGCCACGTCCGGCCGCAACGCGGGAATCCGGGCCAGCGCCGACTGCGCCGTCCCGGCCTCGCCCACCACCGTAATACCCGGCTCAGCCTCCAGCAGGTCACGAACCCCCCGGCGGACCACCTCGTGATCGTCAAGCAGGAAGACGGTGATCGGCTGGCCGGCCTCGTCGCCGGACGCGGAACCGCTCGCCGGATCTGTCACCGTGACTCCTGACGTTCGCGGATGGTCCCGCCGTGTGATGGGGGTTGTCACGTCAACTCTAGACAGTCCGGCCACCCGCGATAAGGACCAAGGTCCCTGGCGAGTGACCCGGACGGCTCCGTTGGCTGGGAGCGGGGCGGTGGCCAGCCAGGTCACCCACCACGCACCCTGCCCGGTCCTCATCGTCCCGCCTGAGGACTAACAGGACCTGTCGGTCGCCGTCAGCAGGAGGTATCCCGGTGAACGCACCTGGTGACAACGCCGTTGCCAACGGCCTGCGCGGGTGGTGGGCATCTCCCCCGCGCCCCGGCCTGCAACGCTTGATCAACCCGTGGGAGTACCGCCACCTTCGCGTCTGCGGAATCCTGCGTATCGCCGGCGGCACTATCGCGGCGGCCGCAGGCGTCGTGTGCCTCTCGTACGACGTCTGCGGATGGGCGGCCTTCTTCCTGAATGTCGGGGCGCTGGATCTTGCCGGTGGCAGCTGGTACATCACTATCGCTCACTCCGCATCCGCCCGGACCTGAGTCAAGTCTGATGTCACGCTCGATCGGAACATGGGGCAGCCCGGCCAGGTTGTCTCGGCTGACCAGACCTCAGGGCATGAGCCCGTGCAGCGGGAAGACCGCCTTCCTGGTGGCCATGATCGCCCGGTCCACCGGATCGGCCGGGTCGTGACCGGTCTCGTAATCAGAGAACTTTCCCTGGGCTTCTTCTGTCATCGTTTCCGGAGCGTTCTGGCCGGTCGCCTTGGCCACCAGCTGGCGCCACGACTCCGGCGTCGCCGACGCCGGGTCCAGCGGCCGGCCGGCGGCCTCGAAGAGGAGATGCGTCCAGGTCCGCGGCACGACCTGGACGTGCTCGTAACCGCCGCCTCCGGTGAGCAGCCAGCGGCCGCCGGCTACCTCGTGCGCGAGCGCGTGGATCGCGGCGTGCGTGGCGCGCTGCGCGTCGATGGTCAGTTCCAGGTTGGCCAGCGGATCGCTCCAGTGCGAATCGCAGCCGTGCTGGCTGACCAGCACCTGCGGGCCGAACTCCCGTAGCAGCGGCGGCACCACGGCGTGAAAGGCCCGGAGCCACCCGGCGTCCCCGGTGCCGGCCGGCAGCGCCACGTTGACCGAAGCCCCCTCGGCGTGTGGTCCGCCGGTCTCGGTGGCCCGCCCGGTGCCGGGAAACAAGGTATCCGGATGCTCGTGCAGGCCGATCGTCAGGACCCTCGGGTCATCCCAGAACGCCGCCTGCACGCCGTCGCCGTGATGGGCGTCCACGTCGAGGTAGGCGACTCGCTCCGCGCCCTGGCCGAGCAGCCACGCGATCGCGATGGCCGGGTCGTTGTAGATGCAGAACCCGCTGGCGTTCCCGGCCATTGCGTGGTGCAGGCCGCCGGCGATGCTGACCCCGTGCTGGGCGGCCGAGGTCCAGACCGCCCGGGCCGCGGCCAGCGTGGCCCCCGCCACCATCGCGGACGCCTCGTGCATGCCGGGGAAGACCGGATCGTCCTCGGTGCCCAGACCGTGCATGAGCAGGACGCGGCTGATCATCTCCTGCTTCGGCTCGGTAGTGCCGGCCAGCCGCACCAGGCCGATATACGCGTGGTCGTGAATGAGCTCGAGCTCGGCCTCGGTCGCCGGGTCCGGCACCACGATCGAGATTCCCTCCTGACGGCCGAGACCGAAGGCCTGCGCGAGGTCCATGGTCAGCTTGAGCCGGGCCGGCGCCATCGGGTGCGACGGCCCGAAATCGTAGCCAGCCAGCCGGTCATCCCAGGCCACGTGCAACGTGCAGCTCATGATTGCCCTTCCAGTTCCGCGGGGTGACCCGCCTGCCAAAGCCGACGGTAGGCGCCTGCTGAGCTGAGGAGCTCGGCGTGCGTGCCACGCTCGGCGACCCGGCCGTGGTCGAGCACGACGATCTCATCCACCTGGTCCAGGCCGTCCAGTTCGTGGGTGATCAGCAGGGTGGCCCGGCCGGCCGTGGCCGCGAGCAGATCGGCGGTCAGCGCGCGGCGGTTGGCCGGGTCGAGGTGAGCGGTGGGCTCGTCCAGGATGAGCAGGGCCGGGTCCGCCAGCAGGGCGCGGGCCAGGGCAAGGCGCTGCCGCTGGCCGCCGGACAAGGCGGCGCCGTGCGTTCCCACGGGCGTGTCCCAGCCGCGGGGCAGCGAGGTGATCCAGCCGAGTAGCCGGGCGTCGGCCGCGGCCTGCTCAAGCTCGGCGTCACTGGCCTGCGGCCGGGCCAGCCGCAGGTTGTCCCGGATGGTCGCGTCGAAGATATGCGGGTCCTGGGCGCAGCCGCTGACGACCGCACGAACGTCGTCAGGGTCGTAGCCGGCCAGGTCGCGGCCGTTCAGCAAGGCGGTGCCCGAACTCAGATCGATAAACCGGAACAGCACCGCGGCCACCGTGGATTTCCCCGCGCCGGTCGCGCCGACCAGCGCGACCCGTCGGCCCGGGCCAAGGTCAAGATCGATATCCCGAACGGCCGGGGCTTCGTCTGGCAGGTAACGAACCGTGCCGCCGCGGATGGAGATCCCGACCGGACACTCTGGCGGCGGGAACGGCTGGTCCGGGTGGCGGACCGGGTCCGGGGCGTCCATGATCTCCGCGATCCGCACCGCCGCGGCCCGGGACGCCCCGAGCGCGAGCGCGGCCGCCGGCAGGGCCGTGACCAGCTCGAAGGCGGCCAGCGCGGTCAGCGTGATCACGGCCAGCGGCACCCGGCCCAGCGAGCCCGACCCGGTGGCCGCCACGCCGAGCAGCAGCACGCCCCACAGGGTGAGCCCGGCCACCGCGGATCCCAGGCCGGTGCCCAGGCCGGAAGCCGATGCGGAACGCCGGGCGAGCCGGGTGAGCTCGGTGTCGGCGGCCCGGGTCCGGGCCAGGCCGGCCTCGACCGCGCCGTACGCGTGCAGCTCGGCCGCGCCGCCCAGTAGGTCGGTGACGGCCGCGCCGAGCTCGCCGCGGGCCGGTGCGGCCCGGCGCGCGGCCCGGCGGGCGCAGGCCGCGGTCAGCCACGGCACGCCCGCCCCGGCGACCAGCAGGCCGGCCGCGAGCAGGCCGGCCGCGGGCGCGAAGATCAGCAGCATCGCCGTGGTCACGCCCGCTCCGACCAGCGCCGCCGTCAGCGGCGGGGCGATGCCGCGGATGAACAGGTCCTGCGTCGTGTCGACGTCGCTGATCAGCCGGGTGAGCATGTCCCCGGAGCCGAATGCGGCCAGCCCGGCTGGGGCGAGGCGCTCCAGCCGCCGGTAGATCGCCACCCGGACGTCGGCCAGGACGCGGAAGGCCACGTCGTGCGAGAACAGGCGCTCGACGTAGCGCAGCAGCCCGCGTCCGACGCTGAACGCGCGCACCAGGACGACCGCGATCGAGATCGCCACGATGTTCGGATGCTGAGAGGCACGGGCCAGCAGGAAGCCGGACGTCGCCAGCAGCGCCACCGCGCAGCCGCAGCCGACCGCGCCGGCCAGCACGGCCAGCAGCAGCTGACTGCGCATCGGCCGGGCGAGGCGCAGCAGGCGCCACAGCGGGTGCCCGGATGGGGCCGGGACGGGTCCGGCCGGAACGGGTCCGGCCGGGATGGCAGCCGCTGACGTGGCGGCGGTCATGGAGCTCATGAGGTCGTGACCAATCGGGCGGGCGCGGTGAGCGCCGGGACGGCCCGGAGGACGCCCGGCTGCCTGAGGTGGCCGTGGTCGAGGGTGAGCACCCGGCCAGTGTTGCGGGCCTGGGTTTGACTGTGGGTGACCTGGATCACGGTACGGCCGACCGTCAGCGCGTCGATGGCCTGCTCGAGCAGGCGGGCGCTGACCGCATCCAGGTGGGCGGTCGGCTCGTCGAGCAGGAGCAGCGGCGCGTCCCGCAAGAACGCGCGGGCGAGCGCGATCTGCTGGCGCTGTCCGGAAGACAGCCGGAGCCCGTGCTCGCCGACCGCGGTGTCGTAGCCCTGCGGCAGGTCTTCGATGAACGCGGCCGCCCCGGCCGCCGCAGCGGCGCGGGCGATGGCCGGGCGGCTGGCCGCCGGGTCGCCCAGCGCGATGTTCTCGGCTACGGACGCGGTGAACAGGTAGGGCTGCTGGGGGACCCAGCTGATCTGACGGCGCCAGGCCTCGACGGGAACCGAGGCCAGGTCCTGGCCGCCGACCTCGATCCGCCCCGCGGTCGGCGTGGTGAAGCGCAGCAGGAGCGCGAGCAGCGAGCTCTTGCCTGCCCCGCTCGGCCCGGTCAGCGTGATCTGGTCGCCCGGCCGGATGGTCAGGTTGACGCCGGACAGGGCGTTGCCGCCACGGCCGGGGTAGGCGAGGCTGATCCCGGCCAGCGTGATGGCGTCGTTGCGCAGCGACACGGGACGGCTCGGCCCGGCGGGAGCCGGGGCCGCGGTCGGGGCCGCGGCGGGCACCGGAGTGTCGAGGATCTCGAAGACGTCCTGAGCCGCGGCGGCGCCCTCGGTGCTGGCGTGGAACTGGGCGCCGACCGCGCGCAGCGGCAGGAAGGCCTCGGGCGTGAGCAGCAGCACGAGCAGCGCCGTGGAGTAGCTCATGTGCCCGGCCAGCAGGCGCAGCCCGACCTCGACCGCGACCAGCGCGGTGGCCAGGGCCGCCGCCAGCTCCAGCACGAAGCCGGACAGGAACGCGACCCGCAGCGTGGACATGGTGGCCTGCCGGTAGGAGTCGGTGACCTCGCCGATCACCTCGGCCTGCGGCTTGGCCCGGCCGAACAGCTTGAGCGTGGGAAGCCCTTCTACCACGTCGAGGAAGTGGCCGCCGAGCCGGGACATTAGCCGCCACTGCCGCTGCGTGGTGGCCCTGGTGTGCAGCCCGACCACGATCGCGAACAGCGGGATCAGCGGCAGCGTGACCCCGATGACCACGGCCGAGATCCAGTCCGCGAACCCGACCCGGATCAGCACGGCGAACGGCACCAGGCAGGCGAGGACCAGCTGCGGCAGGTAACGGGCGAAGTAGGCGTCCAGGCCGTCCAGGCCCCGGGTGGCCAGCGTGGTGACCTCGCCGGACCGGTGCCGGGCCAGCCACGAGGGTCCCAGCCGGAGCGCATGGTCGGTCAGCCGGCGCCGCAGCTGAGACTTCACCGCGGCTGCGGCCCGCAGCGCGGTGACCTCGCCGCCGTAGCTGGCTGCGGCCCGGGCCACTAGCACGAGGACCAGGACCGCCAGCGCGCCGCCCAGCACGGTGAGCCCGGTGCCGGTCGCCGCGCCGGCCAGCAGCCGGGCCAGCAGGCTGGCCTGGACCAGGATCAGGCCGGTGACCACCAGGCCGAGCAGGACGGTGACCGCGAGGTAGCCGCGGCCCGCGGCCGAGTAGCGCAGCAGCCGGGGATCCAGCGGCTTCACGACCGTCCGCCGACGTGCTCGGCGGGCTCGGGCCCGGTCACTGGCGGCGGGGCCGTCGCATGCCCGGCGGGGCCGATGGCGGAGCCGGTCAGCCGCTTGCGGAAGACCCAGTATGACCAGCTCTGGTAACCGAGCACGATCGGGGTGAAGATCAGCGCGACCCAGCTCATCACGACCAGCGTGTAGTGCGCCGAGGAGGCGTTGGTCACGGTCAGGCTGTACGCCGCCGCCGTGCTCGAGGGCATCACGTTCGGCCACAGGTCGCCGAACAGGGTAGCCACGGCCAGCACCAGGGTGAGGGCGGTACCGGCGAAGGCCAAGCCCTCCCGGCGCCTGAAGGCGGCGGCCGCGCCGCCGATCAGGGCCACGGCGGCCAGCGCGGCGGTGATGTCGGTGGCCGGCTTGCCGTGGCTGAACTGGGTGACGGCCAGGAAGGCCGCGGCCAGCGGCACGGCGGCCAGGATGATCCCGGCCGCGGCGCGGCGGGCTCGCTGCCTGAGCTCGCCGGTGGTCTTGAGACCGAGGAAGATCGCGCCGTGCAGCGTGAACAGGCTGAGCGTGACCAGCCCGCCCAGCAGGCCGTACCAGTTCAGCAGGCCAAGCAGGTTGCCGGTGTCGACGTGGGCGGCGTTCAGTGGCACGCCGCGCACGATGTTGGCGAACGCGACCCCCCACAGCAGCGCGGGCAGCGCGGACCCGGCGAAGATGGCCCGGTCCCAGTTGGCCCGCCAGCGGGGGCTTTCCACCTTGCTGCGGAACTCAAAGCACACGCCGCGGACGATCAGCGCCACCAAGATGATCAGCAGGGGCAGGTAGAAGCCGCTGAACATGGTGGCGTACCACTGCGGGAAGGCGGCGAACGTCGCGCCGCCCGCGGTCAGCAGCCACACCTCGTTGCCGTCCCAGAGCGGGCCGATCGTGTTGATCATGACCCGGCGGTCGGTGTCGGACCGGCCCAGGAACGGCAGCAGGATCCCGACCCCGAAGTCGAATCCCTCCAGCAAGAAGTACCCGGACCACAAGATCGCGATGAGGATGAACCAGAACGTCGCGAGGTTCATGACAGCTCCCTAACCATGTACGCAGTGCTCATTACCAGTGCTCGCTTACCGGGACTCAGTAGGAGAAGACGGGGAGAGGTTCTTCCGCGCCGGTGCCGGGACCCGTGCCGTCGGGCTCCTCCGGTGCGCCTTCCTTGACATGCCGGACCGTCAGCCACCCCGCGATGGCCGCCAGCCCCGCGTACAGCAGCGTGAAGGTGGTCAGCGAGATGATCACCGAGGAGACGGTCACCCCGGCCGAGACGCTCTGCGCGGTGGTCAGCAGGCCGAACACCGTCCACGGCTGGCGGCCCATCTCGGTGAAGATCCAGCCCATCGTGCTGGCCAGGTACGGCAGCGGCAGGGCCCAGATCGCGATCCGGTAGAACCAGCGGCTGCGCGGGAGCTTGCGGCGCCGGGTCAGCCACAGCCCCAGCGCGGACAGCAGCGCGGCCAGCGAGCCGAAGCCGACCATCAGGCGGAACGACCAGTAGGTGACCGGGACGATCGGCTTGTAGCTGCCCGGCCCGTACTTCTTGTCGTAGGCCCGCTCGACGTTGTTGATGCCCTGCACGGTGCCGTGCGGGTTCAGCGTGGCGATCAGCGACAGCAGGTAGGGCACCCGGATGCTCCACACTTCCTTGTCGCCGTTCAGCGAGCCGATAGTGAACAGCGAGAAGGAGGCCGCGTCCGAGGTGTTGTACAGCGCCTCGGCGGCCGCCATCTTCATCGGCTGCTGCGAGTCCATCAGCCGGGCCTGGATGTCCCCGGTGACCGCGGTGGCGATCCCGGCGGTCAGCGCGACCACCAAGCCGATCCGCATGGCCCGGCGGAACACGTCGACCTGGGACTTGCGGGCCAGGTGCCAGGCGCTGACGGCGATCAGCACGGCGCCGGTCACCATGAACGAGGCGAAGAACACGTGCGGCCAGGCGGCCAGCGCGGTGGAGTTCGTCAGCAGCGCGAAGATGCTGGTCAGCTCCACCCGGTGGGTGCCGGGCACGACCCGGTAGCCGACCGGGTGCTGCATCCAGCTGTTGGCGGCCAGGATGAAGAAGGCCGACATGGACGTGCCGATGGCGGCCAGCCAGATCATGGCCAGGTGCAGCC
>Ga0302324_100019520_pt1 | contig 13306 bp, 14 predicted proteins | sample Palsa_T0_1_FD_201949 | JGI IMG/M metagenome (GOLD analysis project Ga0302324, IMG submission 201949) | Peat permafrost microbial communities from Stordalen Mire near Abisko, Sweden - Palsa_T0_1 | ecosystem: Environmental > Terrestrial > Soil > Palsa > Peat permafrost | place: Sweden: Abisko...
GCGGGCAACGCAAAAACAAGTGGCGGCAGCGCGGAGAAAATCGGCATCGACGACTTCACCAAAGTGGAGCTGCGCGTCGCTCAGATCAAGGTCGCCGAGCGTGTGCCCAAGGCCGACAAGCTGCTGCGACTGGAAGTTGATCTTGGGTATGAGCAGCGGCAGATCCTCGCCGGCATCGCCGAGTTCTACGAGCCAGAGTCGCTGATCGGTCGCAAGGTCGTCATCGTCGCTAATCTCGCGCCGCGCAAGATGCGTGGACTCGAATCGAATGGCATGCTGCTGGCCGCGTCGCTGGAAGGCGGCAAACCCGTACTGGCCAGCTTCCTCGAAGAAGTTGAGCTCGGAGCGCGGCTGAAATAAGGCATGATGATCGACTCGCATGCGCATCTCGACAGCGCCCGCTATGACGAGGACCGCGAGGCCATGCTGCAGCGCGCGCGGGCCGCGGGCGTCGAGGCAATTCTCTCGATCGGCATCGGCGATGGCCCCGACACCATGCAGCGGGCCGCGGAGTTAAGCGAGGAATTCGCCAGCCGCTCGGATGTACCGCGAATTTATGCGAGCGCAGGAATTCATCCGCATGAAGCCAGCCTCGCCACTCCCGAAGCGCTGAAAAAACTCGAGGAGTTGGCGCGGCACAAGAATGTAATCGCCATCGGAGAAATTGGCCTCGATTATTTCTACGACCACTCGCCGCGCGACCAGCAAAAGCAGGTCTTTCGCGCACAGATGGAGATCGCAGCCGCAGCAGAGTTGCCGATCATCATCCACTGCCGTCCCTCACAGGATTCGAATAACGCGTGGGATGACACGCTGGATCTACTGGAAAAAGAATGGGCGCCTCAGCAACTCGGCGGCATTCTGCACTGCTTCACCGGCACAGCGGAGCATGCGCAGCGGGCAGCGCAACTGGATTTCATGTTGAGCTTCGCCGGCAACGTGACGTTTCCCAAGGCAGCGGCGCTGCGCGAAGTCGCGGCGAAAATCCCATTGGAGCGCCTGCTGATCGAAACCGACTCGCCATTCCTCGCGCCCCCTCCCAATCGCGGCAAACGCAATGAGCCGGCGTGGGTCGGCGCGGTTGCAGCCCAGCTGGGCGAGCTGCATTCTCGCAACCCGGCGGATGTGGCTTCCATCACAACAGAAAATTTCTACCGCTTCTTTGGCAGGACACGTCCGTTAGCATAGAGTGGTGAAGAAAATCCGCATCGGCTGTCACATGCGGACATCTGAAACTGTGACAATGAGAATTAAGTTGGGAGCATTTTGTGGCCGCAGAAAATTCGTTCGACATCGTCAGCAAGGTAGACCTGCAGGAAGTCCGCAACGCTATTGACCAGGCCGTGAAGGAAGTCCGCGCCCGCTTTGACCTGAAGGATTCCAAGTCCGAGATCGTGCTCGAGGGCAGCGACACCATCCAGCTGGCATCGTCCGATGAGTACAAACTGAAAGCGGTGACGGAAATCCTGCAGCAGAAGCTGGTCAAGCGCGGCATCTCGCTCAAGAACCTCGTCTTCGGAAAAGTTGAGCCCGCGACGAATTCGAGTGTGCGACAAAAGATCACGCTGCAGCAGGGCATCCCGGGCGACAAGGCGAAAGAAGTGGTCAAGGCCATCAAGGATTCGAAGGCCAAGGTGCAGGCGTCAATTCAAGGCGACACGCTGCGCATCAGCGGCAAAGACCGCGACACATTGCAGCAGGTGATTGCACTGGTAAAGGGAAAAGATTTCGGTATCGATTTGCAGTTCACGAACTATCGCAACAACTAGCTGCACCGAAACAGAAAGCAGGCGACGCGTGAGCACACTGGCGATGGCGACGGCGAAAGAACTGTTCGACCTGCTGCGCGACGATCTGCAAGCCATCGAAGTTGCGTTCGGCGAAGATGCCGTCTCCGGCGTCGCCGCGATTACTGAAATCGGAAATTATCTGCGCGAGGGCGGCGGCAAGCGCATTCGCCCTTCCCTGTTACTGCTCGCGGCCAAATCCTTACACTACGCGGGCGCGTCCACCATCTCGCTCGGCGCGGTGGTCGAAATGATTCACACCGCGACGCTGGTCCACGACGACATCATCGACGATGCGCGGACACGTCGTGGCCGTCCAAGCGCGAACACGACCTGGGGCAACTCCAAATGCGTGCTCGCGGGCGATTGGCTGTACATGCAGGCCTTTCGCGTCGCGCTGGATGAGCGCAACTTCCACATTCTCGATCTACTGATTGGCCTGACACAGCAGATGGTCGAAGGCGAGCTGCTGCAAATGGAAAAGCTCGGCCACCTGATCAACGAAGAAGAATATTTCGACCTCATCTGGCGCAAGACCGCTTGCTTATTTCACGTCTCCATGCGGCTGGGCTCTGCGCTGGCAATCGGAAATGGTGCCGCCGCGCGCTCCTGTCCGGATCTCAGTAGCGAAGAACTAGAAGAGCGCCTCGGCCAGTATGGCCGCAATCTCGGACTCGCATTCCAGATCGTCGACGACGTGCTCGACCTGACAGCGTCAGAAAGCGTGCTGGGCAAGCCGGTGGCCAGTGATTTGCGCGAGGGAAAGGCGACGCTCGCCGTGATTCACGCGCTGGAACAGGGCACGGGAGCCGAGCGTGAAGCGATTCGCTGCGTCCTTGCGGACCGGAGTTTCGCACGTACGTCCCACGCGCAGATCCTCGAAATTCTGCACCGCCATCGGTCCATCGATTACGCGATGAGCGCGGCCCTGGCATACGCGGAGACGGCAAAGACCAGCATTGCTTTCCTGCCGGAGTCTGAGTACAAGCGCGGCCTGTTGTGGATTCCCGACTTTGTCGTGCAGCGCGAAAGCTAGCGCCCGGCCTTCACGTCGAACGCTTCAGTTTTGATCCGGCCATTTCTCTGCCGCATCAGAATTTCGATTTTTCCCTCTGCATCTTCCAAATGCTTGCGGCACTCGTCGGCCAGCTTCGTCCCTTCCTCAAATAAGAGGATGGAATCCTCGAGCGGCGTCTCACCGTTCTCAAGCTTCGCCACAATCTCTTCCAGGCGCTGCATCTGCTGCTCAAATTTTGCCAAGCGCGGCTCCTTCTTTTTCGGGCGATGATTTCTCCCGCGGACTCAGCGCCGTCAGCACGTCCAACGCAGCTTGATACCGGCCGAATGGGGCGCTTACTTGCACGCCCTGCACCGATCCGCGGACGTGCGAGAGCATATCCTGCGCGATGGCGACACCTTCCGCGCGCGCAGCTTCCGGCGAATCTGACACCCTCTGCATGCGCTGCATGATTTCGTCGGGCATCGAAACACGCAGATCATTCTTCATGAACTCGGCGTTGCGGACGCTGGTCAGCGGCCAGATGCCGGCAATGACGGGTATCCGAAATTGCTCGATGCGCTGCAGAAAAAGCTCCAGCAGGCGGAGATCGAACACAGGCTGCGTGACCGCGAACTCCGCGCCGGCCTCAACCTTATATGCGAAGCGCCGCAGCTCCTGCTCCAGATCGGGCACACCGGGATTCGCCGCGCAGCCAATAGTGAATCCAGTGGACTCGCCGATCGAGTTGCCGCCGAGATCGAGGCCGTCGTTCAAATTGTGGACCAGGTTGACGAGACCAATGGAGTCAACGTCGAACACTGCAGTAGCGTCCGGGTAATTACCGAGCTTCGGCGGATCGCCGGTGACGCAGAGAATATTTTTCAGCCCCAGCGAAGCGGCGCCCAGCAAGTCCGACTGCATGCTGAGGACGTTACGGTCGCGGCAGGTGTAATGCAGCAACGTCTCAATGCCGGCGTCCCGCTGCATGTGCAGGCACAGCGCCTGCGCGCTCATCCGGGCCGAGGCACGCGGCGAATCGGGCACGTTGATGATGTGCACGCCCGCTGCGCCCAGCATGGCCGCGCCGTCCACTTCCTTCTGCGCGGAGTAGCCGCGCGGGGAGACGATCTCCACCATGGTGACGAACTCGCCGCGCGCCAGCAGGCCGCCGAGCTTGGACCGTTCGGCCAGCGGTGGCGCCGGCGTCCGCTGCCCAGTCGCCGCACTGACCACGACCTGCGAGGTCGTCGTGTCCTTGGCTTCCATCGCGCGCAGCGCCGATCGCATGGCGCGAATGTGTTCCGGAGTCGTGCCGCAGCAGCCGCCGACGATTTGTGCACCGGCGCGCACAAATTTGCGTGCGAAGCTGGCCATATATTCCGGCGACGTCATGTAAATGTTGCGGCCCTCGACCACGCGCGGCACGCCGGCGTTGGGCATCGCCGCCAGCGGCAGATTCGTCGCCTGGCGCATCCGTTCAATCACGCTCAACACCGTCGCCGGGCCCGTGCTGCAGTTACAGCCAATCGCATTCGCGCCCCACTCCGTCAGTCGTGCAGCGGCCACTTCGGGCGACGTGCCGTCCAGGCAGTTCCCGTCATCATCCACTGTCACCATGATCAGGGTCGGCAGATTCGGCGCCGCCTCCTGCGCCGCCAGCAGCGCCTGCTGACCTTCGGCGACGGATGAAACAGTTTCGATCATCAATAGGTCGGCGCCCGCATCAGCCAACGCCGAAATCTGCTCCGCATAAGCTGAGCGAGCTTCATCCAGCCCCACTTTGCCAAGCGGCTCCAGGCGCACCCCTAGCGGCCCAATCGCGCCCGCAATAACGACCGACGCGCCCTGCTTTTCGTTATGGAATTCTGCTGCCTCGCGCGCCAGCCGCACGGCTGCCCAGTTGATCTCCTGCACCTGGTGATCAAGTCCATGGCGCGCCAGACGAAATCGGTTCGCGCCGAACGTGTTGGTCTCCAGCACTTGCGCGCCCGCCTGCAGATAGCTTTCATGCACAGCGCGCACCAGCTCCGGCTGCGACAGGTTCAGCTCGTCATAGCAGCGGCTGATGAAAACGCCGCGCGAGTACAGCATCGTCCCCATCGCGCCATCACACAAAATCGGCTCGCGACCCAGCAGCTTGATCATCGGATTTTCAGCAGATGCGCTCATCAGAGGTATGTTTTCAATCCTATGCGAGCAGCCATCTTCCCGCCACCCGTGGGATATACTCAGGCTTGGTAAGGAACCACGTTCGCCGTGTCCTTTCCGGCAATCTTCCGGCAAGGTGCCGAATCTGTTTGGAGTTGTACGCATTGATGATGAGACGTTCGCACCGGCCCTTGTTCCGGCTACTGTTCAGCCTCCTGCTTGTTGCTTTCTCGCTCACGCTCACTGGTTGCGGGCGTCCTCCGCTCACGGGTGGCCGTCCCTACCCGCCGGACTTTGACAACAAGGGCTATCCGCGCGCCATGGTCGCAGTCCAAAATCCGAGTGGCGGCACAGCCGGCGCGATGCAGCTCATCGACGTCGAACATGACACTGTCTCCAACCAGGAAAATACGGTTCACGTCTACGACATCAATGGCTTCAACGGAGCGCTTCCCGTCAGCATTCAGGACTTTCCCGGCAGCACCGAAGCTTATGTCTACGCCAGCGGCACCCAGGCGGACTCCTTCGCCAACGCCTCGTTCACACCGGTAAATACCGCGACCGATAGAACCGGCTCGACCATCTCTGGACTGTCGGGGCCCTCCCCGGGTGGTCCTCCGCAAAACCTGGGCGGCGTCTTCATCTCTTCCGACTTTCAGTTTGTCTACGCTGGCAATCCATCGGCCAACGGCGGCTACTTCACCATCGTCCGGCTGACAGATGGCTATGTCACCCACATTCCGCAACCCGCGGTCAGCCGCCTCGCACTCAGCCCCGGCAGTCAGAGCGTGCTCTTCTTCGCTGACAACTCCTCAAAAAATTCGAATGACTTATTTCAAGTTGTCGGCATCGGACAGAACAGCGTCTACGATTGCGACCAGCAGATCCTGCTCAAGAACGCGTCGTACGACAAGCCCATCAACGCGCTTTACTCCTCCGACGGGACCAGCGCTTTCATCATGAATTGCGGCCCCGAGTGCGGCGGCAACACGGCCAGCGTCACCATCCTCAGCACCGCGGACCTGCTCAACGCCGCGTCCGCAGCCTACACCGGCAAGACCGGCTGCAATATCCCGGCGCCTAACACCGTGGCTCCGGCGACATTGACGCCCACCGCCACCATCAATGTCCCTGGTGGAGTGACGGACCTGCTGCAGGCGGGCAGCACCTTGTTTGTCACCGGCCAGCAGCTTCTGTCCGACGGCTACTTTGCCGGCACTCTCACCATCATTGACCTCGTCACCGACCAGGTCACCGGCACCTACACGATCGGCGACGGCTTCCACTTCCGCATGCGCCTCGGCAACAACAACACTTTGTGGATTGGCGCGAAGAGTTGCGAATCCGGCGAGCAGTCGGCCACCGGCGGCATCATGGGTTGCATCACGATGGTCCCGCTGACGCAGAATGGCCCGGACAGCACCTATACCGCGAGCGACTCCTCCATCGTCATCGAGCCCGCGCATGGCGACGCCGGCGGCATCGCCCCCATCACTCCCTTCCGGCCCGCCAGCTCCAACGAGCCAGTCACTTATAACAAGACCTATACCGTTGAGGGGACCGGGAGCGCCGGCATTTACATCTACAGCACGGTGGATGGCTCGGAGATCAGCAACTACTACGCGCAGGTCACCGGCACGCCGATGGACATTGCTTTCATCGACGGCGATACCATCACCGGCCCCTCACAATAGACGGGCACACGCATGAGAGAAATTCTGTGGATCTCGCTGGGCGCCATCTTCGGAGCGAATCTTCGCTATGGAATCGCGCGGCTCACAGGGAGGCTCTACCCGCATCCCTTCCCGCTCGGCACGCTGCTCATCAACATCACCGGCAGTTTTTTGCTGGGCGTCTTTTTCATGTGGGCCCGTACCCGTCTCGATCTTGATCCGCGCTGGCGCCTTCTGATTGCCGTCGGCTTCTGCGGCGGCTACACAACTTTTTCCGCCTTCGCGTGGGAGACCATGGACCTGGCCAACCAGGGCCGCTGGGGACTGGCCGCTCTCAACATCGCCGCCAGCAATATCCTCGGCCTCGCCGCAGTCTTCGCCGGCGCTTACATGAGTCAAAAAATTTTCACGTCATGACCGCTGCCGCTCACATCTTCGACGTCCTCGCCATCGCCGCCCATCGCGATGACGTGGAGCAGACCTGCGGTGGCACCCTGCTTCGGATGGCTGCGTCGGGAGCGCGCACCGCCGTTCTCGACCTGACGCGCGGCGAAGCCGGCACCCGCGGCACCGCGGAAGAGCGCGCCGCCGAAGCTGCCGAAGCCGCACAGCTCATGCGCGTCGAGTGGCGCCAGGCGCTCGATCTGCCCGATGGCAACGTCACCAATTCCTGGGAGAACAAACTCAAGATCGCGCGCATCCTGAGACTGCTGCGTCCCCGCGTCGTCATACTCCCGTACTGGCAGGCGCGGCATCCGGATCATGCCACCTGCGGCGTCCTTGGCTACGAAGCCTGCTTCGCCGCCGGCCTCAGTAAAGTTGAACTCGCCGACGATAGCGGCAATCCGATCGCACCTTATCGTCCATTCAAGATCGTTTACGCCAGCCTGTATGCGGATATTCGTCCCACCTTCGTCGTCGACATTTCCGAATTCATCGAGCCGCGCATGCAAGCCTTGTTCGCCTATCGCTCGCAGTACGGCAATCAATCCGAAGGCAGCGGCCTGTTCGTTCCGGAAGAAGACATTCGCGAACGCACCTTCGCCCTCGCGCGTTACTTCGGACTGCTGGCCGGCGTCCGCTATGCCGAACCCTTCGTTCAGAAAGAAGTGGGTCTGGTCGACGACCTGCGCCTGTTACCAGTGCAGTCCATTTAGCTCACCAAAAAAGGCGGCCTCGACGGGCCGCCTTTTTGGCTGGACGCTTTTGTAACAGGCGCGGCGCTTATTTTGCCGTCCGGCCGTTATGCTTGTCGCGATAGATCCTGCCACTCTCGCGGTTCTGTTCGCGGTTCACCTGGCGCCGCTCCTGGCCGGTCAAATGCCCGCCGTTGGCAGCGCGGTCGCGGGAGACCTGGTTGTCAATGCGATTCTCTCCACGCTCCAGGTGCGACGTCTCACCCGGCGTCAGCTGGCCGCTCTTCACACCGTTGCCGATGCGCTGCTGCTGGTTATCTTCCCGCTGATTCACGCGGTTCTGCGGCTGCTGATTCACAGGCGGCGTGACAGGCGCGGGGCCAACAGCCTGGCCAAAAGCGGCGGGTGCGCCTACGGTCAGAGCGACGGTAAGAGCAAGGGCAAATCGGTTCATGACGAATCTCCTGAGATGAATTTGAACCAGAGTCACTGTTTCGGTTCGCAGGTATTGACCCGGCACCATGTCTTCAGTTGCGGAAAAAAATAGAACATGCCGAAAGATGCAATCAGGGTTACAAATATGGTTTTTGTGGGCCGGAAAGCTTTCTTAGGCTGTTGACTTCTCGCCGAAACTTTGCTGCGCCAGCCGGGTCTTTGCCCGGACAAACGCAACCACTTCATCCGTCAGATAGGCAGGCGGCGCAACCGCGAAGGCTGGCAGCTTCCGCAGCATCGCAGACGAAACCTGCGGCCACGCCGCATCCTCCGGCAACGGGGAAACCAGCAACAGCGCATCCGCGCGGTCCAGATAGCGCAATGCAGAAGACTTGAAGTCCGGATTTGCCGGATCGAGAATTGCCAGGTACAAATCCGGCCGCAGGAACTGCAGCAAGCTGTTCGATTCGACGATGGCATTCTCTGCCGCGTCCAAGACGCGCCGCAAACGCGGCATCGCTTCGGCCAGCTGCCCCTGCTGCGTCCGCACCCAGATCGACTTCGCCGCGCCCGCCGCAAGATATCGCGAAGTGTCAGTGCCGCTCGAAGCGTCGCGCTCTTCGCTGATGGCCAGCGCGTGATCTGCCGTCACGCAATCGCACGGCTCGCCATTCGCGGAGCAGATACCGTGGCCATACTGCGTGATCTTCACCGCCGTCCAGTGCATCTCCGGCAGCGCGCGCACCAGCCCGGCGACTACGCTGGTCTTGCCAACGTTGCGCGAATGCCCACCGATGACGACGATGGCCACCTCAGTCCTCTTCCTTTTCTGTCGATTCCGATTCCTCTGGCGATTTGGCATCGCGCGCCAGCCTGGCCAGCGTCGCCAGTTCTTTCAGATACTGCCGCAGCGGCCGCGCCGGCCGCCCCCAGAAAACAACTCCCGCGCCGTCGACCTTCTTGTGGCTGAGCACGCCCGAGCCCGAACCGAGGATCACCGCCGGCCCAACCGTCGCATGATCGCCGATCCCCACTTGCCCGCCGACGATTGCGTTGTCGCCTATCATGCTGCTGCCGGAGATGCCCGTCTGCGCGGCAATGACCACATCCCGCCCGATCGTCACGTTGTGGCCGACGTGAACAAGATTGTCGATCTTCGTCCCGCGTCCAATCCGCGTCTGCTCCAGCGCACCGCGATCGATCGTCGTGTTGGCTCCCACTTCCACGCCGTCTTCGAGCACCAGCGTTCCCTGCTGCGGAAATTGCGTGTATGCCCCGCTCGCCGCATCACGCACGTAACCAAAGCCATCCGAGCCGAGAACAGCGCCAGCGTGAAGGATGCATCGCTCACCCAGCGTCGTCCCGCCATAAATCACAACTCGGGGATAAAGCCTGCTGCCCGCGCCAATCACGACGCCGTCCGCAAGCACGCAGCCAGCGCCGATCTCCACTGCCTTGCCCAGCACGACGCCATCGCCGAGGACCGCGTGCGCGCCGATGTCGACGCCCTCCCCGAGTTCCACGTTCTCACCAAGGACCGCCGTCGCATGAACCCGCGGCGCTCCGGCCAGCGATTTCTTCTGCCGAAGGAATTCTGCAGCCCGAGCGAACGCAAGCTTCGGCTGCCGCACCAGCAACAAAGCTTTCCGCGAAGCAGCCGCTCGTCCATCCGCCGAATAAAAATCCGCGCGCGTCAGCACCGCCGCGGCCGAACAAACCAGCGCCGCCTCGAGCGCCGCCTCAGTTTCCGCAAAGACCAGCGCCGAGGCATCGGCCCGCGCGACGCCGTCGATGCGCGAAACTTCCCCGTCGCCGCTGCCTTCGAGTTGCGCGCCGAGAAACTCCGCCAGTTGTTTTACCGTCGCCAAGGTTGCTCTCTCACTGAAAGCCTAATAGACCGCCGGCTCGCCCGCCGGCCGCGTCTTCCAACGGCGATGCAGCCAGAGCCACTGGTCAGGATAATCCCGAACCGTGTCCTCAATCGCCGCTGTGAATTGCGCGGTGTTCGCGACTACGTCGGCCTCATCGTCGCCCGACTCAATCAGGGGAATCCGCTCGCCAAAGCGCAGCACATATTTTTTCTCCGCCGGCTCCCACAGCATGAACCCCGGTAGCACCGCCGCACGAGTCTTCAACGCAACCCGAGCCAGCCCGGACGCCGTGCAAGCCGGGATCCCGAAAAACGGCACGAACACTCCCTGAGGCGGCGTCATATTCGTGTCCATCAAAATGCCGACAGTCTGCCCATCGCGCATCGCCTGCAGCAGCCCACGCACGAAATCCTTGTCCAGCACTTGATTGCCGTGCAGGCAGCGCAGCCGGTTTACGAACGCGTCCACCAGCGGATTGTCGAGCCGCCGGATGACCATGCTCATCGGGTGCCCCATCAGCGAGTGATAAAAGCTGCTCAGCTCCCAAACGCCGAGATGCCCAGTGACTACCAGCACGCCATGGCCAGCATCGCGCGCCGCGAGATAATGCTCCAGCCCCTCATAGCGCGCAATGCCTGCAGTATTGGTTGAGGTGTAGCGCCCCATCTGCGCGAATTCGGCAAGTTGCCAGCCGAGATTTCTGTAGAGACAGCCGAGCAATCTTGCCCGCTCCGAGGCCGGCATCCCAGGATAAGCCAGTTCCAGATTCCGCAACCCCACACGCCGCAGCCGCCCCAGCAGCGCGAAGGCCAGGCCGCCAGCAGCCGCTCCCAGCCCGCGAGCCCAGCTGCGCGGCAGAGCGCCTAGCAACGCGACCAACAAGCGTACGGAGACATACTCCAGCCTTTCCTGCACGTTCAGTTGGTCAATGTCTGGCAACCAACCAGTTTAATTCGCCGGAGCGCGAGCTGCCTTAGGTCGTCACGCTGCCATACCAACAAAACGGCGGGCCTCCGAAGAGAACCCGCCGCCATACCCGCAGGCCGAAGCCCGCGCGCAGTTACTGCACGGAGTGGAAGTAGCGTGACACGGTGGAAACGAAGCGCTTCGCCGCGCCCGGAGGCACCGGAACGGAGCCACTGAGGATCGCTTGGAACGGCTGGTCCGAACCGTAGAACGTGCGAGTATCATCGCCGTTCTGATCGACCACGGTGCCGTCGAGGCTGATCCCCGCAAACAGACCGCGGCTACGCGACCAGGTCAGCAATTCCGAAGCCAGCGTGATGTTCGTCGCGGCTGCGGCATTGCGGCCGACCGGGCCGGCAGCTGCTGCTGCATCTGCGCCAATCTTGAACTTGCTCTTCAGCAGGTCCTGCATACCCTTGTCGTTGGTCGCAACCAGGACGAGGTCGGTGGACTGGCCACCAAGCTGCAGACCCCAGCTGCCGCCGCTGACGCGGATGAATGCCGGTGCGCTCCAGCCATGGCCGGTGCGGCAGGTGACGACGCCCTGCCCATAGGAACCACCGAACACAAATGCTGCCTTCTTCAGACCGGGGACAACTGCCACGCAGAATGCCGATTGCGTGATCTTGTCGGGAATCGCCTGGTCAGGAACCTTCATGATGGAGTCAATCACAGCGCTCGCGGCCGCAATGCGACCGTCCAACTTGGGCTTGTCGCTATCGGCGCTGGCAAATGCCGTCATTGCGCCCACCATGCAAATCGTTGCTAAAACTTTACGCATATATCTCTCTTTCCTCGCTTTCAAATCGTTCAATTGCAGTTCTGAATGAAATAAAACCCTGCGCCGCTATTGTGGCACAAACACAACCTGAGATGCGTGTGGGGGAGCTGAAGTTGCTGGAAGGACGGGAATATGTTGGCTGGGAAACAGTTGCATCACTCTTTCGGGCAAAAGAGAGGGCCGGCAAATTCAGCCTCCGGCCCTTGTTCCCAGGTTTGTATCGATTCTCGGCCGAGTCGCCAATGCACGCTAGAGTACGGGAGGACACTGGCCCGTTGGGTGATGGCCGTATACCCCATCAACACTGGCGCTCCCGCTATTGGCAATGCAGACGCCGTTATTGCCCGGCCATATTCGCAGCACTCAAGCCAAAGTACATCCCCGCACCCTATTCCTTGTCGATGCCTAAAAGCGCGTGATTAATGGTGTGCATCGTCAGCGCGATGCGATTCGGCACGCCAACCTTGCGCAACAATTTGGCGACATGCGCCTTCACCGTGCGCTCTTCAATGCCCATGTGGCGCGCAATTTCACGATTCGGCTGGCCGCCAACCAGTAGCTCCAGCACCTCTCGCTCCCGCGGAGTGAACACTAACTTCGCCGGCATGAACGAACCCGGTGCAGCCTGCAGCACGCGGTCGATGAAGAGTGAAAGCAAGCGTCGCGGTGCCCAGATCGATCCTTGGCCGACAATGTGTATGGCTTGTTGAAACTCCGCGATCGGCGAGGCCTCATCAATGTAGCCCTTCGCCCCGGCCTGCAGGCAGCGCACAATCGTCTCATCGTCGCCATGCGATCCCGCGACAAGAATCCGCAAGTCGGGCCGCTGCTGGCGGACTTCCCCGACCCGCTCAAACACTCGTCCACCCGGCTGCCTGCCCAGCAGCAACACCTGCACTGCAGGATCGGCGAGAACTTCGTCCTCCGTACCCTCATGTACATGAAGTAACGCGTCGGATGCGAACGCCTCATGGTAGCCAAGCCGACGCAGCGGGCCGCTTTCCAGCACCGCGAGATGAATCTTCGGCCGGGCCGACGCGGCCGGGGTTGGGTCAGAAACTTGCTTCACTGGGTGTCCATTCCACTCCACCGCTGCTCCGGCGGCTCAAGTGCGTGACTAGGTTACCATTCAGGAAATGGCCCTGCCCGGGCCCGTTGGAACCAAAGTTGAGGCGGGAAAACAATTTGACACCCGGGGGAGGTCACCGTAACATTCGTCATAAGAAGCAGTTGGGTCGATTGACCCGCGCTTCAGAAACGGGACTGGCGTGATCAAGCTCGACATTATTCACCACGTGATGGAACGCACCGGGCTGCCGCGCAACAAAGCGGAGGCCGCGGTCGACCAGGTGTTTGAAGGTATGAAGCATGCCCTCACCAAGGGTGAGCGCATCGAATTGCGCGGCTTCGGCGTCTTCACCGTGCGCCCGCGCAAGACCGGCATCGGCCGCAATCCACGCACTGGAGCTGAAGTCAGCATCGCGCCCGGCAAAGCCGTCCGCTTTAAGC
>Ga0302324_100019522_pt1 | contig 13306 bp, 10 predicted proteins | sample Palsa_T0_1_FD_201949 | JGI IMG/M metagenome (GOLD analysis project Ga0302324, IMG submission 201949) | Peat permafrost microbial communities from Stordalen Mire near Abisko, Sweden - Palsa_T0_1 | ecosystem: Environmental > Terrestrial > Soil > Palsa > Peat permafrost | place: Sweden: Abisko...
AAGGCCCAACGCCCGTCAGCGCGCTGATTCACGCGGCGACCATGGTCACCGCAGGCGTATACATGGTCACGCGAACGAACGCCATCTTTGAATTGTCGCCGCTGGCCATGGGCGTGGTCGCGATGACTGGCGCAGTGACCGCGATCTTTGCTGCGTCAATAGCCGTGGTTCAGACCGACATCAAAAAAGTTCTCGCATATTCGACGGTTTCGCAGCTCGGCTACATGTTCCTGGCCTGCGGAGTCGGCGCGTTCACGGCTGGTATTTTCCATTTGATGACGCATGCGTTCTTCAAAGGATTGCTTTTCCTTGCGGCTGGCAGCGTGATTCACGCGATGTCCGGCGAGCAGGACATGCGAAAGATGGGCGCGCTTGCTAAAAAAATCCCGGTCACATACTGGACGATGTTGATCGCGACCCTCGCCATCGCCGGAATTTTCCCGTTCGCCGGCTTTGTGAGCAAGGACCTCATCCTCGGAAAAGCATACGAAAAAGATCTCACGCTGTGGATCGTCGGATACTTTACCGCTGGAATGACGGCCTTCTACATGTTCCGGCTGATTTTCATGACGTTTCACGGCGAGTCGCGCGTGGATCACGAAGTTGAGCACCACATCCACGAATCGCCTAGATCAATGCTGGTTCCGTTGGTAATTCTCGCCGGTCTTTCGATCGCCGGCGGTTGGGTTAGCTGGCCGGAAATTCTCGGCGGCAGCAGCCATTTCGTGCATTTTCTCTCATCGGTCGTAGCCGAACCGCACGAAGCTCGCGTCGAAGCAGCGAAGGGTGTCAGCTCGAGAATGGGCGAAATCTATTTGATGCTGCTTTCGGAATCGCTCGTCGTCGCGGGAATTTTGTTCGCCTGGTATATCTACATTAAGCGGCGGGATCTGCCGAATAAAATCGCTTCTAGTGTGAGCGGTTTATATAATCTCCTTCTTCACAAATATTACGTGGACGAAATTTACGACGCCGCATTCGTCAATCGTGCGAAGGAACTCGGCACGTCACTCGGCTCGTTCGACGCCAAAATTATCGACGGCCTCGGCGTGAATGGTGCCGGCTGGCTCACGCGCGTAATTTCGCGCATATCAATGTGGTGGGACACGTGGATCGTGGACGGCTCGGTCCGCCTGGGCTCGTGGATCGTCTACTTCGCGAGCATGCCCGTTCGCATGATTCAGAACGGCGAATTGCAGGAATACATGCTGGTGATTGTTTTTGGCCTGGTGGGTTTCCTGGGTTATACGCTCTACCTTCTGCAGCACCAGATGCGGTAGGCCGAGAGGAAGGGAAGGATGCTATTTTCCGATAACCACATCCTGAGCACGATTTTATTCACGCCGCTGGTTGGCGCGATTCTGATGCTCTTTATTCCGCGCCAGAATGCCAACGCCCATCGCTTGATGGGCAATCTCTTCGGTTTCCTTGGCTTCGCGGTGTCGCTGCCGCTCGTCTGGCGCTTTAAGTTCGGCGAGACCGATTTTCAATTTCGGCAGACACTCGATTGGATTCCGTCGATCAACGCGCACTATTCGATCGGCATCGACGGCATCAGCTTCTTGATGGTGATGCTCACTACGATCCTCGGCGCGATCGCGATTCTTTCTTCGTGGTCGGCGATTCAGAAACGCGAAAAAGAATATTACATTCTCTTGCTTTTGCTCCAGACGGGCATGCTCGGCGTCTTCATGTCGCTCGATTTCGTGCTCTTCTACGTTTTTTGGGAAGTGATGCTCGTGCCGATGTATTTCCTGATCGGCGTCTGGGGAAGCGACCGCAGGCTTTACGCCGCTATCAAATTCTTCCTCTATACGCTGGCAGGCTCGGTAGTGATGCTGCTGGCGATCCTGGCGATTTATATCCGGACGAATACTTTCGACATTCGGGAGATTCTGCTCTCGCACACTCAAATTTTCTCGCCTCACTTGCAGATTTGGCTCTTCTGGGGCTTCTTTTTTGCGTTCGCGATCAAGGTGCCGATGTTCCCGTTCCACACCTGGCTGCCTGACGCGCACACCGAAGCTCCAACGGCAGGCTCGGTCATTCTCGCCGGCGTCCTGCTGAAAATGGGCACGTACGGTTTTCTGCGATTTTCCGTGCCGATGTTTCCCGATGCCACGATGCGCTTCCGCTGGATCATGATTGTGCTTTCGATCATTGGAATTGTTTACGGCGCGCTCGTTTGCATGATGCAGAAGGATATGAAAAAACTGATCGCGTATTCCTCGGTCAGCCACATGGGTTTCTGCACGCTCGGAATTTTCGCGCTGACGCCGCTTGGCCTTTCCGGCAGCATCATTCAGCAGGTTAATCACGGAATTTCCACCGGCGCGCTCTTCTTGGTCGTCGGAGTTCTCTACGAGCGGCGGCACACGCGCCTGATTTCGGAATTTGGCGGCCTTTCGACGCCGATGCCGAATTTTGCGGCGGCGTATTTGATTATTACGCTCAGTTCGCTCGGCATGCCGCTGTTGAACGGATTCGTCGGCGAATTCACGATTCTGCGCGGCGTATTCGAAGTGCGATGGCAATGGGCGGCGTGGGGCGTGCTGGGCGTAGTGCTGGGCGCGGCTTATCTGCTGTGGCTCTATCAGCGTGTCATGTTCGGCAACATCACCAATCCTTTGAACGAGCACCTGCCGGATCTCAATGGCCGCGAGTTTTTCACGCTTGGGACGCTGATCATTCTGGCGTTCTGGATCGGCATCTATCCGGCGCCGCTTTTTAATGTGCTCGACAAGCCGGTGAAGCAGATTGTGCTTCGCTACGATCCCAACTATTACACGCCGCAAACGACTGCAAGCGCCGCACCGGCCAGCGGCGCATCCATGCAAATCGTTGTGACCGATAAGACTCCGGCGATGAAGATGGCCACGCCTGCTGCAGCGCCGCAGACGGATTCGAAATAAACTGATGCAGGGACTTCTTCAATCGACGCTGCGCGCCTCGCCTCTCATCATGCCGGAGGTGATGCTCGCGTTTTTTGGGCTGGCCATTCTGCTTACGGATTTCCTGCTCGAGCCCAAGCAGAAAGCCTGGAATGCGCTGACGGCGTCGCTGGGCGTCATTTTCAGCGCGTTGGCGCTTTGGCTTTTGAAGCCGCTCGCTGCTATTTCCGCCGAAGGTTTCCACGGCGCGATCGTAATTGACCCGTTTTTCATGTTGTTCGGATTTATTTTTCTGGCGGCAACGCTGCTGGTGATTTTTCTTTCGGTGCGTTATCTCGAAATTGAAGATGAACACCACGGCGAATACTACGCGCTGATGCTTTTCTCGACCGTGGGAATGATGTTTCTTGCGTGCGGGAATGATCTCGTCACGCTTTTCATCGCGCTCGAGACGATGGCCATCAGCTTTTACGTCCTCTCAGGTTTCCTGCGCCGCGACCGCCGCTCGAACGAAGGCGCCATGAAATATGTTTTGCTCGGCGCATTCAGTTCCGGAATTTTGGCCTATGGTTTCTCGCTGCTGTATGGAATTTCAGGTTCGACAAACTTGAACACCATCGCGACCGTGCTCGCGCAGCGCCCGCGCGGAGACTTGATGGTCGTCATCGCCGTGATGACGGTGTCGGCCGGCGTCTTCTTCAAAATCGCCGCCGTGCCGTTTCACCAGTGGGCTCCCGATGTCTACGAGGGCGCGCCGACTCCGATTACTGCTTACGTGAGCGTGGCATCGAAAACTGCGAGCTTTGCGTTACTCCTGCGGCTTTTCCTCGGCGTCTTCTGGCCGGTGCGCATGGATTGGACCGCGTTGCTCACGGCGGTTGCGATTCTTTCGATGACGGTCGGCAATCTGGCGGCGATCACGCAGACCAATATAAAACGGCTGCTTGCTTACTCTTCGATTTCGCACGTGGGCTACATTCTGCTTGGATTGGTGGCGGGAAACGAACGCGGCCTGCAAGCGATGATGTTCTATCTTTTTACCTACGCATTTTTCAACACCGGCGCGTTCGCGATCGTTATCGTGCTGCGCCGCAAAGGCGTGATCGGCGACGAGATGGAAGATTTGAACGGACTCTCGCAGCGCAATCCCGCCGCGGCGATTCTGATGCTGATTTTTCTGCTGTCGCTCGCGGGAGTTCCTCCGACCGCTGGCTTTGTCGGCAAGCTGCTCATCTTCTGGGCGCTGATCGAGACCGGCCACACGAAACTGGCAGTCCTCGCTGTGCTCTACATCCTCCCCGCGGTGTATTACTATTTCAGGATGATTGCAGCCATGTGGTCGCGCGAGGCTACGGATCAGGTGCGGCCGAGGATTTCAATGGGGCAAGCTGTCGCGCTTGCGGCGATGGTGGTCGTCACGCTTGCCGCTGGCGTCTACCCCGAACCGTTCCTGCGCCTCGCCACTTACTCGCTTCTCACGCCATTCGGCCGCTGAGCCGGAATCCTCATGCCCGACGAGAATCCAGAAAAAAGACCCGCTGGTCTTGTGCAGCAGTTCGCCATGGCGACGGAGTTGCCGTTCGTTTTCGTTGGCGCTCTCGTCGTGGGAGGGTTCCTCGGTCACCTCTTGGACCGATGGTGGCATACGGCGCCGTGGCTGATGATTGCGGGCGGCGCGATGGGCTTTGCCGTGGGGCTGCGCGATCTGCTTCGACGACTTTCAAAGAGCGATGACAACTGAAAAGCCGCGAGGCGACTTCTATCAACGCATCGAGCACAGGATCAGCTGGCTTACTTTGGTGGTGGGTGCGCTTGCGGCTATCATAGTTGGCCGGGTGATCTCGGCACGCGCTGGAGCAGGTGTTGCGATCGGCGACGGTCTGATCTGGCTTCATTATCTGTGGCTTAGGGGAGCGACGCGCGGACTTGTTCTGGAAACGGAAAAGGAAACCGGCAGCCCACGCGCGAGTAGTTCGACCTGGATTGTATTCAAATCGCTGCTTGGCTACGGCTTGATCGCGATTGTGGCCTATGTTATCGTGATTTGCTTTAGATTGCCCATCTTCAGCATTCTGGGCGGGTTACTGGCGCTCGGAGCCGCCGCGATGATTGGCAGTCTTTATGCAGTGCTTTTCGACAATCACTAGAGGACGATGAACCTACATCAGCACTGGTTCGCAGCGCTGCTAAACCACTGGTTTGGCCCGACGGTCTCTCATCTATTACTTCTCATCGGAATTCACGTTCAAGATCCGGCAAACCCGATTCGCATGCATGTGGCGATGAGCGTCGTCGTCTTTTTGTTCGGAATTATTTTGGTGATGCTGCTGAAGCCGCGCATTTCGGTGGATAAACCTGGCGCGACTCAGCAAATTGCGGAAATGCTGCTTACGAATCCGATGGGGTTTGGAATCCGCGATTTGCTGGTCGAAAATGCCGGCCACATCGGCGAAGCGTGCGTTCCGCTGGTCGGCTCCGTCGCAATTTTCATTCTCCTTTCAAATCTTCTCAGCGTCATTCCCGCGTTTGAGTCTCCCACCGGAGAGAAGAGCGTGCCGTTGGGGTGCGCGATCATCATATTCCTGTACTACAACTATCAAGGACTGAAACATTTCGGCCCAATCGGCTTTGCGAAGCATTTTGCAGGGCCGATTTGGTGGATTTCGCCGCTGATTTTTCCCGTTGAAATCATCAGCAACTCAGCGCGGCTGCTTTCACTCACGGTCCGGCTCTGGGCGAATATTTTTGCCAGCGAACTTTTATATCTTACGTTCGTCGCGCTTCTGACTGTGCCCGTTATACACGTTTCGGCGAATCATCCGGCAGCCGGCTGGGCGCTGGGAATTTTCCCGGCGACGATTCCTGTTATTTTTGTCGCGTTGCACATATTTGTCGCGATCGTTCAGGCGTTCGTTTTCACGATTCTTCCCGCAATTTATATCGGCCTTGCTACGGCCGAAGAGCACTAGGACGGCTTTATCCTAAAGGCTTTCAGTGTGAGCCCGGCTGCTTGAGGATGACGGGAACCACCGCCTGATTGCCAACTTATAAAACATAAAAGGAGAACGTCGAATGAAGATTCTGAAAATGTTGGCTTTGGTGGCGGCGATGCTGGTGATCGTCGCGCCACAAGCGTTCGCGGCGGAAGGCGCTGCCGGAGGCGGGACCAACTGGGTCGCGATTACCTCCGGTTTTGCGATGGCCCTGGCGGCCGCATTCGGGGCGCTCGGGCAAGGGCGCGTTGCCTCGGCAGCGTGCGAAGGATTGGCAAGGAATCCGGGGGCCGCTGCACCGATTCGATTGGCGCTGATCCTTGGGCTCGTGTTTATCGAGACGTTGGCGCTGTTTACGCTGCTAATCGTGTTTACGAGGGTCGCATAACGATAGTCCAGGTATAACTTTTCAAGACCGCATAAAGGCGATTTGGAGGAACGCCCGGAGGCGCGATGCGTTTCCGGGCGTTTTCTTTTCAAAGGCGATGTAGTCCGGCGCGCTAGCGAAGAGACAGAGCAGAGAGTAGGGCGAAGTGCATGACGCGACTGGGGAATATGCCAAGATAGATTATGCCGGCCGCGGCAAGGACGAGAGCCGTGGCGATGGCGGGCGTGACGGTGATTGGCTGGAACTCCTTCTGTGGATCCCAGAAGTACATCGCGACGATCACACGAAGATAATAGTAGGAGCCGACAATGCTATTGATCGCGGCGATGACGACGAGCCAGACGATGTGTGCATCAAGCGCCGCCTGGAACGCATAGAATTTTCCCAGGAAACCGCCCGTGGCTGGCAAACCTAGTAGCGATAGCAAGAACAACGAGAAGCACGCCGCCAGCGCCGGCTGCTGCGTTCCCAGCCCGGCGAAATCTCGAATCTCAAGACGACGCTCGCCCGGACCACCGACATGCGCGACGACGAGGAATGCGCCGAGCTTCATCAATGCATACGCGGCGAGGTAGAAAAGCACCGCGGCGATTCCCACTTCGGTGGAAGCCGCGAACGCGACGAGAATGTAGCCCGCATGCGCGATCGACGAATACGCAAGCATGCGCTTGACGTTGGTCTGCGTGACCGCCGCGAAATTGCCGATGCACATCGAGAGCACCGCGGAAATCCAGATGGCCCAAAACCACAAATGCCCAGCGGCGCCAAATCCGGTGTAGAAAATCCGCAGCATGAGCGCAAACGTCGCGGCCTTTGGCCCTGAGGCGAGGACCGCGGTCACCGGCGTCGGAGCGCCTTCGTAGACATCGGGCGCGTATATCTGAAACGGCGCTGCAACGACCTTGAAACCGAGGCCGACGAACATCATCGCAAGACCCAGAGCGAGCAGGGAACTCGGCGGCGAATTTACGAGGGCCTGCTGGATGCCGGTCATGATCGTGGTGCCCGTCGCGCCATAGACCATGGCAATGCCGTACAGGAAAAATGCAGTCGCGAAGGAGCCGAGAATGAAATATTTCATCGAGGCTTCGTTCGACTTCAGCGAGGTCTTGCGGAAGCCCGCGAGAATGTAGCTCGATATCGAACTCATCTCGAGGCCGAGGAAGGCCGTAATCAGTTCGCCAGCACTCCCTAAAACGCCCATGCCCGCCGTGGCGAAGAGCAACAGCGCGTAGAATTCGCCGCGCTGGATTCGCTCGTTCTCGAGGTATTGAATCGAGCCGAGCGTGGCGAGAATGGCCACGACGAGAACAATCGCGTGAACAAAGATGCTGAAGTCATCCGCGCGGATCAGACCGCCGTAGGCTACCCCGCGATGCTGCCATACGAGATAAAGCGACGCGAGGGCGCCAACGGCTCCCGCGAGACTGAACCAGCCGAGCACACGCTTCCACGTCACTCGCAGAAACGGGTCGAGCAGCATGACGAAGATGCCAGTCGCGCAAAGAATCAGTTCAGGCGCGACGCGGTAGGTGTCTTCGAGACGTTCGGGCGAAATGTGGATCGGCAACATTCAGACTATCTGGCCTCTTTCGTCAAAGTTTTTACCGAGCATGCGACGCAGCTTCTTCGATCGCGGCCGCAACCTCCTTCGGCCTGGATACGTAGACCGAATGACTCGCGCCTGCAACTTCGACCTTGTGGCTCTTGGCTCGTTCGGCGTACCACCGCTCTAGATCGGGGTTGATGGTTTTGTCTTTTCCCGCCACCAACATCCAACTCGGTCTGCTTCTCCAGGCAGGTGTGGTGATGACTGCGTGGAAATTGGCATCGTTGATCAGCACCTGCGAACGCGCCATGAAAGCGGCCTGCTCGGGAGATAGGTCGGCTGCGAAGTACTCGTGAAATTGCGCGGGGTCAAGAAAATCGAAACCGTCTGCTGTTTTCTTTATCGCCGTGGATTTGCTGATGTCACTTGGGAAGCGCTTTCCGTCGCCTGCCTCGCTCTCTTCAGCATCCGGCATGTGGGCCGCGACGTACACGAGTCCGGCGACAGACGGATCTGTTCCCGCCTCAGTAATTACGGATCCTCCGTAGCTGTGAGCAACGAGAATGCAGGGTCCATCTTGTAGAGCAAGGACGCGCTTCGTAGCGGCGACGTCTTCCTGAAAGGATGTCTCCGGCTCCTGGACGATGCTGACCTTATAGCCATTCTTAACCAGAATGTCGTAAACGCCCCTCCAGCCGGAACCATCTGCCCAAGCTCCGTGAACGAGAACAATATTCCGAACGCGATGCGCGTCGTTCTGCGCGGAGAGCGCGCCGGACGCCAACAGCAATAACATGATGCAGAGGAACTGAGATATTCCTCGTACAGCTCGCATAGGCTTCATTGATTTTCTCGCTTTGCAGCTCTTATCGTTATTGCTGCCCTCAAATTGCTTTCATCCACACGCATCTCGCGGGCATCGGTGGCCTCTCGTACCCGCTCGCTCCCGAGAAAGAAGCGGCCTCTACGCGTTATTTAGGCGGCCTTTTTCGCGCTGTCCTTCAGTAGGCCAAGCCGCACCAAGCTTTCGGCGGTGGCGGCGATGGACTCTTCGCTCGAACGCGGCGCCCAGCTCAGCATTCGTCTGGCCTTTTCGTTAGTCGCGTTCTTGCGCTTGCCGAGTTCTGGCAGGATCTGCTTCACCGCCGGATCGCGCAACGCGGCTACGCGCACCAGCCAGTTAGGCAGCTCGCGGGTCGGCACTCGTTTGGCCGCCGCGCCCATACGCCGCTTGAGAATTTTGGCCATGTCGAGCACGGAAAGGAAATCACCGGCGACCGCGAGAAAACGTTGGCCCTTGGCGGCGGGCTCGGTCATGGCGCGCAAGTGTAAATCAGCTACATCACGCACATCTACGGCCCCGAAATATAGCTTTGGGCAGCCGGGCACGGCGCCATCCATCATGCGCTGCACGAAGAGAATCGACGTCGAATAGTCAGCGCCTAGAACTGGGCCGAAGACGCCCACCGGATTGACGACGGAAAGTTCGAGGTTGCCGCCTTCCTTGGCGATGAAATCCCAGGCCGCGCGTTCAGCCAAAGTCTTCGATTTCGCATAGGGGAGCACGTCGGCGGCGTTGGAATCGGTCCAGTTCGTTTCGTTGAACGGCTTCTCTTGCGGCTTCTGGCCATAGCCGATCGCGGCGAACGAGGAGGTCAGCACCGCGCGCTTGACGCCCGCATCGCGCGAGGCGCGGAGCACGCGGAGCGCGCCTTCGCGCGCAGGGACGATCAGCTCGTCCTCGCTTTTGGGAACGGTCGCCGGAAAGGGCGACGCTACGTGCAGTACGAAGTCGCATCCTGCTACGGCCTCCGGCCAGCCCGCGTCCTTTTCGAGATCGGCAGCGATGAAGGACAAGCGATTTCCGGGTTCGGCGCCGCCTTCCTTCAGCATTGCGCGCACGTCGCCCTCGCGTTTCAGGCTCCTTACAGTGGTGCGTACCTTATGGCCAGCGGCCAAAAGCTGCAGGATGCAGTGGCTGCCGATGAAGCCCGAGCCGCCAGTAACTAGAATTGTGTTACTCATCTTGGCGTTCTTTTTTCAAATTGATTTTCACATCCCCACGGCAACACTCGATCGGAGCTGAAATTGTGGCCGCGCTTGCGGCGAGCGGGCGAGCAACGCTCGTCAATTGCGGAGCGGCAGGAGCGGTGCGCACGTCGATCACTCGGTCGCGGCGCATGAGATGCAGAATGTTGTCCGCGGAAGCTTCCATTCGCCGGGTGAACAGCGGCGAAGCCACGCCCATAAATAAAATCACGACGGAGAGCACGGCGAGAATGATCCGCTCGCGCGTGCTTGCGTCCGGCAGGGTTTTGTTCTTCTCGACGGTCACGTCGCCCAATATGACGCGCTGATAAGCCCACAAAAGATAGATAGCCGAGAGCACGGCGCCGGTGGATGCCCAAGATGCCCATGCTGGATGGCGCTCGAACACACCAATGAGGATGACGAATTCACCGGCGAATCCGTTCAGCAAAGGCAAAGCAAGCGAAGAGAAACAGGCGAACAGAAAGAATGACGAGAATACCGGCATCGGCGTCGCGAGCCCGCCGTACTGCTTGATTTCGAAGGTGTGGCGGCGATCGTAAAGCATTCCTACAGAAAGAAAGAGCATTCCCGTCGAGACACCGTGGTTCAGCATCTGGTAAATCGCGCCCTGGATCGAAATCGTATTGAACGCGAAGATGCCGAGGACTACGAATCCGAGATGGCTGATGGACGTATAGGCGACGAGCCGCTTCAAATCAGGCTGAATCGTGGCAACCAGCGCGCCATAGACGATGCCAACAATCGCGAGGACGCCAATCAGAGGCGCGAAGCGATGAGACGCGGCAGGGAAGAGCGGCAGGCAGAACCGCAACATGCCGTACGTCCCGAGCTTCAGCATGACACCGGCGAGAATCACCGATGCAGCGGTTGGCGCTTCCGTATGCGCGTCAGGCAGCCACGTGTGGAGCGGGAAGAGCGGAACTTTAATTGCGAAAGCGAGGAAGAACGCGCCGAAGAGAAGCATTTCGGTACGCGTGGAAGTGATTGCGCCGGCCGCAAGCTTTGCCTGAATTTCCGGCAGGTCGAATGATCCGGTGATGTTGAAGAGCCAGATGATGGCCACGAGCATCAGAATCGAGCCGAACATCGTGTACAGAATAAATTTCATCGTCGCGTAAATCCGGTGGTCGTGACCCCAGATGCCGATGAGGAAATACATGGGCAGGAGCACGATCTCCCAGAAAACGAAGAAGAGGAAGAGATCGACGGCGAAGAAAACCCCGATCAAGCCTGTCTCGAGGACGAGAAGCATGATGAAGAATTCTTTGGTGCGGAACGTAATGCTGTTCCACGAGGCCAGAATCGAGAGCGGCGTGAGGAACGTGGTCAGCAAAACGAGGAACAGACTGATGCCGTCAAGCCCGAGATGATAATGAATCGGCGGAATGCTGATCCAGCGGTGAAACTCTTCGAGCTGATAATTTGGATTCGCGGAATTGAAGCCCGGCAGCAAGAGTAGGGAAATGACGAACTCCGCGAGCGCTGTTGCCAGCGCGACGCGGCGGACCGACACGTGGTCGTTGCGATTCAAAAGGAGAATCGCCACCACGCCCAGCAGCGGGACAAACGTGACGACAGTCAGAAGATGCGATTGCATTCCCACCTCAGCGCACCATTCCCCAGACTCCGAGTACGAGCACCGTCACGCACACAGCGCCGACGATCACCCACGCGGCGTAACTCCGCGTGTTTCCGGATTGCAGTTGCCGGGCTTGCTGCCCTATTTCTCGCGCCGTGTGGCCGGCGCCATTCACGGCGCCATCAATCAAGTTCTCGTCCACGGCGTGCCACAAAACGTTCGTCGAAATCCAAAGCAGCGGGCGGACGATAACGGCTAAATAGAATTCATCAACGTAATATTTGTTGAGCAAAAGCGTGTAGAGGCCGTGCATGGACTGCGCGAGTTTTTTCGGCACGTCGGGCCGGCGAATGTAGAACCACCAGGCTGTGAGGAAGCCGATTAGCGCGACGATCACGCCGGGAGCGAGCAGGCTTCTGACCAGCACAGCCCCCGGCGATACAGGCTCCTTGTTCGCCTGCTCGGCCACAGCTGCCGTGCCCGCAGGCGCTGCCTCAAACACGGGACGCAGAAAGTTCTGGAAATGGTCGGGGCCACCGATCATCGTAGGCAACGCGAACCAGCCACCGCCAACGGCGAGCACCGCCAGAATCACGAGCGGTACGAGCATGTTCTTCGGCGATTCGTGGACATGAACTTTGTGCTCGTCGTAGCGCGGCTTTCCAAAGAAAGTGAGGAATAGCAGGCGGAACATGTAGAACGATGTGAGCATCGCGCCGAGGATTCCCAGGACCCACAACGTCAAGTTGGCGTGCGGGCCGTCCTTGGCGGCATCAAGAATCGCTTCTTTGCTGAAATATCCAGAGAAGAGCGGCACGCCCGAGATCGCGAGAGTGGCGGCGAACATCGTCCAATATGTGACCGGAATTTTCGTCCGCAGGCCGCCCATCTTGCGCATGTCCTGCTCGCCGCCCATGGCGTGAATGACGCTACCGGCCGCGAGGAACAGCAGACCCTTGAAAAAAGCGTGAGTCATGAGATGGAAGATGCCCGCCGCGTACGCGCCCACGCCAAGGCCGAGGAACATGTAGCCGAGCTGCGAGACGGTGGAATAGGCGAGAACTTTCTTGATGTCCGTCTGCACGAGGCCAATGGTGGCGGAATAGAAGGCCGTGACTGCGCCAACGGTGGCGACGACGAGCATCGCGGTGAGCGCGTGCGAATAGAGCGCGTGCATCCGCGCGACCATGTAGACGCCGGCGGTGACCATTGTGGCGGCATGAATCAAGGCGCTGACCGGCGTGGGGCCTTCCATGGCGTCCGGCAACCAAACATACAGCGGTAATTGCGCTGATTTGCCGATGGCGCCCGCGAAGAGGAGCAGCGCAATCGTGGTGAGAACGCCGATATGGCCAACGGCTTCGACGGGCGCGTTCGCGACCTTCATGAAAATCGTACCGAAGTCCACGGAACTGAAAGTCCAAAAAGCCAGGAGGATGCCGATGGTAAAGCCGACGTCGCCAATGCGCGTGGTAATGAACGCTTTTTTGCCCGCATCAATCGCCGATTTTCGCAGGAAATAAAAGCCAATCAAGAGATAGCTGCATAGCCCCACGCCTTCCCAACCGACGAACATCAGAACGAGATTCCCAGCCATGACCAGCGTCAGCATGAAGAACATGAACAAATTCATGTAGCAGAAGAACCGGTAATAGCCGCCTTCGTGAGCCATGTAGCCGGTGGAATAGATGTGGATCAGCAGCCCGACGCCAGAAACGACGAGCAGCATCACGATGGTGAGCTGATCGACCCAGAAATTGAAATCCACGCGAAAGGCGCCGGCGACGAGCCACGGCGCGAAGGACTTCACGATGGGCGTTTGCGCCAGGGGCAACTTGAAAAACTCTCGAACCA
>Ga0302324_100019524_pt1 | contig 13304 bp, 13 predicted proteins | sample Palsa_T0_1_FD_201949 | JGI IMG/M metagenome (GOLD analysis project Ga0302324, IMG submission 201949) | Peat permafrost microbial communities from Stordalen Mire near Abisko, Sweden - Palsa_T0_1 | ecosystem: Environmental > Terrestrial > Soil > Palsa > Peat permafrost | place: Sweden: Abisko...
TCCCGTGCCTCGATCGCCAGTTCCATTTCGTCCTTTCCGGTCGCCCTACAATGACTTGCCAGGCAAGTATCTTTAGCGTAAAGAGATTTGAGTGTCAAGAGATAAACGAAAAGTGTTCGAGGAGCTGATCAACGAGATCAGGCGCTCGCAGAACGCCACCGATCGGTTCGACCAGGCCGTCGCCGACGCGGTCGGCATCAACCGGACCGACATGCGTTGCATCGACCTCCTCCAGCGAGAGGGCCCGGTGACCGCGGGGCGGCTGGCCGAGGCGACCGGGCTGACGAGCGGGGCGATGACGACCGCGCTCGACCGGCTCGAACGAGCCGGATACGCCCGCCGCACCCGCGACGCCATCGACCGTCGCCGCGTGCTCGTCGAACTGACCCCGAAGGTGTTCCACGATGTGGCGAGCTTCTTCAGCGAGCACGTCGCCGAATCCGAGCGCCTGTACAAGCGCTATAGCGAGCAGCAGCTCGAGCTGCTGCTCCAATTCGTCCGCGAGGGACGTGAGTTCAACGAGCTACACGCCGCGCGAGTCGAGCAGCAGAGCCGCCCGCCCCGAGCCCCCAAGGGCGCATAGCGGACATCGGCTGCGCGAGTTATTGATCTCGCCTCAGAGCGGCACGGCACCGTGCTGGTTAGCCCTTCCACGCAACGGAGGAGTACCCAGACGCCGAAACCAGTCTGATGAACCGGTTGAGATCGTCCGCGGAGCCAGTCTGCGTAGCGGTCTGGACGAGGGAGAGTCACAATCGCGGGCATGCACGAGGACTACCGGCTCGTACTAGAACCGCCGTCGGTCATCGACTACGTGCGTCTTCGCCGGCAGGCGGGGCTCAGCCCTAAGAGTGAGACTCAAGCGGCAGCCGCTATCACCGGTGCATGGCACGCGGTCCACGCGGTCGCCGAGAGCACAATGGAGGTCGTGGGGATGGGACGAGTCATAGGCGACGGCGGCTGGTACTTCCACATCATCGACATGGCTGTCTTACCGAACCATCAAAGGCGTGGTATCGGTGACGCAATCCTCACGGAGCTCTTGCGAAGGATCCGAGAGAAGACGCCACCGGATGCCTTTGTGACCTTGCTTGCCGATCCACCGGGACGCCGGCTGTATCAGCGACACGGGTTTGTGGAACGGCCCCTGCGTCGGTTGGCATGCGTTTGGCCGGGTGAGCGGCGCCCACCGGCCCGTGACCATGACGCCGCGGCACGATCCGGCCGAAGAGGTCCTCGGCCCGGATCAGGTCGGCGGCGCCCCCGATGCGATGTATCGCATCGGGGCCGATCGCCTCGGCTCTCACGGCGTCGCCCGGCTTGAAGCCGGCGTCCGTGAACGCGTTCAGAGGGATCGTGACCACGACCAGCCCTCCACCAAACTCCTCCGCGCGAAGCGCGGCAACTCCCCCCGCGCAACGCGGCCGGGACGTTCGGCGTCCACATCAGCGCCACCCACCAAACCTCGACCGAACTCCCCCCGCGCGAAGCGCGGCAACTCCCCCCGCGCGAAGCGCGGCAACTCCCCCCGCGCGAAGCGCGGCCTATTCCGCCGACAGCAGCCACCAGTAGCTCGGCTGACCACCGTGGCTCAGCTCGAACTCGATGTCACCGGCGGCGAGCTGGTTCACCTCCTCGTCGTCGAGCGGCGCATCGGCCCCACGCAGGCAGGTGATCAGCTCGGCGTGGTCTGCGAGCCGCTCGAGGACTCCTCGGAGGGTCTCGCGGGCCGCGCCCCACACAACTATCTCCTCGTCGACGAACCCGACCGCCTCCCCCCGGCGGAAGCGTCCCTGGACGTCGTCCCGGGCCGCGGGCGCCACCGCCCCCGTGCGCACGCCGTCGAGTGCGCGCCGCATCGCCGCCGCGTTCTCGGTCGCACTGCGAGCCGGATCGAGGCCGACCGCTGCCACCAACCCGGTCTGCTGGGATCGAGTCGGCACAACCTCGACCGACTTCTCGGACAGGTCGGCCGCGCGCTCCGCCGCCATGACCACGTTCGGGCTGTTCGGCAGCACCACGACCGCCTCGGCCGCGATCGCGTGGATCGCCGCGAGGAGGTCAAAGGTCGACGGGTTGAGCGTCGGCCCACCATCAAGCACGGTGACGCCGAGGCTCTCGAACAGATTACGCATGCCGTCGCCCGAGGTGACCGCCAGCGCCCCGCACGCCTGTGGCGGCTGGGGCACCTCCAGCCGTTCGCTACGGCGCATGATCTGCTCGCGCATGTCGGCGATGTCCAGGTGCGAGATCGTGCCGTCGCCGGCGAACACGGCGGTCGCGGCGTCCGGATCGTCGGTGTGGACATGAACCTTCAGCGTCGTGCGGTCGCCCACCACGAGCACTGAGTCTCCGAGCTGCTCGAGCTCGCGGATGAACCCGCGCGGCTCGAGCGCCGACCCGGTGACCGCGAAGTTGGTGCAGTAGCGGTAGGTGCTCGAGAGATGCTGCGGGTGGCTGACGCGCGCGGTCGCCTGGCGGTCGATCGCGGGCGCTTCGGTGCCTCGCAGGGCACCGACGATCCCCGCGAAGAGGACGGTCAGTCCGTGGCCGCCGGCGTCGACGACCCCCGATTCGCGCAGCACGGGAAGCAGGTCGGGGCCGCGCTTGACCGAGTCCTGGCCCGCCTCCAACGCGCTCTCGATCACGTCGGCGATGATCGCGTTCTGCTCGCTGGAGGTCGCGTCGGGGCCGAGCCGCGATTCGGGCATGTGCGCGAGCTCGGTGGCGACGCGGTGGGCCATCTCGCGCACCACGGTCAGGATCGTGCCCTCGGCCGGCTCACGCACCGATCCGTATGCCTGGTCGGCAGCGCGCGCCAGTGCCGCGCCGATCAGGACCGGATCGATCAGCTCGCCCGGGCGGCTGGCGAGCTCCTCGGCGGCGCCGCGGATCAACTGCGAGAGGATCACGCCCGAGTTCCCGCGCGCACCGAGGAGCGCGGCGCGGGCGACCGAGTTGACGATCTCGTCGCGGCCGATCTCGTCGATCGTCCTTCCCTCGGACGTGGTCGATAGCCGATCCAGCTCGGTGACCACGGCGCGGAGCGTGAGCACCATGTTGTCCCCGGTGTCGCCGTCGGCGACCGGGAACACGTTCAAATCGTTGACCTCCTCGCGGCGAGCCTCCAGCTGCGCGAGCGCGGCCTCTACGACGGCACGGAATCGGACAAGGATCGGATCGGACAACCGACCGCAGCTACCAGGCCACTAGCGCGCTTTGGTGACCTTGCCGGCCTTCAGGCAGCGGGTGCAAACGTACACGCGGCGGGGCGTGCCGCCGTCGTCGATTCGCACGCGCTGGAGGTTCGGGTCAAAGCGCCGCCTCGTGGCCACCATCGAGTGGCTCCGGTTATTTCCGAAAGCGGGACCCTTCGCACAGACGTGACAGACCTTAGCCATGGCTGGGCGAGTATACGGAGTCGGTTGTTCGGTGTCAGTTGACGGTGAAGCCGGCAGGACCGCGGCGCCCGGACAGCGCGTCCTTGACCGCGAGCGTGGCGAGGACCGCCTCGACGGCGTGGCGACCCGTGTCGCGCTTGGACCCGCCCAGGACTCGATCGTTGGCCTGCCCGATCGAGTCAACGGTGAGCACGCCGAACCCGCAGGGAACGCCGGTCTCGAGCTGTACCTGCTGAATCCCGCGTGCGGCCTCGCCGCACACGTAGTCGTAGTGATCGGTCTCACCGCGGATCACCGCCCCCAGGCAGACGATCGCGTCGTAGCGGCCCGACCGCGCCGCGTACTTCGCGATCAGCGGCAGCTCGAACGCCCCGGGGACGTCGAAAACCTCGATCTCGGCGATCCCGACGTCGGCGAGCGCCGCGCGCGCACCCGCCTCGAGCTTGCCGGCGAGGTCGTCGTAGAACCGCGCCACGCACAGCGCGATGCTCGGGTCACTGATCGGAGCCGTCGGCATCCCGCTTGCGGTCCTGCTCGTGCTCGCGCCGGATCATCTCCTCGTCGAGCGGCAGGCCCTGGTGGTGGAGGGTATGGCCGAGCTTGTCGCGCTTGGTGCGCAGATAGCCCTCGTTGTGGGGGTTCGACGCCGGCTGGATCGGGATCTGATCGGAGACCGAGAGGCCGTAACCGGACAGGCCGGAGATCTTCTTCGGGTTGTTGGTGAGGATCCGGATGCTGGACAAGCCGAGATCGACGAGAATCTGAGCCCCGATGCCGTAATCGCGCAGGTCGACCGGCAGTCCGAGGCGGAGGTTGGCGTCGACGGTGTCGAGTCCCTCCTCCTGGAGCTTGTAGGCGCGGAGCTTGTTGAGCAGTCCGATTCCGCGCCCCTCCTGGCTGAGGTAGAGCAGCACTCCCCGCCCCTCGCGCTCGATCATCATCAGCGCGGACTCGAGCTGCTCTCCGCAGTCGCAGCGCAGCGAGTGAAAGACGTCGCCGGTGAGGCATTCCGAGTGAACTCGGACGAGCACGTCGTCCTGTCCTTCGAGGTCACCCTTGACGAGCGCAACGTGATGCTTGTCGTCGACCAGGGACCGGTATCCGACCGCGACGAACTCGCCGAACTCCGTCGGCAGGACGGTCGAGACGACCCGCTCCACCAGTCGCTCGTTGCGTCGCCGGTATGCCACCAGGTCGGCGACCGTGATCATCTTGAGTCCGTGGCGCTCGCAGTACGGAACGAGGTCGGGCACGCGCGCCATCGTGCCGTCGTCATTCATGATCTCGCAGATCACCCCGCCCGGGATCAACCCGGCCAGCTGGGCCAGATCGACGGCCGCCTCGGTCTGGCCAACTCGCTCGAGCACGCCACCGGCCTTCGCCTTGAGCGGGAACACATGGCCGGGCTGGACGAGCTCGCGGGGGCTGCTCGCCGGATCGATGGCGACCTGGATCGTGCGCGCCCGGTCGGGGGCCGAGATCCCGGTACTGACCCCGGACCGGGCCTCGATCGAGACCGTGAAGGCGGTCTCGAAAGCGGACTCGTTCTTGGCCGCCATCAGGTCGAGGCCCAGGTCGTCACACCGCTCGGGGGTGAGCGCCAGGCAGATCAGACCGCCCCCCTCCTTGCGCATGAAGTTGATCGCCTCCGGCGTCGCGAACTGGGCGGCGATCGTAAGGTCGCCCTCGTTCTCCCGGCTCTCGTCGTCGCAGACGACGACCATCTTCCCCTGCCTGATGTCCTCGATCGCTTCCTCGATGGTCGCGAACGGGGTCCGCGTCGCAGTCATTTCGGTCCCTCCCTTGTCGTGGTCTTCTCCCCAGCCGGCGTCGCTGCCGGTCCCTGCCCATAAGTATGGCGATCGCGATCGAGCCCGAACTCGGCACCTCGGACCGCCTTCTCGACGTACTTCGCGATCACATCGACCTCCAGGTTGACTCGCGTTCCCCGCCGGGCGTGCCCGAGGCTCGTCCGCGCCAGCGTCTCCGGGATCAGCGATACCTCGAGCGATTCCCCGTCGACCGCCGCGACGGTCAGCGAGACGCCATCGACGGCCACGGATCCCTTCTCGACGACATAGCGCAGCACGTCCGCCGGGGCGTCGATGGTGACCCGGCGCGCGAAGCCGTCTTCGACCACCTGCGCGATCACCCCCACGCCGTCGACGTGTCCCTGGACCACGTGACCACCGAGACGGTCCGATGCTCGCAGCGGCAGCTCGAGGTTCACCTCTCCCGCCGGCGCGACCTCGGTCAGAGACGTCTTCGCCAGCGTCTCGTTCATCACCTCGGCGACGAACGTGCCGCCGTTGACCGCCGCGGCGGTGAGGCAGACGCCGTTGACCGCGATCGAGTCGCCGAGGCCGAGCTCGCCGGCCAGCGGCGTCGCCACCGTGACCCGCACTCCCTCAGCCGAGCGATCGACGCTCTCGATGCGCCCGATCCCTTTCACGATCCCCGTGAACATTTGCGGCTACCACTCCTTCACGCGGGCCGAGACGAGCAAATCCTCGCCCACCCGTTCGACGTCGAGCGACAGCGCCCGGACCGCCTGCGCGATCGCCTCGACGCCCTGTCCCTCGAGTGGGTCGCGCGCGGTCCGTCCTCCGAGTACCAGCGGGGCCAGGAACAGCCTGATCTCGTCGATCTCGCCCGCGTCCAGGAACGCCCCGGCGAGGTGCGGCCCGCCTTCGAGCAGGATCGAGCCGATCCCCGCGGCGCCGAGCTGATCGAGCGCCGAGCAGACCCGGGCCGGCTCGTTCTCGCCGGTGGCGACGATCACCTCGACGCCGTGCGTCTCGAGCGCATCCGTCGAGGAGCGACGGGAGGCGCGTGAGACGACCACGGTCAGCGGCGTCGTGCGGGCGTCGCGAACCAGCCGAGAGGCGACCGGCAAGCGGGCCAGAGAGTCGAAGATGACCCGCCGCGGCTGGCGGTGCACTCCCTCGACGCGTGCCGTGAGCAGCGGATCGTCGGCGAGTGCCGTGCCGATCCCGACCGCGACCGCATCGCACTCGGCCCGCCAGTGATGCCCGAGATGGCGGCTCGCCTCACCCGAGATCCACTTCGAGTCACCGGCGCGGGTCGCGACCTTCCCATCGAGGGTCATCGCCGACTTGAACAGGACCCAGGGACGACCCGTCCTCGCGTGCTTGCGGAACGGCTGGATCAGCAGCCGCGCCCGGGCAGCCAGCTCGCCTTCGGCGATCACCACTTCGATCCCTTCGTCGCGCAGGATCCCAAGGCCGCGACCGGACGCGTGCTCGCTGGGATCCTCGCAGCCGACGACCACACGTCCGATCCCGGCGGCCCGGATCGCGTTGGTGCATGGCGGCGTCTTGCCTTGATGACAGCACGGCTCGAGCGAGACGTACAGCGTGGCGCCGTCGAGCTCGGCATCGCCGGCCGCCTGCAGCGCCTCGATCTCCGCGTGCGGCTCGCCGAACGCCCTGTGGTAGCCCTCCCCGATCACTTCCTCGTCGCGCCCGATGACGGCCCCGACCATCGGATTCGGGCTCACCCGGCCGCGGCCGTTGCTGGCGAGCTCGATCGCGCGAGCGAGATGCCGATGATCGGTGTCGGTTTTCAGTGGCATCGTCGACACTGAGGATATACGCGGCGCTCGCGACAGATCTGAACTTCCGGCCTGTTCCCCGGGGGTCGGGATACCCCTCATTCGTCGGGTGAGCGGGCCCAGACGCCCGGGCCGCGGCTAGGATCGGCATTTGTCTTGGTGGAGTTGGTAGATGTTGATTTCGGGGCCGGGGAGGTGGTATTGGCGGGGGTAGTAGTCGATTGACCAGTCGAAGTTGAAGGGGATGGGGGTGGTGTGGGGGGTGTAGGGGGTGATGTGGTAGATCAGGGTGGCTTGTTTGGTGAGGGCGGTGTAGTAGGCGATCGCTTGGGGTTGTTTGGGTTTGATGTCGGCGCGGCCGGCTTGGAGGGAGCCGGTGATGATGTAGCAGTAGTCGTTGGCTTGGTATTCGTGGAGGAGGTGGGGTCGTAGGGTGCTTTCGTATTGGTCGGGGGCGACGAGGCGGCGTTGGCCTTGGGGGAGGGGCTGGTAGTTGGGGGTGATGTTGGTGTAGGCGGTGTTGAATGTGGTCCAGCGCTCCCCGCTCGGGGTTTCGGGGTTCGGGTGTGCGGGGGTGTAGGTCCAGTTGGTGGGGATCATCGGTTCGATCACGATCTTCGCGCCGGCGGGGATGTGCTTGATCATCCATGCGCGGGTGGTGTTCAGGGTGTCGGGGCGCGAAAGGACCTGGTCGTTGTGGAGGACCGCGGTTAGCGATTGGGCGAGCAGCAGGACCGCGATCAGCATGGCGGGGAGCGTGGCGGGGACGCGGCGTGGGAGCGCGCGGCTGAGCACGCCCGCGAGCGCGCACGCGGCGTACGCGGCGAGCAGCGCCGCGATCGGGAAGACCGGCATCAGCCACCGCCCGAAATATCGGGCTTGCTCGCCCATGAACACGATGAACAGGACCGGGGCGGGGACGAGCACCAGCCACACCCACACCTTGCGTCTGAGGAGCAGCAGGATCGCGCCCGCGAGGGCGGCGAGGGCGGGCGCCCACCCCAGCCCCCAGGTGAACGTCCAGAGGTAGTAGCGGATCCCGCCGACGGGGCTGCTCCCGAGCTTCGCCGCGTCCGCTTCTGAGGCCTGCTGGCGAACGCCCTCCCAGAACGCGTGAAAATTGATCAGGGCGTACGGGTTCGCGGCCACGAACGCGACCAGCCCGACGATCAGCGCCGCGAGGAGGCGCCGGGGGACGCGGCGATGGGTGCTGCCGAGCAGATCGAACGCGAACGCGCCAAGCAGGCACAGGAGCGTGTACCCGCCCGTGTACTTCGTCGCGGCGGCCAGCCCGACCCCGACCCCGGCCAGCAGATAGTCCCGCCACCCACCGCGCGTCAGGATCCCCGCGATCGCGTACAAAGACAGGCACACCGGCGCGAGCGTCGGCACGTCATTCAACGCGAGGTGGCTGTAGAAGACGGGGAGGAACGCGAGCCCGAAGATCGCTGCCGCGAGCAACCCCACCCCGCGCGAGAACAACCTCCCGCCGGTCAGATACGTCAACCACACCGCCACCGTCCCCAAAACCCCCGCCACCACCCGCGCGAGCACGAACACCTCCGAGGGGTCGCTCGCGTACGCGCGCATCACCGCGTCGCGCCCCCCGAACCAGCACTCGAACACCACGTTCAGCAAATAGCTGTACGCCGGCGGATTCAAAAAATAGTTCGGATCCAGATCATGCCCGAAGAACGTCAACGCCTTCGGCACGAAATGCGACTCCTCATCGACGTTATAAACAAACGGCAGCCCCTGCCTCACCCCCCAAACCCGCACCCCCAAACACACCACCAACAACCCCACCAACCCCACCCACACCAAATCAGGACGCCACCCACCACCACCCGCCCCCCGACCGCGAGCCCGCGTCGAGCCGCCCGCGCGCGAGTCATCCACCGGCCGGGGAACCGCAGCCACACCCATCACAACACAAAAAAGAGCGATAAAACGATCACGGAACCAACCAGGAAACCACCCGCGAACCGTACCGGCGGCCCCCCCAGCACCCCGCCAGCACCCCCCAAGCCCGCCCGGCGAACCCCCAGCGCCCCCCGGCGCCGCCTGGCGGCCTACCATCCCCGCCACGCCCCCCACCCCCGCCCCGCCGGGCCGACGGGCCGCCGAGGCCCTCCCGGCCCCCGCTGACCTGATGAAGCTGATCATCCAGATCCCGAGCTACAACGAGGAGCACCAGCTCCCCGCGACCCTGACCGCGCTCCCCCGCGAGCTCCCCGGCTTTGATCAAGTCGAGCTGCTGCTGATCGACGACGGCTCCACCGACCGCACGATCGACGTCGCCCGCGAGCACGGAATCGACCACATCGTCCGCCTGACCAACAACAAAGGCCTCGCCGCCGCCTTCCAAGCCGGCATCGACGCCGGCCTCAAACTCGGCGCCGACGTGATCGTCAACACCGACGCCGACAACCAATACAACGCCGCCGACATCCCCAAACTCGTCGCCCCGATCCTCAAAGGCGACGCCGACATGGTCGTCGGCGACCGCCAAATCAGAAACATCACCCACTTCTCCCCCCTCAAAAAAACCCTGCAAAAACTCGGATCCTGGACCGTCCGCCAAGCCTCAAACACCCAAATCCCCGACACCACCTCAGGCTTCCGCGCCTACAACCGCGAAGCCGCCCTCCAAATCCAAGTCGTCTCCAAATTCACCTACACCCTCGAAACCATCATCCAAGCCGGAAAACTCCTCGTCGCGATCGACCACGTCCCCATCCGCACCAACCCCAAAACCCGCGAATCCCGCCTCTTCCCCTCCACCACCGCCTACGTCCGCCGCAACATCCTCTCCATCTTCCGCATCTACTCCCAATACGAACCCCTCCGCGTATTCTGGGGCGCCGCCACCATCCTCACCCTCGCCGCCCTCACAACCTGGACCCGCTTCCTCATCCTCTACGCCCAAGGCCACGGCAACGGCCACGTCCAATCCATCGTCCTCGGCGCCGTCCTCATCATCGCCGCCATGCTCCTCGCAGCACTCGGCGTCATCGGCGACCTCCTCGCCGCCCAACGCCTCCTCAACCAACGCACCTACGAACACATCCGCCGCATCGAACTCAAACTCGGCATCCCCCCCTCCCACTACCAACCCGGCCCCGGACCAAACGCCGCACCAAAGACGCCTGACCAAGACCGTGAGGCGCTCGAGGTATGACTCCCGCCGGCCCCGCCGCCGGCGGCGTCATCGAGGCGATCCCCACCGGCAACACGTACGACAAGTACGGCTCCACCAACCCGGTCGTACGCCGGCTGATGCAGGGCTTCGAACGCGCGCTCGACGAGCTCTTCGCCCAGGCAGCGCCAGACTCGGTGCTCGACGTCGGCTGCGGTGAGGGCGTTCTCACCTACCGCTGGGCGGAGCGGCTCGGCGAGCGGCGGATCGTGGGCATCGACCTCGAGGACTCCAAGCTGCGCTCCGAATGGGCCACCAGGCAGCGCCCCAACCTCGAGTACCGGGCGATGCCCGCCGAAGACCTGCCGTTCGCGGAGAACGAATTCGACCTGGCCGCCGCGATCGAGGTGCTCGAGCACGTCCCCGACCCGCGGCGCTCGTTGGCCGAGATGACGCGGGTCGCGGCCCGCCACCTGCTCGTGTCGGTGCCGCGCGAACCTCTCTGGCGCGGGCTCAACATGGCCCGCGGCGCCTACCTGCGTGAGCTCGGCAACACCCCCGGGCACCTGAACCACTGGTCCAAGCGAGCATTCGTGCAGCTTCTAGGTGACTACGGCGAGGTGATGGAGTCGCGGTCCCCGTTTCCGTGGACGATGCTGCTCGTGCGGGTCGGCTGATGGCCCAGCGGGTCGCGCCTCCCTGGCGCCGCGAGCCGGCTGCGAGCGATGGGCCCCCGGCGACCGGGTCCTCGAATGGGGCGGGTAAGGCGGCCGACGCCAATGCGGCCTTCGCCTCCGGCGCGCGCGTGCTGTCGATCGGCATCGCCTCGACCGGAGTGTTCACCTTCGCCTACCTCGCTACCGCCAGCCACGTCCTCGACAAGGTCGCATATGCCCGCGTATCGCTGTGCTGGGCGATCATGTTCGTGATCCTGTCGGTGATCTACCGGCCGATCGAGCAGCTGCTCTCCCGCACGATCGCCGACCGCCAGGCGCGCGGCGTCCGCGGCCACGTCCTGCGCGTCCCCGCCATGATCCAGGGCTCGTTCGCCCTGGTCTTCCTGATCGTGGCGCTGTCGCTGCGCGACGAGATCGAGCATCACGTGTTCGGGGGCTCGGGCGCGTTGTATTGGATCCTTGTGGTCGGAGTGCTGGCCTACGCCGCGAGCTACTTCGCCCGCGGCTGGCTCGCCGGCCACCGGCGGTTTGCCCTCTACGGCGGGCTGGTCTTCCTGGAGTCGACCTCGCGCTTCCTGTTCGCGCTGGCCGTCGCCGTGGGGATCGGATCGGGGCAGGGCGCGGTCGGCCTGGGGATGGCCGTGGCGCCCTTCGTGTCGCTGTGTGTCGTCCCCTTCGCCTTCATGCGCGTGCGGCACACCGCACCGGCCGGGATCCCGGTCGCCGACGCCGCGCGCGAGGGCCCCGCCCACGCCCAGCTAGAGGAGGAGGCCGGGGATCTGTCGCTCAGGCACGGCAGCGGCTTCGCCGTCGCCGTCGTGGCGATCATGCTCTCCGAGCAGACGCTGATGAACGCCGGCGTGCTGATCGTCGCGCTCAGCGCCGGGGGCGGAGGGCTCACCTCGGGGCTCACCGGGTTCGTGTTCAACGTCCTGCTGATCGTGCGCGCGCCGCTCCAGCTCTTCCAGGCGATCCAGACCTCGATCCTCCCCCACCTGGCAGGGCTCGAGGCGCGCGAGAGCGGCGCCGAGTTCCGCCGCGCGATCCGCGTGACCATTCTTGCCATCACCGCCTTCGCCGGAGCCGTCGCGATCGGTCTGCTGGCGATCGGTCCCTTCGTGATGACGCTGTTCCTCGGCAACAAGGGCTTCCACTACGACCGCCTCGGCCTCGCCGTGGTCGCGATCGGGATGGGACTGCACCTGACCGCGGGCACGCTCAACCAGGCCGCGCTGGCCCGTGGTCGGGCGCATCTGGCGGCGCTCGGCTGGTTGACCGCGGCCGCGCTGTTCGTGGCCTTCGTCGCCGCGCCGACGATCTCCTCGCCGGTGACGCGGGTCGAGGTCGGGTACTGCGGGGCGGCGGCGGTGCTGTGCGGGCTGCTGTTCGCGGTCTACCGAGGCGGGACGACCGCGGCGACCGGCAGGGCGACTGACGGGGCGACCGAAGGGGCGACCGGCGGGTCGACCGCCTCCTGATGGTCGCCACGTCTGGCCTCGTCGACGCCCATGTCCACCTGGCGATGGATCTCACCCGCCCCGATGCGCCCGGGACAGAACCCGATCGAGCGGCATCTCGACGTGCTGCGCCGCGCCGGCGTCACGGCGGTGCGCGACGCCGGCCGGTTGGCGACGAACGCCCACGTGGCGGAGGGCGCCAGCGTCAGGACAGCCGGCGCTTTCCTCGCTCCCACCGGGGGCATCTGGCCTGATCTCCACGCGGGTGTCCCCGCGGACTCGCTCGTGCCCACAGCTTTGGCCCAGCTCGCGGAGGGAGCGTCCTGGGTGAAGCTGATCGCCGACTTCCCGGGACCCGACGGGGACTTCCTGCGCGCACGACCGACCTATGACCTCGACCTCGTCGGCGAGCTCGTCAGCTCAGTTCATGCGGCCGGCGGACGCGTGATGGCTCATGTGTCCAGCGTGCTGGTAGCAGACCTCGTTCGCATCGGCGTCGACTCGATCGAGCACGGCCCCTTGGCCGACCGCGCGACGATCGAGCTGATGGCCGACCTCCGTACGCTGTGGACGCCGACGATCACGACCATCATCGGCTACTTGGGGGTGCTCCCGATGTGGCGAGACACGCTCCCGTACGCTGTCGCACGAGGCGTGCGGGTGCTCGCGGGCTCCGACGAGCAACCGATCGGCGACACATGGCGCGAAGTCGTCGCTCTCGCCGAGCACGGCGGCTTGACCCCGCGCCAGGCCCTTGACGCCGCCGGCGACGTGGCCCGTGCGGCTCTGGACCTGCCCGCCGGGCCCGACGACGTCGTGTACTACGACGTCGATCCAGCGGAGGACCTCCTCGTGCTGGCAGCGCCACGCCTGCGGGCGTGAAGCGTGTGCGCCTGTTCCGGCGCTGACCAGGCGCGCCGGCCGCTTGATTCGTTCGCGGTCTTCTGCCGCCGCTGAGCGCGGACCAGCCGCTGGATCGCGCGCGGTCCCCGCAGGCGATGCATGAGCGCATTTTCGGGCCGAAGGTGCTCGACCCTGCCGAAGGCCGACGGCGCG
>Ga0302324_100019526_pt1 | contig 13304 bp, 11 predicted proteins | sample Palsa_T0_1_FD_201949 | JGI IMG/M metagenome (GOLD analysis project Ga0302324, IMG submission 201949) | Peat permafrost microbial communities from Stordalen Mire near Abisko, Sweden - Palsa_T0_1 | ecosystem: Environmental > Terrestrial > Soil > Palsa > Peat permafrost | place: Sweden: Abisko...
GCTTCCGTCATCAAGCGTGATGTCTTCCCCGGGAAGGACCTGTTTCGGCTCATCGGGAAATTGTTGATCATGCTCAAGGCGTTGCTTGGCGCCATTAAGATACTGGTTAAACGCATTTTGCTCTTCTTCCTCAGTCGGAACGTTAAGACTGTCTCCGTAAACAGCACTCAAATACTGGAGGTAGCTGGTATCCGCCAAGGCGTTCTGCGTCAAAGTAAGGTGCGGTTCTCCTTCGGAAGTCTCGTTGAGCATGGTCACGATAAAACAACCGGAGTCAGTGCCTCCAATGTAAGCCATGCCCGGCTTCAGCGAGTCGAGCACGCCGTTGCCGTAGTTAAGGAACTGCTGTGGGGGCCACAGGTGAGCTTGTTCGGCCGCGCCGTCTGCTTCCAAAATGGCGCGCCAGTATTTGCGCAAGTCAGAACCTGGACTATCGAGATTTTGCCGCAAACTTTTGAACAAACGTTCGGTCTCCTCGAAATCTCCCGCATCCAGCGCAGCGAAAAATCGGTCCACGTCCGGCAGAACGTCGATTTTGCAATGCTCCGCCAGGCTGTGGACCAGCGCCCGGCGCTTGGCCCCAAACTTTTTCAATTTCGCGGCAACGATTTCCTCGGCGGTCGGCACCTTGCGCGCATGGCCCGTGATCGTCCATCCATCCGATGAAGCGCGCCCGCTCCCTGCGCTCGGAGCGGCGCTCGCCAGCGGGCCAGGGCTGGCTGGCTGGTCTGTTTTAGATGACGGCATGAGCATCGCCACCAGCAGAAGCAGGACGCAGCCCGCGATGAGCCAAAGCCAGGAGCGATTCGCTTGTTTTGTTGTGACCGGTTGCATAGTTCTGCCAAATGGACACCGCCCCGCCGGGATTTGTATAACTTGACATTGCGCGGCCCGATTGGGTATCCACCACGATTATGTCGGAGATCAAAGTCACCATCCGCTGGAAAGTCAATGGGCCGGATTTTCTCAAAGGCCGCTATTCACGGGAGCATACGTGGACCTTCGATGGCGGCGCGGTCGTGCTGGCGTCGTCGTCGCCGGATGTCGTCCCGGTGCCGATGAGCAACCCCGCCAATGTCGATCCAGAGGAAGCGTTCCTGGCGGCGGTTTCCAGTTGCCACATGCTTTCGTTCCTGTTTATAGCCTGCAAAGCGCAGTTTCAGGTCGAGAGTTACCACGATGAAGCCGTGGCAACGATGGCCAAAAATGAGAGAGGCGTCCCCTGGGTCAGCGCCGCCACACTGAAACCTAAAATTACATGGGTCGGCAAGCAGCCAAGCGCGGAAGAATTGGCGAGGCTTCACCACCAGGCTCACGAACAATGCTTCATCGCCGCTTCCATTAAAACGCAGGTCACCGTCTCATCCTAGTTTTTAAATTATGAATATCGGAGTCCCCAAGGAAATTAAGCTTCAGGAACATCGTGTCGCCTTGCTGCCTTCGGCCGTCTATCAACTGGGCAAACGCGGACATCACGTCATCGTCGAGCGTAATGCCGGTGCTGGCGCCGGATATCCCGATACCGATTACGAACAGGCCGGGGCTCAGATGACCACCGATCATGCCGCTGTTTTTCACAAAGCCGACCTCGTGGTGAAGGTCAAGGAACCGATGCAATCCGAATTCGAATTGCTGCGGCCCGGACTGATTGTCTTTACTTATTTGCATCTGGCGGCAAATCGCCCCTTGACTGAAGCCATGATCAGATCCGGCGTCACCGGCATCGCGTATGAGACCATCGAAGTCAACAATCGTTTGCCCCTGCTGGAACCGATGAGTGAAATCGCCGGGCGCATGTCGATATTGGTTGGCGGCTTTTTTCTGGCCAAGCATAACGGCGGCAGCGGTGTGTTGCTGGGAGGCGTGCCTGGAGTATTGCCGGGGCGCGTAGTTGTCCTGGGCGGAGGAGCCAGCGGCATCAACGCCGCCCGCATGGCCACGGGGTTGGGCGCGGATGTGACGATATTGGAAGTGGACTTGGAGCGGATGAGATTTTTGGACATTACGCTGCACACGGCCCACACTCTCTTTTCCAGCGAAGCGCATTTGGGCGACTTGATGCCGACGGTGGATTTGCTCATCGGGGCCGTGTTGGTGCCTGGCGCCAAAGCCCCCAAATTGATTCATCGCTCGATGCTGCGCAAAATGCGGCCCGGCAGCGTCCTGGTCGATATCGCAATTGATCAGGGCGGGTGCGCAGAAACTTCGCGGCCCACGACGCACGATCATCCGACCTTTGTCGAGGAAGGCGTCATTCATTATTGTGTGGCGAACATGCCTGGAGCTTATGCGCGCACCGCGACGCAAGCGCTGACGAACGTCACGTATCGTTACATTGAGACGCTGGCGGATTTAGGATTGAAAGAAGCATGCGGCATCCAGCCGGCACTGGTGGGCGGAATCAACGTGATGAACGGCAAGCTCACGCACAAGGCCGTGGCTGAGGCTCATGGGTTGCCGTATGAGGCTCCGGCAATAGCGTGAGGATAAGCTACTGACCGATGTTTGATTTAAATGCAGAAGCTGCCTCTTCGTCTGTTGCAGGTGCTGGCCAAATAGCATCGCGACCATCCCAAATTCGCATATAATTCTTCTTGGGATCAGAAGCAGTGGGATCGCCTCCATTGTCTCGGCCGTCATCTCCAACCGAATAAAGCACGAAACTGCCCGCCTGACTCAACTCGTAGCGGAGCACATTTCCATCCATGCAATCACGCGGCAACGTTTTGAGAAATGTTGGCACCAGCGACGATAAATCCGGAGGAAGCGTTCCATGCGCCAGGCGGTAACGGCCAATTGCAATTGCCGTTAGAACCATTTGCTGTTGGGTTTGTAATTCCAGAGTTCTGCGAGTCACGATATCGTTGACAGAAAAGGTCTCATTGGCAAACAGGAACCGCAACTTATCGTAAAAGCCCAACTGCCCAACGTGACCTAACATGGGAAGAAAGGGATTTTCCCCTGGTTCCGTACGGGCTTGCGAGGAAACTGCAGCCCAAGAATTGCTGCGAGCTTTTCTTTCCAAAAAAATCACTGACTGCCACCGATTCAGAGCGAATAACGCATCTTGATCGGCCCAGGCCAATTGCCAGAGCGGCGCATGAACCCAATGCAGAAAGAAGCCGTGTGTCGGAAGGGAGCCAAATGCTTGGCCAAATCCCCCGTCTGTCATTTCCTCCACGGCCTCGCGTACCTGAAGCGCGGCGGACAATTTGGCGTGCGAGTGCTTAAGTTGTTGATAATAATCAAGATTAAGCGCTCGCTCCATTACCATCGAGGCGGCCAAGTCGCGGGCTAATTGACAATCCTCCCAGGCAGATTGCAGGGAGGCCAGTTGTGCTTCACTCCAAATTGGAACTTGAAGCGCCTCCCAAGTGTCGTTGAAAGCGAACGAGAAGCAGGCTTGGCGCATTAGTTGTAAAATCAATAATGGTTCGGGTGTTTGGCCGCGGACCAACTTCACTAGGTCTTCCACTCGCTCGTGGGCTGCCTCAAAGTGTCCCTGATTCATCTCAAAGAGCGTCTCCGCGCTCAATACTTGGGCAGTCTGTTTCACAGTTGATAATGAGGGGAGATACATCTGCTGAAAACCTTTGTCGTAATCAAACCCGCTGTCGTAAGCGGGCTTCTGCAAGGCGAGATGAATTCTGTCAAAGAGATTGCTTGCGTCTGCTAGGGCAGGCCCCATTCGGCTCCAATCATTTGTCGTTTTTCGGCCGAGCGGAATCCACTCTTTCAAGCGCCACGCAACAATTCCTTTCCCCAGGGCGGCAAAATGGAGAGAGGGAGGCACGTCGTCAAGATTCGTTAGCAGGGCAGAGATTTGATTTGTGAGTCTCTCTAAAACCAGATAAGCATTTTGGTCCGGTGGCGGGCGCTGGGGAGCAAGATGGTCAATTGAGAACTCCTCACCTTCAGCCTTAAGAAGTTTCAAACGATGGCCCAATGCCCACCATCCGCGAATATGTTCAACTAAGACAAAGGTGAGCACCAACAAAGTCGCGCTTCCCAAAAAGACCTTCACTTTTTTGCGCCATCGCCGCATAAATGAAATCTTTCCTACTTAACCACTTCCACCTTAATCTTCGCCGGATCGCTCGTTCCTCGCTCCATCAGCGACGCGTTTTGGTAAAGCTCCGGATTATCGCCGTGCGATTCGATGTCCCTGGCTTGACGTTCCCGGTCCAATTCCGCAATCCCCAGCGTGTCCAGGGCCACCGGGTCTCTGCTAAACCAAATTTGGTCAAGCTCGGTGGAGTAATGAAGCAGACTGGTCTGTTCGCCTTGATACTGGCAAATCAGCGCGTCGGTGATGTTCAGCACCACGTGATCGCCCAGACACGGCAGCGCATAAATTTCTGGCACCGCCACCGCCAGGCGCGAAGGCGGGAATTCAAAGCGCATGGTATTGTCCACGCTGCCCAGGGACACGCTATAAAGATGACCACATATACCCGCATAATTATGATTGAGCAAGGGAGCGATGCTGATGATTTTGGTGATATTGGTCGTGAGCAGCGTGCTCACGTAAGAATTGCTGCCGCTGGTAGCGCCACGCAGATCAAATTCGTGATCCCCTGCGACCAATGTGCCCAGGACTGGATTATTGTAATAAATCTTGTCGTCATAACCAACATCCGAACTCCCGGCCAGCCGGACATGATAACGGTCCGCCAAATCAGAATAGTTGGCTAGGCGCAAATCAAGAAGGCGTTTGTCCCACACGATAATATTGCTGGCGGGCAATCCTGCTTGTAAAAGCCCTTGAATCACTGCCGCGACCACGGATGGTCGCGTGCCGCTGTTCGCGCCCGGCCCCGAGTAAACCTTCAAACCCACGACATCATTGAGTGAAATCAACGATAACCAGGCCGCTTTCAAATCCGATTTTCCCGTTACTTTTAACATCCCGCGCTGCACCATGTCTTGCACTATGGCGGGTTGAGCCAGGTAGGTCACGGTGGCGCCAGCGTGCTCCACCTCCACGACCAAGGATCGCGCCGGTGTCGGGCCGAGGCCAAGCCCCTCCTGCGCCCAAGCCGAAGTGCAGGCCAACCCAACCAGACCCGCGCCGCACATCATGAGCTTCCACACGAATGAAATATGACCGTCTCTTGACACTCTTAGCGGCGGATGCTACCACCCTCTGAGATGATGACGACAAAAAAACGGCGTCGCCGACAATGCCACCTGGTGTTCGTCGCTGCGCTGGCAACGCTTTTGACGGCTTGCGGCCCGCCCGGTGCGCGGCAAATGAAGCGGGGCGAGCAGGAGATTCGAGCGGAGCAGTCCGACGCAGCGATATCCGAATTAAAGGACGCCGTGAGCATTCTGCATGACGCTCCCCACCCTGTTCAGGCCAAGGCCTGGAATCTCCTTGGTTTGGCTTGCCAGGAAAGTGGACGTTCCGACGATGCGGCCAAATCCTACATGACCGCGCTCAAATTGGATCGTAACAATGCCGCCATCGACTACAACCTCGGTTGTCTGCAGATCCAGAGGACTAATTATCCCGGCGCGATTGATTACCTGACTACGTATGTCACGTTGCGTCCTGCGGACCTTCAAGGTTATTTGCGATTGGGGACAGCCCAATTCCATTCCGCCCTGGAACAAAGGGGCGTGGCAGACCGAAATCGCCTGCTGGAGGCGGCGCGGCGAAGCCTCCAAAACGCAGAAAAAGTAGGCACGAACGCCGAGACGGCCAATGCGTTAGGCCTGCTCGATCTGCAACACCGGCCCATCAGCGTCGAGGCCGTTAACTCCTCGGTCAAAGAATTTAAACTGGCCCTGCAACGCGACGAAAACTACGCGCCCGCGTTGCTAAATCTTGCCATTCTCTCCCAGCAGTATCTCAATCAACCCGTTCAAGCGCTCAATTTGTATCGCAAATATTTGACGCTCACGCCCCCCCCTCCCTACGTCGCCGAAGTTACAAAGTTGGTGCATGATCTGGATTTAAAGCAGCGCATCATTATTACTCCCGAAACCGCGCCCACACCGGCTCCCAGTCACACTTCCGTTCCTCAGCCTTCATCAGCTCCGACCCCAGTTCCGCCTCCGGCCAAGTTGGTTGTCGTCCCTTCGAATCAAACTGCCCCGACGCCCAAACCGCTCCCAGCCGAATCGCCGCCAGTGCGCGAAGTTGTGGCGACGTCGCCTTCGGCAACGACGTCACCTCCGGCTTCTGTTTCTGCTCCAGCCACCTTGCCTGCGGCTCCCCCAGTTTCCTCTTCCAGCATTACTCCAAGAACCACGACTGGGACTGCCATCAAGCCAACGTCTTCGGATTCGGTCCCAGAACCGGTTGTGACAGAAACCACCCGTACCCCGCGGAAATCCATTTCGCAGCGTTTGAATCCACTTAATTGGTTTTCGGGCAAGCCAAAGGCCGGCGGCGCCGCCAATGAAGACGAGCCACCGCCTCTGCCTCCCGGCAGCCGCTATGAATATCCTCCAACAGTTACACCCATTCCGGGTGACCGCGCGCAAGCTAAACAGTTAGTAGCCGAAGCCGTTCACGAGCGGCAGCTTGGCGATACCGCCCGGAGCCTTGGCGATTACCAGGCCGCCACCACCGCCGACCCAACCTTTTATGAAGCTTACTATGGGCTGGGCGTGGTCGCGCTCAATACGCGCGATTATCCGAGAGCGCTGGAAGCGTTGCATCGCGCCTTGGCCTTGCAGGAAAACTCGATCGAAGCCCGCTACGCCTTCGCCTGGGCGCTGCAAAAACGAGGTTACACCGAGGATGCGCTGCATGAATTGACCAAGCTGGTGGAATTGCATCCGAGTGAAGCCCGCGCTCACCTTCTTTTGGGCAGCTTATACGCCGAGAAACTCCATCAACCGAAATTGGCTCGCGAACATTTCCTGCAGACGCTGGAGTTGGACCCCGGCAATGCCCAAGCAGACAGTATTCGCGCGTGGTTGAAATTGAACCCGTAGGGCGGGGGTGTGAGACAAAATTCTGCTGTTTGAGATTTTACGGTTGTGTCGTTTCGTTTTGTGAGCGCCTTCTCAGAAAGAGCGACCGCACCTACGACCAAATGGTTCAGTCGCCCGTTCGGGGAAACAGTAAGCAGTAGTATGAAACTTTCGCAAAAGACCCTCTTGCGGCTAAAAAGAGCTTCATCTTGAGTGCTTGTTTTATATTTTGGGAGCTACGTAGTTTTGACAGAAACAGGAAACTACATGGAGTGACCTGTTCCGTCTGGGGATATCCGGATAGCCGGAGGAGCGTGGGCGGTAAGGGACGTCCTGCTGTGGCAACCAAAAAAACCTCGGCTGTCGGTCCCATACGGCATGAATGCGTTGGGTGCAATTTATAGTCCGTTAATCCTTATTGACAGGAAACTCTGGCATCGTGCGAAGCACCTATATCCAGAATCCTCATGGAAATAGCCTTCGTGAAGGAAGGCGGCTTGCGGGGGCGCACGACCCGCTTCACTCTTGCCCGCATAACCAAACATTCAACAAGCCATAACTGGATGAAGGTAGGCGTGAGCGGGTAGTGGTCGACCTTTGGCGTGCAGAGGATACACAGGACGAGGGTGACAAATGATGGGCCTTTGTGTCATGCTCGTCTTAGATTTCTATGACCGAGAAATTTATTCCGCCGCACGGGGGCTATGAGAAGCTGCTTTCGTTTCAGAAAGCCAGAATTGTTTATGACGGCACTGTCAAGTTTTGTGGGCGTTTTCTCGACAAGCGCGACCGCACTTTTGACCAAATGGTCCAAGCAGCGAGATCAGGCAAGCAAAACATTTTAGAAGGCAGCAAGGCTTCCGGCACTTCCAAGGAAACAGAAATCAAGCTGACGAATGTTGCCCGGGCCAGCTTGGAAGAATTGCTGGAGGATTACAGGGATTTTTTGCGCGTGAGGGGTGCGAAACTTTGGCTGAAAGACTCCAAGGAGGCGCTGTTTGTCCGCAGGCTTGGAGCAAAGCAGAATAAGTCTTATGAGTCCTATAAGACTTATTTCGAGACGCGCGCTGCTGAGGTGGTTGCAAACATACTTGTTTGCCTCATTCACCAGACCAACTACCTCCTGGACCAGCAACTCCGTCAGCTTGAAATAGCCTTTGTGAAGGAAGGCGGTTTGCGCGAACGCATGACCCGTGCGCGCCTCAAGGAAAGAGCGCGGCAATAGTCCTGTTGACAGGCGTCTTCCCGCAAGAGTTGACCACCACCCACTCAGCCCCTACCTTCATCGCGTTATGGCGTGTCGAATGTTTGGCTATGCGGGCAAGAGTGAGGCGGATGTGCGTGAGTTGCTTTCCGGTCTCAAGCGCGCCTGCGCCAACGATCCCACGCTGTCAAGCATCGCGGCCGGCTGCTCTCGGCACAGTCATGGCTGGGGATATGTGATCCACGCTGCCAACGGCCTCTTTCACTATCGCACGGCAAAATCGATTTACTATGACGAGGCTCCTTTGCCAAAATTGGAAGGGGAAATCCGCGCCATTTTTCACGGAAGATTCGCCACCGATCCGACCCTGACCGGCCCGATCTTTTCCCATCCCTTCGTCGCCTCCACGGAAAAGGAAATTCTCTTCCTGGCTCACAATGGTTCGGTGGAACCAGACCATTTGCCGGACAGAAACGTGGACACGGAATGGGCTCTGCAACAGATTATTCAGGCGGGCAGCATTGAATCTGCCCTGCCACAACTTAAAGATAGAACGCGCTCGGCGCTGAATCTCCTCGTCCTGAGTGTTCAAAGAAGCGCCGACACGCCCGCGATCTTGCGCGGCTTAAATTATTTCAAACCAAAGGAACCAGCCAAAATCGCCTATTATCAAATGTATCTGGGGACGATGCCGGGCGGACAGGCTTTTGTTTCTTCCACTCTTAATCTTGACAGCTCCAAGGTCAACGGCCTCACCATCTGCGGCCCCGCAACTTTCGGCGAGCTTCTGACGATCTCGCCGTGACAATGCCAAATCCGCCGGAAAAGCCGGGGCAACCTGAGGAACGGCGCAGGAGCCTTTCGTTTCTGGGAGTGGTCAGTGCGATTTTTTTCTCGGGCACCTGGCTCGTTTGCGCAACCTGGAATCACTTCTGGGGAGTTTCCTCGTGGTCAGCTTGGCAGATCATTCCTTATGCGCTGTCGGCGTCCTTTATCATCACGATTCTCGCCGGTTTGAGCAGGGCCAATTCGCTTTTACGCTGGACCTATCGCATTGCCGCCGTTTGGCTTGGCTTTTTGAGCTTCGGCCTTTTCGCGGCCCTGGGTTGCTGGATCACCCTGGCTGTATCGAACATGCTTAACCTCGGGTTTGGCCGTCATCTCATCGCCACCGTGTTCTTCAGCCTCGCCGGCGTGGCGGGTATTGGCGGCATTATCAACGCAGCCTTCCTGCGCGTCGCGCGAGTAACCGTGAAATTAAAGGGTCTGCCCCCGGCTTGGGAGGGCAAGGAAGCCGTATTGATGAGCGATTTGCATCTCGGCAATGTCCGCGGCGCAGGGTTTGCGCGCCGCGTCGTTAACAAGGTCCTTGGTCTTAAACCTTATGCCGTGTTTGTCAGTGGAGATCTTTTTGACGGGCCGAAAGCGGATTATGATCGCCTGATCGAACCTTTCTGCGAACTTACCGCCCCGGCCGGCGTGTATTACGTCACCGGCAATCACGAGGAGTTCAGCGATTCCTCCAAATACATTCTCGCCGTGGAGCGCGTGGGTTTGCGAGTGCTCAAGAACGAGAAAGTGAACGCGCAAGGTTTGCAAATCGTCGGTGTGCTCGATGGCGAGACACTGGACCCGCAGGTTTATGCCGCAACTTTGCAGAACACCGGTCTGATGGCCAGCGAGCCCAGCATCCTACTGGCCCATCGACCATCCAACTTAGCGGTGCCAACGGCAGCGGGTATTTCCCTGCAAGTTTCCGGCCATACTCACAAAGGGCAAATTTGGCCGTGGATCTGGGCCGCCTTTAGGGTGCATGGCCCCTTCGCCTACGGGTTGAACCACCACCAAACCCTCCAGGTTCTCACCAGCAGCGGAGCTGGCACCTGGGGACCGCCGATGCGTGTCGGCACAAGCTCTGAGATTGTCCTGATACGCCTGGAACGCGCCGCCGATCCGGCTTGACGGCTTGATGGCGCTTAGGGGAAAGATTTTTCAGCTTACGCCGAATCAGCCGTTGTCGCCAATGGCTTCCACCGGACAGCCTTCTTTGGCTTCCTTGCATTGGGCCTCTTCCTCGGGAGTGGAAGGCTGTTGTTTAACAAAAGAATAGCCGCCGTCCTCGTTACGAGTGAAATTGGCGGGGGCGGTCTCGCGACAAAGATCGCAATCGATGCACTGATTGTCCACGTAGTATTTCCCCGTGACATTGTCGGGATATTTATTTGCGATATCAGCCATAAATGTTTGTGAAAGGAAATTTACGGGAAGCCTTCAACCAAAACAAGCGCGATTTGAATCATGTTAGCTATAGCTAGAGGAACCAGGTTTTGCTGAAACCTTGGAACCCTCAATGATCACTAGTCCGAACATCCTTGCGGTAGGCCGAAGGCGACTTCCTCTCAACGGCACGAAAGGCCCGGGCAAATTCGTTGCTGGCACTGAACCCGCATTGCTCGGCAATAAGGGTGATCGAAAGTTCAGTCGTCCTGAGCAAGCGCCGCGCCTCTTGAAACTTGCGTTGGCGAATGACATCGCGCGCCGTCTGACCGGTGGCGGCTTGGAAGTGTTTCTGAAACGTCCATCTTGACACGTGTTGCGTTTCCTGGATGAGTTGCCCAACACTGATGCGCTTGCAGGCATTTTGATTGATATACTCCATGGCGGCGGCGATGTCGCAAATCTCGACCCGCTTCAGTCCGGTGGACTGCCGCACGCGCAGACCCATCCCTTTGACGCGCACTGTTTCTCTAGGAGCGGGTTGGCCCCGCATCATCCGTTGGAGGACGCGCATCGCTTCAAAGCCGATGGTTTCTCCGGCTGGCACCACGCAGGTCAAAGTAGGCGTGCTGGAGAGCGAGAGGTCCGTGTCATCGGTGCCGATCACGGCCACGTCCTCAGGCACACGCAATCCGAGAGCATGGCAGACGCGGATGATGTAGCCGCCTCCGCCGTTTTGCACGCAAATGACGCCGACGGGTTTGGGCAGCCGCCGGAGCCACGCCGCCAGCCGTCTCGGCACAGGGGCAACCTCCATGTCTGGATCTTCTAACAGCGAGTGATCCACCGCTTCCACCAGCGTGGCGAGGCCGGGTTCGGCGGGACTGGCGATGCGATGGAAGACATCTATCCTCGTCGAATCGGATTCTGGATTCTCCAAGACTAAGAAGGCCATCGAACGGAATCCCTGCTGGCGAAGGTGCCGCACGGCGACCTCCATTTGGTGAACAAAGCTCCCGGTGACCAACGCCACGCCCCGCAACCGTTCGACGGCGCACATGGCCACGATCGGCAGGGGTCTGGGCAGCAGCCGAATCAATTCACGCAGCATTTCTGTTTCCGTAAAACAGAGCAAGCCATCCGGATCCCAGTTGCGGAGTTGAGTGATGGCGTGATGCGCATCAAGGGAATGTCCGAACTTTCTTGGAAGTCTAAAATCGCGGATAACCCCCTGCACATTGGCATCGATAAAAGAGGTGGCACCGCGCGTTAGGCTATAAACATAGCCATTCCATGATGCCGAAACAACGGCGACCTTGAGTTTCGCAGCCATCATTAAACCAACTACCTCATTCGGCGATAGCTTACCCAAAGTGCATAATGATTTCAACTTTGAACCATAGCAAACGGAACTTCTATAAAGTGGAGCAGAAGTCTGTAACGAAATCGCTTTCGGCGGCGTATTATAAGTATAGAGGAACGTGAGTGTGGTCCGTTCGAGAAGATCGGTGACGACCTCGCGATTGAAAAACGCTTGTCCCGCGAAGGACAGAGCGATGAACGCAGATCAAATGTATAAAAGCTTATGATAATGGCCGACATTCTTAAAATCGTTTTCATCGTCATCGGCATTCTTGCCATCTACGTGAATTACTGGCTTTTAGCCGCAGCGCTTTTTCCCGCGCTGGCCGAGCGCGCCAGCCGGCAATACGGCCATCCCGTCAAACTCACGTTGGTGGGATTGGCCACGGCCATTGTCCCGGTGGTCGTGGGATTGATTCTCGCCAATATGCCGAACCCGCTCACCAAAGTCATCGGCCTGACCCTCGTGATTGTGCCCGGGCTGCTCGGATTGGCCGGTTCATCGGGCCTGGCTCTGCGCATTGGCGCCGGGCTTAATTCGCCTCTGGACGCGACCCAACCGTGGCGTCGCGTTTTGCGCGGGGGGGTCGTGCTCTCGTTCTGCTTCCTGTTGCCCTTTGTCGGCTGGGTCATTCTGCCGATTTGGGCTCTGGTCAGCGGATTGGGGGCTTTTGTCCTGGCGCTGAAAGAGCAAAGGGCTCAATTCCCCTCCATGCCGACCGCTGAATTGGTCACGGTGACGCCAAAGGTCGCATGAAATTGGCGCGCAGAACGTTCTTGAAGCTGGGCGCGGGCGGAGTCGCCCTCGTGGCCACAGCGGGCTGCGACCAGATGCCACGCGAATTAAAGCAGCTCCTGGCCTTGGTTAAGCGGCATGACGAATCCTTTCAACCACCTGCAACCGACACCATCGACCCCATCATCCACGCGCTTAACCGTGCCGGTTTCGGGCCCCGGCCAGGCGATCATCAGAGAGTCCGCAAACTGGCCAAGACTCCCGAGGAGGCCGCCGCTGCCTACCTGGAACAACAACTTCACCCGGAAACCATCCCGGACGACGATGCCGATTACGAAGCGCGTCGATTTGAGACCCTCCAAGCGCCGCCCGGCGAAATGTTCGAGTACCAGCCGGACCTTCTCCAAAACGAATTGATGCGGGCCACCCTGACCCGCGCTGTGCTGTCGGAACGGCAATTGTTCGAAGTCATGGCGCAATTCTGGTCCGACCATTTCAACATCGATCCCTCCAAAGGCGACTGCAAATGGCTGAAAGTCGTCGATGATCGCGAAGTCATCCGCAAAAACGCGCTGGGCAAGTTCGCCGACCTGCTCCGTGCCTCCGCGGTCAGCCCGGCCATGCTCTGGTATTTGGACGGACGCGTGAACCGCCACGCGAGCCCCGGCGACAAGCCTAACGAGAATTACGCGCGGGAACTTCTGGAATTGCACACGCTCGGCGTCCATGGCGGCTACACGCAGAAGGACGTCATGGAGGTAGCCCGGTGCCTGACCGGATGGACGGTGCGTTCGACGGTAAATCCGCCGTATTTTCAAGTCGGCAAGGTGGAATTCGATCCGGCCCTTCATGATTTCG
>Ga0302324_100019528_pt1 | contig 13303 bp, 12 predicted proteins | sample Palsa_T0_1_FD_201949 | JGI IMG/M metagenome (GOLD analysis project Ga0302324, IMG submission 201949) | Peat permafrost microbial communities from Stordalen Mire near Abisko, Sweden - Palsa_T0_1 | ecosystem: Environmental > Terrestrial > Soil > Palsa > Peat permafrost | place: Sweden: Abisko...
TCTGGTCGCCGATGCGGAACACCGGATTGAGCGAGGTCATCGGCTCCTGGAAGATCATGCCGATCGCGCTGCCGCGCACCGCCTGCATGTCACGCTCCGGCAGCGGAACGAGATTGCGGCCCTCGAACAGGATCTCGCCCGCGTCGATCCGGCCGGCCGGCTCCGGCAGCAATCGCAGGATCGACAGCGCGGTGACGCTTTTGCCGGAGCCGGATTCGCCGACAATGCCGACGGCGCCACCGCGCGGCACACTGAAGGATATGCCGTCGATCGCGCGCACCCGGCCCTGCCGCGTGCGAAAGCTGGTGGTAAGGCCGCGCAGTTCCAGGATGGTTTCGATCACGTGCTACTCGCGATACTCGGGATCGAGCACGTCGCGCACCGCGTCGCCCACGATGTTGAACGCCAGCACGCACAGCGTCAGGATGGCGCCGGCGCTGATCACCGGCCACGGCGAGCCGAGCAGATCCGTCAGCCCATCGCGCACGATGTTGCCCCAGCTTGGCGCGGGCGCCTGCACACCGAGGCCGATGAACGACAGCGTTGCCTCGATGCGGATGGCGGTGGCGATCCACAGCGTGCCGACGACGACGATCGGTCCGGAGATGTTGGGCAGCACGTGCTTGAGGACGATCCGCAACGGATGTTGGCCGGCGGCGAAGCTGGCCTCGATATAGGGTTCACGGCGCACGGTCAGCGTCGCGGCGCGGGCCACGCGGATGAAGCGCGGCACGAAAGCGACCGAGACCGCGCCGACAAGATTGCCGAACCCGGGGCCCAGCGCGGCGGCGATCATGATGCCGAGCAGCAGCGCCGGGAAGGCCATCAGCATGTCGGTGACGCGGCTGGTGATCCGATCGGTCCAGCCGCCGAAGAACCCCGAGACGGCGCCCACCAGCGTGCCGATCACGCCGGCGATCAGCGGCGCCCCGAGGCCGAGCGCGAGCGACCAGCGCGTGCCGATCAGCACGCGGGAGAACGTATCCCGACCGTAGCGATCGGTGCCGAGCCAGTGTGCCGCGGAGGGTGGTGCGCCGCGGTGCAGGAAGCTCTGCGCCAGCGGGTCCTGCGGCGCGAGTGAAGGCCCGGCGATCGCGATGATCAACAGGACCACGATGACCACCAGCCCGGCGACCGTCACCGGCGAGCGCAGCAGTTCCGACGCAAGGGCGCGGATACCGGCCGGCGGCGCGATCGTTTCGGCGACGAGCGTTGCCAGTGGGGGGGCGGGTGTGTCGTCGATCGTCGTGCTCATGCGGTCACCCGGATGCGTGGATCGACGACGGCGTACAGCAGGTCCATGACGACGTTGACCACGACAACGAGAAGCGCGAACAGCACCAGGCTCGCCTGCACGACAGGATAGTCGCGGGAGAGAATCCCGTTCACCAACACGCTGCCGAGGCCGGGGCGGGAGAACACCAGCTCCACGGAGATCGAGCCTGACAGCATCGTCAGGATGTCGATGCCGAAGCCGGTGATAATAGGGATCAGCGCGTTGCGCAGCGCATGGTGGTAGATCACCACGCGCCGTGGTGCGCCCTTGGCCTTCGCCGTGCGCACATAGTCCTTGCGTAATACCTCGAGCATGGCGGAGCGGGTGAGGCGACAGGCGAAGGCGCCCATCAGCAGGCCAAGCGTGCATGCCGGCAGCACGAGATGCGAAAGGCGGTCGAGCGGCCCGCTGCCGCCGCCCATGATCGGCAGCAGGTTGAGCTTCAGGGCAAACACGATCAGCAGCAGGGCACCGAGATAGAATTCGGGCACGCAGAATCCGGCCAGCGACAGGCCGCGGGCGAGATAGTCCGCCCAGGCGCCACGCCGCGTCGCTGCCACCACGCCGGCGGGAATGCCGATGACCGCCCCCACCACCATCGCCGCGGCGGCAAGCTGCAGCGTGTACGGCAGATTCTGCGCGAGCAGGCCGAGCGTCGATTCGTTGGTTACGAAAGAGCGGCCAAAGTCGAACCGCAGCATGTGCCAGAGGAAGATCGCGTACTGCACCGCAATCGGCTGATCGAGCCCGAGGCGCACGCGGAACGCGGCAAGCTGCTCGGGCGTCGCCATGTCGCCGAGTGCCGCGGCGGCGGGGTCGCCGGGCAACACGCGCATGGCGACGAACACCAGCGTCAACACCAGCAGGATGGTCAGGACCGCATCGACCAGCCGTCTTCCCACGTAGCGTGTCATCGCGGTCAGGCCACGAACTTCGCAAAGCCCAGCGTGAAGTAAGCGTACGACGCCTGGATCTTGAAGCCGAGATCGAGCCGCGGACTGCGCGCGAACACCCAGTGCAGCGACAGCGCGTTCCACGCCGGCATGTCGCGCAGGATCTGCAGTTCGGCGTCACGGGTCAATGCGATGCGGCGGTCGATGTCCGGCTCGGCCATGATCTTGGCCAGCATGTCGTCGATGCCAGGCATGACCTGGCCGTAATGACTGTAGTTCAGCCGGCCGCCGCCGTTGGCGCTGACCACCGCATCGCGGGCGTAATTGCTTTGCAACATCAGTGTGCCGACCGGCGCGTTGGTCTCCGAGTTCATCGGGAAGGCACAGGCATCGTGCAGGCATTCGGTGTGGTAGGTGGTGTGATCGACCGTCCTCAGCCGCAGCTCGATGCCAGACTGGCGCAGCATCTCCTGCATGATGAGCATGATGCCCTGATAGTCGTCGCGCGCGGAGATGATCGCGTCGAAAGTGAAACCATGGGGAAATCCGGCTTCGGCCAGCAGCGCCTTGGCTTTCGCGGGATCATGGTCGTAGCGCAGCTCGGCGGGAAGGTCGGCGGCGGTGAAGCCACCTGGGTATTCCGGCGGATTGATGCCCCAGACATCGCCGTACAGCTCGCCATAGGCTTCCTTGAAGCCGTTTCGGTCGATCGCGTAACGGATCGCCTTGCGCACCCTGATGTCGTCGAACGGCTTGCGCGTCATGTTGAAGGAGACGGTGTTCTGGCTGCCTGGCCGGGTGAAGTCGAACAGCGCGTGGGGCGCCTGGCCCCGCGTTTCCCCGACCCACCCCGGCAGTCGCACGCCCTCTATGATGTCGAGCTCGCCTTTGATGAAACCCAGCGTGCGCGAGGTGGAGTCCGGGACGTAGCGGAATTCGACACCGTCCACCTGCGGTTTGCCGCGGTGATATTGCTCGAATGGTTTGAGGATGACGCCACGGTCGATGTCGATCGCCTCGAATTCAAAAGGACCGCTGCCGACCGGCGCACGGCGGAACCCCGCGCCGAGTTTTTCAACCGCCTTGCGCGGCACAATCAGCGCGGCGCGGGCGATCAGCGCGCTGGCATAGAAGGTTGGGTCGGGCTGCTTCAGCACCACCTGGAAGCGGTACTTGTCGACGATTTTCACGTCATCGATGGCCGCGTAATAAGTCCGGTACGGTGAGGCTGTGGCCGGATCGCGCAGCCGGTCGAGGGTGAACTTGGCGTCGTCGGAGGTGACCTCTCCATAACCCTTGTGGAACAACATCCCCTCACGCAGTGTCAGCGTGTAGGTCTTGGCGTCCGCCGACATCTCCCAACTCGCGGCCGCCTCGCAGACGATGTCCTTGGGCGCAAGGTCGAACGTGCCGTAGGGCGGGTCGATGAACGCATCGTACACCTGACGGGTCACGTCCTGGTCTTCGCCCTGCACATTCAGCGCCGGATCCAGCGACGCGACGTGCTGCACCGCAAGGCCGAAGCGGATGACGTTCGGGTCGGCGGCACGCACCTTGTGTGGCGCGCCGCCGAGCGCCGCCGCGGCGGCAAGAGCTCCGGCGCCCTTGATCGCGGTGCGCCGGGTGAACTGCCCGGGCGTGGTCTCGATGCTCCGCATTGCGGTGCCTCCGCTGTTCAGGCGATGTCCTTGCGCCGCGCTGCAACCTCGCTCTCGACCAGGTCCAGGCCAAGTCCGGGCGTGGTCGGCAGGTGGAACAAACCCGCCTGCGGAACGAGCGGCTTGGCGAACAGCACGTTCATCCGGCGTGAGGGATCGTTGAGCTCGATCGGCTTGATCGAATGCAGTTGTGCCGCCACCACGTGCATGTTGGCGAGATGGCCGATGGTCGGCTGGGTCTGGTGCGGCACGATCTCGACGCCGTATGCCTGTGCCAGCGCGACACAGCGCTGCAGGCCGGTGATGCCACCCATCTTGACGATGTCGGGCTGCACCATGCGCACACCGGCGTCGATCAAGTCGGCGACACCGGCCAGGGTATAGGTCTGCTCGCCGGCCGAGACGGTGATGTCGAGCTTGCGCGCGATCTCGCCCATCGCCTTCACGTGGAAATGCTGCACCGGTTCTTCGAACCACCAGTAGCCAAGCTCTTCCAGCGCGCGCCCGACGCGGATCGCGCCGCCGACCGAGTAGCCGTTGTTGGCATCGAAGGCGAGCGGAAACCCGTCCCCCACCAGCTTGCGCACTGCGCGTGCCTTGGCGATGTCGCCCGGAATATCGCCGTCGAGCACGGTGCGTTCGTTGTCGAAGCGGATCTTGATGGCTGCCGGCTTGTCCTTCAGCCGCTCTTCGACGACGTGCAGGACCGCATCGATGCTGCGTTCCCCATTGTCACCGATCGAGGCATAGAACGGCAGCGAGGTACGCCAGGCACCGCCGAGCAGCTTGTAGATCGGCTGGCCAAGCAGCTTGCCCTTGAGATCCCACAGCGCAATGTCGAGTGCGGCCAGCGCGCCGGACAGCACGCCCCCCGGACCGAGCTTGATGAACGTATGCGTCAGCCGGTCTTGGATCACGGCGTGGTCAAGCGGATCGGCGCCGCGCAGCATTGGCGCGATGTTGTGCTGGATGATGCCGAGCGAGGCCAGGCCGCCCTGCATCGGCGACGCCTCGCCGATCCCCACGCTGCCGTCATCGGCCCAGACGCGCACGAAAGCGCTTCGTTTCGTCGGCGGATCCGTGGGGGACCATGCGATCTGGAAAGCCTCGATCCGGTCGATCTTCATGCCATTGTGTCCTTGTGGGTTTTCTGGTGATGGGGTCAGGCGTCGACGTAGCGCGTCCATAGGTCGGTCACGTCGATGCGGCCGGCCTCGTCGCGCCAGATCGCCACATTGGCGTCCACTTCTTCCGGCGTGCGCATGCCGACCAACGCGGCGTCGATCAGCGGGTTCGACAGCACGAACTGGATCAGCGCCGGAGTGTAGTCGAACCGGTCAGCCGGGTTCGCCAGCCGGATCCATTTCTGGAAGATGCCAGACGTGAACGTGCGCATCGAAATCGTGAACAGGCCGTGGCGCTTTGCGTCGAACAGGCTGCCGAACGGCCGCGTCGGTTCATAGGGATGCTGCAACACGACGTTGTAGGAAATCTGCATCGTGTCGAACGCGCCGGTGTCCATCAGCGCGTAGACGCCGCGGTTGTTGTCCTCCGACGTGAAGCCGATCGTGGTGGCCAACCCCTCCTCGCGCAGCCGCACGAGCTGGTCCACCATCCCGCCTTTCGCGAGAAGCTGGGCCAATGGTTCGCCATCGAAGCTGTTGCCGTGGATCTGCAGCAGATCGACGTGCGACCGGCGCAACCTGCGGAGACTGGCTTCCAGCGACGCGCGCACGTCCGCGGCGGCGGCGACCGGCACCTTGGTCGCGAGCACCACGCCGGACACGCCTTCCAGCGCCTCGCCCATGATTTCCTCGGACAGGCCCTTGCCGTAGCCTGGTGCGGTATCGAAATAGGTGATGCCCTTTTCGACCGCGCGGCGCACCGCCGCGAGTGAAACATCGCGGCTCGCCGCCGCATCGTAATGGCCGAGATAATTGGTCAGCCCCATCGCCGCGCCACCGAAGCCCAGCCGGCTGGTGGCGAGGCCGACGCGCGGGAATTTGCTTGTCAGGGTCACGGTGTCATCCTTTTGCGGCGTGCCGGGCTCATCCCTTGACGGCGCCCGCCGCCATGCCGGAGATGAGGCGATCCTTCAGGAAGAGATAAACGATGAGCATCGGTGCCACGGCGAACACGATCGCCGCCGACATCATGCCGTAGTTGACGAAGTATTCGTCCTTCGCGTAGGCGAGCGCGAGCGAGAGTGTCTGGTTTTCCTGATCCGGCAGCAGAACAAGCGCGGTGAGATAGTCGTTCCACACGGCGACGAACGCCAGGATCAGGATGGTCACGATGCCGTTGCGGGACAGAGGCACCACGACGCGCAGAAACAGGTTCCACAGCCCGCAGCCGTCGATCAGCGCTGCCTCATCCAGTTCCTGCGGGATCGCGCGCATGAAGGTCACCAGCAGGAACACCGAGACCGGAAGCTGCTCTGTCGCGTAGACGAAGGCGATGCCGTACTTGGTGCCGAGCAAGCCGAGATCGGCGAACAGCCGGAAGGTCATCGGCAGCACCGAAACGCTGGGCACCAGCACCGCGGCGGCGAAGAACATGAACACCCAGTTGGCGAAACGAAAGCGGAAGCGCGCCAGGGCGAACGACAAAGGCAACGCGACCGCGACCAGCAACGCCAGGCTCGCCAAAGTGATGGTGAAGGAGTTGAAGAACGCTAGCGGGATACTGGTGACATGCAGCATCTCGACGTAGTTCGAAAGCTGCAACGATTCCGGGATGAGCCGCATGCTGGTGAGGATCGCATCATTCTTGCGGAACGAATTGCTCAGTACCCAAACCAGCGGGAACAGCGTCAGCAGCGAATGGATGCCGAGCACGCCATACACCGCAAACATCGGTGACCGGCGCTTCAGGCGAGCAGCGATGCTCGGTCGGCGACGGTGGGGCAGTGGCAGGCGGCCGTGCATGCGGCTCAATCCAGCCGGAAGTTGGTGAGTCGGCGGAAGCCGAGCGTGGTGATCAGCGCGATCAGGAAGATCGTCGAAGCCATCGCGGTGCCGTAGCCAAGCTGGAGATTGGTGAAGATGGTGCGGAACAGGTAGGTCGCCGGCACCTCGGTCGCGGTGCCTGGACCGCCCTTCGTCATCACGAACACGTAGTCGAAGCTCTTCACCGCCGCGGTGATCGCCAGGATGATGCAGACCTGCAGCACCGGCCACAGGGCCGGTACCGTGATGCGGGTGAACGTCGTGCGCGCACCGGCGCCGTCGATCTGCGCGGCCTCGTACAGTTCGGCCGGGACGTTGCGCACCGCGGCGAGGATGATGACGAAGAAGTAGCCGATAGTGTGCCAGATCGGGACCGCAATGACCGCGTAGAGCGCGAGGTTTTCGTCGGACAGCCAGGCATGTGCGAGGAAACCCAGCCCGAGGCCACGCAGCGCCACGTCGATCAGCCCGATATCGGGATCGTACAGCAGGGTGAACATCAGGCTGATCGCCGCCGACGAAATCACGACAGGCACGAAGAAGGCGGCGCTGAAGAACCGCTCCCCCCAGATCGGCAGGCGCAGCATGCTGGCGAGCACCAACGCAGTGCCCACCTTGAAGATGATCGCCAGCAGCGCCCACAACCCAACGCGGCCGAGCCCGGTCAGGAACAGCGCGTCATGGGCAAGTTTTTCGTAATTGCCGAGCCCGATGAAACGGGCATCGCCCATGCCGTTCCAGTCGAACAGGCTACCGTACAGCGTGCGCAGAAACGGCACGATGAAGAACAGCGCGTACAGCCCGAACGCGGGCAGCATGAACAGTACGATGCCGGGACGAAAGCGCAGGGTGCCCATGGCGCGTGATCTCAGCTGGAGAAGATCTGCCCGAGGTTGGCAACGAATACCTTGGGTTCGTATTTGCCGGATAGGAACTCGCCCAGCAGTGGCTCGAACTGGGCGCGCCTGGTCGGCGTCATGACGGAGGGGATCCACTTGTCGGCGGGCGTGTTGAGCGCCTGGGTTTGCGCGGCCCAGGCGAGCCTGCCGTATTTCGCCGGATCGACCTGTACGCCGAGCGCCGCGATCGGCTGCCGGCCCTCCTCGGCGTAGGTTTTCTCGGCGGCACGCGAGGACAGCCGGCGAACCAGTTCCTGCACGTAGGGACGGCGGTCGGCGTCGGCCATGGCCTTGGCGCTGACGTACCACAGCGAGGTCAGGTCGCGCTCGGCGCTTTGCTGCGTTTCCGTGCCGCCGGGGATGAGCGGGAAGGACAGCACGACCATGTTCGCCTGGATCTCCGGCTTGATCACTGGCGTGACCCAGGAGCCGTCCATGATCAGTCCACCCCGATTGTTGTTGACGTATTTCGCGTAGACGCTGTCGTTGCCGATGGCGATCGCGTCCTGCGGCACGTTGCCGACGACCAGCTCGGCCAGCAGTTCGGCCGCGCGCACCATCTCCGGCACGTTGATCGGTTCGGTGCCGGCATGCATGCGCAGCGCGCGCGGATTGCCGACCATGCGGTTGACCACAGCGTTGTAGATGCGGCCGCCCTCGCTGTCCTTGCCGATGCTGATCGCCCAGGGAATTTCGCCCTTCGCCTTCAGCCCCTTCACCGCGGCCAGCAGGCTGGGCCAGTCGGTCGGGACGGCGACACCCGCGCGGTCGAACACAGTCTTGTTGGCGAGGAACTCGACGTAGAACATGTTGATCGGAACGCCATAGACCTTGCCGTCGAGCGTTGCCGTGCGCCAGGAATACGCGTCGTACAGCCCCGCGAAGAACGGATCGGCGTGCGTCCAGGCGGTGAGGTCCGCCAGCTTGCCGGCGTGCGCGATCTGGTCGAGGCCGAACCCGGGGTCGAGCCGCCAATAGTTGAACACGTCCGGCAGGCGGTCGCTGCTGGCATCGAGCTTGATGCGCGTCATCTGCGCGTCGCCGGGCGATTCCTCGACCGCTATCGTAACGTTGGGATAGTCCTTGCGGTACTGGTCAATGATCGCGCGCACCGGCTGCGTCATCGGATGCATGCCGGCATAGCTGGTGGCGAAGCGCAGCGCGATGTGCTTCGCATCCGCGGCCCCGATCGGCGGCGGCGTGAAGCTGTCCTCGGCCCATGCCGTGCCTATGGGACTGGGGATCATGCGGGCGGGGACCAGGCGGCCAACGAACAGTGCGGCGGCGCCTGCCCCCCCGGCTGCCAGCAGCCTGCGGCGCGTGAGCGCGGCGTCCAAACACGATGCGTCACGGCTCGTCATGCCAAGCATCCTCCGTCTGACAGCGCTCTTCGGCCGCTGTTGGGGCCACTCTTCGCTCTTGCGCGGGCCCCTGTCAATCATGCTATGAAAGGATGATTGGTTTTTAATGTGGGTGCCCCTGTGATCGTCCCGTCGCCCTTCGACGCCTTCGTCAGCCGGCACGGCGCCACGCGCCGGCGCGGCGTGTTCGGCATGCTGGTGCACGACCTCGGCCGCCGCATTGTCGGCGGCGAGTTCGCACCGGATGCGATGCTGCCCAATGAGGACGAATTGACAGCGCGGTTCGAGGTCAGCCGCACGACGTTCCGCGAGGCGATGAAGACGTTGGCTGCCAAGGGCATGGTGGAGATCCGGCCGAAGACCGGCACCCGCGTTCGCCAGGCGGAGTACTGGCACCACACCGACCCCGACGTCATGGTGTGGCAGTACGAGACCGGCCCCAGCCGGTACTTCCTCGATGCCCTGGTCGATTTGCGCCGCGTGCTGGAACCCGCTGCCGCGGCCCGCGCGGCGGAGCGCGCCACACCTGACGACATCGAGCGCCTGGCCGCCGCCTACCAGGCGATGTGCGACACGATCGGCAAGAAAGAGGCGCACGGCGAAGCCGATCGGTGCTTCCACGAGGCGATCTTCATGGCAACGCACAACTTCATGCTCGCGCGCATGATCGACCTGATCGCCATCGGCATCTACGGCAACACCGTGAGCGCGCCGGATTCGATCGTCGCCGGCCAGCGCCGCTCGCTGCCGTACCACGCGGCCCTGCTGGACGCGATCCGCGCGCGCGATCCGGTGGCGGCGTCCGCTGCCGCCGAGCGGCTGCTGGATACCTGGCGCCCGGTGCCCGAGCGGGTCCGCCGCGCGCGAAACAACAGCTGATCCCGGAGTTGGCAATGCCGATCATCGACGCCTATGCGCACGTGTCGCTGCCGCGCTTCCTGTCCATCGACGATTGCCTGCGCCTGATGGACCGACACGGGGTCGAGGCGGCGGTGCTCAGCACGGCGGAGACCTGCCCCGACGTGCAGGCGTTGTCGCGCGCCATCGTTTCTTACCCAGACCGATTCCGTGCGCTTGGCATGCCGACTGGCGAGACCTCGGCGCGGGTGCGCGATGCGATACGCGCCCAGCTCGACTGCGGATTTTCCGGCATTCGGCTGCCGGCCGCGCTGATCGCCGGCGATCCCGGGCTGTTGGATTTGATTGGTGCAGCCGGGGCGATCGCGCTGGTGGTGGGACAGACGGGACTTGTTCAGGCCGCCGGGCCGGTGGCCGATTTTCTTGACCGCTACCCGGAATGCGCGGCGATCGCCGGGCATTTCGGGGGGCCGGCCGATCCGGCGCTGCTCGACACCGATCCGGCGGTTGGACGGTTGTTCGACCACCCGCGCCTGTTGGTCGCTTTCACTCGGCATGGCGCACTCGGCCACTTGCCGCTGGAGGCTTGGGCGGGCGCGGTGGTGCGTCGGGTTGGCTGGGACCGGCTGATCTGGGGCAGCGAGTGGCCGGTCGCGCTTTGGCGGAACGAGTCCTACCGCTCGACGCTCGACTGGGCGCTGCGCTTCGGCCCGGACGCGGCTCAGCTTGCGGCGTTCCGCGGCGGCAATGCGCGGCGGCTGTTCTTCTCGCACCCGTCTGCGGCCAGCCCGATCGGTGCGGAATGGGATCTGCTAAAGCTGCGGCGGCATGCTGATGTTTGGCTGTTCCCCCCGAGCCTCGATCTGTCCGAGGAACGTCATCGCCGGCTGATGCTGGCGTATGAGGCTTGGGGCGGCGAACACCGGGGTCGGTATTCCGAGTTCTTCCTTGATCTTGCCGAGCGCGGGCTGCTGGCGGCGGAAAATGCCGATCTGACAGGATAGCGAACAACGCGGCGATCGTCCTTCCCATCCTGCCATTGATTGTCCCGCTGTGCGTCGTCGGGATAGATCGTGCGTTGAGCGCCGTGCCAGGTGGGGTGGCCGCAACACCACGGATGCAAAGATCGATGATTGCGATAACCGGCTAGCGCTCCAGCCGGAATCTCTGCAAATGTAGGGAATGCGGCAGTCGCAGCAGGCGTTCCGGAGCTTGCATGATCGCTCCGGAGGATGATCGTGGATCGGCGGAATGCAATCACGACCGGCGGCCGGGAGATCGAATTACATTCGGCCAGTTGGCGCGGGTCAATCCAAGGCACTCAGTTGCTGGCGGCGCCGCGGTCAACGCCGACGAGCGAACGCATCGCACCGAAATCGGAATGATGCATCAGGGACAAACATCAGGGTCTCTGCGAGGCAGTCTCATGCTTCGGCCGGTACCACACCCGATTCCACGGTCTGCGAGGCACCGGCACCGGCGCTGTCGCTCTGCGCCGCGCAGACCAAGTCTCATCACGCGAAACAACCCACACCCAATAGGGCACCGATGCGACTCGTTCTCTTTCCGATTGCCTGCATGCTCATGCTTGGGGGATGCGCCGCGGAGTCGCCCGATGAGCGGGTTGCCCCCGCCATTGCGCCGGCGCTGACAGCGCCTGAACTGTATCATGTGCCCGATTTCGCGCGCGTTCCGTACGCACCGTTGACCCGTGCCGACGCGGTGGGGATCGCCATGCGCGAATGGCGTGCTTTCGGGCAGCTTGTCGATGACGATCCACCGCATACCCGCCCGTCACCGCCGGCAGAGCAGATGCCTGATCGGATGCCCGGGATGTGGCAGCGCGTTGGTGAGTATTGGTGGCTGGGTCAGAACGCGGACCGGGCAGAGGCCTCGTGGACCAGCATGCACGACGCCGGTGGGTCCGAGTTCCCGGCGGAAGCGGACGACGATTACGCATGGTCGGCCGCGTTCATTTCTTATGTGATGCGCACAGCCGGCGCCGGTGATCACTTTCCCTACGCTGCGTCGCACTATGTGTACATCAACGCGGCCGCGCGCGAGGCGTTGGGCCGTGACCAGGGGTGGGTGATCACGGCGCGGCGTCGCCGCGATTACGCGCCGGCGCTTGGCGACATTATCTGCACGGGCCGTGATCGGGCCGAGCATATGCGTTTCGATCGCCTTCCCGCACGACCGTTTCCGGCGCATTGCGATATCGTGGTGGCGGCTGCCTCGGGCATGCTGAGTGTGGTTGGGGGGAACGTCGACCACGCGGTGACGATGAAGCATGTGCCGATCTCGTCGGACGGTCGCCTGACGGCGCCGGATGGCACCCTGCTGGATACCCGCTACAATTGGTTTGTCGTACTCGCGGTACAGTATGCGCGATAGCCGTGGCGGCGCTTGCGGGAGGGCTTCGGAAATATGTCGTCTGGCGGTGCCGGCGGGACTACTGATCCGTTTTGGGATCGTAGCCCAGCAGTTCCGGCCGGTATTCGAAGTGCATCGTGTCGAAATGCGCCCATCGGCCACCCCAGATGAAACCGTGCCGTTCGAAAATCGAAACAATCTCTGGTGGAATGTGGTTGATATAGGCAGGCAGGCCGCTGCCGTTCCTGCTCCATAGCCAGTAGTTCGAATAGGCCGGGTTGATGTCGATCGCCGCGCCCCAGGCGTGCATGCTGGATTGTCCCGTGTCGGCGACAGGACGGCAAGTATAGGTCCCACCCAGCGGATGGAGATATTTCATGTCCTCGGCGGGGAGTTCATCAAGCTCGTGCGAGATCGCGGTGAGCTGACGATCCACGCCATTGACCGAGGTGATGCTGACGGTATGCCCCCACATCCTTGGCAGCCAGACTACCGGCACGAGCTTCGGGGCGACCTCGTTGGTCCGGCAGTTTCCATACATCTTCGTAAAGAACGCCAGGTTGCGAACGCGACCGGGATCTTGTTGCGGTGGTGGCAACAACGCCGCGCCCGTCGGGTACACCAATTGGAGCTGATCGAGGATTGAGCCTGCGCGAAGTTGCTCGGCCATCGTTTTGTCAGGCCGGCCGTCGCTGACTTGCATGCGGGTGCCGTCGCGCCAGATTAGATTGGTGCCGTCGAAGCCCGAGAGGGCATCCGGGTAGGCGCGAAGCAGGTCCTGCATCGATGCGGCTGTCGCCACGGCCGGCGCGCCGCACAGCAGCGCAATGACCGTCGCGAGGTGTCGCCATCGGCTGCTTGTCACGTTGCAGCGCCGACGATGAGGTCGCCCACGCGGCGCCGCAGTTGCTCGATGCCGGTGTCGCGATGGCGCGTCGGATGCACGCGATTGGTCAGCAGCGCCCAGGAGATGCCGCGATGGAAATCGATCCACACGCCGGTGCCGGTGAAGCCAGTGTGACCAATCGTTTCGTCCG
>Ga0302324_100019530_pt1 | contig 13303 bp, 10 predicted proteins | sample Palsa_T0_1_FD_201949 | JGI IMG/M metagenome (GOLD analysis project Ga0302324, IMG submission 201949) | Peat permafrost microbial communities from Stordalen Mire near Abisko, Sweden - Palsa_T0_1 | ecosystem: Environmental > Terrestrial > Soil > Palsa > Peat permafrost | place: Sweden: Abisko...
TCAAAGGCCGCAACATGCAGTAACCGCCGCAATTGCGGCTGACGGTTCAAGATATCAAGGAGAAACGCTACCAGTAGCGGCACTACGATCGCCGGCGCATCATCGGAAGCTAAACTGGTTTGTGTGTCTCTCGCCAGCTTCACCCGCGCCACGTGCGACTCCACCGCAGCCCAGAATAGCTCCGGCTTGTGCGGGAAATAGCGAAACAGTGTCGCCTCGTTCAAGTTGGCAAGTTGTGCTATGTCCCGCGTGGTTGTGCCCTTGAACCCGTTGTGGGCGAAGAGTTGGGCGGCGGCCTCCACGATGCGCACTTCTGTAACGCTGGGTCTGGCAGATTTGTATGCCAATGGGGTTCGTCTCTTCAGGCGATCATGGTAGGGCAGTCAGATATCGAGTTAGTTCACTCATCACCCTGCGGGCGGGGCTTGGGAAACGCAGTGGACACCCATGGCTGCACGGGTCCGTAGATAATGGTTCTGCCGAGGGGTTCAAGTGATAAAGTCAAGGTCGGTGGCATCCACCTCAACGGTAAAGCTACTCATGATAAGAGAAAGAGTAAGTACCACCCGCCACCTGTTTTTATTGCGCAAAACTATGCCCACCTTGCCGGCGAGAGCCCCCTTGTTAATGCGGACTCTGGCCCCGGCAACCAGGTACGGATGAGGTTCACAGTTGAGTAGTTTGAGGCTTTCCCGTAATGACTCGATTTCGACGTCGGGCAAGGGAGCGGGAACGCTGCTCTGGCCAACCAAAGACAGAGCGCCTGGAACCTGGATTGCGGGTGTTCTTTCCTGGCGTGAGATATGTACGAAGATATAGTTTGGAAACAATGGCAGCTCAACCGTCACTTTTCGATAGTGACTCCACTGACGCTGGATCCGCGACAAAGGTAGAAGGTGCTCTATATTTCGCTCTCTATAGTATTGGGCCACTCGCTTCTCGTGGTGAGATCGAGTGAAGACTGCGAACCAGCGGCGCTGCCCATCCGGGGAACCGCGACCTGCGTCCAACTCCGGGTCCGATACAAAGTTGACTGACTGCGCACCCATTCTCACCCCGCATCGTGGTGCTGGTTATTCAGGGCAGGCAGAGCTTCGCCATGCCACTGTACCTTTTTGGTTTTAATAGCTTGATGACGTGCCAGGCTTGCCGGGTTCGAAGACTGCAAGAACTCTACTCTGGCTCGCTCAAGAATTATTGAAACAGTATCCATCGACGACTAAGCAAGTAAGTACTATCTTCTGCACTTATCTAAAGTGCTCAGCCAAAACTATGATCTGGAATAATGGTAAGTCAAGCGAATATACAGCGAGGCCACTTCAATTGCTATTGTGTCTCCCGAAATGGGAAGGTCGTCCTGTTGCTGTTGTTCTGGTGAATGCAAGGGCGTGCTTGCATAGACGACGGTTGAAGTTAAGACGCCATGTCTGAGTTGCGCTGGCACACTCAATAAGGAGCATGCCGAATGCAATATTGGGAAAATGCCATACGCCAGTATCGACTGTCGAGAGCTCTTGCACCACCCGCCCGTGTTTTTGGAATCCTGATACATGCTATGAAGTGCATCACTGCCGGCACGAGGGTGACATGTCCTACTGGTAAAGAGGCTGACGCGAGAACCTGACTCGAACTTGAACTGGACATTGCTTTCTCTTGTTTACTGCGGTGCTAAGGCAGGGACCGGCCTGAGTAACAATACGTCACCTGCGAGCAAGACCGTCATGCTTCCTGGGAGCCGCAGAACCATGACGGAGTGCGCACCCAAGATGGCTTAATGCGCTCCTCGTTCTGAGAGGTAAATCGGCGGCTTACATCATGTCCTTTAAGTTACAATAGTAACGTCGCCCGACACTGTTTCCGGCGTCGCTGTAACTCATCTGCGAAGACTCCAGAGCACACAAATAGTGACCGCAGGTCTGTAGGTTTGCGCCCACCTGATGAGCAAAATAATGCGGTCAAGCAGGCTTGCTATCGCCGAGCGGGAACAAATGCATGGTCAATACTTATCTTTCGGCTCCGGCGTGTAGCTCTCACCAAATTTGTTTTGATGGTGAGTCATGATGTCTCCGCTGGCCTGTAATTGAAAGTCGCCGAGTTGGGTGTCCGAGGGAGAGATTTCGACCACCCGGCTCAGAGCATTGAGCCGGTCCGCGGGTACGTTTTCGGCCCATATGTTGAGTCGATAGCTGCCCGGCGGCACACCGCGGATCGCGAGATTGCCGTCTGGCGTAGAAACTCCAAAGTACGGCGTACTTAACGAAATGACTACCGCGCCCATCTCAGGGTGAATATTGCAGAAGATGTAGGAAACGCCATCGCGATCGAAGCGGACCGCGCGATTGGTATGGGCTTCGTAGAGGCCGAGGTCAAAGCGTTTTCCATTAAAGAGAGAAAAAACATTGTGGTAGAAAGGGTCAAGGTTGGGAAAGTCTACGCTGCTGCCGGTCGGCACGACCAGAATATGCGGAATGAACTGCTTATCTTTTTGCGCCAGCGTGTAGCGTTGCGGTGCGCGAGCTGCTGAGATATTTTCGGCTTCGCGGATGGGCGTAAGCCAAGCGACGACGTCTCCCGACGAGCGCTGCGAGGAATGGTTTGCGCCTCGACCCGTGGCTAGCTTGACGTGCGCCGAGAGATCCACGGTTTCCGCCCTGACGGTCAACGTGAGCGCAACGGAGCATAACAGCATTGCGAGACGGCAGATGGGTAGGGCTGGCTTCATTTTCCGCTGGTATCCACTTTCGCTCGACCACCCACTCGCTGCCTGTGGCAGGTTAGAATTCGTATCCTGCTGTTATGGTAAAAATGTTAGCGAGGTTGGCGGGGCCCGTATAGGGCCACGTCTTTATCCGCCGATACTCAGGAGATAGGATCAGATAGCTTTTAGGGCGGTAAATCAAGTTGGCCACAACTGAATTGTTTTTCGTGTTTGAGAGTAGGCTAATGTTCGCGGGAGAGAAGTTGAACCCGTCAAAGTTGCTGCCGAAGGCATCATCGAGGCCGTAAGCAGCGTTGAGCTGGAAGGTTGAGCTGGGGATAAACTTCAACTGGCTCCAGCCTCCGGCGGTGGCCACACCGGTGGTTCGGGTAAGGCCGGTGACTGAATCAATGCCGGTCAGTACGTCCCTGTAGGTTCCTCCACCCAGTCCCCCGAGTGCCCGGCCACGATAGGCTTCGCCGGTAAGCGCAAACCATCGGAAAATCGGAATTTGCCAATCCCCGGTCACCGCCCAGGAATGGATCTGAGTGGAACTCGAGTAAAACTGATGTGCAGAATATCCGCCTATACCCAGCGCAAACGGCCGTGGTACGCCCTTGCGCGTCCCATCGGCGCTATAAGAGATTCTGCCTTCGTAGCCCGGATGGCGTGATGCCTCGACCGGGCTGTCGAGCTGATCGGCCGTATAGCCGGAGGCCGGCGGATCGATCAGACCACCCTCAAGCCCAATCCTGCGTTGTTCGGTGAAGGGAATACGCTGCTCAACTTGAATTTGGGGTGACCAGGTCCAAAGGTTGCCCGAGCCTGCCATACCCGGCTGGGCAACGGTGGCATAGGAGGTAGGCGACAGCGGAGAGATCAGGGGCACGGTGTAGCCGGCCTGCGCCGTGGTTTTGTACCAATCGAGACTAACCCAGCTTTGTCGCATTCGCACCAGGCCGGCGGAAGAACTGTACCCGTAGCTGTTGCTGGAGACGCCGCCAAAGAAATCGATGCTCACATCCGCGGAGCTGCGGGCTCCCGCGATGCGCGGGCCGGTGGCATCAAGCGTGAGCAGGGTCTGCCGTAGGGTTGCGCCGCTGCTCCCATGGGATGACCCAGGAAAACGGGCGAGTGCGATCGTGGGCAGCTGGGTATCGTCGACAACGCCCGCATTGGAGAAGGCATTGAACAAGACAAGCCCGCTGAGGCGCAGGGGATATTTTGAGAAGGTTTCCACCTTGGTTTGATCATGCTGCTTGATCTCGGCCTGCATTGCGTCCTGCTGTTCACGAATGGCCTCCAGCTCCTGAGGGTGATCGGCGCTCGCATTCTGTGCATCCGGGATCGGGACGGCGGGAGGAGCGGCCGCTGTTTGTGCACGAAGAGCATCCAGCTGGGCATGCAGGGCCTGGATTTCGGCGCGCGACTTTTCCAGCATCTTCTCCGTTTGGCTGAGTGCGTCATTCAGTTCATTCAGCTTGGTTTCGATAGCAACCACTCGCTGTTGATCAGCAGCGGTTGCATCGTTAACCGACTGGGCGAATGATGCCGGGGTGAAAGATGCCAGCAACACTAATTGAAAGGCCAAGATGACAACTTCACGACGACATCTCGGACCCGTAAATAGCTGACCTGACGATCGTCTCATAGCAGCTCCTGCCGCGCCTGGTCTCGAGACTCCGGCGGTATTTCGCACCTACTGCTGGAACGTGTTGGCCTTGACGGACTCGACCCTGGTGTGGCCAAACGCCTCCAGCGCCTGCTTGTAGAGAAATATGCTGAACACGGTTTCTCCAGGCACTGATTTCTCCAGCCGTACCTCACCACCATGCTCTTGCGCGACGTGTTGTGCAAGCGTAAGTCCAAGCCCTACCCCATTCTCCTTGCCGGCGCTCACAAAAGGCTGGAAGAGTGTCTCTCGAATGGATTCGGCTACACCCGGTCCGGTGTCACGAATTCTGATTTCGATTTTGTCGTTGTCTTCGGAAACTTTTACCACCACCCTGTGCACGCCCGCGCCAGTTTTAGCCGATTGGCATGCATTGAGGAGCAGGTTGTATATGGCGCGCGCAAGTTTCTTGCTATCTACCCAGGCATAGATGGGCCCGGGAATTTCGGTCGAGAGCTGAACCTCGCGGCATTCGGGGTGCAGGCGCACAGATTGGGCGGTGCGCTCGATCAATGCATCGATCTGCTCCCGGCGCAGTTGGAGCATCTGGCCAGTCTGGCTAAAAAGAAGCAGTGATTCGATGAGATCCGTCATGCTCTGCACCGCTTCCTGCACTTCAAGATGCAATTCCGCGCGTTCGTCAGGGCCGGTGTGGGGAAGGCTCATGAATTCGGCGTTGGCGTAAATGGCGGAGAGGTGATGACGAAGATCGTGCGATACCGAGCTAGCCATTCTGCCGATAGTGGCCAGGCGATCAGACTCGAGTAGTTCGCGGTGAGTGCGCTTGAGCTCACCGCGCATTCTGTCAAAGGCAAGTGCGAGCTCGCGAACCTCCGCAGCGCCATCCACTCTTAACTCATAGTCGAAATCGCCCTGGCCCAGTGCACGGGTGCCGGCGACCAACGTTTCCAGCGGCCGGGTTACGGTACGGGAAATGGCAACTGCCAGGACCAGCCCCAGGAGCAAAGTGGCCACACCAAGGGCCAAAACCCACCGATTGACGCGCCCCAGATATTCGCTCGCCCGATCGTATGACTTGAGTACCACAATTTGAATCTTCGCCTGGCCAGCCGCGGGGAGAGTTGCGGCCGCCGCAATGTAGGCTTCTCCGCCTAACTGCATCTTGCGAGGGGCTGCGCCCACAGCATCAAGAACCGGACTGTGCAGCCGAAGGTCGTTTAGGCGAGTCGCGGGAAGTGTGGTGGCAGCCACATCGCCGTTGACGAGAAAGGTGACGTCGGCAGCGGCCGCCTCGCTGACTTCACTCGCCACCTGACGGTCAATGGCGTAGCCGATGATCACGTAGCCAAGATAAGATCCATTTTCTGGCGGCCCAAAGTATAGCGGCTGAATGGAAAGCTCGTAGAGGCTTTGCCCGAAGGCGATCATGCAGGCCTCTTCGGCGGAGGTCATACAGGCTTGCAGCCCGCGTGTGACCGACGCATCGTTGAGCTTCGGTCCACGGTTGGAATAAGTGAGGAGCGTGCCGTTTGGGGTGGTGAGGGCAAAGAAATCACTGCCGCTGGTGGCCCAAAATTCCTGGCTCGCATCCTGAATGGTATGCGCATCCTGCGTGGACATCAGGGCTTTCAGGCTGGGTAGATCGGCAAGCAGCGCCGCTTCCCGGTCCAGCATGCCATTACGTTGATTCGCCAGGTTGCGAAAGGTACTGAGTGAATGGTCCAGGTCAGCCTGGAGACTCTTGCTGATTTCCTGTTGGACGGTGACCCGGATGATGAAAAGACAAGTGACCGTAAGCCCCAGCGAGACGGCCAGGAGCGAAACCATCAAAGTCGTCCGCATCCGCCACTGTTTCATGAATCAACGATCTCTTTCACGATACAAGTTGGCTTATCCCTGCGGCACGAATTTGTATCCGATTCCATGAACGGTGCGGAAATGAACCGGGTTAGCGGGGTCGGCCTCGAGTTTCTGACGAAGCTTGAGAATCTGGTTATCGACAGTGCGCGTAGTGAGGTGGAAACTCATGCCCCAGACATCGCTCAGCAATTCCTCGCGCGCGATGGCCCGGCCTGGATTGTCGAGGAAGTAGCGGAGAAGCTTAAACTCATGCGCGGTCAAGGGCACGAGCGTTCCCGAGCGGTAGATCTCCATTTTAAGAAAGTCGACGGAGACCTCCCCGAAACCAAGAGGCAACTCCTTGACTTTTTTTTGCGTGCGCCGGATCGCAGCCTGAACCCGCGCCAGGAGCTCGCGGGGGCTAAACGGTTTGGTCATGTAATCATCGGCACCGGTCTCCAGCAACAGGACCTTGTCCGCCACCTCAGAGACGGCGCTAAGCACAATGACCGGGATGTCGGAACACCAGGCCTTTATCTCTTTACAAACCGTGCGCCCGGAAAGTCCGGGCAACATCAGGTCCAGCACCACGGTTGCGGGACGCAGGCTTTTACACGCAGCGAGGCCGGAGGGACCTTCGCCTTCGATATGAACGTCATATCCTTCAGCGCTGAACTGTCGTCGCAGCGCGCGTTGGATTCTTGGATCGTCTTCGATAACTAGAATCAAGCTCATACTCACACCCCGGTTGAAGACCTGTACTGGGCCAATCGTCCCGCAAAAGTTGCTCCTTACAGTGTCCCTCAGGAACGCGCAAAATGAACATTAGAAAAGGCGAAATGACAAAGAAGTGACATTTTGTGAGCACCGACCCAGACTAGTATAGTTTGCTGTTCTGGCACCACTTCACATACGGATGGCGGTCAGGTCTTCCACGTAATCTGAAGAGGCCGGAGCAGAAGCGTGTGGGCCTGACAACCTACCAAACAACAGTGTCGCCGCTACTGCCAGCCCAGCGACTGCAAGTAACGCTGCGGAGTAACCAAAGCGGAAGATCCCCGCCCCCATGGCAGCAGAGGCAATCGCCTGGCATGCATAACTTACAAAGAAGGTAGACGCTGAGGCACCACTTCGTTCGCTGGGAGGAATTTGGTCCATCAGCAGGCTATAAATGCCGGGTTCGTTCATGAACTGTATCGCCATGTAAACGGGGTAAACCCACACTGCGGGCGTGCCTCCATGGGGCCCTGGATGGATTAAGGCCAGAGACGCCAAGGCGGCGGCTGTTGCCAATTGGGTCAGAATCACACCTTTGACAAGCCCGGTGCGCCGAAAAAGAAGGGGAGCGCCAAGGACAGCGAGAAACTGAACCAACTGCGCGAGCGAGAAAACGAAGCCCATCTTTTGCAGGGACAAGCCCAGGTGACAGACGAAATACACATTCGCGAAGGGCGGAAAGGATCCGGTAACCATGGCCCAGAGCGCCATCGCGGGGAGAAATCGGCGCAAGAAGGGATTGGAAAGGCGGGGGAGCCGTACCCGCGGCGCCGCTCCGGGCAAGGTCAGTCTGAGCAGGGGAACGATCGAAAAAGCTGCTGCGCCACAGGCAAACTCCAGCGTGAGCCGGTTGGCCTCGCCCGCCGTGAATGGTCCTGCAGTGAATGACTGTGGAACGTGGCGGAGCCAGCCCGGCAGTTGACCGGCAACCAGGGCGCCGAGGGCGGCAACACCGATGCCTGAGGAGAACATGAGACTGAATGCAAAAGGGCGCTCCGGTTCTCGAGTCAGGCTGGCGATGGCAGGAGAGAGACAGACCGCCCAGGAACAAAGAGTCATGCCGGTGAGCATCGCGAGCGCGAGCTGCGCGGGCTGGGCAAGAAAACAAATGCGAAGCACGGAGAAGAGCACGGTGCACAGCAGTCCGCTCACGAGCGTGAGACGGAGACCGAAGCGCTCGGCGCAAATGCCGACAGGGATCGTCCCCAGTATGCTGCCGAAGGCCATGAAGCCGCTGATCAAGCCCAGTGATCGTTCGGTAAAGTTGAAGCCTAGCAAGTAGAGGTTAAAGAGAAAGAAGAAGATTGAAAACCCAAAGCTGAAGAACAGAGATGCGATGAAGAACAGCCAGAACGGTCCACGGGGTGCTTTGGCCGACAACCGGCGGAAATACTGCAGGGACGGCCGGATCATCTGGGTTGGCCTGTGGGTTTGCCTTGACCGAAGGCCAGCAGGTCGAGGCACTCGATCGCCTGCTCAAGATCCTGATAACGAAGTTCATGCACATCAGCGGTGAAGATGCTCTTGGCCGCTTCCGCCTGCATCTCCTGAATCTTGTCAGGGAGTTGGAGATATTGTCGAAAGTACTGCTGGGCGGCCTCCCTGGGAAGCGATCGCAGTTCGGCGTAAGCCGATGGCACCCGGTTAAGAAGAATGATGTGATGAACCAGCGTCTCGTCCGCAGTCAAGATTCCCGGTAGCTCGGCGGTGGGGACTTCAATAGAAGGTTTACCTTCGGCGCGAGGGGTGATGTTTCGGCCCCGGAGCTCAGGAAAAAGATCCTTAGCGGAGGGTCGAAAACGTACCTGATGCGAGTTGCCGACAACGCGAAGCTCATTGGCATGGTGTCTAAGATAAGACGCGTCGTCTGACGTAAAGATCCATCCGCGGCGGGCACAGGCGTACGCCAGCGTCGATTTGCCGGCGCCGGATGGACCGCAAAGCAACATGCCGCGCCCGTAGCGGCTTACGCATGCAGCGTGTATGGGCGTCGCATAGGTAGTCGAGATGAGGATGAGAGCAACCGCCTCAATGAAGTGGTAGCGGGCATAGCTGCGGTTTTGTAGCGCGTCCTCGGTGAGCCAGGCGAATGCGAAACCGGCGTTCAGATCGCAAATCGCATGGTTTTGCGCATCCGCGACCAGCGAGATCAAATGCTGTTGGCCGCGGGCTACCGGAGCGGGCGGACAGCTTCCAGAAACACGGGCTGTCACGCCGATACGGAGTTGCAATGTCGGACCGGAATCGCGTGGTCGGGAATGCCGCCAACTCTCACCGGCAGCATCCAAAACGGCCTGGCTGTTGGTGACGATCTCGAAAGCGAAGCCAAGCGGATAGAAGACCGCTCGCAGCGGCAGTTCCACGTTGCACAAAAGAGGATCTTCGATCGAAGACGAGGATGTTTCTTTCTGCAAGGTCTCGGACACCGAGGCTTCTCCTTCATTGCCGGCCGTAGACGCTGGCCGCAGCTCTCGAAGCAACGCTGGGTAGCTGCGGAACGCACGCGGCGGGGGAAAATTTATCAATTTGTCCATGGATGGAGCACCTCGATCTTTCCGATGGCCCAGGCAAGCAAGAGTTTATTTTGAGAGTCGGACTGTTGGAGTTTGTGCAACAGTGGCAGTGCTTTACGGTCACCCTGCCAGCCGAGGATGCGAATGATCCGCGCCCGCGAAGCCGGATCACTTGACGGCAGTGCCTGGCGCAACTGCGGAAGAACAGAAGTTCCCGCCTTCACCAGCACCCATTCGGCGCGATCGGCGACCTCGACATTAGTTGATCGAAGGGCTTGCATCGCAAGGGCGGGATTTGCGGCGATGCGGTCCCAGAGCTGATATCCGGCAACCACCGCGGTCAGCTGAGAATAGTCTGCGACCGGTCGGAATGCCTGGCTCGCGAGCGGGGGAAGAGCATCCTCCGGCGGGAGTGAGGCGAGCGCCTGAATCAATTTCATCTGTTCGCGGTAGGCCTCAACGATTGGCCTGATCTGTTCCGGGCTGAGTTGGTTGCCGCTGTGTAGCTCGTGATGTTCTCGGGATGCCTGCTCTTCCTCACGACGGAGAAGATCCATCACGGCAGTCGCGGCAACCTGAGGTTGATGGCGGGCGAGAGCTAGTGCAGCGGCTGCGCGTACAGATGGTACATCGCTTGCCAGAAAGGGAAGAAGTGAGCCTGCAGGAACCTGACCCGGAGAGCGGCTGAGAGCGAGCAGAGCTTCTTTCAGAACATCAGGGTCTCTGTCATGTAACAACGACAGAAGGAAGCTCGTAGCGGGAGCTCCAGATATCCCGAGGGCCCACGCCGCGTTCCGGCGAGCTGTTTTCTCGGGTGCGGACCCGGCGTCGATGTAGACCTGGGTGGGAGTCGCTGGGCGGGCGATGACCAGGGCGACTGCTGCCGCGCGCGAGATTCGGTCGTCGGGATCGCGTAGCAGGCGAATGAAGACATCCTGAGTAGGAAAACCAGTAAAGTGAGAGAGCTCGCGAATGGCCGCCAGGCGCGCCGGCACGGAACCCGCCGATGCCATGTGCGCGAGCTCTGCCAGCCTGTTTTCTACCGGGCGCCCGACGGCATCGGCGCCCAGGCGGGGATAGTCCACGTTGAGTGCATCGACTCCGGCGGCCACGGCTTCGCGCATGGAGTCGAGGTTCATCTCGTACGCGTTTGCCGAGAAGTTAGCGACTACAAATTTTCCTTGCCGCTGCAAGGCCGCCACCTGCGCGGCGTTGCAGCCCGGATTGATGTATGCGACGGCATCATGATTTGCATTAGGGTAGAGGGCCGGAACATCTTCCCATTCGCCTCCAAATACCACCCGCTCCAGCATTCCTTCCCGTTCGAGGATTTCCAGCAAACGTGGGCCAATGCCTTTGGTCTTGATATCCAGGTACAAACCGATTCCTTGCTCGCGAGCGACCTGAACGGCCTCCTCGAATCGGGGAATGCGCATGCTCGTAAATCGCTCACCCATCCAGGCGCCGGTATCGAGCAGCTGGAGTTCGTCGTAGGAGGTAAGCTCAACGCTTCCCATCCCGCCGGTGAGTCGCTCAAGAAAGTCGTCGTGGTTGAGAACCAGTTGCCCATCCGCCGTTTTTCTGATGTCGATCTCCACGACGTTGCATCCCATGCGCGCAGCCAGCGCGAGCGACTCGAGGGTGTTCTCCGGCATGTCGCGATTAGCGGTGCGGTGGCAGATAAGCTGCACCTTGCCGTGCTGCAAAATCCCGGCGTGCGCCGAGACTGCGGGCACTAGAAGCAGAAAGAACAGGCGAGCGAGATGTCGAGCGATGTTCACGACGCTACCTGTGGGGGAATTCGTTCCGTCACATCCGAGTCTAGGCAAAGTGCGAAGGCCGGTTGTCACTGAATTGTCGGTGTTTCGTCACGATTTCCGCATCCGCGAAGCTGAAAATTCATCTCCAAACCACGGTCTACGGTCATGGACGGGTGCCCATGTTCGCCCCAGCGTACATGGGCCGAGAACCATGTTTTTCCAATGCCTTCACTCAACGCACCAAGGGTCTTGATCCGCAGAACAGAAGCATTGAAGGGGCTGCGCCCCATAAGAGCTAACCTGTTTCGATGTTTTTCTTTAAAACTTCCACAAAAACATCATCCTGAGCGAAGCGCCTCACAGATTTATCGCGTGACACAGCGCTTGGTGGCGCGGAGTCGAAGGACCCCGAGGGTGCTTATCTTGCCCATGCTGTTCGGAGCTTTTCGACCGCCGAAGCCCGAGAACAGGATGTGAAACCTTCCAACGTGGCCCTCCTTATGCTGCATGACGCGCAGATACAGGTTGCTGGTGACGCCAATGTAAAGCGTGTCTGTATGGCTGCCGAGAATGTAGATGGAGCCGCCGGACATAGCAAGATGCTAGCAGTCCTTGTTGTCGGCCCCAGGGAAAGGTAGTGGCGGGCCCGGCCAGCTGCGGGCTTCAGCGGTTGAAAACGTCCGAACGGCATGAGTAAGATAAGCACCCTCGGGGTTCCCTCGGCTACACTCGGGACAGGCTCTTCGACTCCGCGCTACCAAGCGCCGTGTCACGCGATAAATCTGTGAGGCGCTCCGCTCAGGATGACGTTTTTGTGGCGAGTTGGAGATGCAAAAAAAAGGCGTCTTCTCGGATTTCTATTGTCTGCCAAACAAGTTAGCGTTATGGGCCTGCGCCCGTCTTTTTCGGCCCATGTACGCTGGGGCGAACATATGGCACCCGTCCAGGAGGGTAGGCCACGCAATCAGGGAAGAAAGCGTCGCCTGCAAATGGCGGTAAACCCAAGCGCGCGGCCACAATCGCTGCTATAAAGCAGCGTCCTGGAGTCAGGCAGCCAGGCGGGCGCCGTTTGATCACAAGCTTCGGTGGTGAGACGGCGCATCGCGCCGGTATTCAAGTCGCGCAAGGAGAGGTTCCAGTAGCCTGATCGAAAAATGCTGAACGCAAGCCAGCGGCCATCGGGGGAGATTGCTGGGTAGCGTGCTTCGCCGGCAGGAATTAGTTCCAATTTGTCGACCCCCCGCACTTCGTAGAGCCGAGAACTGCCGTTGCCTTTTGTCGAGGAGACCACGAGTGATCCGCCGGGCGAAATAGCGATTTCTTCCACGTTCCAGGGAGAAGTCGCCGTCGTGAGTTGCTGGTCCGGCTCTCCGGGACGAGCAAGGTCGCGCACAAAGAGTTGTTTACGGCCGTTCATCTCGCGCAGGAAGGCGAGCTTATTTCCGTTTGCGAGCGAGGCCGGCGATTCGGCATCGAGGATCGGCGGACCGTTGCCAGAGGAAAACTCGAGGACAGATTGGAGTCCCACTGTTTCCGTCCAAAGCTGATCGCCGCCGGCGGTGAGCGATAGCTCATCCTTCGCTTCGTCGCCCGCATTGGTAACAATGGAGTCACCTTCGATCGTGGTCCTGCGGTATCCAGTTGGCAGCAGCGCGATGGAGTCAACTTCGTTTCCTCGGGGAACCGATTGCGTCGCCAGAAGCATTTCTCGTCCGATGGGAAGGCGATAGGAGTAGTCGTCAAACAGGCCGTGCTGATGCTTCAGGCCACTTGCGATACTGATGCTAAGGGCTACGGCACCACCCGCAAGCCACCATTTTGCAGCCTGTACCCGGGTGCCATTTTTGATCAAGTAGAGGGCTACCGTGGTCAACAGGATGAGCGCATACAGACGCTTTACGTGGAGAAGAGCTTGCCAGCCATCCACGGGCGCCGTATTCCATTCTGGATACCCCATGGCGAGATAAAGCGCAATCACAACCACCAGCAGGGGGCTACGCCGTTCTTGCAGGAGGTGTGCACAAATAATAGCAACAGGCAGAACGAGAACCGTGAAGTGGTAGGAGGCGGGTAATGGCGTAAG
>Ga0302324_100019533_pt1 | contig 13302 bp, 10 predicted proteins | sample Palsa_T0_1_FD_201949 | JGI IMG/M metagenome (GOLD analysis project Ga0302324, IMG submission 201949) | Peat permafrost microbial communities from Stordalen Mire near Abisko, Sweden - Palsa_T0_1 | ecosystem: Environmental > Terrestrial > Soil > Palsa > Peat permafrost | place: Sweden: Abisko...
GCTAGGCGGCTTACCCGACGCCCGCAATATCGCCAGGATGACCACCATCCGGGTGCCCCACCCTTCCGCGCACTTCGCGGAAGAGCCTGCCCTGAGCCTGCCGAAGGGCTGGGAGGATCGAATCTCTCCCACCGGCTTCTCTGAAGGGGCGCGGCTTCAGCCGCGCCATGGGCCGACCGAAACCAAAGCGGCTTCAGCCGCTCAGGGAGCCTCGAGGAAGCCCCTGAGAAAGGTGCTACCTCCCGGCCGCCAACCACCTATGGTGTCGAGCCAACCAGCCAGACGGCGGTGTCCCCACCTCCCTCACGGGGAGTCAGGGTCAGCAGATCATCATGCACGCCAGCGTTGGTGGGAGCGAACTCTATCGGAAGGGTGCAGCTCTGGCCTGCCGCGATGCCCGCCAGACAGGTATTCTGCGCTGTGGTCAGGATTTGGTAGCGGGTCGCTTGGAACTGCCGACGACCCCACCATGATCGCCGTCCCCACTGTAACTGTGCCCGGCAGTCCGATAGTCAGAGACAGCACCTCCGTTGAGCCCAGGACCACCCATCCGAACTGCATTGGCCAATAGCTGACGCCGCCGAAGGTGCGTGCCAGCGGTAGCTACAAAGAGCGCATCTTGCATCTGTGGGAGCTCCGCTCTTCTAACTAAGCTCAACCGGATGAGGATTTCAGACCTACCCCCTTTATTTACAATATTTTGGCCAGAACCTTCCGCTGAGCCAAGCGAAATGAAGATTTGGCGCCAAACAGGGCGGTAGGTTTACCCCTGTATTTGCAGTCGTAGATTCGCGGCCGAAACCAACCCTCCCGTCCCTCAGGAGGTCGCAGCTAAAGCTTCAAGCAACTTCTCGTTATCCCGCACTGGTGGCAGGCAGGCGTTTCCGCGGCAGACCACGGCAACCGTCTCTCCGCCGATGCGGGGGAGCGAAGGCAGCGTTTCGGCCAGGACCGGCGGCAGATTCTCAGCGTTGATTTGCTCGACCATTAGACGAATAACGCTCTTGTTCACGGCGAATCCCGCCATGGCCGTCGCCTCCAGGCCAAGGGCCTCATCACCCTCCCCGATCACCACTACCTGGGTCGGCGGCAGCAGGAACTGCTGCAGAGCCAACCCGTAAGTCCCCGCGTACAGGCCGAAATGCTCCACGATCCCGGCAAAGTTCTCGAGCGTGTCTTCCGCCTTCTCGCGAAGATCTCGCCTGCCGGAGAGATGTTCCAGTCGCAGCAGCGCGATCACCGCCGCCGGGTTCCCGGCGGGAGTTGGCGCATCCTGCAATGGCTTCCGCCTGGCGCTCAACGCTCCCAACGCCTTACCTTCCGCTGGAAGCTCCGCGTCAAAGAATGCGCTGCCGACCGGATCGTAGAGCCGCGCGATCATCGCATCCCCAATTGCTGCTGCCGCCTGGTAGTATTTCCGCGTGCCAGTCGCCTCCCAGGCATCGATGCAGGCATCGATCATGAAGGCATAATCGTCCAGAATCCCCGCAATCCGTGCACTTCCTGCTGGGTTTCCGGTGTAAGCGATCACATGCGCCAGTCCGGTCTCCTCGCTCCATCCCTCAACCAGGATGCGTTCCAGAGTCTGAAGCGCAAACTCGATTGGCCGGCTGAGATGCAACACCTGTCCGGCTTGTAGGTAGGCCGAAATCCCCATCGCATTCCACGAGGTATAGATTGTCTGATCGATAAAAGGGGCGGTCCGCTCCAATCGCGTCGCGTAGAGCTTCGCTTTCGCCAACGCCAGCCGCGATTCGACCTCCGCTGCGGTCAGCTTCAACCGGGTCGCTGTCTCTTCCACCGTGTACTTCACATGAAGGACATTCTTCTGCGGATTATGGTGCATATCGCCAATCGCGCCGATGTCGTAGTAAAGCTCGGCGACCTGCAACTCGTCCGCGGTAAGCACCTCAGCTGCCTCGGCCCGCGTCCAGGTGAAGTAGTCGCCGTCGTCATCGAGCGTGACATCGGCGTCCTGCGAAGCATAAAAACCGCCCCGCTCGCGATCGGTCAGCCACTCATCCATCCACCGGATTACGTCCTTTGCCACTGCCGCAAATTTCGGGTCGACCAAGGTCTGGTAAGCGTGAACATAGTTCTTGAGCAATCCCGCATTGTCGTAGAGCATCTTTTCGAAATGCGGAACGACCCACCGTTCATCCACGGAATACCGATGAAATCCCCCGCCAAGCTGGTCGTAGACACCACCGTGCGCCATCTTTTCGAGCGTCACCACCACCGTCCTCTTCGCCGCCTGGTCACCGGTTCGACCCAGGTGGTCGATCAGCAGGTCTAGTGCCGAGGGATGCGGGAATTTAGGCTGCGAACCAAAGCCGCCGTGATGAGGATCGAATTGGCTCACCGCGTGGTTCACCAGCTTTTCGACCAGCGCCGCGCTCAAGTGCCCAGCCCGCCCGGCAAACGTCTCCCCGTGTTCGATGGCCGCCATTACGCTGCCTGCAGTCTCCGCAGCCTCCTCGCGCTGCGTCTTCCAGACATTCGCCATGGTGCGCAGAACTCGCTCGAAACTCGGCCGGCCATAGCGTTCGTCGGGGGGGAAGTAGGTGCCGCCAAAATACGGCCTGCCCTCGGGAGTCAGGATCGCCGTCAGCGGCCATCCTCCCTGTCCCGACATCGATTGCACCGCTGCCTGATAGCGGCTATCGACGTCCGGCCGCTCGTCGCGGTCGACTTTGATGGCAATGAAGTGTTCATTGACCACCGCGGCCAGCTTCGGGTCTTCGTAAGACTCGCGGTCCATCACGTGGCACCAGTGACACCAGACCGCGCCGATATCGAGCAGAATCGGCTTGTCCTCGGTCGCCGCTTTGGCGAACGCTTCCCCGCTCCATTCATGCCACTGCACCGGCTGGCGCATTGCCGAGCGCAAGTAGGATGAGGCGGAATCTCTTAAAGCATTGGTAGCGTTCTCGGTCACGGGATCGGATGCGGAATGACTGCTCATTTCTGCAAGTTTACGCCGCGCACAGCCAAGCGTCGCTCATCCGCCGCGCGACTTCGAGCGATCCAATGCAGATACGAAGCCGCTGCGGTCACCGTGAAGACCACCAGCAACAGCGAATACAAGGAGAACAGCCATGCCGACAGCGAATAGCCCGGTTGAGAGAGTCGCCACGTCTTGAACTCGATCAGCACCACCAGCCACCCGAGCCCGGCCGCAATGGCAATTGCCCGGCCCCGGTTCCGGAGTAGCCACTCTTCGGGCGCGAACACTGCCAACGCCACCCCCCCCAGCCACCCGCCGGCAGCGATTGAGAGCGTCCATGCCAACCAGATCGCCGTACCAGCGCCGAGCGACCAGACCAGCGGCCGCCAGCCTCCGAGCGCATTCGCACACACTTTGAAAACCACCATCGGCAACGTCACCGCGGTCGCCGCTGCCCAGCCGATGGCGGCCGCCAGCAGCGAGAGCCGCAGTTTGATCCACAACCCGCGCCTATTCATCTCTGCGGCATCCTCATTGCAGCAGCCGCAGAGCAACTTCGGTATACAAGTCGATCGCTGCAAAGAGCTCCTTCTTGGCCAGTCTTTCATGCGGAGTATGCGCCACATGGATCGACCCGGGCCCGAGCAGCAGCGGTTCACCCCAGTTGCTTAATGCCGGGATGTCGGTCGTGAACGCTGCCACCATCGTCTCCAGGCCTTCAATCCGCCGCATCCGGACGAATGGAATCTCCAGCGTGAATTCGACCGTCGCCAACCCCGCCACGGCGGCTTCAATGGCCGCGCGAACTTCCTCCGACGGCCCCACCAGACGCACCAGAACATGCGCCTCGGCTGCATCGGCAATCACGTTTGGAGCATGACCGCCCTCGATCACCCCGATATTCAGCGTCCCCGGCCCAACATCCTCGACAAACGGAAGCTTCAACGCCAGGATTCGATCCAACGCCTGTACCAGCTTATGGATCGCGCTCTCACCCAGCTCCGGGTATGCCGAATGGCCCATCATTCCGGTCGCTCGAATCGTGGCCCGCAGGGCTCCCTTCGATGCGAGCGCCAGACGGTTGCCGGTTGGCTCGCCGTTGATCAGAAACCGGCTGCCATTAGGCTTTTCATTCGCAACCCGGGCCCCGGCCGAATCGCGCTCCTCCCCAACCACAAACAGCAGCCCAACCTTCGCTCCATGCTCGCGTAAACGCACCGCCGAGGCGGTTTGCGCAGCGATGATGCCCTTGGCGTCGCAACTCCCCCGCCCGTAAATGAACTCCTGGTCCTCGCTGCTGGCAATGAATGGCGGCACCGTATCCAAATGAGTGGAAAATACGATTTCCGGCGGTGCGCCATCGACCGAAGCGTATAGGTTGAACCGTTCGCTGGCGTGGCGGCTCTCTGCCGGCTGCTCGACAAACATTCGCTCCACCCTAAAGCCCAGACTGGCCAGATACGCCTCCAGCCAGCCGCCGACCGCGCCTTCGTTGTAGGTGATCGATTCGATGTCGACCAGACTGCGAGTGAGCTGAACCGGATCCATTTATGACTCAGAATACATCGATCGCCTACCGGCACTATCGCTACAATCAAGTCAGCCCCGCAGCAAGCAAGCAGCGATCCATGAATTCAGCCGCGCCCGCAATCCGCAGCCTTGACGATCTGCACAGCCCCGCAGGCCGGCTGGAAGCGCTGCTCAACGTCGGCAGCGACAGCGCAGAATACGCAGCCCTGGTCTGCCACCCGCACCCCCTCGGTGGCGGCACCATGCACAACAAAGTCGTCTATCACGCCATGAAGGCGCTCCATTCCCTTGGCATACCCGTCTTACGCTTCAATTTTCGAGGAACCGGCCTTAGCGAGGGCAGCCACGATCATGGCCGCGGGGAACGCGAAGACGTGCACGCCGCTCTCGACTGGCTGGATAACGAATTCAGCCTGCCCATCCTTTTCGCCGGGTTCTCTTTTGGGGCCAACGTCGGGCTGCACGCCTGTTGTCAGGACCACCGCGTCAAAGGGCTGATCGCCCTCGGCATTCCGGTCCACGCCGAAGGCCGGGACTATCACTACAACTTCCTCGCCCTATGCGCCGCACCCAAGCTCTTTGTCAGCGGAACTCGGGACCAATACGGCCCCATGCACCAGGTTGAAGCAGTAGTGCGATCTGCCGCGCCGCCGGCTGAGTTAGTCTGGATACCGGATGCGGACCACTTCTTTGTCGGCAAACTCGACCAGATGCAGTCCGCACTGCAGGAATGGGTTTCTGCAAAATTCCCTTCGGCGCGAGCGAAATGACCTTGGCAAACCCGGCAGCTGAAAGGCCGCTCCCCGAGACGGCACTCGACATCTTCACCACCGCGCTCGAGGAATGCAACGTGCCTGCGGCCTTCGACCGCCATCTGCATTTCGAGGAGCAAAAGCTGTACCTGCACCCGTCCTCCTCAAGGACGCCGGACGTCATCGACCTCGAACGCTTCCAGAAGGTCTTCATCATCGCCTTTGGCAAAGCCGCTCTCACCATGACGGACGCGCTGCTCGCGCGCCTCCCGCAAAAGCTCAATGTGCACGGGGTTTGTTCCGCCCCCGCGATTCCCAGGGAACACACCCGGCAGATCCGCTACTTTGCCGGCGGCCATCCGCTACCCAACAAGGACTCCTTCGCGGCCGCGAAAGCGACGCTCAATCTGCTCAAATCCGCCAACAAAGACACTTTCATCTTCTTCCTCATCAGCGGTGGCGGCTCGGCCATGCACGAGCTTCCGCTGAACAAACACATCTCCCTCGAAGACACGATCGGGTTCCACGAAGCCCTGATCTCCTCCGGCGCGACGATCACCGAAGTCAATACCGTCCGTAAATATTTCTCTGCGGTCAAAGGCGGTAGACTGGCCCTCGCCGCACCCCAGGCTGAAAAGCTCACCTTACTGCTCGCTGATGTCCCCCTTAAAGACCGGACTGCAGTCGCTTCTTCCCCTACGCTGCAAGACGAGTCAACTCCCGATCAATGCCGCGAAATCCTCACCCGCTATCGCCTGCTCGAAAAATTTCCTTTCAAAGTCCGCGAATATTTTGCCATGCTCGGCCTTGACGCCTCGAGCAAGGGCTCCGGTCCCGCTCGACAAAAAGAAGGCAAAGATGCTGGAGACGCGGCAGCGCTCCACGAATCGGCCTTTCGGAGTTTCCTCCACTTGCCCGGCAGGAACCGGGTCAGGCTCGATCCAGCCAGCGCATTCGGCGGCTCGCATTTCTCCACTTTGCTCTCGAACCACGATTTCGTCGAGGCTGCATCCCGACGCGCCGAGTCCCTCGGTTTCAAGGTAGTCGTGGACAACAGCTGCGACGATTGGGACTACGCCAAAGCTGCGCATTACCTGCTCGAACGGTTCCACGCTCTGCGCCGTGAGCATCCCCGCATTTGCCTCTTGTCAAGCGGCGAAGTCACCGTGAAGCTCGGCCCAAGCCCCGGCTGTGGAGGGCGAAACCAGCAGCTCGTGCTCACCGCCGCTCTCGATCTCGCCGACTACGCGGGCGAAAACCTGGCCGTGCTCAGCGCCGGCTCCGACGGCATTGATGGCGACAGCCCAGCCGCCGGCGCCATAGCCGACACCACCACGATCGCCCGCGCCCGCAGTTATAACTTCGATCCCGAAACGACGCTCGCCGAATTCGATAGCTGCACCCTCTTCACTGCCCTCGGCGACAGCATCGTCATCGGCCCCACCGGCAACAATCTCCGCGACTTGAGAGTATTGTTGGCAACGCGCGATATTGCCAAGTGATAGACCATGGTATCTACGAGTTTGATTTGGGCTAGCTTCCACAAGAAGCATCAGCGCCGACCTTCCATGAAGAATAGCCGGCTTATCCCGATCTGCCTTTTCTTGCTGAGCATCGCGGCGACATCTACTGGTTCGCTCGCTCAGCCCGCCGCCCCCCAGCTGGTGATCATCGACTCCGACATCGGCGACGATATCGACGATGCCTTTGCCGTCGCTCTGGCTCTCTCCAGTCCGGAGCTCAAGATCCTCGGCATCGAGTCCGGCTGGGGCGACACGAGACTGCGCGCCCGGCTGCTCGACCGTCTGCTCTGTGAGACCGGGCGCAGCGATATCCCGGTCGCGGTCGGCATCGAGAAACATGCTCCCGGTCAAGGCACTTTTTCGCAGGCGCGCTGGGCCGAACGGCAGTCCGACCACCCGCACACTGCTGCGGTCGACTTCCTTCTGGAGCAGATAAAACAGCACCCCGGCGAGATTACCCTCATCGGCATCGCCCCGCTCACCAACCTCGGCGCGGCCATCGAACGCGACCCGGTCACCTTCAGGAAGCTGAAGCGCATTGTCATCATGGGCGGCTCGATCCACCGCGGATATGGCGACCTCGGGTACACCCCCAACCATGGCCCGGACGCCGAATACAACCTGGCCATGGATCCAGCCGCGGCGAAGGCCGTCTTCAACTCCGGTGTGCCCCTCTACGTGATGCCGCTCGACTCCACCCAGATTCCGCTCGACGGACCGAAACGGCAGCTGCTCTTTACCCAGAGCACCAACCTCACCGACGCTCTTACCCTGCTCTACGAACAATGGTCGCGTTCGACCAAACAGACCACACCAACGATGTTCGACGTCGTCGCCGTTGCCTATGCCATCGACCCAGCCTTATGCCCGGTCACTCCAATGACGATCGAGGTTGACGCCAAAGGTTACACCCGCGAAGCTCAGGGCTCGCCGAACGCGTTCGTGTGCCTTCGCTCCGACTCCGACAAATTCTACGAGTTCTACATGCCCCGGCTATTGGGGCAGAAGCTGGCCGGCGCCTGCTCCAGTTCTCAATAGCGATCAAGTGTCCGCTCCTGGCAAAATTCCTCAGGGCTCCAGATTGACCACTGAAAACTCACCACGAACCTTTCCCCTAACTCGCGCAAATCTTCCTGATATAGCACTATGAAACAAGAGGACTTTACCGAGTGATCGTGAACTTCGCCGAGCGCGCGCACAACCATAACTGGAACCTCGACCCCATTACGCGCTCGCTGCTCGACACCGACTTCTACAAGCTGCTCATGCTTCAGTTCATCTGGAAGCATTTCCCCAAGACCGAAGCCTCCTTCGATCTGATCAATCGTTCGACGCATGTACGGCTGGCCGACATCATCTACCGCGAAGAACTTGTCGCCCAGCTTGAACACGCCCGCAGCCTTCGTTTTCATAAATCTGAATTGATCTGGCTGGCAGGGAATACATTCTATGGACACAAAGGGATATTCGAACCGAAGTTTCTCGAATGGCTTGAACGCGACTTTCAACTCTCCGACTACCAGCTGTCCGTAGAAGACGGGCAGTTCCGTCTCCAGTTCGACGGGCCATGGACATCCACCACCATGTGGGAGCTTTACGCCCTCTCCATCCTCGACGAACTCAAGACCCGAGCCAGCCTCAAGGGCATGACGGAGATTGGGCTCGACATGTTCTACGCCCGGGCCAAGACCAAGTTATGGGAAAAAATGGAGCGGCTTCGCAGAGTTCCCTGCCTCAGGATCGCTGATTTTGGCACCCGCCGCCGCCACAGCTTCCTGTGGCAGGAATACGCCATCAATCTCGCCCGCACCGCGCTCGGCGACAGCTTCGCCGGCACCTCCAACACCTATCTCGCCTACAAACACGACATGGAAGCGATCGGCACCAACGCCCACGAACTCCCCATGGCGCTCGCCGCCCTTGCCCCCGATGACGAGGCTCTTAAGACCGCCCAGTATCGAGTCCTCGAACTCTGGCAGCAAACCTACCAGGGCGAGCTCCTCATCATGTTGCCGGACACCTTCGGCACGACCCAGTTCCTTGAGTCCGCCCCCGACTGGACCGCAAATTGGACCGGCCAGCGCGTCGACAGCAAGGATCCATACCTCGCGGGGGATGAATATATCGAATGGGTGAAACAACACGGGAAGGACCCGCGCACCAAGCTGCTGATCGCCTCCGACGCCCTTGACGTCGACCTCATCCTCGGCCTGCATGCTTACTTTAGCGGTACCATGGTTGGCCAAGCCAGGCCCGAAGACTTCCAATGCGCCGAAGACTTCCTCGACCCGCAAAAGTGGATCCCGGACCGGCGCATCCGCTTCAGCAACGGCTGGGGAACCCTGCTCACCAATGACTTCCGCGGTTGCGATCCCGACGGCGGTCCTCAATTCGACCCCATCAGCCTGATCTGCAAGCTCACCGCCGCCGACGGCCGTCCCGCAGTGAAACTCTCCGACAACTACGCCAAAGCCACTGGGATCCCCAGCGAAATCGAACGCTATCGCCGCGTATTCGGCACTGCTGGAGTTGCAAACGCACCGGTGCTGGTCTAACTCGGAACTTAGGTGGTGTCTGGCCATGCCGGGAATATACTGGAAGCCTTCGACCAATTTATTTTGGCATCGGTGTTCCCGGTCTTTCAGAGGTTTCGCAATATGTACAAGTTATTCGCCTGGACTCTCGCGGTTACTTTTTCGATCCTCACTCGGGCTCAGCCACCAACCACGCCGCGTCCGGCGATCACCGGCATCTCCCACCTCACCCTGTTTGCCGACAACATCCCGAAGTCGGAGGAATTCTACGGAACGCTACTCGGCTGGACACAAGCTCCAGCAAGGGGAACTAACTCCGGGGTCCGCTTCTACGCCAACCATCTGCAATATGTCGAGTTGTTGACCCCTCCTCAACCTGGGCTTAGGGACCGTCTCGACAGCGTGGCCTTTTCTACTACCGACGCGGATGCTTTGCGCAAGTACCTCGGCGAGCATGGAGTCGCCGTGCCCGATGCGGTCACGCTCGAAGCAGACGGCAGCCGCAGCTTTCTGGTTCGCGACCCGGAAGGAAACAAGGTCGGATTCACCCAGCCGGGAAGCCATCTGCCGGCCGCGCCTCCGCCCGAATGGAAGCCGTTGAGCTCCCACATCATGCACGCCGGTTACTTGGTCCGAAACCGCGCTGCACTGGACCACTTCTACAAAGACCTGCTCGGTTTCCATCTCTATTGGCAAGGCGGCAATCCGGACTCCCACATCGACTGGGTCATGATGCAGGTCCCCAGTGGCACCGACTGGATCGAATACATGCTTTATCTGCCGGCCAAGCCGTCGCTCGCTCAACTGGGCAGCGCCAATCACCTCGCGCCGGGAGTCGGTAGCGTCGCCGAGTTGCAGGATGAGCTTGAAAAGCGCGGCTGGAAACCTGCCCCGGGCAAGAATCCTCAAGTGCTTGGGGTGGACGGAAAGATGCAACTTGACCTGACCGATCCGGATGGTACCAGGGTCGAATTCATGGAATTTGAACCCGTCCAGAAACCATGCTGTTCGGAATACACCGGAGTCCAGCCGAGTCCATCGACGACCTGGTAGTCGACCGAATTAAGGGCCGTGACCGTCGTTCCCGCCCTGCTGAGCATGAAGCCGATCTTGATCGTCTCGGCTAGGTTTCGCATCCGAGGAAACTCCCTTTGGTAACACGCTTTGCAAATTTATTTTGCCGCAACAATCTTTCGGATGTTAACGTAGCTGCCATATCTCTGAAGCCGGTAACCATCACCTAGCTACTCATTGATTCGGTGCCGTGATCAATTCAACCGTTCCACTTAAAGCTTGGATCAATCTTCCCAAAATCGCAAAAGGAGCTTCGTAAATGAATGGAGCAGTAAGCAAGAGTGCGGTTTCCCTCATTTTTCGCAGGTCAGGTTGGACCTTGGTCGCTATCGCCGCGAGCCTTGTAACCGGGACAACTGCGGCCAACGCCCAGTATGTATCCACCCATCACCTGCGGGAAGTTGTTCGCACCGGTGTGGCCCAACCCATCGGACGACTCCCTGAGTCGCAAACCATCGGCCTTGATCTGGTTCTGCCGCTGCGCGATCAGGCAGCCCTCGAATCCTTTCTGGACGAAATCTACAACCCCGCCAGCTCCACCTACCGCCATTTCCTCACCGTATCGGAGTTCACTGAAAAATTCGGCCCGAGCCAATCGGACTATGACGCTGTCATTCACTACGCACAGACCCATGGCCTGACCGTTACCGGCGGAAGCCGCGATGGCATGGAAGTGCAGGTCAAAGGCCCCGTTTCCGCGGTCGAGAATGCCTTCCACATCAGCCTGCTTACTTATCGGCACCCTACCGAGAACCGCATTTTCTATTCGCCCGATCGCGAGCCCACCACCACGCTTTCGTTCTCACTCTGGCACATTTCCGGGCTGGATAATTTCTCCATTCCTCATCCCATGTTTGTGAAGAAGAGCGACTACGCCCAGGCGCACGGCATTGCCGCCAAGGACGTTGTCTCGCACGCAACCACTGGCTCCGGCCCCTCGGCTTCGTTCCTGGGCAGCGACATGCGCGCCGCCTATTACGGCGGGACCGCCCTGACCGGCGCCGGCCAGAACCTCGGATTGCTCGAATACTATGGCACGGACCTCGCCGACCTGACCACTTATTACAAGAACGTGGGCCAAACCAACAAGGTGCCGATCACCTTGCTCTCTACCGACGGCACCAGTACCACCTGCACCTATACCCGGAAAGACGACGACTGCGACGACACCGAACAGACGCTGGACATGACCCAGGCGCTGGGCATGGCGCCGGGGCTGGCGAGCCTGGTGATGTATATCGGATCAACCGATTCGGCAATCATCAGCGCAATGACAACCCACAGTCCCTTGCCGACCACGATCGGAAGTTCCTGGACCTGGACTCCAGCGGACCCCAGCACTCTGAATCCATATTTCGAGAAGATGGCAGCTCAGGGACAGACCTACTTTAATGCCTCTGGGGACGATTCCACCTGGTCGTCGAGGGAGAACGAGTGGCCTGCGGACAATGCCTACGTCGTCGCCGTCGGGGGCACCGACCTGACCACCTCCGAAGCGGCTGGCCCGTGGGCGTCTGAAACCGCCTGGTCGGACAGCGGGGGCGGTATCTCGCCCAACAAAGTCGCCATCCCCTCGTGGCAAAAGCTCTCCGGCGTCATTAACTCCAGCAACAAGGGATCGACAACCTATCGCAATGGCCCCGACGTCTCCGCCAATGCCAACTTCACCTTTTACACCTGCGCCGACCAGAAAGCCTGCCTGGCTAATGAATACGGCGGCACCAGCTTCGCCACTCCTATGTGGGCCGGCTTTATTGCCCTGGTTAACCAGCAATTGGCAGCCAACGGCTCTTCCTATGTGGGCTTCCTCGACCCAACCATCTACGCGCAGAACATTACGTCGGACTACGCGACGGACTTCCACGACATCACCAGCGGCAAGTCCGGCAGCTACTCGGCGGTAACCGGCTATGATCTCGTCACCGGATGGGGCAGCCCGAAACCTGCCCTCATCACTACCCTGGCCCCTTAATGGCGCGGGGATTCTAACTTCACCGAACCATCACAACCAAGAAAGGCCCGGACATTCTAGCCGGGCCTTTTCTCTGACGGGGACCGGGGGAGCGCGAGCGGCCATCGATTGGATGGCCGAAAGAGGCTAGCTCTGCTCAATCGCCTTTGCAGCTCCATCGATCGCTTCGACGATCTTCCGCACCTGCTCTTCGTTCAGCCCACCGTGGGAAGTTTTGAGCCGCAGCGCCATTCGGAAATTCTCCACCGCCCGCATGATCTGCGGCGAGCGGCCTCGCCCAAACGCTGCGCGAAGATGCTCCATTCTTTCGAAGAGCGAATCGACACTGGCCTTGTTCTCTTCCAACGCCGCGGTTCCCTGGGCGGTGATGGTGTGCAGTTTCTTGGTGCCGTCCCCGGTGGTAACCGTGACCCAGCCCAGTTCTTCGAGCAGCGTCAAGGTGGGATAGACCACTCCCGGACTCGGAGTATAGGACCCTCCCAACCGCTCTTCGATCGCCTTGATGATCTCGTAGCCGTAACTTGGCTTCTCTGCGATCAACCGCAAAATGACAAAGCGCAGGTCGCCAGTGTCGAAGACCCTGCCGCGAAAACGCTCCCCCCACTCTCTTCCACCAAAGCCGCGACCGCCAAACTCGCGACCGCCCTCGCCGTGGCGGCCGCGAAAGTGCTTCTCCCCACAGTGGCGTCCAGGTTCACGTCCCCCATGCCGGTAGCGGCCCTCTTCTGTTTCTCTTGCAAATATTTTCTCGAACATACATTTTCTCCTTCGGGTGATTTGATCCTATTAAGATATATCTAATCACAGTCATACGATATATCTAAACACAATCGGAGTCAAGCTTCCTCCTCACCAGAAGTTCAACCTCCTCGAAAGTGCAAAGCGGAACCCGTCTTCGCTCAAGAGTTGGCGCATTTCTTGAAAAGCGGAAACTGGAGGGGAACGGAGCCACCCAAACCTGCTCAGGTGG
>Ga0302324_100019535_pt1 | contig 13300 bp, 12 predicted proteins | sample Palsa_T0_1_FD_201949 | JGI IMG/M metagenome (GOLD analysis project Ga0302324, IMG submission 201949) | Peat permafrost microbial communities from Stordalen Mire near Abisko, Sweden - Palsa_T0_1 | ecosystem: Environmental > Terrestrial > Soil > Palsa > Peat permafrost | place: Sweden: Abisko...
TTCGGTGACCGTCTCGCCCAACTGAGGCATCGTAATCGTCATGTCGTCAGTGTCCCGTCTAGAACGCGACGAGGTCGCGCATCGCCTCGGCCATGCGGTCGGTCGAGATCATGAATTCTTCCTCGAGCGTGGCAGCGTAGCCCATCGCCGGAACGTCGGGACCGCAGAGCCGCCGGATCGGTGCATCGAGATCGAAGAACGCGTCCTCGACCACCATCGCGCTGATCTCGGCGCCGATGCCGCCGAATTTATTGTCTTCGTGGACGATCAGCAGCTTGCGCGTCTTGCGCACGCTGGCCAGGATCGTGGTGCGGTCCATCGGGCGGATCGAACGAAGATCGATCACTTCGACCGAGATGCCGTCGCCCGCTAGCCGTTTGGCGGCTTCGATCGCTTGGTGCACGTAGAGGCCGTACGACACGACGGTCAGCCGATCGCCCGCATGCTTCACTTCGGCCTTGCCGATCGGAATCGTGTAGTGACCCGCCGGCACTTCGCCCTTGACGAGGCGGTAGGTTTTCTTGTGCTCGAGAAAGAGCACGGGGTCCGGATCGTCGATCGCCGCGTTGAGCAAACCCTTCATGTCGGCCGGAAACGAGGGCGCAACGATCTTGAGCCCCGGCACGTGGTAGAAGAGCGCTTCGATCGAAACCGAGTGCGAGAGCGCGCCGCGAACGCCGCCGCCGTAGGGCGTGCGGATGACGAGCGGGCAGCTGTAGTCACCATTGCTGCGATAGCGCGTCTTGGCTGCTTCGCCGACGATCTGGTTGAACGCCGGGTAGATGAAGTCGGCAAACTGGATCTCGGCAATCGGGCGCAAACCTTCCATCGCCATTCCGATGGCGACGCCGACGATCGAGGCTTCGGCCAGCGGCGTGTCGATGATGCGCTCGGGGCCGAACTCGTCGATGAAGCCTTTGGTGATCAGGAAGACGTTCCCGCGCGCGCCGACGTCCTCGCCGAGGATCAGCGTCCGCTCGTCCGACTTCAACGCTTCGTACAACGTGGTCCGCACGGCTTCCACGTTGTTCATGGTCGTGCTCGCTGGAGGCGCTACAGCCATGGCTCGTACGCTCCTTCATAGACATGCGTGTAGAGTTCGGCCGGGGCGGGATAGGGCAGCGCTTCCGCTTCGTCGGTCAGCGCATTTACCTCGGCTAGCACGTCGCGCTTCATCGCCGAGGCTTCGTCCGAGGTCACGACGCCTCGTTCCACCAGCAGCGCTTCGAAGCGCGGGACGGGGTCCAGGTGCCGGTGGCGTTCGATTTCCTCCCGCGTGCGATAGGTCCGGTCGTCGTCGTCGGTCGTGTGCGAGAGGAAGCGGTAGCAGGTCGCTTCGACCAGCGTCGGACCGCAGCCCGAGCGCGCCCGTTCGAGCGCTTCCTTCATTACGGCGTAGGTCCTGATCGGATCGGAACCATCGACCCTGCGGCCGGGCAGGCCGTATGCTGGTGCCTTGTCGACCACGTTCGCGACCGCCATCTGCTGCTCGCGCGGCGTCGAGATCGCCCACTCGTTGTTCTCGCACAGAAACACGATCGGCAGCTTGTGGATCGACGCGAAGTTGACGGATTCGTGCCACTCACCTTCGCTCGTCGAGCCGTCGCCGAAGGTGCAGAGCACGGCGCGGCCGCTCTGCTTGCGCAGCTTTAGCGCATACGCTGCGCCGACCGCATGCGGGCAATGGGCCGCGATGATCGAGCTGATCGAGAGGATGCCCAGGGAGTGATTGGAGTAGTGGTTCGGAAATTGACGGCCGCCCGAAACGTCTTGGGCCCGCGCGAACATCGAGAGCAGCACCTGCAACGGCGGCATGCCGATCCCGATGCATAGGCCCATGTCGCGGTAGTAGGGGACGAGGAGGTCGCGCCCGCGCTCGAAGGCCAGCGCCGCTCCGGCGTGGATGCCCTCGTGGCCTTCGCTGCCGGTGGCAAACGGAATCTTGCCCTGCCGGTTGAGCTGAAAACCGCGGTTGTCCAGCATGCGCTGCAGGTACATGTTGCGCAACATCCAGCGCAGCTGGTCGTCGCTCAACCCGTGCCGCTCGAATGCCGGCTTCGAGATGGCCTTGGCCACGGATAAACCTCCGAGATCGCGCCGGGGCGCTAGACTGAACCTTCCCGTTTTGGTCGACGCGGGTCCAAGTCTCCTTTCAGGATGTGAAAAAGGGGGCCGCGGCGGTGATCCGCCCGCAGGCGAGGCGCGGGCCCCGCGCGTGCGGAATGGCCAGCGATGATCGCGCCCGAGCAGATTCCGAGCGCCGAACTCGTCCGGCTGCGGCGCCGGCTGCACCGCAAGCCCGAGCTGTCGCTGGTCGAACACGAGACCGCGGCCTTCGTGGCGGCCGAACTCCTGACGCTGGGACTCGACCGGATTCGCACCGGTATCGGAAAAACCGGAGTGCTCGGAACGCTGCGCGGGGGCCGGCCGGGGCCGGTCACGCTGCTGCGGGCCGACATGGACGCTCTCCCGATCGAAGAACTCGTCGCGACCGAGTACCGTTCGGAAAATCCCGGCGTCATGCACGCCTGCGGGCACGACGGGCACGTCGCGATCCTGCTCGAGGCGGCGCGAACGCTCGCGGCGCGGCGCGCGGAGGTACCGGGGACGCTGGTCTTCTGCTTTCAGCCGGGCGAAGAGGGCTACGCCGGCAACCGCTTGATGATCCAAGATGGAGCCCTCGAAGATCCGCACGTCGACCGGACTTTTGCGCTGCACCTGTACAGCGGTCTCGAGGTCGGCAAGATCGGCGTGCGCGACGGAGCGTTCTTCGCCTCGGCGGACGAATTCGATTTGACGATTCGCGGCAGAGGCGGCCACGGCGCGATGCCGCATTTGGCGGTCGATCCGGTCGTCGGCGGGGCGTACTTCGTGACCTTGCTGCAGACGATCGTCAGCCGCGAAATCGCGCCCAAGGACCCGGCCGTTTTCACGGTCGGGAAGTTCGAAGCCGGAACGACCTTCAACGTGATCCCCGACGAAGCGAAGATGAAGGGCACCGTGCGCAGCTTCGATGCCGAAGTGCGTAAGTCGATGCCGGAACGGATGGAGCGCATCCTCGCCGGCCTCGGGGCGGCGATGCGCTTCGACTACGAACTGAAGTACCACTGGTCGTACCCGCCGACGGTCAACGACAGGACGATCAACGACGTCGTGCGCGAGGTCGGGCGCGCCACCCTCGGAGCCGAGGCGGTCGTCGAGCACGATATCGTCATGTGGGCCGAGGACATGTCGTTCATGCAGGAGCAGCGGCCCGGCGCCTATTTCATCGTCGGCGCTCGAGGCGGCGATTCGACCTCTTTCGCGCATCACAACGCCCGCTTCGACATCGACGAACGGGCGCTGGACGTGGGCTACCGGATGATGGTTGCGCTCGGCGTGCGCGGCTGAGGCGAACCGCCGCGTTCTCAGTCCTTGCTAAAGGCGAGATAGTCGATCTTGCGCTCGGAGTCGGCCGAGATTTGGGCATGCGTGCGGCCGCGTTCGAAGATCGCGATGTACTTGCCGGCCTGCGTGTCGACCCGGACGAACGCGCCGAGTCTGCCGTGCATGTCGGCGAGCAAGCGTTCGACCTTGGGGGCCGGCACGGCTTCCAAATACGATGCTTCGAACCAATCCGGTGAAATGCTGTCCGCCGCGAGCAGGCGTTCGAGCGCGGCGAGATTGTCGGCGGAAAGTTCGTCGTGAAACAGCAAGCTCGATATCCGTCCCTGCTGATCGAAGGCGATGGTGACCTTGATCGAGCCCTTGGGCGACACGAGCGCCCACTCGAACCCGTCCTTCACGACGGCGGTCGGCGCGCCGAGACGCTGCTTGTAGGAATCGACGTAGGCCTGCACGTCCGAGACCGGAATTTTGGCCAGAAAGTTCGGCGCAAACATCGAGTCCGTCAGCGCCGGCTGCGCGAATAGCTTCTGCAGCGCGAGCTGCTCGCCGGCGGCGCCGGCCTGCGCTCCGGCCGTGCAGCCCAGCGCTACGGTGAAAGCCAGCAGCAGAGTACGGCAAGTCCGCATGCCCGTCCTTACGCCGTCTAGAAGCGGGAATTCTTCTTAAGCATGAAGCCTAGCGCCGGTAGCGACGAATTGTTAGAGGAGTGAAGAGCCGTGCGCCTTTGGGGAATGAAAGCGTGAGCGAGGCCGCTCGGGGCATCGGCTTCGGATTTGAAGGCGACCGCGAACGGCTGAACCTCATCGTCGACACCGCGCCGATCGCGGTGGTCGCAATCGACCCATTCGGCCGAATCGCGACCGCCGCGAACAGCGCATCATCCATCTGAACGCCGAGCTGCAGCATCGCTACGCAGAACTCGAGACCTTCAGCTACTCGGTGGCGCACGACTTGCGCGCACCGCTGCGCGCGGTCGCCGGCTTCGCCGGCGCGCTCCAAGAGGATTACGGCCGCGCCCTCGACGACGAGGCCCAGCGTTACATCGGCTTGATCGTGAAGGGCGCGGAGCAAATGGGCGGCCTGATCGACGCGTGGTCGATCTGACTGCGACCGCCCGCTCGATCGTCACGGCGGCCGCGTCTGGGCCGAATCGGAGCCCGGCGCCGGCGCGACGTTCTACTTCACGCTTGGCGAGGCGGGCTGAGCGGAGCGCGGCGAGGGTACGCTCGCGGGTCGCAGAAGCAACCAACCGCGTTGCAACCGGCAGTGGGGCGGGCGAGGAGATCCAGCATGAGCCGTTTCCAGGTTCCCGCGATAACGGCCCGAGGCTGCGGCCGGCGCCAGGCGAAGAGCCTAACGTGACGTTGGCGCGGCGCTTTTCGGAGGTCTGCGCCCTATGGGCGGTTGGTGAGGGCGGGCTCGATTTTCAGGAGCCCGAGCGCGCGATGCGCTTCGTGCTCGAGAACTGGAGCGAACTTCGCGAAGCGTGCGAACTCGCCGACGGCGTCAAAGGCAAGATCGCGACCGAGCCGATCATCGCGGCGATGGTCGACGCGCTGTGCGCAGCCGGTGAACTGCGAGCTTTGGGCGATGAAAACGAGGAGGAGATGGCGCAAAGGTTCGCGGTGCTGATGCTCAAACAGGCGGGATTCCGCTTCCCGAAAGAAGCACCCTAGCGGCGTGCTGGTGAACGACGCGTACATCTTGCTGGTCGAAGACCGCGAAGAAGATATCGAGTTGACGCTGCGCTCCTTCAAACGGGCGCACATCGTCAACGAGATCGTCGTCAAGCGCGACGGCGTCGAAGCGCTGGAGTACCTCGAAGCTCTAGCCGGGCCGGCCGGCGAGCCGCTCGGCGAAATCCCCGCCTTGATCTTGCTGGACGTAAGCATGCCGCGCATGAACGGCATCGCGCTGCTCGAGAAGCTTCGCAAGCTCAACCACGTTCGCTACGTTCCCGTCGTCATGCTCACGTCATCGAATGAAGAGAGCGACCTGGTCGCGAGCTACGACCGCGGCGCCAACAGCTACGTGCGTAAACCAGTAGCCTTCGCCGATTTCGCTACCCTGATCTCGCGCTTGGGCATGTACTGGGTCGTCACCAACGAGGTCCCGTCACGCCCGACGCAGCGACAGGGCGCTCAGTAAAACTCGTTCGTATCGACGAGGTTTCGTAGCGGCGAGCCGGCCGCAAAGCGCTGCAGGTTGTCGCAGAACAGCGCGACGATCCGTTCGTTTTCGTGCACCGACAGGGCCATCGTGTGCGGGCTGAGGACGACGTTATCGAGCGACCACAGCGGGTCGTCGGGCGCAAGGGGTTCCGGTTCGAACACGTCCAGAACCGCTCCCGCGATCGCGCGCCGTTGCAGCGCGCGAGTCAAAGCCCCTTGGTCGACGACCGAGCCGCGCCCGACGTTGCAGAAAATCGCAGTCCTTCGCAGGCGGCCAAGGACCTTCGCCGAGATGAGGCCTCGCGTTTGTTCCGTACCCGGCAGGGTCACGACGACGTGATCGGCTGCCGCGAACGCGTCGCCGATGCCCGATATTGGAAAGGCGTCCTCCGCGTCCGGATGCCGCTCGCCGGTGCGCGTGACGGCGATCGCGCGCATCTCGAAGGCCCGTGCGATCCGCGCGACGTTGCTTCCGATTCCACCCATTCCGACGATGGCGATCGAAGAGCCGGCGAGTTCGCCGTTCGGAAAATGGGGCCACGCACGTTCCGCGCGGATGCGCTCGAGCGCTCGAAAATGCTTGCGCAACGCCAGGATGCCGCCAAAAACGAACTCTGCCAGCATCCCGCCGTGAACGCCCGCGGCGCTGGTGAACGCGACGCGCGCGAGCAGCTCGCGCGACAGACGGGCCGCGCGAACCAGCTCGCCCGCGCCGGCCGACGTGCCCTGCACCCAGCGCACCTGCGGCGCACGCGCGAGCGCGTCCGAGAGCTGCGCACCCGAGTCGCCGGGGATACCGTAGAGGATCTCGGCCGTGGCCAACAGTTGCCCCCAGCGGAGTTCCGCGGCCGCATCGCGGCGCCAGTCGGGCGGCCCGCGGTGGTCGCAGGGATAGCGCGGCGGCGGGAGCAGCTCGGGCTCGAATGCGACCTCGGTGCCGTCCGCGGCGGCGGCGATCGAGCGAACGTGTTCCGCTTCCAGCGGCGATGCGATCAGAATGCGGGCCGGCACGAGTCGCGCAGTTCTCTTTCGGATCGCAAAAACCGGCGCGGCAGGTTGAAAGCCGCCGCAGCTCGATTCGACAAAAGGCGAATGACGGAAGCTCCGATAGGCCATATAGTTAAACACCACATGCCGGGAACCCAGCCGCCCGCCGTTCCGCTGCCGCCCCAGTCGCTTGCGATCGAAGAGCACGATGCCTGTGGGGTAGGCTTCCTCGCCGACCTGGGCGGTTCGCCGAAGCACGAAGTCGTGCGCTTGGCGTTGTCGGCAGTGGCCGCGATGACCCATCGCGGCGCGCGCGCGGCCGACGGCCGCACCGGCGACGGCGCGGGCATCCTCTGTGAGACGCCGCGCAAGCTGCTTGCACGCGGCCTCGCGAAAGTGGATCTGCACGCGCCGTCGGGCCATTTGGCGGCGATTTGCTTGTTCTTGCCGCGTGAGCCGGACGCGGCGGCTGCGGCCCGCGCTGCAATTGAGGCCGGCGTTCACGCACTCGAGATCACGCCGCTGCGCTGGCGCACGCCCGGCACGCACGAAGAGATCTTGGGGGCTCAAGCACGCACGACGCGGCCGACCTACGAACAATTGGTCGTCGACATGGGCCCAGGCAACGTCCGCGAGCGGATGCGCACGGCGGCGCGTACGATCGAGAAATCGCTGCGCGAGTTCGGCCCCGGCGCCTCGCTGCTCTCGTGCTCGGCGACTTCCGTCGTTTACAAAGCGCTGCTCTCGTCCGACGAACTGGGCGCGTACTTCGACGATCTGCGCGACGACGCGTTCGCGTCGCGGTTCGCGATCTTCCACCAGCGTTTTTCGACCAACACGTCGCCCTCGTGGCGCTTGGTACAGCCCTTCCGCCACATCGCGCACAACGGCGAGATCAACACGATCACCGGCAACCGCGCCTGGCTCGAAGCGCGCGGCATCAAGACGATGCCCGGCGCCAGCGACTCGTACGATTTCAACACCAACGTCGATGCGATGGTCGGGGCCGGCTACCGGGTGGACGAAGCGGTCGACATGCTCCTGGCACCGGCGATCGAAACGAGCGATCCGCGCCTGCGGGCCTATTACGACGCCCACGTGCCGACGGTCGAGCCGTGGGACGGCCCGGCCGCCATCATCTTCGCCGACGGCGATACGATCGGCGCCGCGCTCGATCGTACGGGCCTGCGACCGCTGCGCTGGTGCCGCACGGCGAGCAACAAAGTACTATGTGCCTCGGAAGCGGGCATCGTGGACTTCGGCGGCGATCCGGTCGTCAAGCGCGGCCGCTTAGGGCCCGGGGGCAGGCTGATCGTGCGCTTCGCTTCGGGCGAAGTCGTGACGACCGAGGAGTTTCGCGCCGAGCGGCGCGAGCGCGCGGACTTCCGCGAGGTCGTGCGGAGTTGGGCCTTTCCGCTGCACGACGTGGTCGAACCGATCGGCGCCGACTCGAGCGCCGACCTGCAGCGCTTCGGTTGCACGCGCGAGGAACTCAAGGACGTGATCGGGGTCCTGGCGTCGTCGAGCGAGCCGACGTTTTCGATGGGCGACGATGCCGCGCTCGCGTTCTTCGAACGGCGCGCCCCGGTCGCCGAGTACCTGCGCGAGCGCTTCGCCCAAGTCACCAACCCGCCGATCGATCCGCTGCGCGAGAAGCTCGTGTTCGATCTGCGCGCCTGGGTCGGATCGGGCGACATCAACGGCGACATTCCGGCCGCGGGCTCGATCGTGGCGCTCGAGAGCGCGCTGCTTTCCGAACTCGACTTCGACGCGCTGCGCTTCGACGCGCGCATGGTCTCGCGTTCGCTGCCGCTGGGCCTGGGGGAGTCGAGCTTGCGGGCCCGGCTGCTCGAGCTATGCGACGAGGCGGAGAAGGCGGTGCGGGCGGGCAGCTCGCTGATCGTGCTCGACGATCGCCCGGACGAACCAAACGTGCCGGCGCTGCTTGCAGCGGGCGCCGTCCACCAACGCTTGGTCCAGCGTGGCTTGCGCATGCAGGCTTCGATCGCGGCCGCCGACGGGCACGCGCGCGATGCACACGGCGTCGCGGCGCTGATCGGCGTCGGGGCCAACGTCGTGACGCCGTGGCTTGGCTTGCGGGCGGCCGGCGACGCCGGGCACGGGCACGCATACCTGGGCGGCTTGCGTACCGGCCTGCTGAAGATCATGGCCAAGCTCGGGATCTGCACGCTGCGCTCGTACATCGGCGCTCAGACGTTCGAATCGATCGGGCTGCACCGCGAAGTCGTCGAACTCTGCTTTCCCGGCGTCAAGGCCCACGCGCCGGCGGTCCGCTTTGCCGACCTCGAGAGCGACGTGCGCCACTGGTACGAAGCTTCGCGCAGCGGCCAGGCCGCGCTGCCGGATCGGGGATCCTTCCGGTTCCGGCGGGACGGGCTGCGGCGCGCCTTCGACCCCAACGTCATCAAGAATCTGCGTGCGAGCGCGTTGCGCGGCGACTATTCCGCCTTCGAAGCGCTCTCCGATGCGATGGAAGCGCGCGAACCGGTCGCGCTGCGCGATTTGCTCAGCACGGTTCCGCTGCGCGACCCGGTTCCGCTCGAAAGCGTCGAACCGGTTTCGGCGATCGTGACCAAGTTCGCAACTGCGGCTATGTCGCTCGGGGCGCTGGCGCCCGAGGTCCACGCCACGATCGCGCGCGCCGTCAACCGAATCGGCGCGAAGAGCAATTCGGGGGAAGGCGGCGAGCATTCGAGCCGCTACGATCGCGTGCACGATCGCGGCCGCAGCAAGATCAAGCAGGTCGCGTCGGGCCGGTTCGGCGTGGGTGTGACCTACCTCGCCAGCGCCGACGAAATCGAGATCAAGATGGCGCAGGGCTCGAAGCCGGGCGAAGGCGGCCAGATTCCAGGCCATAAGGTGACGCCCGAAATCGCGGAACTGCGCGGCGCGCAGCCGGGCCAATCGTTGATCTCACCTCCGCCGCACCACGACATCTACTCGATCGAAGATCTCGCCCAGTTGATCTACGATCTGCGCCGGGCCGCGCCGCGTGCGCGCATCGCGGTGAAACTCGTCGCGCAGTCCGGCATCGGTTACGTCGCCAGCGGCGTCGCCAAAGCCGACGCCGACACGATCCACATCAGCGGTCACGACGGCGGGACGGGCGCTTCGCCGCTTTCGTCGATCAAACACGCGGGCTTGCCGTGGGAGATCGGCTTGGTCGAAACTCATCACGCCCTGCTCGCGAACGGCCTGCGCTCGCGCGTCCGGCTGCGGGTCGACGGCGGCTTCAAGAGCGGCCGCGACGTCGTGCTCGCGACGCTGCTGGGCGCCGACGAGTACGGCTTCGGCAGCGCGCTGCTGGTCGCGCTGGGCTGCATTTACGCCCGCCAATGCCACAAGAACACGTGTCCCGTCGGCATCGCGACCCAGGATCCGGAGCTGCGCAAGAAATTCGCCGGCACCGAAGACGAAGCGATCGCCTACCTCGAATTCGTTGCGCAGGACGTGCGCCGGCGGCTGGCCGCGCTCGGCGCGCGCTCGCTCGACGAAATTCGCGGGCGCAGCGACCTCGTGCGCCGGCGCACGCTCGCGGACGCGCGCCTGCGCGACGTCGACCTGTCCGAAATTCTGCGCTTGCCCGAGTTGCAGCAGGAGCCGCGCCGTCAGGAACTCGAGCCCACCCATCTGGACGACCTGGTGCCGCGCCCTTGGATCGGCGCGCGCAAGCCCTGGCACACGACCCCGGAACTCGCCATTTCTCCCGCCGACCGGGCCGTCGGCGCGCGCCTCGCGTACGATTTCGCGGTCGCGCGATCGCAAGGTATCGAGCCGGGCGAGACGCTGATCCGCTATCATGGCTCGGCGGGCCAAAGCTTCGGTGCCTTTCTCACCGCCGGCATCACGCTCGACCTCGCCGGCGATGCCAACGATTACGTCGGCAAGAGCATGGAGGGCGGCCGCATCGCCGTGCGCGGGTTCAACGCTCAGGCCGACGGCGAGCCGGTCGTCGGTAACGCCTGCTTTTACGGCGCGCGGGGCGGCGAAGGCTTCATCCGCGGCGGCGCCGGCGAGCGTTTCGCCGTTCGTAACAGCGGTGCGGAGCTCGTCGTCGAAGGCGCGGGAGATCACGCCTGCGAGTACATGACCGCGGGCTTCGCCGCGATCTTGGGGAAGGTCGGCCGGAATTTCGCAAGCGGCATGTCCGGCGGCGTCGCGTTCGTGGCTTTCGATGCGCCGTTCGACCCGGATGCGCCGCCGCTCACGCTCGGGCCCACGAACCTCGCGCTCGAAGCCTGTTACGAGGACGATCCGGACGTGTCCCAGCTACGCGCTTTGCTGGAACGCCACGTCGCCGCGACCGGCTCGGCGCGGGCCGCCCGGTTGCTGGCCGACTGGCCGCAGGCACTCGAACGCTTCGCGAAGCTCGCGGCCCCGCGGGGCGCGGCCGGCGCAAGGCCGGAGCCCGCCCGCGTCGTTACTCTGGCTTCTTAGAGAGGGCCGCGTTCGCGGCTTCGACGATCTTCTTGGACTGCTCGACCATCTTCAAGGTCGTCTCGCGGGTCAGCGCCGCCGACTCCCGCATCGCGTCGCCGCCCATTCGAAGGTAGTCGTTCAGGTGGGCGCGCGCGACCTCCGCGCCTTTGGCGGCAACTTCGCTCGACTCGCCCGCTTGGCGGCTAAGCGTATCCTGAAGCTCGCGCGCTTTCACCAGCGACTGCTCGACGTGCGGCTTCATCTGCTCCGCCGCTTCGTTCGCGGCCAGCGTCACCTGCTTCTGAAGCTCCTTCGCCTGCGCGAGCGCCCGCGTCATCAGCTCATTGAAGCCCATTCGATCTACCTCTCGTCGACGGTCATGACCCAGCGGACGGCTCGGGCGTATTGTTCGAGTTCGCGCGTGGTACGCTGGAGCCAGGCGAAACTGGGATCGTAGACGGCGCGCTTGCCGCGCGAGTCGTCCTGTTCCTTCACGAAGCGCCGGGCCGCTTCGAGCTGGCGCTCGACGCGCTCCCATTCGGTGCGAAGCGTTTCCTCGGAGGCGTCGGGCAGCCGGTCGATCACCGGCGGGGCAGCCGACTCCGGATGCCGCATCGCATACTCGAGACGCGCCAGGCTGAACGCGCTCGTCGTCGATATGAACGACCCAAGGAGTTGCACGAGCCGGACTTCCATACCTAGGCTGGTGATTCCATATCGGCCAGCGCTTACCCACTGCCCCCCGGACCTTCTCCGTCACATCTCCATCTCGGGCCGGCCGGCCTTTGAAAGAGGACATGAGCAATAGCGACCAGCGACGCTACGTGATCGTCGGGAACGGGTTTGCCGGCACGACCTGCGCCGAGCACCTCCGCAAGCTCGATACGTCGGCCTCGATCGTCATGTTCGCCGACGAGCCGTACCCGCTCTACAACCGGATCGCACTGCCGCCGCTGCTGCGCAAGCAGGTCACGCAGCAGAAGGTCATCATGCGCGATCAGGCCTGGCACGACAAGCACGGCATCGAACTGCACCTCGCGACGCGCGTCGAGCGGATCGACGCGGTTGCGAAAACGGTGTACGCAGATGGCACGGGGCACCCGTACGACGCACTGCTGGTTGCGACCGGCGGTCGCCCGAACCGGGCCGAGGTCGACGGGGCGGACGCGAGCAACGTCTACAACTTTCAATACATGGACGACACCCTGGCCATCTCAAAGCAGCTCGAGACGGCGAAATCGGCGGTCGCGGTCGGGGGCTCGTTCATCGCCTACGAACTCGCCGAGGCGTTCGCGTCGCGCGGCGCCGAGACGCACTGGCTCGTGCGCGGGCCGCGCTTTCTGCGCCGCATGCTCGACGAAATCGCGGGCGAGATGATCGACGACGCCGCGCGCGAGGACAACGTGCACGTGCACTATGGAGAAGAATTGCGCCAGTTGGTCCGCTCGAACGGCGTCGTGAAAAAGGTCGTCACCAAATCCGGCCTCGAGATCCCGGCCGACTGCGTCGGGATCGGGCTCGGGCTCACGATGAACCTCGAATTGCTCGAAGGCACGGGCGTGCGGACGAAGATCGGCATCGTCTGCGACGATCGCCTCGAGACCGACGTCAAGGGGATCTTCGCCGCCGGCGACGTGGCCGAATTCTACGACCCGATCGCGGAGATGAACTACCGGCTCGGCACCTGGAACAATGCGGGCGCCCACGGCAAGGTCGTCGCGATCAACATGGCGGGCGGTGACGAACGCTATCACGACGTGCCGGAATATTCCTCGAAGCTGTTCACGAACCAGACGATCACGCAGTTCGGCATCTCGCCGGAGTATCGCAACGACCTCGACATGGTGCGCAAGATCGACAAAGAGAAGCGGCACTACCGCGCGCTGTTCTTTTGGCGGAACCGGCTGGCCGGGGCCGTGCTGATCGGTAAGGGGAATCGGGCCGGAAAACGTAAGTATCTCGACGCGATCAAGACGAAGATGGAGTTTGCCCCCAGCGATTGGGAGTCGCTGCTCGATTGGACAGCCGACTGACATGGACTTTCTGCTTCACAACCCCATCGCCGACGTATCGGGCCCGGCGTTCTTGCTCGTCTACGCGCTCGTCGCGGCTGCCGTCGTGGTCGCGTCGCGACTTCAAATTTCGGCCGCCGACACGAGCGGCGCGTTGCAGCTTCCGGGCGTTGCCGTCGACCGCGACCCGTATGAGGTCGCCTATCTGCGCGGCGGCGGCAACGAGCTGCTGCGCTTTGCGATCTTCGATCTGACACGCGTGGGTTTCTTGCGGGTCGCCGAGCCGGTTAAGAAAGGCAAGGC
>Ga0302324_100019539_pt1 | contig 13298 bp, 12 predicted proteins | sample Palsa_T0_1_FD_201949 | JGI IMG/M metagenome (GOLD analysis project Ga0302324, IMG submission 201949) | Peat permafrost microbial communities from Stordalen Mire near Abisko, Sweden - Palsa_T0_1 | ecosystem: Environmental > Terrestrial > Soil > Palsa > Peat permafrost | place: Sweden: Abisko...
AGCATATAACGATTCCGCAATGTCTGTAAAGCGTCAAACACACGATCAGAGCGCATGTCTGTTGACTCCTTCCTTATAAGTATGGGCATTTCGCTTTCGCCCTTGTTCCCGGGAAATCGGCCTAGACCCCACAAGTCGTCCTAAGCCACTCATTCCACTGAGGTTGTAAAGGAGTTAGCGCAATTCCTAACTGAATAGATGCTCAACCGGACTCCGAAGATGCTCGTTTCCTGCTTTGGGCTAACAGGGCCGAGTACCTCAGATCAGACCCAGAGGCTCCGGATGTCGTGGAACAACTAAATTTACGCGGAAACCAAAAGGAGGTCAATACTTTTCTCGGTAATAATATACTTGACTGACTGTAAGGTATTTGCTATCTTGGGAGCATGAAAGGCCCACAGACACTCCAAGAAGCCATCCAATACTTCTCAGACTACGAGAACTGCCGCCAGTTCATGATTGCCGTTCGCTGGCCAGACGGTAAGGTCCTCTGCCCCTACTGCAATTCCGAGAATGTCACCTATCTTGAGAAAGCGCGGCTTTACCGCTGCTACGAGAACCATCCCAAGCAGAAGTTCTCGCTCAAGATTGGGACGGTTTACGAGGATTCACCGATCCCGCTAGAGAAGTGGCTTCCTGCTACCTGGCTGCTGGTTAACTGCCGCAACGGGATTTCCTCTTACGAGATTCACCGCGCACTGGGAGTTACCCAGAAGTCTGCGTGGTTCATGCTGCATCGTATTCGTTTGGCCGTCCAGAGCAAGAGCTTCTCGAAGCTTGGTGGAGTTGGCGGCGCTGTGGTCGAAGCGGATGAGGCATTCGTTGGAGGCAAGCCAAAGAACATGCATGAATCGCGGCGCAAGTCTTTGCGGGAATTGAAGGATTCTACCCTTCCCGGCGATATGCGGTTGCTGAATAAAACTGCCGTGATGGGAGTTCTAGATCGGGCGCAACGCAAGGTCCGCGCTACTGTGGTCCCGGCTGTTAATCACAAGAGCTTGAAAACTGCCGTTCTGGACAACGTTGCGGAAGGCTCTAAGGTCTATACCGACGAAGCGGCAATCTATCGCAGCTTGCCGAACACCTACACCCACAAATTCGTGAACCATATGGAGCGCTACGTTGACGGTCAAGTGCACACAAACGGCCTTGAGAATTTCTGGGCATTGCTCAAGCGGGGATTGAACGGCACCTACATTGCGGTTGAGCCTTACCACCTGTCGCGTTACGTAGATGAGCAGGTGTTCCGCTACAATCATCGGAAGGATGAGTTCGGGAACAAGCTGACAGATGCTGAGAGATTCAGCGTAGCTTTATCACAGATCGTGGGGAAGCGGCTGACCTTCGCGGAGGTAACTGGCAAGGTGGGAGAAACGGCGTTCTAATCCGTTTCGAAAGAAGCGTGGTCGGCGGAAGATCGTGACTTCCGCTGTTGCTTCGCTTGCTTCTCGGCGTCTAGTTTAGCTTTGATTTCCGAATGGGGAACAGCAACTAGACGCCTCATAAAATCCGTGAACTTGCCAAAATCGCCCGTAACATTCTTGGCGGATTGCGTCGGGCGCGTTGGCTTCTGGCTCACTCTAGGACCACCCTAGAAAGCAGGGTAGTCGCAGTGTGCGTCAAAAGTCAACCTCTTGGAATCCGCACTTTAGGGAATGTGTTTCTTGGCAGTCATTCAAAAGAGGGTGTGTTTGTGCTGATAAAAGGGTACATCGACGAAAGTTATGGAAACGATAACAACGATCCCAGCACTGAGATATTCACGCTCTCTTGCGCCCTGAGCAATGTAAAGGGGTGGTCTGCGATTGAATCCTCATGGAAGAAATGTTTAGCGGCCAAAAATAAATCCCTTAAGGCGCAAGGTCGCAAACCCATTTCACGGTATCACGCTACCGATTGCAGCACTTTCCACGGCGAATTCGAGGGATGGGATAAAGAGGAACAAATTGCATTTGCAAAAGACCTGATGGCTGGTCTGACTCGCGGCGATGCTTGGGTCAACGTAATTGCTTATAGTATGCCGATGGAGCCGTTTCTCGCGGAGTTCCCAGAGTGCAAGGATGACCCTTTGCCAGCTTGCTATAGCCTTATCAAGCTAATCATGCTGGAGATCGCAGATCAGGTGCAACTAGCGCGGCGGAAGTTTAATAAAACGAAACGCGCCGACATCGTACTATTCCATGAACGATGTTCTTACGACGCCTCCATTCTGAATTCTTTCAACACGGCCATTACCGATAAAACTTTCACGGAGCGCGAAATGTTCCATAGCATTACGCCTCTGGGATGGGAGACCTCCATTGCCCTGCAAGCCGCTGATTTGATCGCTTATGAAACGTTCAAGGATTCTCAGCGTCAATTCAGTAGGCGAGATCGCCGCAAGAGTCTGGATTTTCTATTGAGCACGGATACATTCGGAGGACGCGCCAGAACCTTCAAACAGGACGCATTCAAGCTACTGCGGAAGGTCATTGACGATGAGAAGGCAAAACACGCGGCAGTCTAGCGTATAATTCTCGGCGCTATGGATCAACACTCGTACTGGATCGTTCAGTGCAAGACGCCAAACTGTCCGACACGGATGCTCGTGGGATACATAGGTGTATATGAGGGGCAGGCCTACGTTGAGAGGCCAACGATGGGGCCGGAATTTTATGACATTAGGTGTTCTTCGTGCGGCAATATACACAGGTACACGGTGGATGACCTCCGATGGCATAGAACTGCGGAGCCTCCGCCACCAAACTTCGTGAATACGGTACAGTCGGACCCACCTGTACGACCTCGGGGAAGAAAACGTCTACGTACCTCTCGGAAGGCTCGTTAGGCATTCAAAATATTTAATTTTCCACAGGCGAATTGCAAACCACAACATCTTGTGGTCAATTGAAAACGTTGGAACCCCCTCCCGCTTTGCACTTCTTTACAGTCAGTCAGATATATTAGTACCCTTTTCTCGCGGCGTTACGAATCTTTACTTCGCTCCCCCGTGCCTTTTTGGATTCGCCCCCGGATCCTTTGCCTAGCGCCGTGCCATATATCGCAGATCGATCGGGATCGAAAAGACAGCAGACTTTATTTGTAAAATACCTATTTTCAATATGTTGCAGTACCTCGATTCCGCGACGTCCGCCGGCCCGCATTTCTCCCCGAATTTCTCGACCATATGATATTTCGACAAACACCGCCTGAGAGAACCAAATTCTCTGCTCTTGTTTGACTTGCCCTTCGTGTGGAAGGTAAGATGCGTGCCTGTGCTTGGCCAGAACCGTCTCGCACTCTCGCATTATGGAGAAAATGGCTGGCGGCGCTACGAGGTTTCGTCCGAGGACAGATCGTGCGTGAGATAGCCTTCCCCGCATGCACGAAGTGACGTGCGAGAGACACTGGCTTATGTCTCGGATTCAAGGGCTACATTTCTGGGGAGGGGTGTGCCGTGGCAAGACTTAGGATAGGTCTGCAGGTGTTGCTTGCGCTGTCAATGCTTTCCTGCGGCGCTTTAATTGCGAAAGCTCAAACTCCTACGAACCGAGAGACAATGGCGGTCAAAGGCAGCACCTCGCCATCTCTGCCATCGATGGGTCTCCCGGCCGGGGGCACTCTCTCGGGTCTGGTTTCGATTTCTGTCACACCCTTGAATCCAGCGCTCTCAGTAGGGAGTGAACAACAGTTTACTGCCACCGGTACATTGGAGAATGGACAGCAGGCAAATATCACCGATACTGTGGTCTGGTCTTCCTCGGACCCGACCGCAGCGCAACTTATTTCGCCGGGTCGGGTAAAGGCAGTTGCTGGGGGGACGTCGACCATTACTGCCTCCTACGAATCGGTGAGTGGTTCGAGCCTCGTCACCCTTGCCGATCCCTTAGGTAGGGCGACCGGCACATCGGTGTCCTGTCCAGCCGGGCCGCTCTCTGGCGTTTGCTACGCGGTCACTATTTCCTGCCCCAACATCAATGATTTTACCGGCTATGTGAAGGTCACCTACCCCGCAGGCACTCCGGTTGGAACCGTGGTTTTTTCGAGTGGGGGAAATGGAACCATCTTCTATGAAAGCAACTACGTTTATGGAACCACGGTCCTGGATACGGTCCGGCAGGGGGGATTTACCGTTGCTCAGATTACTTGGGACCATCCCTTCACGACGGCGGAGCCCTACGGCTGGCAAACCGGGCCGGGCGGGATTCGAGCTGTCGCTTGCCGCTATGCCACGCTGGCGCAGTGGATTTACACCAACATTCACGACGCAAACACTGCCGCCCCATTCTGTGCCACCGGCAATAGCTCCGGGGCAGAGGTAATCGGCCAGGCCATGACGCACTACGGGCTCGGGTCTATCTTTTCCATGGTTGAACCCACGAGCGGACCGTCCTTCGGGCAACAGGTCTGGGCATGCGATGATTCTGAGCCGGATGCAATAAACCCTTGCGGAAACCTCACGCAGTACGGTGTGGGTGTCGGAGGCGCCGAGCAGTTTGTCGATCCCGCCTACCCAGAGCCCATCTGCTCCGAGACGTATATGTCGCACCGCACGACTTATGATTCAATCTTCCTGCACGATAGCGTCGTGTCGACGGATGCGGCTTTCTCCTATCCCAACACCTTCGTCAACTTTCGTTTAGGCGATCTGGACATGGGCGCTGGCCCGAATCAGGCTGCGACGTGGGAAAGCGCCATCACAAGCTCAAAAGCCATCTCGTGTATCGCCGGCGCCGCACACTCCATTCCCAATTCGCTGGTCGGCGCGCAGACGATCGCCAGTGATGTCGTATCGCTCTGCAAATTGCCGACTGCAAAATAGTGGGTCGATCGTTCAGGGCTTATGCCTTCGGATTTTCGGGCAACTGCCGCGCCTCATCGCGAATCGAATACCAAGCACTCGGCACAAGGTGATTGAAATGAACGAAGAAATAATCCACCAGATATTCGACGAGTTGCTCTCGTCCCTGGAGCCTCTCGAAACTCAGAACTCAGCGCTGCTCGCCCTTCTAAAAGCCAAAGGACTGGTTAACGATGAGGAACTTGTACCTTACCTCGAACAGGCAGGGAACACGAGCGGAGTAAGATGGCTCGGCACCCGCGTCAGAATACGTAGCCTGATCTCCTCAGCGATGAAGCCCACGGAGCAGCCTGTAGAAACGGAGGGCTCCAAGCCCACGCTTGAAAAACTCGAACCGAGCGTGGAAACCAGCAAAGGAGCAGCTGAGAGGACGGAGGCCAAAGCAGACGTTAAACCCCACCAAGAAACGGATGATCATTCAAAGACCGAAAAACCCATCCCTGCGGCCGCCGAGAAGAACGAGAACAAGAAGGAAAGTACGAAGATCAACTCCGAGTCAGATACGAAGAAAATCGAAGACGCGAAGAAAGACGGGACGGAAAATGCGGCCTGACCGAGATCGCGACCTTTGCTACGCCTCGACTTGAATTCGTCGCCTCTGTGCTTCTCCCTGCTACTCTTGTGCTCTTGTTGCGGCGACTTACTCCTTCACCCCCAACTGCCAAAAAAGAAACGAATAAACATCCGTGTACTCCTCAATCTGCTTGGTAACAGGTTTCCCCGCGCCGTGGCCTGCCTTGGTCTCGATGCGCAACAAAATCGGGCGCGTGCGGCTTGAACCATTTGTCGCTTCGGCTTGCATCTCCGCCGCCATCTTTTTGGCGTGCATGGGGTCGACGCGGGTATCGGTGTCGGCGGTCATAAACAGGATGGCAGGATATTCCGTCCCGGCTTTCACGTGGTGATAGGGCGAATAGGCGTAGAGCCACTTGAACTGTTCGGGATTTTCCGCGGTGCCGTACTCGGGGATCCAGAGCTTGGCGATCTGGAAGTCCTGATAATGCAGCATATCGAGCAGCGGCACCTGGCACACCACCGCGCGAAACAAATCCGGACGCTGGGTGATCATTGCTCCCATCAGCAGGCCTCCGTTCGAGCCTCCTTGAATGGCGAGGTGATCTTTGTCTGTGTATTTTTCCGAGATCAGATGTTCCCCGGCGGCGATCATGTCGTCGAAGACATTCTGTTTTTTGTCGAGCATTCCGGCACGGTGCCAGTCTTCACCGAACTCCGCGCCGCCGCGGAGGTTAGCGACGGCGTAAATACCTCCGTGCTCCAGCCACAGATATGCGGAGCGGCTGAAGGAGGGCGTGAGGCTTATGTTAAAGCCGCCGTAAGCCGTGAGCAGCGTGGGATTCTGGCCGTCTTTCTTCAAACCTTTCTTATGAACGATGAACATGGGCACGCGCGTGCCATCTTTCGAGTGGCACCACTCCTGCTGAACTTCGTAGGCGGCGGGATCGATGGAAGGGGCGTCCACCTTGGCCCACAGCGAAGTGGTGCCGCTCTGCAGGTCGTAACGGTAGATCGATGGCGGAATGGTAAATGATTGAAAGCCGTAGAAAACTTCGTCGCGATCCCATTTGCCATCCGAGCCGAAGATGGAGCCGATTGCAGGCAGGGCGAGCTCTTTGAGCATCCTGCCCTGCAGGTCGAACAGTTTGAGCTGGGAAGTTGCATTCTCTTCGTATTGAGCGAAGATCTTTCCACCCCAGAGAGAAGCGCTCTGCAAGACCGCGCCCGTCTGCGGAATGAGTTCCTTCCAGTCGTCGCGATCGTAGTTGAGAGCTTCGGCTACGAAGACGCGGTAGCGCGGCGCATCTTCGTTGGTGATGATGTAAAGCCTTCCGTTGTAAACCTCGCCGCCGTAGAGAAAATTCTTGCCGGTGGTGATGCGCGTGGGCGGAGTGCCCGCTCTTAAATCCATTAAGAACAGTTCGGTCTTGGTCCAGCCTTGCTGCACGCTGATGAGCAGCAAGCGGCCGTCGTTTCCGAAACTCACGCTCGGCCAGTCCTCCGGGTCGCGGCCTTCGCCAAAGATGAGAGGATCGATCGCGGGATCGCCTCCCAGTTCGTGATAGAAGACGTGACGGTTGTAATTCTCCTGGCCCGCGGGCACGTCGCCTTTCTTGGGATAGCGCGTGTAGTAGAAGCCGGAGTTATCGTGCTTCCAGGCGATGCTGGCGGCGCGGGTGCGCTCGATAGTATCGGGCAGCAGCCTTCCGGTTTTGGTTTCGAGAATGTGGAGTGTGCTCATCTCCGAACCGCTCGGTGAAGTGCCGTAGGCGAGATAGCGACCGTCTTCCGAGGGCTGGTACCAGTCGAGAGCGATGGTGCCATCGGCGGCGAGTTGGTTGGGGTCGATGAGAACGCGGTCTTTTCCGTCGAGGCCTTCCCGCACATAAAGGACGGGCTGATTCTGCATGCCTTCGCGCTTGGTGTAGAAGTAGTGCTTTCCGGCAATTTCCGGGACGCCAATGCTGCCGATGGTGAGCAACTCAGTGAGCCGCTTGTTGATAGCCTCACGTCGGGGCAAGGGATCGAGCACCGAGCGGGTGTAGGCCATTTCTTCTTCGACCCACTTCTGCGTCTCGGGAGTCTTTCCGTCTTCGAGCCAGCGGTAGTTATCGATAACCTTCGTCCCGTGAAAATTCTCGGATAGGGGGCGAGCCTCGGCCTTGGGAGGAGCAGTCGGCGCAGAGGGCTTGGCCTCATCATCGGCCGCGTAGGCCGCGGCGACTATAAAGAGCAGGGAAGCGAGAGTGCAGAATAAACTCCAGGACAAACGAAGACCTCCTGACATAAACACCTCAGACGGAACCCGGGAATCGTACGTCGACTGAACCAGCTAGAGTACCAAAAAGCCGGATAGTGTTCCCGCAGCAGACGCACGCGTTAGGATTGTCGTGAGAAAATATTGTGTCGAGGTGAATGCCGAATGTGCCGGAATATCAAGACCCTCTTCAACTTCGATCCGCCGGTTAACGAAGAAGAGATTCGAGCCGCGTCGCTGCAGTTCGTAAGAAAAATCACTGGCTTCAACAAGCCGTCGAAGGCAAACGAAGAGTCGTTTGCCGCGGCAGTCGATGAAATCGCCGCAATCTCAGCTCGCCTTCTGCGGTCACTCGAGACGAATGCACCACCGAAGAATCGAGAGGAAGAAGCCGCAAAGGCGAGAGCCCGCGCGGCGGAGAGGTTTGGTGTCTGAGGGTAACGGATTTGGGCAGGGCCTTGGCCGCTACCGAGAACAGAGTTCCGCTTCTTGAGCCGATTTCAGGCGCTTTTGCCGGCAAGCATCAGTCCCGCCCCAACCACTACCAGGACTATGCTGAGGGCCGGCGGAACCTTTTGATCGTGTTCTGTAGTGATGCCGACGTGCGCATCGCCCACGCTGACGCCGTGATGTTCGGAATGAGGAAGCGGAATGAAAAATGAGAAAATCCCCAGAACCAGCACGACAACTCCCGCCAGGAGCAAGCCTTTCATACAGCGCCTCCACACTTAGAATTCGGCGAGTGATCGCCGTCAAGCCCACATTGGATGCAGTCCGCCGAGATAACGTCACCGGAAAAGCTTGCGCTCCCCTCAATCGACCTTGTAGCAGCTCGTACAGGCTGCTCCCGGCATACCGAAAAGTCTAAGACGCGAAGTCCTTCACGAATTGCACCAGGCTGCGCAGCGCGATTCCCGACGGGCCCTTGGCGATCCAGGGCTTTTGATCTTCCATCCAGGCGGTGCCGGCAATGTCGAGATGAATCCACGGGGTGTCTTCGGCGAATTCTTTCAGGAACATAGCGGCGTTGATGGCGCCGCCCCAGCGTCCGCCGGAGTTCACGATATCGGCGATGCTCGACTTGATGTTGTCTTTGTATTCGTCATCGAGCGGCAGGCGCCACATCTTTTCGCCGGCTTCGGCATTGGCTTTGTGAAAGCGTTCGTACATGGCATCATCGTTGGCGAAGATTCCGGCGTTGGCGTAGCCGAGCGCGACCACGACCGCGCCGGTGAGCGTAGCCGCATCCACCAGGTGAGTACAACCGAGTTGGCGGGCGTAGAAGAGACCATCCGCGAGAACCAGACGACCCTCGGCGTCGGTATTGATGATCTCAATCGACTTGCCCGACATTGCAATCTGAACATCGCCCGGCTTCTGTGCTTTGCCGGAAGGCATGTTCTCGGTCGCACAGACGATGCCGATGACTTTTACTTTTGGCTTAAGCAGGGCGATGGCACGCATGGCGCCGATCATGGTCGCGCCGCCAGCCATGTCGTATTTCATCTTCTCCATGCCGTCGGCGGGCTTAATCGAAATGCCGCCGGTGTCGAAGGTGATGCCTTTGCCGACAAGGCCCAAGACGGGCTTTTCGGGTGCGCCGGAGGGCTCGTACTTCATCACGATCAGCGCGGGCGGTTCATCGGAACCCTGGGCGACGCCCCAGAATGCTCCCATCTTCAGTTCTTTGATTTTGTCGGCGCCATACACTTCACACTTCAAGCCGACTTCCTGACTCATCTTCTTCGCGTGGTCGGCCAGGATGGTCGGAGTCATACGATTGGAGGGCTCATTCACCAGATCGCGAGTGAAATTCTGCGACTCGCCGATGACTTGCGCTTCGTGGGCGGCCTTTTCGAGAGCTGCATGGTCGGCGTTGCCGCCGGCGAGAATTGTGAGTGCATCGATCTTTTGATCTTTGCGGTCGCTGCGGTAATAGTCGGTATCGAAGTTGCCGACCAGAGCACCTTCGACGATCGCTCGCACAGCTTCTTCGGCGGGAACGCTTTGCGGAGCTATGAAGGCGAAGCTGCGGATGCCTCGGGCTTTAAGAGTGCGGACGGCGGCTCCCGCGAGACGGCGCAGATCGTAGCTGGTGAACTTTCTCGCCGCGCCGCCGCCGATCAACAACAGCCGTTTTGCTTTCAAACCTGCGGGCTTGTGCAGCAGGTTTGATTCAAACGGCTTGCCGGTCAGCTCGCCGCTGGCAAGCAGGTCGGCCGCAGCCGACTGCACCGCTACATCTCCGGTAGCGAGCTTGAGTTGAGCTTTCTCTTTCTTGCTTGAGACGGCAGGATTCTTTTCGCTGGGCTCTTTTTCGCAATGGTCGAGCGCCGTGGCAACGAGCGCTTCGGTTTCGAGCTCAGCGGGAGTAGAGAACGAGAGCGTGATTTTCATAGTCGGATCTGCAGTTTCCAGGTAACACACCAGTATCGTCGGCGAGGAGGGGATTGCGCAAGCGGTTACGCGAGACAATCCTTCCGAGCGGAGCGCCCGGGGCAAAGTCCTCACCTATTTCTTTTGCAACAGTGTCACCTTGGCGGTGACAGCCAGATTCGTCGCCATCCCTCCCAGCACCACTGGACCGACGGGAGTGTCCAAAAGGCCGCGGCTGTCGGCCCGGGGATCGAAAGCATTCTCGGTGAGGGTTTCCCATTGGGCGTGATGCAGGTCGTAAGCAAACGTGACAGTACTTGCCTCCGTGGGTTTGCCATCGTACGCGACACCTTTGTAATCATGAGGAGTGGCGGTGCCACCGGAGAAGAATATCTTATGATCGCGCCCAGAACCGCCGCCAGCAATGGCGAAGCGCGCGGGGCCGGGATGGGGAGGCAGTTTGCTCCAGGCAATTTTATTGGGATCTTTCTTATCGATCTTGCCCACCCAGCACTCGTCGGAGGCTAGGTAGCGGGGACCACCCGCAGGGCCTGGCTTGGCGCCGTCGACGACAACGATAGTCTCGTCAGCTAAGCCACCGGCGAGGCCGAAGACCGGCGTGCCGGGGAAAGCCGTGGCCTGGCTCCATGTATCTTTTTCGACGTCGTAAACCTGTACGTTGTTCACCGGGCCATAGGCCGATCGGCCTCCGATCAGATAGACGAAGCGATCATGATCCACACCAGCAATTGCGCGGTCGACTGGGACGGGGACGTCTTTGCCGCGATGCCAGCTCCGCTCCTCGACGTAAACGTTCACATCAGGAACCGTGATCTCGTCACCTTGAGCGTCTACGACATATCCACCCATGAGAACGACTTGTCCTTTGGCGCCGGCAGCGGAGGCGCCCAAACGGCCGGCTACGCCGGGCACGGGGCGGCCTTCATGCCATTTTGCCGAGTGGGTGAGGTGCATAACGTAGACGTGATTGGTAACGTCATCCCAGGTTTTTTTAGGGCCGACTCCCATGATGGAAAAAAGATCGAAGCCGCCTTTCAGGCTGGCGACGGCATTGTCCGAGACGGCGACGGGCATGGGGGGGAATTCGGGTTCGTTCGCGCCACGGAGGGTTGAGAGGCAAAGCAGCGGAAAGAGAAGAAGAGAAGGAAGAAACCGTAATCTGTTCATCTGCTGAGATATTACCGCAGATTTATCCGTCTCCTCGCCAGCGCAGCTTCTAGAGACTGTTCAGAACCAGGTCTTGCGGCGGTATTCGCGGTAGGCGTCGCCAAATGCGGCTTCAAGGACTTGGGCTTCTCGATGGGCGCGGAGCGTTTGCACGATGACGAGGGCTAGAAGAATAAACCAGAGGACAGGCCAGTGCAGGATCAGCACGAGACCGGCAAGCGCGACCGCGCCGAAAACATAGATTGGGTTGCGAATCTTCGAATAAATTCCATGCGTGACCAACTGACGGGCCTGTGCCCTGATGGCGAAGGACTTGCCAAGTTGGTAGCGTGGGGTTGCAATTCCAGCCATACCTGCGATTACAAGACCGGTGCCCAAACAGCGTTGCAGATCCCAAGGACCGGGCCGGGAAAATAACAGCCAGAGCACTGCGGCAGCGGCGGCGATCTGTACTGCGGTAAAGATGTAGAGCGACGGGCCTTTCATGGAGATGCCTTTCGTGATCAATCAACTACCTGGATTAGACGTTACTCGATCTCGCCCTGGCGTACCGCGTGGATGAAGTCCGTATAGGCCGGCGCTTCTCCGCCGGCGCGCATCTGGCTGGCAATTTGTCCGCGATGATACGCCGAGTGCAGCAGGACGTGGGTCAAAATGTCCTGCACGGTGCTGGTCCAGGGCTCGCCCTTGCTGTTCTGGTAGGCAATCTTCCGGTCGAGTGCCGCGGGAGAAAGCTGGCCCAGATATTCGCTCCAAAGTGGGGGTAGCTCTGCAATTTGCGCCGCGCATTGATCGAGGCTGAAGTCCGGCCAGACGGGCAGAGTTTGCGGTTGCTCGCGGATGCGCTCCAGCCACAATCGTTCAGCGGAAAGAATGTGCGCCAGGAGCTGAAGTGGCCGCGCAGGATGACGAGCGCTCGTCTTTAACCCGGCGAGCACCTCGCGATTCGCCCACGCGTCATATTCAAATTGACGGCGCAAATATTCGAGCAGTTCCATAATTTTGGCAACCCATAATTTTGGCAACCAATGATTTCGGGGCCTCGATTTCGGCAACCTCACACTGTAGTCGGCGTCCACGGCGATCCGCAACGGGTTTTAACGCTCCTTTCACATTGCTTCGCTAGACTGTCGTCGAATCAATAGTGAGATACTGTGAATGAGAGGCAATCGAACCACGATTGCCTCTGCACAACATGCCCCGAAAAGCTGCCTCATCGCGGATTGGAGTTGAAGAACCCGCTGCACCTAACGGCGCTGAGGCAATGCCCAGACAATCTGAGGATGCGGGGAAGAAATCCAAGAAGGGATCGGGATCGCTTGACGATCTGACGCGAACGGCGCTTAGGGCCTTCCTCATCGCTCGCGATGCCGCCTTCAACGTGCGCGATTTGGTCACGCATTCTTCCCGCATGGCATTTCTGGCCATCAAGGAGTGTGAACAGGAACTCGACGTCATCGAGCGCTACATCGATGAGCGCTTGCCGGCGGCCATCACGCGCGTAAACGAGGCGCGAGCCCGCCAGCTACTAACCAGCCTGAAGTGCACCACCGACCTGGAACGCATCGGCGACCTGATGATGAGCGTCGCGATGCGGGTGCAGTCCCGGACGGCGAAGATGGCGGCTTCCGATGTGCGCCAACTGGTGGAGATGTCGGCCATCCTGCGCGAAATGCTGGATCTGGTCTACCGTGGATTCGTCAATCTTGATCTGGAGTGCGCGCGCAAGGTTCTACAGATGGATAAGGATATCGACCGCGTGTGTCACGCCATGTTCCAGAAGCACCTCACCGAGCACGCCTCGGACAACAATCCTTCGAGCTTCGATGTGCTGCTGATGGCGCAAGCCCTAGAGCGCGCCGGCGACCACACCACCAATCTCGCCGAAGATCTTTACAGTCTGATCGAAGGCCGCAGCCTGCGGCACGCGCCTAAGAAAAGAGCGGCAACGTAAAGGCAGTGTTAAATGGCCGTTGGCCAGTGGTCAGAAAAGCTGATGTTGTTCTTACTTCCACGGAGACGGCTGCATTGTATAGGCGACAGTCAGCAACCCTCCAACTTTTCCCCAATCGTCGGTTTCGCGATCGAAGACAACTTCTCTTCGCTGATCGGAAAACCGCA
>Ga0302324_100019540_pt1 | contig 13298 bp, 11 predicted proteins | sample Palsa_T0_1_FD_201949 | JGI IMG/M metagenome (GOLD analysis project Ga0302324, IMG submission 201949) | Peat permafrost microbial communities from Stordalen Mire near Abisko, Sweden - Palsa_T0_1 | ecosystem: Environmental > Terrestrial > Soil > Palsa > Peat permafrost | place: Sweden: Abisko...
CCTGCCAGTGACTTCGGCCATCAACGGCGATACGGCCCTGAACATCAGGATTCCTCCCGAGTTGCTGGCGGCCATGGGCATCTCCGCCACTTCCATGGTCGGGGCGCCGGCGCTGTTGAGCCTGAAGGCCGGCCAGACGCCGACCGACCAGGCGGTGGGGGTCGCCGCCGCGCAGCTGGCCCCGGACGGCGCGCCGCCCCCGGTCGGAGAGGCGGAGGTGGCCGCGGCCGCGGCCACGGTGCCCAACATCGGCAAGCTGATGACCAACACGACCACCGCCGACGCCGACTGGACCGACATGATCACGGGAGACGAGGTGGGGAATTTCGCCATTCCGGACCTGGGCAAGATCCAGCAGCTGCTGGTGACCATCCTGCTGCTGACCGTCTATGGCGTGTCGATCTGGAAGGCCTTCGCCAAACACTCGACGATCGGTGCCCTGCCGCCCCTCGATCAGTCGTTCATCTGGCTGATGGGCGTCAGCCATGCGGGATACCTCGCCTACAAGGCGGCCCCGCACACCAATTAGGCGGGGCGCGGGGCGGCCCCGATCGGGGTCAACGTCGTCTGGACGTCCGGGCTCGAAGGTTCCAAGCTCGTCCCTCAGCCCCCGGCTGATCGCCAAGATGGGACCCCTCGCCCTGACCGCCCTGTCGACCCATGTTCTCGACCTTTCGACCGGCCGGCCCGGCGCGGGCGTGGCCGTTCGCCTCTATCGCCGCGCGTCCTACGCCGATCCGCTGCTGATCGCTGCGGCGGAGACGGACGCCGACGGCCGGGCGCGGCTGATCGAGCCCGGTCAGCTCGCGCCAGGCCCCTATCGCCTGGCCTTCGAGATCGGCGCCTATTTCGCTATGGCAGGCGCGGCGGCGTCGGAGCCGCCGTTCCTCGACGTGGTGGTCGTCGACTTCGCGGTCGCCGACCCGGGACGCCACCACCATGTGCCGCTGCTGGTCTCGCCCTACGGCTATTCGACCTACCGGGGCAGTTGATGGCCGACGCTGTTCGCTACCTGCTGGACGGCCAGCCGCGCATCGCCGCCGGAAGCGATCCGACGACGACGGTGCTGGAGCACCTGCGCGGCGATCTTCGGCGGGTGGGAACCAAGGAGGGCTGCGCCGAGGGGGACTGCGGGGCCTGCACGGTCGTGGTCGGATCGCTCGAGGGCGGCGCGGTGGTCTGGCGCGCGGTGAACAGCTGCATCCAGTTCCTGCCGATGATCGACGGCAAGGCGCTGGTGACCGTGGAGAGCCTGTCGCCGGCCGGGGCCCTGCACCCGGTGCAACGGGCGATGGTGACACATCACGCCTCGCAATGCGGCTACTGCACGCCGGGGTTCGTGATGAGCCTCTACGCCCGCGCGGTAGGGGGAGCCGGGACGGACGCGTCGATCGACGAGGTGCTGGCCGGCAACCTCTGCCGCTGCACCGGCTATGGCCCCATCGTCGCGGCGGCGGAGGCCACGACGCCGGAATCGGCGCCGGACGTGGGAGCGGCGTTGGCCGGTCTGAGGCGCGAGGCTCCGTTGGCCCTGAGTTTCGATGATGCGCTCGGCGGTGTCGTCCGTCGCTGGTTCGCGCCGCGTACGGTGTCGGAACTGGCGCGGCGGGCGCTGGAACATCCGGACGCGGTTCTGCTGGCCGGCGCCACCGATGTCGGCCTCTGGGTGACGAAGCAGCATAGGGCGCTGGAGACGATCATCTTCCTCGGCAACATCGCCGAACTCAAGCGGATCGAACACACCGTCGAGCGCCTCCGGATCGGCGCGGGCGCGACCTATTCGGACGTTCTGCCGGCTCTGACCCGCCTGTCGCCCGATCTCGCGGCCATGGTCCGGCGGCTGGGATCCACCCAGGTGCGCAACGCCGGGACCGTCGGCGGCAATATCGCCAATGGCTCGCCGATCGGCGACATGGCGCCGGCTCTGATCGCCCTGGGCTCGACCCTGCATCTGCGGCGCGGCGAGGAGACCCGCGACCTGCCGCTGGAGGCCTATTTCCTCGGCTATGGCCGTCAGGACCGACGGCCGGGCGAGTTCGTCGAGGCGGTGACCGCGCCAAGGCCGCGCGACGGCTCGATCTTCAAGGTGTTCAAGCTCTCCAAGCGCTTCGACCAGGATATCTCGGCCGTCTGCGGCGCCTTCGCCCTGACCGTCGAGGCCGGGTTCGTGCGCGCGGCGCGGATCGCATTTGGCGGGATGGCCGCCACCCCCAGGCGGGCGGTGGGCTGCGAGGCGACGTTGCTCGGCCGGCCATGGACCGCCGACACGGTCGAAGCCGCCGCGGCGGCGCTGGACGACGATTTCCAGCCGATCGACGACCTGCGCGCGTCCGCGACCTATCGCCGTCTGGCGGCGGGCAACCTGCTGCGCAAGGTGTTGGCCGAAACGTCGTCGCCGGCCTCGGCCACGCGCGTGCTGGATTTCGCCGCCGATGCTTGACTCGCTCGAAGACAGGACCCTGGCGCCGACCGCGCCGCGCATCGCCGGCGGGGTGCGCGCGCCCGCGCCGCACGACAGCGCCGAGCGGCATGTCGCCGGCTCGGCGGTCTATGTCGACGACATCCCCGAGCCGGCGGGGCTGCTGCACGTCCACCTGGCGCCCAGCCCGCACGCCCACGCCCGGATCGTCTCGATGGACCTCGCGGCGGTGCGGGCCAGCCCTGGCGTGGTCGCGGTGTTCAGCGCCGCCGACATTCCCGGCGAAAACAATGTCGGACCCGTCGTCCATGACGACCGGCTGTTCGCCGACGGCGAGGTGGTCTGCGTCGGCCAGAGCCTGTTCGCGGTGGCGGCCGAGACCCGCCGGGCCGCCCTGCTAGCCGCGGCGAAGGCGGTGGTCGACTATGAACCTCTGCCCGCGGCGATCACCATCGCCCAGGCGCGCGCCGCCGACCTGACCTTGGAGCCTTGCCAGCGGATGGCTAAGGGCGACGCGGACGCGGCCATCGCCGCCGCGCCGCGCCAGCTGTCGGGCCATCTGGCCATCGGCGGCCAGGACCACTTCTATCTGGAGGGCCAGGCGGCGCTTGCCACGCCGCGCGAGAACGGCGAGGTCCATGTCTGGTCCTCGACCCAGCATCCCAGCGAGGTGCAGGCGCTGGTGGCCGGGGTGCTCGGCGTTCCCCGCGCCGCGGTGGTGGTGGAGGTGCGCCGGATGGGCGGCGGGTTCGGGGGCAAGGAGACGCAGCCGGCCCTGTTCGCCGCCGCCGTCGCCCTGGCCGCCCACCTCACCGGCCGGCCGGCCAAGTGTCGCCCCGACCGCGACGACGACATGATCATGACCGGCAAGCGGCATGACTTCGAGGCCGACTATCGGGCCGGGTTCGACGGTGACGGACGGCTGACGGGCCTGGCCGTCGAGTTGGCATCGCGATGCGGCGCCACCGCCGACCTCTCGCTGGCGATCAACGACCGGGCGATGTTCCACACCGACAACGCCTACTACCTGCCGACCGCGGAGATCCTCTCCCACCGGCTGCGCACGCACACCGTCTCCAACACCGCGTTCCGCGGTTTCGGCGGGCCGCAGGGCATGATGGCGATCGAACGGGTGATGGACGAGATCGCCGTCGCCACCGGCCTCGATCCGCTGATCGTGCGCCAGCGCAACTTCTATGGCGGCCCTGGGCGCGACGAGACGCCCTACGGACAGACGGTGGCCGACAACCTGGCCCCCCAGATCATCGAGACCCTGGCGGCCTCGTGCCGGTACGCCGACCGGCAGGCCGAGATCGCCGACTTCAACGCCGCCAGCCACTGGCTCAAGCGCGGCCTCGCCCTGACGCCGGTGAAGTTCGGCATCTCCTTCACCACCACCCATCTCAACCAGGCCGGCGCCCTGATCCACCTCTATGCCGACGGATCGATCCTGCTCAACCATGGCGGCACGGAAATGGGCCAGGGCCTGATGGCCAAGGTCCGCCAGATCGTCGCCGAGGCCTTCCAGGTCGACGCCGAGACGATCCGCATTTCCTCCACCGTCACCGACAAGGTGCCCAACACCTCGGCCACCGCCGCCTCCGCCGGCACGGACCTCAACGGCATGGCGGCGCTGAACGCCGCCAATACCCTCAAGCAGCGGCTGGCCGAGTTCGCCGCCGCGCGCTGGGGCGGCGCGCCCGACCTCGTCGTCTTCTCCCCCGAAGGCGTGCGGGTCGGGGACGAGACGATCGCCTTCGCGACCCTGTGCCAAATGGCGCACCTGGCGCGGATCTCGCTGTCGGCGACCGGCTATTATGCGACGCCGAAGATCGCCTACGACCGCGCCAATCACCGGGGGCGGCCGTTCTACTACTACGCCTACGGTGCGGCCGCGTCGGAGGTGGTGGTCGACACTCTGACCGGCGAGATGAAGGTGCTGCGCGCCGACATCCTGCACGACGTCGGACGTTCGCTGAATCCAGCCATCGACCTTGGGCAGATCGAGGGCGGCTACCTGCAGGGGCTGGGATGGCTCACCACGGAGGAACTGGTGTTCGACGCCGCCGGCCGACTGCTGACCCACGCCCCCTCGACCTACAAGATCCCCACCTGCGGAGACCGGCCGAAGGTGATGAACATGGCGCTGTGGGACGGCGAAAACCTCGAGGCGACCGTCCATCGCTCCAAGGCGGTGGGCGAACCGCCGCTGATGCTGGCGATCTCCGCCTTCAGCGCCATCGGCCGGGCGGTGGGCGCGGTGGCGAACCACAAGCTGGCGCCGAGGCTCGACGCGCCGGCGACGCCCGAACGGATCCTGATGGCCGTCGAGGATCTGAAACGCCGCATGGGAGCGGGGCGGCCATGAGCGACTGGGCGCGCCTGGCGCTGGAGCGGATCAAGGCGGGCGAGGTCGCCGCGCTGCTGACGGTGCTCGCCGTGGAGGGCTCGACGCCTCGCGAAGCGGGCGTTCGCATGCTGGTGTGGGCCGACGGCCAATGGGGCACCATCGGCGGCGGCAACCTCGAGCACCAGGCCACCGCCCAGGCCCGGCGGATGCTGGCGCGCGGCGGCGAAGTCGCTCACGCCGTCCAGGACTATCCGCTCGGCCCGCTGCTTGGGCAGTGCTGCGGCGGACGGGTCCGGCTGCTGATCGAGCGGCTTGGCAACGCTGACGCGGGATGGCTCGGGCGCGCGCAGCGGGCGCCGGCGTTCGGACCGCCGCTGGAAGTCCGCGCGCGGCTCTGCGCCGGCGGTCCGGTGAGATCGCTCGCCCCCTCCACGGCCGCGTCGATATGCGGGCCCGCGGTCAATGGCTTGCGCGCCCAGGCGAGAGGCGCGAAGCCCGCCGTCGGCGACGAGATCAGCCTACCGCTGGCGCCGGTGGCGCCGCGCCTGCGGCTGTTCGGGGCCGGACACGTGGGCGCGGCGATCGCCCGGGCGCTCGCTCCCCTGCCCTTCCGCGTCGACTGGTACGACAGCCGCCCCGAGGCGGCGGCGCAGGCGGGGGCGAGACTGGCGCCGCCCGAGGCGCTGCGCTGGATCGCCGCCGAGCCCGCGCCATTCACCCTGGTGCTCACCCATGACCACGCCCTGGACTTTGCGCTCGTGCTGGCGACGCTGTCGGGCGGCGGGGTCGGTTACCTGGGACTGATCGGCTCGCGAACCAAGCGCGCACGGTTCGCAAGGCGTCTGCGTGACGAGGGCGTGCCCGAAGACGCCCTGGCACGCCTCGTCTGCCCGATCGGCCTGCCGGGCCTGGCGGGCAAGGCGCCGGAGATCATCGCCGCCTCGGTGGCCGCCGACCTTTTGATCCGGCTGGACTCGCTAGCGCGGACGCCCGTCGCCGAGCCGGCGCATGCAAGCCTTTAGGGCGGAGATCGTCCACCTGCTCGACGACCCCACCGTGGCGGGCGAGGCGGCCATCGCCCATCACAGAGACGGCCTATTGATCGTGGACGGCGGCCACATCGCCGCCTGCGGGCCATGGGCGGAACTGGCGCCCCAACTGGGTGAAACGCCGCTGGAGACGCTGCCTGGCCGGCTGATCACCCCCGGCTTCGTCGACCTGCATATCCACTTTCCGCAGATCGACGTGATCGCCGCGCATGGCGACCAGCTGCTGGACTGGCTGTATCGCTACGTGTTTCCCGCCGAGGCCGCCTTCGCGGACCCGGCCCACGCGACCGAGGCCGCCGCGTTCTTCGTTTCCGAACTGCTGCGCAACGGCACCACGACCGCCCTGGTGTTCGGCTCGTCGCATCGCGGTTCGATCGACGCTCTGTTCGCCGAGGCGCTGAAGCGCGACATGCGGCTGATCGCCGGCCAGTCGCTGATGGACCGCAACGCCCCCGACGGCGTGCGCGACACCCTCGAGAGCAGCCGCCGCGACACCCTGGGGCTGATCGAGGACTGGGTGGGCCGCGGGCGGCTGGGCTATGCGATCACGCCGCGGTTCGTCGTCACCAGCACCGACGACCAGCTCGCCATGGCGGCGGAGTTGCTGGCCACCCATCCCGAGGTGTGGATGCAGACGCACCTGGCCGAGAACCTCGCCGAGGTGTCACAGGCCGGGGCGATGTTCCCCGCCGCCAGCGACTATCTGAACATTTACGAGCGGTTCGGCCTGGTCGGACCACGGTCGGTGTTCGCCCATTGCATCCATATGGACGACCCCGCCTTCGCCCGCATGGCGGCGGCCGGGGCGTCGATCGCCTTCTGCCCCACCTCGAACCTTTTCCTGGGGTCCGGCCTGTTCGACCTGAAGGCGGCGCTGGCCCAGGGCGTCAAGGTGGGCGTCGGCACCGACGTCGGGGCCGGCACGAGCTTTTCGATCCTGAGCACCTTGGGCGAAGCCTATAAGGTCGGCCAGCTGCGCGGCTCGGCGCTCGACCCCTTCCAGGCCCTGTACCTGGCGACCTTGGGCGGCGCGCGGGCGCTTGGCCTGGCGGATCGCATCGGCAATCTCCAGGCGGGAAACGAGGCGGACTTCCTGGTGCTCGATCCGGCCGCCACCCCCCTGCTTCGCCGCCGCATGGCCGCGGCCGGAACCCTGGCCGAACGCCTCTTCGCACTGACGATCCTGGCCGACGACCGGGTGGTGGAGCGCACCTATCTGGCCGGAGTCCGGCAGCATGATCGCGCCGCGATCGACGCGGCCTGAATGACAGGGCCAACGGCCGCGCCCCACCCCATCGACGCGACCTTGCCTCCCGGGCGGCTGGCAGTTCTCGCCATCCAGCATGTGCTGACCATGTACGCCGGGGCGGTGACCGTGCCGCTGGTGCTGGGCGCGGCCCTGCATCTGGCGGCCGGGCAGACGGCCTATCTGGTGAGCTCGGATCTGCTCGTCTGCGGCGTGATCACCATCATCCAGTGCGTCGGCCTGGGGTTTGTCGGCGTGCGTCTGCCGATCATGATGGGCGTGACCTTCGTCGCGGTGGGCCCGGGGATCGCCATCGCCTCCAACCCGACGCTTGGGCTGCCGGGCCTGTTCGGCGCCAGCCTGGTCGCGGGCGCGCTCGGCCTGTTCATCGCTCCGCTGTTCAGCCGTGTCGCGTGGCTGTTCTCGTCGGTGGTCACCGGCACGGCGATGTTGCTGATCGGCGTCTCGCTGATGGGCGTGGCGGTGACCTGGATCGCCGGCGGAACGAACGGCGCGGCCGGCGACCCCGTCGGCATGGCGATCGCCGTCCTGGTGATAACCTCGATCCTGCTCATCGCCCGCTTCGGCAGGGGCATGGTCGCCAACATCGCGGTGCTGCTCGGCGTCGTCATCGGTTTCGCCGCCGCCTCGGCGGCCGGCGTGGTGGACCTCACCCGGGTCGGCGCGGCGCCGTGGCTCAGACTGGTGGCGCCCTTCCATTTCGGTGCGCCCCGCTTCGACCCGCTGGGGGCCGCGTCGATGACCGTGGTGATGCTGATCGCCATGGTGGAATCCAGCGGCATGATGTTCGCGCTCAGCCGCATCGTGGAAAGGCCGCTCACCGCGGAAGGCCTGGCTCGGGCCCTTCGCGCCGACGCCCTGGGCGCGCTGCTGGGTGGCCTGTTCAACAGCCTGCCCTACACCTCCTATTCGCAGAACATCGCCATCGTCGCGATGACCGGCGTGCGCAGCCGCTATGTCTGCGCCATGGCGGGGGTGATCCTGATCGTCCTGGCCACCGTTCCGAAACTGGCGTTCCTGGTCACGGCCATCCCAACGCCGGTGCTGGGCGGGGCGGCGCTGGTGATGTTCGGCATGGTTGCCGCCAACGGCGTTCGCACCCTCGGCCAGGTCGACTTCGGGGCCGGCCCGAAAAACCTCTATGTGGTGGCCCTGGGCCTCGGCGTCGGGTTGATCCCGACCGCCGACACGCACGTCTTCGACAGGCTGCCGGCGGCGGTGGCGGGCTTCCTGCACAATGGCGTCATGCTCGGCATTCTGACGGCCGTGCTGGTCAATTTCCTGCTCAACGGCGCCCGTCAGGTGGCGCCGGGCAGCCGCTGATCGGCCCCGGCCCGCAGCAGGGAGACATGGGCCGAGACCACCTTCCAGCCGGCGTCGGTGCGCACCCAGGTCTGGCTCTGCCGGCCGGTGCGGTCGGCCCCGTGGCGCCGGAACTCGGTGTTGACCACCGCGAAGTCGCGGTCGAACGTGGCGATCTCGACGCGAAGCCGATCGCGCGTGGGCGACCCGCCGGCGCGCCCGACGCGAAAGGCGGCGATCTCGGCGAAGCCGTAAAGGTTCTCCGCCACCCCCAGCCGGACGGCGACGGGCGACTCCAGGAACGCCCCATCCAGCGCCGCGATATCGTTGTCCATCAGCGCCCGCTCGTAGGCGTCGGAGGCCGCCCTGACCTCGGCGACGACTTCGGGATCGTTGATGATCATGGCATGCCTCCCGGCGGATGCGCGGCAGCGACGCCCAGTCGTTCCAGGCGCAGCGCCGCGGCGAAAGCCAGATCCTCGCGCCAGGCCGGGGCGATGATCTGCACCCCGACCGGCAGCAGGCCGGGGCGGGCGACTGGAGCGGCGACCACCGGCAGGCCGATGAAGCTTATCGGTTGGGTGTAGGCGCCGAGATTGCGCCGCACCGAGACGGCCTCGCCGTTCAGGACCATGGTCGCCTGGCCGATCCCCGGCGCGGGGCACGGCGTGACCGGGGCGATCAGCACGTCGTAGTCGGCGAACAGGCGTCGCGCCGCGTCTCGAAACACCGGCCGGTAGGCGCGCGCCGCGCCGACGACCTCGTGCGGCACGAAGGCGCCGGCCAGCAGGCGATCGCGCACGGCGGGATCGTAGAGCTCGGGGCGGGCGCCGATATCTGCCCAGTGCAGCCGCGCGCCCTCATAGGCGGTCAGGCAGAAGGCGGCGGATCGGGCGGCCTCCGCGCCGGGAATCTCAACACCGACGGTCGCGTTCAGGGCGTGGGCGACCCGCTCCAGGCTCTCCAGAACCTCGGGAAACGCGCCCTCGACGAACCAGCCGCCGAGAACGCCCACGCGGAGGGGCCGCGCCGCAACGGCTTCGAGACCAGGCCCGACACGGGCTTCGGCGGCGTCGACCATGACGTCATAGGCCGCGGCGAGATCGCCGACGCCGCGCGCGAACGGGCCGGCGTGGTCGAGGCTGTGCACGAATGGAAATACGCCCTCTCGGTCGAGCCGCCCGAACGTCGGCTTCAGGCCGAAAACGCCGCACAACCCGGCCGGCACGCGGATCGAGCCATTGGTGTCCGATCCCAGGCTGAGCGGGACGAGCCCGCCCGCCACCGCCGCCGCCGATCCACCGGACGAACCCCCGGCGATGCGGGCCGGATCGTGAGGGTTGCGGGTCGGTCCATAGTGGGCGTTCTCGGTGACGAAGCCATAGGCGAATTCGTCCATGTTGAGGGCGCCGACCAGAACGGCGCCCGCCGCCTTCAAGCGGCCGACCAGGGGGGCGTCCTGTGCGGCCGGCGGAGCGTCGCGCCGCAGGATCGAACCGGCCAGGGTGATCACCCCCTCGATATCGTAGAGGTTCTTCACGGCGAAGGGCACGCCGGCCAGCGGCCCGACCGGCGCGCCGGCGGCGATCGAGGCGTCCAGGCGCCGGGCGTCGGCGCGCGCCTGGCCGGTAAGCACACGGGTGAAGGCGTTCAAAACCGGGTCGCGCCGCTCGATGTCGGCGAGGGCGGCGGCGACCTCGGCCTCGGCGGTGGATCGGCGGCCCCGGACGTCCGCGGCGATATCGAGCACACCCCTCACGGCGCGAAGGGTTCTTCGGGCAGGCTTTCCGAGACACCGGTCGGCAGCGCCGCCGCCACCGTCGCCGCGTGGCCGCGCAGCACACGGAGGTTTTCGATCACCGCCTCGCGGTAGGCGGACGCGACCGGCAAGGGGGCGTCGGCCGCGTCGACGAGCGCGACCACGTCGGCTTCGGCCATATCCCAGAACGCCACGCCCGATCGGGGATTCATTCGGTCCCATCCACCAACACAAGTGACGCGATAGACACCTCGCGCGCCGCCGAACCTACGGGCGAGATCAGCTCGCCAGCAAGTCCTTAAGCGAGGCGTCGATGAACCGGACGTCCTCGGGGTTCAAGCCCGACCCGGCCATGTGGCCCCAGATCGAGGGGATCGGCCGGCACTCGCCGACGAGCAGGTGTTCCACTTCGTAGCGGCTATCCTCCGGCGGAAAATAGAGGTCGGTGAGGCTTGGCATCACCAGCGCCCTGGCCGAAATGGCGCCGAGGGCCCGCTCGAAGTCACCATCGTAGAGGTCGTTGGCGCTGATGTCGGCGGTCTGCCAGCTCCACAGCATCGCCAGCAGGTCATTGGCGTCCCACGACAGGAACGCGCCCTCCCAGGTCGCCGTGAGGAACGCCTCCAGCGACGGCGCGCCAAGGGCCCTCTCGTCGAGCCGTTGGCGATAGAAGGCCTGCGACAACCCCCAACCGGCGTAGACCCGGCCGAACGCCCTCAGGCCACGCTCCGGCGGCCCGTCATAGTCGCCGTCCATGAACGCCGCGTCGGCGGTGAGCGCGGCCTTGAGTCCCTCGAGGAACACGAAGTTGTGCCGAGAGGTGCGGGCCGAGCCGCAAAACGGGGCGATCCTTTCGACCATGTCCGGATAGAGGGCGCCCCAATGGTAGGCCTGCAACGCCCCCATCGAATGGCCGATCGCCAGGCGCACACGGCGGACGCCAAGGTGCTCGGTCAGCAGCCGATGCTGGAGCCCGACGTTGTCGTACAGGGTCACGCCCGGGAAGCGAGGGCCGTCGAAGGGCGCGGGCGTGTTGCTCGGCGACGACGACAGGCCGTTGCCCAGCATGCTGGGAACGACGATGAAGTTGTCATCCGGCGACAAGGCCATCCCCGCGCCGATCAGCCATTCGTTGTCGCGATGCCGACCGGCATAGTGGGTCGGATAGACGATCGCGTTGTCGCCGGCCGCGTTGAGCCGACCGTGGGTTTTATAGGCCAGCTTCACGCCCGGCAGGGTGACGCCCGATTGGAGCACGAGATCGCCGGCATCGAAGACCTCGTGATCGGGCATGCGGTTCCTCAGGGTTGGCCGGTGTTCGGTTCGGGCGGGCGCTTCTCAGGCACGGGTTTCGACGGTTGTCCAGGGGCCGTTTTGGCGGCCTCGGCCTTGCGGGCGGCCTCCGCCGTGGCGACGCGCGCCGCCTGAGCTTGGGCTTGGCGGGCCGCCTCTGCCTGAGCCTGACGGGCGACCGCCTGGGTCTCCGCCTGACGCGCGGCTGAGGCCTGAGCCTGAGCCTGGGCTTGCGCCCGTGCTTGAGTCTGGGCTTGAGTCTGCGCTTGGGCTTGGCGGGCGGCTTGCGCCTGAGCCTCGCGTGCGGCGGACGCCTGGGCCTCCGCGTGACGGGCGGTCTGCGCCTGAGCCTCAGCTGCTTGAGCCTGCCGCGCGGAGGCGGCCTGGGCCTCCGCCTGACGCGCGGCTTGAGCCTGAGCTTGAGTCTGCGCTTGGGCTTGGCGGGCGGCTTGCGCCTGAGCCTCGCGTGTCGCGGACGTCTGGGCCTCCGCCTGACGCGCGGCTTGAGCCTGGGCCTGAGCTTGCTGCGCCTGCGCTAGAGCTTGCGCCTGACGCGCTTGAGCGGCGGCCTGCTGCTGCGCCGGAGCCGGTGCGGGCGCGCCGGCGTAGGCGGGCGGCGCCGAGGTGGCGGGGCCCTGGGGCGGCGAGGGACGCGGCGCGGACGGATAGGCGCCCTGCGGACCGGCGGGCGGATTGACGATGGCCGCATAGCGGGCCGCCTGGGCTTGGCGGCGAGCCTGCTCGGCGGCCCACTGCGCCTGTTCCTGCTGGGCGTGGGCGGCATGATAGGCGCTCCAGCCTGGATCGGAGGACTGGCTGGCGACCCAGCGCGACTGCTCGGCGGCGATGATGTTGGCGCGAGCGGCCCATTGGGCCTGGGCGACCGCCTGTCGCCGCTGGTTGAGCGCGGCCTGGTAGATCTGCTGGGCACGATAGAGGAACTGGCCGGCGACGACCGCGTCGCGGTCGACGTATTGCGCGGGCATTGGTCGGCCTTGCGCATCGTAGATCACCACGAGCACGCCGTTGTCATAGCCGTAGCCGTAGCCGGGATCCTGGACCAGGTATGGCGTGTCGGCGCCCGGCTCATAGTAGTAGTAGCGGTAGCTACCGTCCGGCAGGGGCTCGGCCACCCGGGTCGACTGATCGTCGCCGCGCCAGACCCACGGCTGTTCACCGCCGCCATAGTCGAAGGTGTAGTCGGGCGGGGCGTCGCCGAACGCCTCCGACATGGCCTGCGCCCGGTCGGCGTAGGCGTATTGATCATCAGGCGTGGCCAGGCGGCCGGTCCGCGCCCGGGGGGCGGGCGGCAACGCCTGGGCCAGCGGGGCCGGAGCCGACGCGACTCCCGCGTCCTGGGCGAGCGGCAGGGAGGCCAGGGGAGCCAGCGCCGCGGGCGCTTGCGCGGGCTTTGGCGAGCAGGCCGCCAGCGCCAGGCCGCCGGCGGTCGCCAGCAGCATCATTCGGGAGACCCTGGCCCGCCGCGCGCACGTCTTGATCAGCATTTTTCGCTCCAGTCCTTGTCGGGCCCCGGGGGCCGTTCGCTCGATGTTGCGACAGTGAAACATCGAACATGAACGTGGGCCGAACGCGCGCCGCCTCGCCAGGTTCCACCAACGGACTTCCGCCCCGTCAAGCCGCGTCAGGGGTTGGCCAAGGAGATCGAGCGGTCTAGGCGCTACAGTATTATCGGACCCGCGCGCTGGCGCGGCCGCCAACGCCGAGGCTCGACTCCGATCATGCTCCACCGCCTGACATCCACGCCCCAGACCGTGCGCTTCGGCATGTTCGATGCGGCCTTCGCGCCGGTGCTGACCATCCGGTCGGGCGACAGCGTGGTCTTCGAATGCGTGTCGGGC
>Ga0302324_100019541_pt1 | contig 13297 bp, 15 predicted proteins | sample Palsa_T0_1_FD_201949 | JGI IMG/M metagenome (GOLD analysis project Ga0302324, IMG submission 201949) | Peat permafrost microbial communities from Stordalen Mire near Abisko, Sweden - Palsa_T0_1 | ecosystem: Environmental > Terrestrial > Soil > Palsa > Peat permafrost | place: Sweden: Abisko...
GGGCAACGCCTTCGGCGTGGATGATGATGATGGCGGTACTTCCTATGTGAACTATGCCGAACAACGGGCGAAAACGCTGTTCTTCGTGTGGGTCAGTCTAACCGAGCACAAATGGGTCATTCTTCGCAAGCGCCGAGGCCCCAACAAGCGTATGGGCCAATCAAGCCCCATGGAGTACCTCTAAAGACGAGCGTCCTGGTAGTTCTCTTCAGCACTTCTTGAACGTGAGTCGTTGTAAATCCAGAAGTGAAGTTGCGAGCTCGATGCTTGCCTGCAATGATTTCAGAAACAGTCCCACGCTGCCGGCCCAACCATATATGGTCATGTGATGTGATCATTAACCATATATGGTCGGCTGACGCCAGAGCACACATAGTTCTACGCGTTGTGGGCGATTCGTGTAGTAATAGCCCAAGTATTCCTGTAAACTAACAATTGCCGCGCAAAGGTTACTCCCAACGGAGCTGGCTTTACTCTGTGCTCGACAGAAGGAAGGTTCTTGCCATGCTCGATGCTACGCAGCCTCGCCGCCTGCCTCGCGTCAAATCTGCTAGCCGCCTGGAGGTACTCATCGTACAAAGCAATCCCGCCGATACATTGCTCACTGTGGAAGCATTCAGAGTCGCTGGATTGACAAGCGGTCTGCGTTGCGTCACAGATGGCGCCGACGCGCTTGAGTATGTGCGCCGCGAAGGCAAGTACGCTAACGTAGAGATCCCCGATCTTATTTTTTTAGATTTGTCACAACCGCGGATTTCAGGGTTGGAAGTCCTGAAGGTGATCAAATCCACACCGTCGCTAATGCACATCCCGATCGTGGTCGCTGCAGGTTCGGACGATCCCAGATTTGTGAGGGCGGTCTACGCACTGAACGGCAATTGCTTCATAAGGAAACCGGGCGAACTGCCCGAATTTGCGAGATTCATCGAGGCATGCTTCGAATTTTGGGGCACTGTCGTTACGCTTCCATCCCAACAATAACAAGACCATGACGCGCTGTGTTCAGCGACCGGATCGAGTCCAGCGAACGGGGCGCTCCAGAATCTCCCTCAGCAAAGAGCCTTACTATTTCTCTCATCGGGCTCCACCGTTGGGGGCAGCCGGAACGTGGATTTCACCGGCGAACGGTGCCCGGCGTGGCACCATGCGGGATCTTGTGGTTCCGAGGGGCTCTTGCGTCACCGCTCAAGCGCAATTGATCCATCACAACGCCAATGACGAGGAGTTGGTGAAACATGCCGCTACAAATTCTTCTTGTTGACGATCACAAGATCATGCGAGCCGGGATCAGAGCCATTCTTGATCAGAGCGAAGAGTTCGCGGTGATTGGGGAAGCCGACAGTGGGAGCGAAGCAATAGCTGAATCCAAACACAAACATCCGGATGTGATCGTGATGGATATAGGACTTCCGGATATGAACGGCATCGAGGCAACGAGAATCATCGTTCGAAATGCTCCAACGAGCAAGGTCATCATGCTCTCGATACACGACGATGAGCATTCGGTACTGAGCTCGATTCGCTCCGGTGCCTACGCGTATGTGCTGAAGAAAGCATCCGGCGCCGACCTACTGAAGGCAATTCGGACGGTGGCGAAGGGCGGCTCTTATTTGAGCCCCCAAGTTTCCGACCGCCTGTTGCAGCGCATTAACAGGGTCGGCTCCTCGTCTACGCCAGTGACCGTGGCATTGGAAATTCTAGCGCCGCGCGAATTGCAGGTATTTCGGCTAGTGGCTGCAGGCAACAGTAGCAAGGACATCGCTATGATCCTTCATTTGGGACTGGAGACCGTGCGGAGCTATCGGAAGACAATGATGAAGAAGCTCAGAGTCAGTAACGTTGCCGGAGTAACTCAGTTTGCTGTTGCAGCAGGAATGGCTCTTCCAAACGCTTTGGCGGACGGCCCGAAACCTCTTCCCACGGGCGAAAGCACATGAACCTATCAAATTCACAGACGTCGGGTCATTGACGATGCGCAGAATCTGCCAAGCGACTTAGTCTCGACACATTGGTACCAATCTCCTTGCAAGTGTAACTGTTGAAACGTTAGCTGTGCGCAGTATTCCGCCAATTGCGGTCATTGCGCTATGTCTGCGTAACCATATACGGTCATTGTAACGTCGTGACTAACCATAGGCGGGCGTGTGATTTCAGAACGAAAACAATTTGCCGATGGGCCTATTGATGACATGAAAAGCGGACGAATGACTCGAAGTGAGTCGACATGGCTGGGGAGAGCAGACGCGTGTGGCCGCCCTAACCGCAAGGGTCGTCACCCTTGCTGGCGAGCGTAATCTTCAGGTGCTTCTACAAGGCGTTTGCCACAGGGCACACAAGATCATACGACGGCAAACATGCGAGCGCATGATCTAAGGATCCTTTATGACTGGAAATGAGACAAGAGAAGCCCAGTCCGGTAGTCGGTGCGACGAAAGCCCTGTTGCGGAATGGCACACCATGGCAACGCGAAGCGACCGGCTTCTCGTAAGGATGAACTATGAGATCCGTACGGCGGTGAATTTGATTCTTGGCATGACGGACGTGATCCGAGATTCTGAGTTGAGCCCGGACCTAAGTAAGAGCGTGACTATCGCGCGCGCCACTGCTGAGCGTCTGCTCAAAGAGAGCACCGAGATCATCGATCTCGCCAGGGCGGAGCTGGGTAGTCTGCAGTTGTCCTCGACAAGCTTCATTCTTAATGACGCGCTACGACAGGCGATGGATCTTATGTCGATTCTAGCTAGCAGCAAGAGGATCACACTCAAGTTTCATATGTCGCGCCAGGCGCCCACTGCGGTGATCGGCGACCCGGAGCGGCTCAGTCAGATACTGATTACGTTAGTGCGCGCCAGCATTGAACGACTTGAACAAGGCGAGATATGCATAAACGTGGAGCACGATTCAATTGATGCCTTCAGGATTAGGGTGAGTATAGTCGACAATGGGCGACGCATTCCTCCTGAGCAAATAAGGAGCATGTTCGACTGCAGACTCGACCAGGAGTCGACAATGCGAGGCGGATCGGAGCTTGCCTTAAGGCTTGCAAGGCATCTGGCTAGGATGATGGGCGGCGACCTGTGGGCCGAGGACGAACCACTGATCGGATGTGTTTTCCACTTTACTGTGAATCTTCGGCCAGTGCCGATAATGAACGTCCTGCGGTTGTACAAGACCGGAGAGGAGACCCGCACCGATCTGCGTCCCTTGAAAATCCTTATAGTTGATGATTCCGCCGACACTCTAATGCTGATTCGAGCTCTCTTGGAGGATGCGCCCTGGGGAATCGAGTCGGCCGACGACGGCCGGGCCGCTTTAGAGATGGCCGTGAGTAAGTCGTATGATCTGATCCTTTTGGACCTCGAAATGCCCGAAATGAACGGATACGTGGCGGCGCGCCAAATTCGGATTTCGGAGTATCTGAATAAGATGCGCGCAGTGCCAATCATTGCGTTAACTGCCCACAACGAGGCCGAGGCGGCTTCGAAAAGCATCGAAGCCGGGTGTACAGCTCACGTTACTAAGCCGATTCGCAAGGCCGCGCTTATTGAGACAATCCAGCGCTTTGCGAGCGATAGGCGGAACGACTCGGTCCGCCGCTAGCGCTTCCCAGCTCATCACCTACAGAAGGAAAGGATTCGGCTCTCATGACAGGAAAACATTCGATAGTTTCGATACAGCCGCCCAGCGTGAATTCGAGTGTGCCGCCTCGTGAAGATCAAGTATTCGCTGCCCGAGATAAAGTTGAGAGACGACGGGGAGCCCGATATTTCTGTCACGATCCCGTGCAAATCCGGATTCTCTCCGGGGATGCTAGCCGCATACTAGCACCGGCCACGATCTTGGATGTTTCGCGCTCAGGATTGCGGCTGGAGATCGCGGATCCGCTGGCAAAAGGCATGGAGATCGAGATCATGTCGCAAGAGGTAATCATTTTCGGCGAGGTGCGCCATTGCCGGAGCGCGGGTGACACCTTTCACGCCGGCGTGTCAATCGAGGACGTCTTCTATACCCGCCGTTGCGATACCAACCACCTCCACTTATACGATGACGAGCTATCGGCGTATCTTGCGAGAAAAGGATTGACTGCAGCGGAGGTTCTCGGCGCGCGAGATCATCTTCAGCGGTGCAAGCTGTGCGCGGCCCGTCACCATGCTGCGCTCGAGGTGCGAGAACGGCTCCATACTCAGGCGACGGAGTGATAGCAGGCTCCGCGCCAGCTCATACCGATGACTGAAGGCCAGACGCGCGAGGATCGCCTGGGGCATCTTGATCATGGCAAATCAATCATTATTTCCCTCGAGACCCGTGGGCCAGTCTGGGACGCTTCTTCTCAGCATTGCTATTGCAGCGTTGCGCCACTCTAAGGTGGTACCCAAGGCCAGCCTGATCCTACACGTGCAGCTCGCTTAGTGCGAAGGCAGGACTCTTGACCAGCGTTGACACTGGGCTCCGGCCCGAGTGATCGCTACTCGCTCGAGATCTCTATACCGACGGGCCACCTCCCGAGATTTGGCGACACTGTTTCGACAATTGATACAGCCTTCCAGATGACTCTTCAGTCGCTTCCTACTTTGTAAGCCCATTTCGTTGGTGGCGTAGCGCTCCAGGGCGTGTTCCGAAGGGTGAACCAAAGTGAGCTTTTCGCGGACTTCTTCATGAGCGCTCTGCATGTTGCTTACCTGTCACACTGACATCCGTGCGCTTCACGATGCATCTGGAGTGCCGTGCCGGCACGCTCGGATTCATTCCAGGCCCTCACAGCACTTCGAAGAACCCTTTCGAACGTTTGGCCAGACAGAGTGTCGCCTTTCCTGGCGAGAAGATTGACCATCCCACCGTATATCTCAGCAGTCGATGCCCACTCTGTCAGCAGTCGAACTGTTTCCCGGCAGCGATCGCTTTTCGGATTAAGAATTTCTGCGAAGACCGCGGTTCTAGACATGTCTTAAGTAATAAGCACATTAAGTGCCATACCCATTGAATCCGGAAGCGCGTAACGTCTAATTACGGTGTGGGATGAATGATCCTGGGCAACAAGTGCCCTATCGTGGCCTAGTAAGTGATGTTTTAGTCTTCGCTATAGCGCGCAACTCGCTATAATCCACAAAGTCCCTAACCTTTACACTCAAATGTCTTGGGCGAGGATGGACGCCTGGTTGGGAATGACCGCCTGGCCCCATTTCGTCATCTGACCAAAGGTGGTCACACTCCTGAATGATAGGAGCGGAAGTACGGTGCCTTTTCTTTCTTCCGAAACGTCGAGGATCTAACTAATTTCATTGCAAGAAAGATTCCGTTGACAGCATTCTTGGGCTGGGCAGCCCAAACCCGAAGGGTGATCCCTAAGTCAAGTACGGTACGCTCGCTGGGCCTTAGAGAAGCGCTGAGTGCGGTAACTAAGCGATCCTTCCAGGATATCTACAAGCGGACGACAAATACCCTCTCCGGTCACCTCTATCGGTCCGCGTCAAAACCGGAAGCTATCAAACAGAGAACCCCGCTGCTGGGTGTTACCCCCCTAAGGACCCACCTCATACCCGTCTTTGGGGTGCTGTTCGGGAAGGGTTAACACGACTATAGTCGAGCCGTGATGAAAACTAAGGCGATTTCAGAGGGTGCTGTACGCAAGACTCCGCTGCGAAAGAATAGGGCATTCCCCGAGTCAATTGGGACCAGTAGAGCTCGCCGTGGACCTTCCTGTTGGATAACCACGAGCAGCCAGCGGCAGGTGGACAAGTTAGCCCACCGCGACGGCTTGGTGCTGGAACATCTCCGGCTGGCGAAGACCATCGCACTAAGCGTGCACAGCAGACTACCGATGCAGGTTGATCTAGACGACCTCGTGCAAATCGGAGTAATCGGCCTGTTCGACGCCGCGAGCAAGTTCGACGCCACTAGGCAGGAGGTGTTTTCGCGCTATGCGAAGCACAGAATCAAAGGAGCGATTCTAGACAGCCTAAGGCAGCTCGACTGGGTCTCACGCGACATACGGCGAAAGCACAAACAAGTGGCGGCCGCCAAGCACGAACTTACTTCGATACTACAGCGCGAACCCACGGAAGTCGAAGTCGCGGAGAAGTTGGGAATGGACGTCGATCGCTTGCGTGAAATGATGCTGGACTTGCAGAATATGGGCCCCAAGTCGACCGCTCCGCGCGACAACCAAAGCGATGATCTTCCTCCATTTGATTTCCCCGGCAAATCCGAAACCCGGCCCGATTTTATCTACGTCCGGACAGAATTGCGCAGCATGCTTGGCGAAGCCATAAAGACACTGCCATCTCGTTACCAGAGGGTGGTGCAGCTGTATTACAACGAAGAACTCACGATGAAAGAGATCGGTGTAATGCTCGGCATTAACGAGAGCCGCGTTTCGCAGGTCCACAAATCAGCGCTAGAGAAAATGGCTTTAGCGCTTCACCACAATGGCGTCGATTGCATTCAGGCGTTCCACACTTCAAGTACTTTGTGATAGTCGACTGAACGGTATCCGCAAAGACGATAACAGCAAGAATGGAGCGGATTCCTATCATCGCTATGACGGCGCACGCACTGAAGGGCGACAGAGACATGTGTCTCGCCGCTGGCATGCATAGTTACATCTCCAAATTGATTCACGCCCTCGACCTTCTAAGCCTGGGGTGCGGGCTCAGGGGTCGCTCGGAAAGGCTGTCAAGTGGGATTGTCCCCGAAATAGATAGTAGGGAGACCTCAGATTCTGCGCTGTCTCCTCGCGCGTAAGGGGGATAGCACCCCCAAATAGCGGGACACCCCTCATAATAGTCGTGGTTCACATCTATTCGTTCCGGCGCGTTGGTCCTACAATTGGATACCTAGGGATAATCCATGGGCAAAAGGACAATCGCATGCGAGCTCAGCGGGTGGGGCCAGTGGCGAACGAGCGTGAATTGTTGCGGAAGGTTATTTCGCGCATGACCCGGCGAATTGCACTTATCCTTATCGCCATTATGTTAGCGTCGTCCCTAACTACCGCGTCCCGTTTGTTGAATCCCCGCTTTTCTGGCGGCGCGATCTCATTTTGCGGCGAGGTTGAGGCTTGTGACCTATTCGACCAAACGTTTTTTATTAAAGATGATGACGGAAATGTCGAGACAATCCCGTTTTCCAGATGGACGGACCTTTTTCAGATATTAACTGACTCAAGAGGCAGGCAACGACGCCAAGCAATTGAGCCGACCGAGGTCGCGACCGGAGATCGACTCTGCATTCGGTTTGATCCCAGGGAGGCCACGGCAGAATTGATTGAAGTGCTGCCCGCCAAACCAAAGTCGAAGAGGAAGCGCTTGATCCGTACTTCGACGGAGATGAACCACCCGGTATGCAGTCCGGGGATCGATACCTGTTTGCCTTGAATCACGGGACTTTTGCGCGGCGGCCACGCAACTCTGCAGATAAGTGGTAGATTAAGTTCGCCCCAATCTACTTCGGGTCAATCGCCGCGTCCTGGACCGTCCTACTTCGCTAGGGATGTCGTGCTTGTTAAGCATTTTCGCACATATCGAGCGCCAAGAACGGCTCAACGGCTGGCGTTTTGTGCGCCGAAAGGTTGTCCAACACGACGTGAATCTCGCGCCCCACTGCGCTGCTCTGACCAATCCCGACAGGAATCCAATAAACTCCGCACTGATGTGCCGACGCGCTGTTTTTCCCTCTATCATTCCGGTCTTCACATTCACTGCCCGTACAGCGATAGAGTATCATGGGCGATAATATTCAAATCCGTGGCGCTCGGCCTAACGGTCACCAAAATCGAAAGTAGCGATATGAGAGAAACGCTGGGAAACCAGAGCGTGGCTTTTCTGCAGGGTTCCGCTATTTCGCGACCAGCGAAAGCGGTCCAGGCAGCGGAATGGTTTCGAAAACCGGAACGCCTGCCCGGTGTGAACTGATCCGGACAGCCTCGCTGGCAGAAAGCTCGGGAGTTCCACCCTGCGTGTTCCATTGGCTTCGAGACATGGATGTGCGTCGCCGCGCGGCCTTCGATGGTTGGCATGCTTTCCGACGGGTCGATTGTGAATCCCACAGCGAGAAAGTTCAGGATCAAATGACCTATATATTCTGGGACAGATCGATCCCAACGATCTCCGCGCCCGTGGCGTCAAGTTCGTTCGCTCACCAAGACCATGGCTACCGAAACGCCCACGGACCGCGCCATGTGGCAGATGATCGGCGTTCTGGCGCGAACTCTTACGGTCGCTCATAACAACCTACCCGTGCGGGAGTGAAGGCCGCCGGGGCAGCGTTAACAGGGTCGCCGGAACCGACGAGCCAAACCTGTGCAGCCGAATGTTTTATAACCTACCAAGGTGGTGCGGGAAGACGCAGCAAGATGCAGCAGTTCGGTTTGGCCGTCGCGCGACAATGCCCGGCGGATCGCCGAACTGGAGCGCAGTATTGGCCAGCTCACCATGGAGAATGTTTTTTCGCTCGTCTGAGATGAGCGAGATCCCGGCCTGCGGCCGCGAACAGGTTGCACCTATCCCCGGTTCACGAAGGACCAGGACGCCGAATGGCGAAGCCGCATCGAACGCACCGACGAATCGGCACACGAAACCGCGCGCCACTGCGAAAGAAAAGATCACTCGATTTCTGCTTGGCCGCGGGAGGGGAACATCATGGCAAAGGCTTAGGGCACGTTTTATGATACTGCAGCATGGGTCTGGTTTTATATAAAAACGAAGCATTAACTCCAGCGACTCAAGTATTCTGCGAAAAACTAAGGACAAAGAAATGCCGACATGTGCTATCGCCCCGCGTGACGCTTGACGATAGATGGTTCGGAGCGACACTTCAGGCGCGGGGAGTAACCTGTTAGGTTACGTCCTGAACCAATGCTCGCTGCTCCTCAGAGTGGCCGGTCAATCTTTCCAGGTGGCTCCAACGATGTAGAGGTACTACCGATGGAAGAAAAGAGTTCGACGTTTACAACTCTCGCGCCACGTGGGATTCTAAATGGATCACCCTCTGAAGGCCAGGCGTCCGGCTATCAAGGAAAAGCTGAGAGACGACGGGAAACGAGATATCCGGTTCACGAACCCGCGGAAGTCCGGGTTCTTGCCGGGGATGCTGGGCTCCTGCCCGCGACCGTCTTGGATATTTCGCGGTCAGGGTTACGCCTGGAGGTCACAGTGCAACTTCCAAAAGGCGTGGCGATCGAGATCGTGTTGCCGAAAGAGATGATCGTCTTCGGCAAAGTGCGGTATTGCCGCCGCGCTGGCGAAGCCTTTCACGCCGGCATTTTCGTTGACGACGTCTTCTATGCGGGCCACGCCGAGGGCGACAACCTTCACGACGACGAGCTGTCGCTCTATCTCGCGAGAAAGGGCTGGACCGGAGGGGGAGTTCTCGGCGTCCGAGACCATCTTAAGCGCTGCGAACTGTGCGCGGCCCGTTACCACGATGGGCTCAGGTTGAACGAACGCCTCACGTCGCAAGCGGCGGAACGATAACAGGCTCCACGGGCAGCTCACGGACAACACAGGAACTCCCGAACACACGCGCGTCGCCTAGCTTAGCTGCAGCTAGAGTATCGCAACCTTCTGACTTCGCACCAAATTGAGCCAGGACGGTCAGATTCCGCAGATTTCCATGCTGCTCCACCAGCGCTCTGACGACACTGGGTGTGGACCTATTAGTACAATGTAAAGCTCCACGGACTCCAAGGGGGCAGAGAAGGGTCTGTGCTCCATAGACAAAGGTTGGGGACGTCGACACAAGCCAGCAGCTCTACCTCTACAGAACTTCTGGATTTTTTTCATGCGCGTAAAAGGGGGATAACACCCCCAAATGGCGGAACACCCCTCATAATAGTTGAGGTTCACCTCTATTCGTTCCGGCACGTTAATCTTACAATTGGATAACTAGGGAAAAGCGAAATGGACAATCGCATGCCAACGGAGCCGATCCTGACGGACCATCCAAAGAACCGCCGGGTTTTCTTCCAGGGTGATCCTGCCGACCCGATCTTCTGCATACAGGAAGGCAAGATCAAGTCCACGGTCGTCTCCCAACGAGATAAGGAAGCGGTGATTGCCATTTTGGGTGTCGGGCTCCTTCTTTGGGCTAGGGTGCCTAGCCGGCCGCGTGGCCGCGCATGGCCACCACCGCCACTATGTCAGAGTGCTCGATCATGGGGCTGGATAAAGCAGGCGTGATCCGTCTGCTTCACGACCGGCCGACTTTTTCCGAGCGGATGCTCCACCATGTGCTCTCCCGCAGCATTCGGATTGAGGAAGATCTTGTGGACCACCTCTTCAACTCCAGCGAGAAGCGTCTGGCACGGGTGCTCCTTCTACCGGCCAACTTCGGAAAGGAAAGCCAACCCGAGCCGGGGATTGAGAAGATTAGCCAGGGAACACTGGCGGAGATCGTCGGCACCCCCCGCTCGCGAGTCACCTTTTTCATGAATAGGTTCCGCAAACTGGCTTCATTCAATACAGCGGTCACATCACGGACGACCTGGAAGTCCACCAGCTCGCAGCTCAATGTCATCCCGCACGACTGATGGTCGCTGTGACGGCCTCGCATCGATATCGCCTTATCTGTCTGCAAGTACGGCGGATTACCTCCGTGACCGTGCCCGGCACAGAAAACAAACGTGTTGTTCCGATAAGACTGAAGCAGCGCTACCACCTTCGGAAGGTCTGAAATGCGGCGTATTGCCATAGCAGGTGCCACGGGTTATATCGGAGGAAGGATCGCGCCGAAACTGCTCGATTCCGGCCATGCCCTGCGCTGCCTTGTACGCTCTCCGGCGAAGTTGGAAGGCCGCGCGTGGACCATGGACTCGCGCGTGGATATCCGGGAATCAGATCTGGCAGATGCGCCGTCCCTGACCCGCGAGCTGGATGGATGCGAAGCGGCTTTTTATCTGGTGCATTCGATGATGTCGGCCGGCAGCGAGTATGCGCAACGCGACCAGCAACTGGCTCTGACGTTTGCATGCGCCGCACGCGCCGCCTCTGTCGGTCGTATCATCTACCTTGGCGGACTGGGCGAAACTGGTTCGAATCTTAGCGAGCATCTGTCTTCGCGGCGTGACGTGGAGGGAGCGCTTGCCTCCACGGGAGTACCGGTGACGGTGCTGCGAGCCGCTATGATCATTGGCTCAGGCTCGGCGTCGTTCGAAATTCTGCGTTATCTCGTCCATCGCTTACCGATCATGATCACGCCGAAGTGGGTAAGCACTCCCTGCCAGCCGATTGCGGTCGAAAACGTAATCACATACCTCGCCGGCGTGCTGTCGGTTCCGGAAACCACCGGCGGCGTTTTCGACATCGGGGGTCCTGAAGTGTTGTGCTACAGCGACATCATGCGTGTCATGGCGGAAGAACTCGGTCTTCCCCGTCGCTGGATCATACCGGTTCCCGTTCTGAGCCCTCACTTGAGTTCTTACTGGATTCATCTGGTGACTCCGTTGAGCCACAAGATCGCAAGACCGCTGGCGGAGGGACTGCGGAATCCGGTCGTTTGCCGCGATGACCGCATTTCGCGCTTGGTGCCTCAGAAATTGTTGAATGTTCGCGAGGCGATTCGCGCCGCGCTCAACCAGGTGTCGGAGCGTCAAGTGGAGACGACCTGGTCGATGGCGGGCACGATGCCCGGCGATCCGAATTGGTCTGGTGGTACGGTCTTTCGCGATACGCGCGAGGTAGCCATTGACGCCCCGGCCCGGGCAGCATTCCGTGCAGTATGTCGCCTCGGCGGTCGGCGCGGTTGGCATGCCGCCGAATGGCTCTGGATCATCCGTGGCTGGCTGGATCGGTTGGCCGGAGGCCCTGGGCTGCGCCGTGGTCGTCGCGATCCCGAGACCCTCAGGTACGGCGAGGCTCTGGACTTCTGGCGGGTCGTCAACATCGAGCAGGACCGTGGCGTCTCGTTAAGAGCCGAAATGCGATTACCTGGCGAAGCTCTGCTCGACTTCCGTATAGAGCCACGTAACAAAGCCCAATGCATCCTGCGCCAGACAGCGTTATTCCAGCCCCGTGGCTTGCTTGGTTTACTTTACTGGTACGCCGTGCTCCCGTTCCATCACCTTGTGTTCCGCGGCATGCTGGCCGGCATTCAACGCGATGCCCTTGAACTCACTCTGCATCCAGCACCCACCACTCGTACGAGAAACTAGCCGCACCCGGCGGCACCATTTCTTTGTGCATAGAAGCGAAGCTCTAGGCCTTGCCCTCTGGTCTTCACAACAGAATTGGGTTGCGGGTCAGTATTCGGAATGTCAATCGTGACGCAAGTACCACAGCAAACTGCCGAGTTACCTGCGTTCCGAGGCTCATGTTTTTTCGAAAACCTCGATGCCGACCACGCATTCTTACACGTGCGAGCTTCCCGCTGGCCGGCCAAGTGACGGATACTATGCTCGCAGCCCGGCGCGGCAGGTTGTCCTCAATGGCTGGTCTGCCGAAATCACCCCCAAGTGAAACTCAGGATCGATCCGAATCGCCTTTTGCCGTATGGATCAAAACACATTCTTATCCCGCCTAGCCTGATCGAGCATGATTGCCTGCTGGGTTTACTGCATTGATGTGTCTCTGCCAGAGCCGATTGCCTACCGTCGAGATGAGCGCCGACGCCGAATTGAAACGCGGCCGCCGTTGACACGCCGCGAGCACACAAACTGCGTTGCTCTTCAGCACCAATAATTGGTGAGTCGTATTTCACGTTCTGTTCGTTTTAAAGCCCCATTGGAAACCAAGAGCCGGCGCCGCGCCGCAAATCCACAGTCATAACCATATATCGTCATGTGTCGTGGCAATCAACCATATATGGTCATGTGATCTAGGCGGTCACAATAATTCTGAAAACTGTGTCGGTTTGACCTATTTATAGAGTGGAAATCAGACGAAGACTTCCGTCAGTATGAGCGATCCTCTTCTAAAAGAAATGCGCGCGTTTTGATTCGCAACTTGTAATGAGGCCGAAACTCTCAAAGGCGTGTGATGCTGGCGTCGGACTCGTGTCGCCGGAGACGATTCCCCCGCGGACGGCTGTCCCACGTCCGCTCGGATATAGGCGAGCAGTGAAGGAAGGAGGGGCACGGCGCCAGCCTGGCTGTGCCTCGCTACACGCCAGCCCAAAAGGGCTGAAGAATACTGTTTTTTGGAGTTAACCGTTATGCTGAGCAAGTCTTGTTGGTGGAAGACCGCTCTTGCCGCTTCGCTCTCGGTGGCGGCGTGGGGAGGGACTTTCGGTCAGGTAGTTTCGATCGGCGGGCAAGCCGCGGATTTAGCCCTGGATCCGACGCGGGGGGTGCTTTACATTGCTAATT
>Ga0302324_100019546_pt1 | contig 13296 bp, 14 predicted proteins | sample Palsa_T0_1_FD_201949 | JGI IMG/M metagenome (GOLD analysis project Ga0302324, IMG submission 201949) | Peat permafrost microbial communities from Stordalen Mire near Abisko, Sweden - Palsa_T0_1 | ecosystem: Environmental > Terrestrial > Soil > Palsa > Peat permafrost | place: Sweden: Abisko...
GTGGATGTTTGTGACGTGCTGAAGTCCGCAAAGCAATTTGACGGCAAGTTTGTGGTTGTGTCGGGGTTCATCTATGCGGGAGGGCACTCCGAAGGTATTGGCGGCGACCGGTGTTCCCAAGGCCTGACTATATCGTATGACATGGGTTCGATGCCTCAGGACTTCGTTTCCGCAATCACTGACAAACGCCTTAGACTCGATTTGCGGCCCCTCAAGGTCACAGTCAAGGGACGATTCAGAAGACGTGTTCCCGCACCACTGGGGTACGTTAGCCGTATTGAAATCAGCAAAGCCCTCAGCTGGGAGTTTGTTGGTGAGAAAACAACGCCGGATTCGGACAAGTGAGTACGTCGCTGCTACAAGTTCACTGGCAAAGAACGGGATGTCGAATCCGGCCTGGATAACTTCGGCGCTCGCTACGATGCAAGCAGCATGGGCCGGTTTATGACACCCGATCCGCTGATGGCCAGCGCCCGCGCGAGTAGCCCTCAGACCTGGAATCGATACAGCTATGTTCTGAACAATCCGCTGAGGTTCGTCGATCCGCGGGGTTTGAATGAAGTGAATGCTGAGCAATGCAAGAAAGATCCACATTGCGTTACGCTAAATGTGAATGTCGTTTACGATCAGAACGCCAACGGCGGAAAGGGACTAACTGACCAGCAGAAGAAGACGTTTGAGCACCAACAGCTGCAAGATGCAAAAGATGAGTACGGGAGTGCTGACATTCACCTCAACGTTACGTATAGCTCAGGTGCCGTGAGCGATAACAGTCTTACAGGGCTCGTTAGTGGCGCCGTGAATGTGCTTGTTTCCGATCACACCATGAGTGGTGAGGCTGGTGACTCAGGTCGAACAACCGCAGGGGGGTTTTTTAGTATGCTGAACATCAACAGAGTTGGAAATGACACGCTCAGCCACGAGCTAGCCCACCATGTTTTCGGTGACACGTCGTTCGGGTTTAACAATGCAATGCTCAGGGGTGCGTCGGCGATCGATCCTTCCCTTGGCTTGGTAGTTGGGCTGCCCTTGAATCTCTTTGCCGATGTCGGGAACGATCAAGCCAGAAACTTGGCGCAATCATTCACCAGAGGGCCCGGCGGATGTCGTTATGGACGCAAGGGAAACCGTACGTGAGGGCGCGCCGGGAGACTTTCGCAGATTCTCGTTCAGCCCGCTGCGATTAGGCCGAGACAATAGTGAGAATACTTACCTGCATCAAACTCTTGTTTGGGGCGATTCAGCTTTTGCTCGGAACGCTGCTGTTGTTTTGGGTTTTGCTCCTGGGAAAACTCGGGTATTTGTGCTTGACGGGCGGTCCCCAAAGGGTTCGCGCCTATCTCTTGCACATTTCCGGAGTTTACTGGGTGTTCCCTCATGCAAATCCGGACACTGCCGCGCTAGGGGAGAGAGTGTATCAAGCTCTGTTTTTGCTCTTGGCAATGACTTGGGCGCTACGGGAGGTGGTCCCGACTTTGCACAAGTGGATAGTCGCCAACGAACTGAAAAATAATGGAAGTAAGCCCTAGCTGGCTGCTGAAAAATTGGCGGGAGTGATTTCCGGTGGTTTTACGCCGGGCAGACTGTCGCAGTTTATGCCACTGAGCCGAGCGCGTCTTCTTGGAATAGACTTTGATATTGTTTGATCGTTGACCCTAGCCGTCGTGCTTTCTGGGGCCGCCGTGGGGCGTTTCTTTCGCTTGAACTTTGACGGTCTTAAGAACGTCTACCGTTTTACGATTTTCAGTTTTAAGGAAGATAGCGCACCTGCTAAGTGTAAATAAGTTATCATACACTAGCGTATTTTATGCAGGAAGGCCCCTAGCGCCAGAACAGTTTCTTTAGTTCTTGGCTCTTTGTTTTGTACCTAAGAATGACAAAAGCGCAAGTCTTGGCGATCTTCGCAAGGAGCGGAAGATTTCTTAAGCCGGATGACGTTCTTATGCAACTCAAGCCAATGCCGGATCGCCGTTCGCTGTACAGCTATCTCACCCGACTGCATAAGCAAGGACTCCTGGATCGGCATCCGAACTCTAGGCGCGGTAGGTTGGCTTATGTCCTTACGGATCGAGGACGCGCTAGATTGGAGTACTTCCGAAAGAACTCACTCTCATAGGATGCCCCTTCTGCGGCTCCGGCCCGACACGGGGGGCTCTAACGTTACGTATGTACGTAACGTAGCGGCTCTGAGGGGATTAGAAACTCTCGGCGATTTCAGAACTCCCCTGACGCTCCGTTGCGGCTACCATGATGTCCGGTTTGCTATTGCTCGTGTGGTTAGCTCGATTTAGCGTTGGCAAGAATCTTCTGGGCTTCCAGTTTCAGCGGGGCCTATCCGCCCTCGATGTCATTCACCTTTAATTCCCACGACAACTCTCCGGTCCCACAGTCGCGGCAGGCACCGTCAAGCGCTGGTCCTTTGTAGCCGCAAGAGCATTCGACGTAGAACTCCCTCCGAACAATGACGTGCTTCACTTTGGTTCTTTCTGCCACGCATATCTCCCGCGACCGGCGGGGCGTCACGAAACCTTGCCCGCCCAGGGAATCGGCCAGAAACTCCATCTGCGCCTCCGAACGGACACGGGGAAATCTCCGGTCGTGCACAACCTCCAGGATGAGCGCGGCATGCGGCGAAAGGCCCCCTCTGATGCTCGGAGCCTCTTCTGCGATGGCCCTCTCAATGGCTTCGGAAGACTTCGCGGCCAGCAAACGAGACCCTATCTTGGGCCAGAATTGACGGAACCAGCCTCGGAAAGCGTCCGCCGATCCGACGACAATCTCCGGATCAATTCTGCGCGGTCGGCCTTTCAGCTTTCGCTTTGAGATTCTTTCCACGCGATTCTCCTTTTCGCTGGGGTAGTTTTTGCTTTCTGTGAAATTGGTCTGTGAAAACTATCTATTTATACGGATATTATGTCTTTGCGTCCATGCTTTTTGCGGAAATCGGTATCAAGCGCAGCTTCTATATCTCTCTATTTACGTAACATACGCTGATTAAGACTTGCCTCCCACTGTTTTATATCGTATCCAGAGTGTATGGGAGAAACGCCATGATTAATAGGGCAGAGAAGTGGTTCCCGTGTCCGGTTTGTCTCCGTCCTCTGGACGTTCGCAATAGCAAACGGGACAAACCCTATGTCATCTGTTCGTTGTGCGGAGTCCAGATGTTCGTTCGGGAAAAAGCCGGGATCGCAGCATTTTTCGGTTTGGTCGAGCAGGGATTGAAAGCCGATGTGTTGACCCGGATCGGACAACTGGAACAGCGTTACAAGTTCAAGTGCCCGGAGTGTGGCAAGCCGTTCTGGGCGAGTCCAGCATTGCAGGAGAAAGGCTTGCTCACTGGAACGGTGTTCGGTTATCGCTGTCCCGAGAAGAACTGCAAAGGTGTCGTGCCGATTGGAGAGAGTGCCAGTAAATGATGTCCCTCGCGGATCAAATCGAGAAGATCGGTCGCGCCTTGACCGCCGGAGAGCTATCGAGGCTCCTGTCAGTTTCCAAGGTGACGATTTTCAAACAAGCCGCTGCCGGACGCATTCCCTCGTTCCGTGTAGGAACATGTGCTCGATTTGATCCAAGAGCCGTAGCAAACTGGCTGCGTTCACAGTGAAATCCCGCACTGGAAGTCCAAGGAGTGATCGTCGATACTACAGTGAAGGTGACAGTACAAGCAGCAGCCCTGCGAAATTGTCCTTTCCTTTATGAAGCCGACGCAGCAGCCCGCGCCTGTGGTTTGGTCCTAACCCTTCCGGTCAGTTTCTTGATACCGAAGATGACACCGAACAGTAGCAAAGAGATCGCAACGCCGATGCCCACGCCCTGTTGCAACCCCTGAGAATGGACGGCAGACTTCGCTTGTTGGGTAGTAGCGGAGTCAGCCTGTATCTGCTGTTGCATCTTCTCTTGCAGCTTCTTGATCTCTCCCTGCTGGTCTGCAACCAGCTTTTTAAAATCAACGATCTGCTGCTGGAGCGGCGCGGTAGCTTCTGAGGACGCCTGTTCCCTTTGGCGATTGACGTAAAGTTGAGCCTCTTCCCGTTGCCGCTGCGCTAATGCCTGCCTATAGTTCTTCCACAGGTCGGCGCACGTTCCAGTATTGAATATTTGGGTGCAAGTCGGCTGGGGCGGAACTTGCGTGAGTTGAGTGGACTGTTCGGCTTGCATGGTTCCTCCAAATGCTCTGCGTACGAACAGTACTAACAGTATCCTTGCTAGAAAAGAGTACAGAAGTAACGATAAATGCTGGATGGAAACCAATAGCAAGCGGACCGTGCAAGTCAACGTCAAGATGAGCACGGAAGATTTTGAAACCCTGAAGAAAGCGGCCAACACTCTCTGGCCGGACGCCATCCTGAGCAATTCTGGCATCATTCTCGGACTTGCCAGGTTGTCGGCGAAAGATATTCTCAAGAAAAAAGCGGGCCGACAGCGCAAGTGATGGAGTTTAGGCAGCTCCGGGCAGTTCAAATCCGGTAGCGGCCAGTCTACGCGAAAATCTGGTTCACCTTGTTCCGCACTTGCGCGCTACGACTAGGTTTCAAATAGCGCATGGTGCTCTCCATGTCGGAGTGTCCAAGCCATTGCTGGACTGTCCGCAGATCAACACCCGCCCATAGCGACCACGTTGCGAATGTGGCCCGGAATTTATGCAGCCAGAAGTTTTCCTTGTCCAGCTTCGCCCGTTCCACACATTCCTTCAGACAATCAAGAAAATCCAGCTTGGGTTTACATCCGGCTGTGGGAAAAACCAATCCGCATGTCTTGTCCGACTTCGCCTTCCAAGCCTTGAGCCTTTTAACCAGCTTGGCAGGAATGGGAATCTCCCGCTCCTTGTAGTTCTTGGGGCTAAAGCCGTATTCCGGCTTGTAACGGACGGTTACCGTGCTCCGAGTCAAGTTGATGTCCGGCCAGGCGCTGTGCATCACTTCCTGCTCTCGCATGCCGGTCATCAAGAAGAACTCATACCAGAGCCGTTCTTCTGCATTACAGAGCTTAAAGAGCTTGTCTAGTTCTTCCCGTTCGTACACTTCCGGCTCTTCTTCCACGAAACGGGGCCAATCGTTCTTGTCAACCAGCCCGCGAATCCCTTGCAACTTAAGAAACGTCATCACGTTCTCGAACTTGTTGTAGACACTGCGGGGAGCTTGCTTCTTTTCATCACGCAAGAAGGCGGAGAACTTGAGCAAGTCCCCGCGCTCAATCTCCTCTAGGTTCATTTTGCGGCAGGATTCGGTGAAATACCCAAGCGCCATGCTATAGGCGGCCAGCGTCTTGGGCTTCTTGGTGATCTTTATTTCGTCCAGATAGTCAGCCACGGTCGCGGCCACTGAGCGATGTCCGTTGCCGTTCTCCGGCAACACGGACACGCCATTGTTGATGGCATTCAATTCCGCTTCTTTCCTGAGTCGACGCGTAGCCGCATCTTGCGCGTCTTTGCCCACGGACAGGCGCACGCGCTTAGAGCCGTCCCGCCATTCCAGGTAATACGCACCTTCGGGATGCCGTTCTTCGTGCCCATTCATATGGACATAATCCGGCTTGACGCGGCCATTGGCCGAGAGCACTACGGGGCAATACCGCGCCCCTTGCGAGGTTTGGACTCGTTTGGTGAGATTAACTTGACGGTTGGCCACCGGGTGATCCTTCCTGATTCTGGTATCAGTGTAGGTATCACCGACTTGCAAGTGCTAGATAACAAAAGTACTGGCGGAGAGGGAGGGATTCGAACCCCCGGTACCCTTTCGGGTACGCCGGTTTTCAAGACCGGAGCCATCAACCACTCGGCCACCTCTCCGTACCTTATTTTTTACCATAGGGAACGCCGCTTGGGCGCTCGGCGAAGCGTCGAGGTGGCCCGGGGGCATGGCGGGGGGATTTAGAACAAGGGTCGGGGCGCGCCAAATTCCGGCCCAATGGATAACGGAGGGAGTCAGTTTCGCCGGTCAGGAATCGGCGGAATCATTGAGTCAGCCAGACGCCAGGCACTTCGATGAGCGACCGATCTAGCCCCGCGATGGATGGGCAGCCCAAAAGTCGGAGAGTGCGCTCCACGTCGGAGCGCAGGATCTCAATGGCCCGCGCGACTCCGGGCTGCCCGGCGGCGGCAAGTCCGTAAGCGTAGGCGCGTCCGATCAGCACTGCTCGCGCTCCCAGACAAATCGCCTTCACAATGTCACTTCCGCGGCGAACGCCCCCATCCATCAACACTTCGATCTGACCGTTTACGGCCGCCACCACCTCAGGAAGCGCGCGCAGTGTGGAGGAGACCGAATCAAGCTGGCGACCGCCGTGGTTCGACACTACGACCGCAGCGGCGCCTTCATCTATGGCTCGCCGGGCATCGTCGCCAATTAGCAGGCCCTTGACCACGATAGGGCCGGGCCACAGCTCGCGAATCCAGCGCAGGTCTTCCCAAGTTACAGTCGTAGCCGCCAGAGCCGCCCCGACATCGAGCATTGCCATAGGGCCTTTACTCGGAATAACGACGTTCTCCAGTGTGGGTACGCCTCCATCACGAAGAAACGAGACCAGCCATCCGGGATGAGCGAGGATGTTGGGCAAATATGGAATTTTCGCGAATGGAGAATCGCCGAGCAGCTCCTTCATCCCATTTCGCGGATCGCGTTCCCGCAGTCCAGCCACTGGCGTATCCACAGTAATGACGAGCGCCGAAAATCCGGCTCGGCGGGCGCGGTCAAGAGCGCCTTCGGCAGCCTCACGGCCTCCCATCAGATATAACTGGTACCAGACCGGACCTGGCGACGCCGCTTTCACATTTTCCAGTTTGTGGGCGGAGATCGTCGAGAGAATATAGCCCGTGCCGGCTCCACCTGCCGCTCGCGCCGCAGCGACTTCGCCTTCGGGATGCATCAGGCGGCTGTATCCCACAGGAGCCAGCATGAAGGGCAGAGAAAGCTCCTGCCCCAGAACGCTTGTCTTCAGACCGCAATCTCCGACCGCGACAGCACTTCTGGGCCGAAACGTAACATCGCGAAACGCGCGGCAATTCTCCGCTAATGTCAACTCGGCTTCGGCGCCGCCGTCGAGATAATCGAACACCGCCCGCGGAAGCCGTCGCTGGGCAAGTCGGCGCAAGTCTTCAATATTGACTACCTTTGACGATTTCAAAGCGCGATTCGTCTGGGCCATGAGTAGCTTAGGTGACCGGCGACCTTCTGCGGAGCTGCAAGCTCGGGCCGGAGAATGTTACCAGCAGGACCGTGCCATTCGTCAATGACTCAGGGAAATGCGTCTGGCCGCTATGTGTCTCATTTCGAAATGCCCTGGCCGGGCTTGACCTCCTGCTTCAACAGGCCAAATGCACGGGAATGAAATTCCATGACTTCGGCGAAGTGCGACAAGAAATAGGCCAGGCTATGATCTCCGGGGTAAGGATGATATTCGTGGGGCACCTTTTCTTTCTGAAGTTCATCGTGCAGCGCAGCCGCCCCTTTTTCGAAACCGTAGTTATCGTCCTGGCCGCAGTTGAAGTAGATTGCGACTCTCCGCAGTGGGCCAGCATTCTTTTTCGCCAAAATAAATGGATTATTGTCGTGCCAGTGCGGCACATCAATGGGCATGCCGAAGACCGCGGCTAACACGTCGGCGAGAGGTGAGCCCGACCGTGACGCAGCGTCCAATTCTTGCGGCGTTTCGGTGATCAAAGCCGCACTCTGCGCGCTGACCGCGGAGAATAATGAAGGATTGGCGAAGGCGAGTCGCAAAGCGCCGTAACCGCCCATGGAGATCCCGCTGATGGCGCGCCCAGCGCGGCCGGGCAATACGCGATAAGCACGATCGACGTGAGGCATGAACTCCTGCAGAAAGAAGTCGTTATAACGAAACGATCCGTCGGCCGAATTGATGAAGAAACTGCGCTTGCCCTCCGGCGCCACGATCAGAAAGTCGCCCATCTTGTGCTGGCTGCGCAGATCGTCGAGTAGAGTCCAGCCTCCACTGTTAAAGAGTGTGCGCTCGTTGTCTCCTAATCCATGCAGGAAATAGAGCACCGGATAACGTCTCACAGGATGCTGCGCCGCGCCTGAATCATAGCCGGCAGGCAGGTAGACGCAGTAGTGGACGACTTGCTTGAGAATTCGGCTGTTCAGAGCACTGCAATCAATGCGGCTCTGTGCCGTCGCCGGCACTCCTGCGAGAAGAAGAGAGAAAAGGAAAAGCAAAGAGCACAGCCTGAAGACACGTGCCATGCACATCAGTTTATTCGTAGCGCAACGCCTGCACCGGATCGAGCCGGGCAGCGCGTCCTGCGGGATAAAGGCCCGACACCAGGCTCACCACGAATGCGAATAAAATTGCGAACGCAACCAGCCACCAGGGAACGGCCCAGAAATGTTCGGGAGGAAAACCCTGCGACCTGAGATAGATGTTAATTCCGAAGTTGATTACTTGGCCAATCGTCCAGCCTAGCGCGACACCCAGGATGCCGCCAAGAATACCCATAGATCCGGCCTCAGCGAAAAACAGTTTTTTTACGTCACCGTCGCTAGCGCCGATCGCCTTCATGATGCCGATCTCGCGGCGACGCTCAAGGATCGCCATCACGAGAGTGTTTACAATGCTAATGGAAGCGACGACCAATGCCAGGCTGCCGAAAATCGTTAGGAACGCGAAAAGTATTGTGAAGATCAGCCGCAGGCCTTTGCTGGCATCGAGAATCGAGAACGTACCGAATCCCATTTTCTTGATCGCGTCCTCGACGCTCTGCACCTGCGCAGGATTTTTCACTCTCACGCTGATCGAGGAGTAAACCGGCTGGTCGCTCGCGGCTCGCGAAATTTCCCGCAGGTCCGTAGGTTGCATTACATGGAGACTCTCGGCGAGTTGGAGTGGCAGGAACACCTTGGCGCGGGTGGGACCGCGCATGCTCTCCGGATCCAGGTCGGCGACGCCAACGATTTTAAGTTTTTGCTCGCGTGAAATAACTGAGTACGACGCCGCGGCGAGATCGCCGTCAGAGGGATTCGTCGTGCCCGCGCTGGAAGGCGTTGCCTGCGCCGCGCTCGGCGCCCGCTGCGCATAGCGCATGGTCAACTCCTTGCCCAGCAGCGGCTTCGCGAGATCGGCCACATTGGTCTCGTCCATTCCGCGCGCTGGAGTCTTGCCCAGCAACTCCTCGGCAAAACTCTTTTGCAGAATCGCTTCGGTCGCCGTGTCCGACGAAAAAAATCCACCCTGCATCCCTTCGAAAGCGTCGTTGGATTTCGCGGACGCGGGCAACGCTGCGACCGTCGTTAGGTGCGGCTTGTCTTCGTAGCGAAGTTCTGTGACGAAGCGGATGTCAGGATAAGCTTCCAGCACATTGGGCAGGTGTTCCATCTCCTGCCGCACTGACTCATCAAGCACGCGGCTTTCGCCCGGCCTGGGGCCGTTGCGCTCGTCCTCACGGCTCATGCCTCGCATATCGCGCCGCGACGTAACCAGGACGGTGTCGAACAAGCCCGATTTCGCCAGTCGCCGCGAGAACAACTGCTGCAGGCCGATGCCAAGCGAAAGCATTGCAACTAACGATGCGACGCCCACGGAAATTCCAATCGTCGTCAGCGAGTTACGCAGCAGCGATTCTCGGAGGTTCCGCAGGGCCAGTTCTGTTAGGTCCGGAATCTTCACGATTGTGCTCCCGACCCTAGCCTGGTTGGCGAAACGTTCGCCGCAACCTCGTTCGCGCGATCTTCGATCAGCTTTCCGTCCGCCAGAAAAATCATGCGCTGCGCGTAGCGTTCGGCCAGAGCGCGCTCGTGGGTCACCATCACCACCGTCATTCCCAGTTGCTGATTGAACTCCTGCACCAGACCCAGGATTTCAGTTCCGGTATGGCTGTCGAGATTCCCGGTGGGTTCATCGGCCAGCAGAAGCTGGGGACGATTAATCAACGCGCGCGCCAAAGCCGCTCGCTGCTGTTCTCCGCCCGAGAGCTCGCTGGGACGATGGTGCATGCGGGCCCGCAAACCCACGCGCTCCAGCGCCTCGCGAGCCAGGGTGTCGCGCTTGCCACGGTCAACTTCTGCAAAGCGCAGCGGCAGCTCGACATTTTCAGCCAGCGTCATGCTGGCGATTAAATTAAATGACTGGAAGACCATTCCCACCACGCGCAGCCGGTACTTCGCCAGTTCTTCGCGGGAGAGCTTTGCCAGATCTCGATCCTGCACAATCACGCTTCCTGACGTCGGACGATCGAGTCCCGCAATCAGATTCAAAACCGACGACTTGCCCGAGCCCGAACTGCCGAGCAGCGCAACGAATTCTCCAGCGCGAATCTCGAGCGAAACTCCGTCGACCGCGCGGATCACGGTTTCGCCCATGCGGTAATGCCGGCACAGATTTTCGGTGCGTATTGCAATGTGAGAAGCAGAAGCGGGGGCTGTCGTCATAGCCTAACGCACTTCTCCCCGCAGGACGCGCATTGCATCTGCCGCCTTTACATCGCCGTTCTTAGAGGCAGTTCCATGTCCATTTACCACAACGGCATCGCCTTCGCCGGGCGCGAGGAAAAGATTGTTCTCAACACCGTGCTGCCGCGTATACAAATCGTAGTAGCGGCCGCGCGCGGCATAGAGTTGCGCGTGCGTGCCACGCTCGACGATCTGACCTTGCTCCATCACCATGATCTGATCCGCCCGTCGAATGGTGGAGAGCCGGTGTGCGATGACGAACGTGGTGCGGCCCTGCATCAAATAGGAGAGTCCCTGCTGGATCATTTCTTCTGATTCCGAATCGAGACTCGACGTGGCTTCATCCAGAATCAAAATCCGCGGCTCCGCCAGAATGGCGCGGGCAATGGAAATCCGCTGCCGCTGCCCTCCAGAGAGCTTCACCCCGCGTTCACCCACTACGGTGTCATATTTGTCGGCGAACGATTCTGCAAACTCGTCAACGCGCGCGATACGGCAGGCCCGCATGATTTGTTCTTCGGTGGCATCGGGCCGCGAGAACGCTACATTCTCTCGGATGGTTCCGTCGAACAAAAAAGACTCCTGCAGCACGACACCCAGGCGGGTGCGGTAAGAGTCGAGCCGCACCGTACTCAGGTCGACTCCATCGACGCGAACAATCCCATTCGTCGGCACGTAAAACGCTGAGATCAATCCAATGGTCGTCGATTTTCCAGATCCCGATGAACCCACCAGCGCGGTTACCGTCCCTGGCTCTGACAAAAAAGAAAGGTGATGCAGCACCTCGTGGGTTCCGTCATAGCTGAAACTCGCATCGTCGAACTCGACCGTGCCTACGATATCGCGCAGTTCAACCGTGCGCCTGGGATCCTGATCCTCGGGCCGCTCGCGCATAATTTCCTGCGTCCGCTCCAGCCCTGCCAGCGCCTCGGTGAGCTGCGTGCCAATTGCCACCACCTGCATGATAGGCGCGACCAGAAACACGAGCAGGATGTTGTAGGAAAAATAGCTGCCCGTAGTAAGTTGGTGAGCCACCATCTGGTGACCGCCGACGTACATGGTTGCCGCGCCAACCACACCGAGCAGGACGCTGGCCGAAAGGCTCATCAGGGAAGTCGCGGTCAGCGTGCGCATCACGTTGTCGAGCAGACGGCGCACGCCCGTAGCAAATGTCTTTTCTTCGCGCTCCTCAGCGTGGTATCCCTTGATGACGCGCACGCCGCCGAGCGACTCCGTCAGCCGCCCCGTGACCTCAGCGTTGATCTTGCCGCGCTCGCGGAAAATCGGGCGGATGGTCGCGAAGGCGCGGTTCAGCGCCAGGGCAAAACATCCGAGAGAGCCGACTGCGATCAGCGTCAGCGGAGTGCTAATGCGAAGCAGCAACACCAGCGCGATGCTGGCGGCCACCAGCCCACCCACAAAATCTACAAGACCAGTGCCCAGCAAATTCCGCACGCCCTCGACGTCGCTCATAATCCGCGACACCAGCGCGCCGCTTTTATTTGCATCGTAAAAAGAAACTGGCAGACGCGAAATGTGAACCTGCACCTGCTGCCGAAGATCCGCAATCAGTCGCTGTGCTGCTTTCGACAGCAACTGAGTCAAAGAAAACGAAGTCACGCCCTGCACCAGTGTGGCCACCAGCACAGCCGTAACCAGAGGCGGCAGCAGGCCCACCTGGTGCTTGCCCACCACGTTGTCGATGAGGAACTTCGAGGAATAAGGCAGCACGAAGCCCGCGACCTTATTGATCACCATCAAGACGAATCCCAGCGCCAGGAGTCCGCGGCGCGGGCGCATCAGCTTCCACACCTCCGGCCACACGGCCTTCAGTCGCTGGATATTCGCGGGCTTCTTAGCTTCTTTTGCTGGAGAATTCAATCTACTGTTGGACTCCGTTGCACTACGTTTAGCTTCTTTAATTCCTACAGCATTGTCCCACATTTGCTGGACGGTCACGGGATCGCTCTGATCCTGTGACAGCGCAGGTTCCCACGTTGTATGCTCGGGGCGTGTCCCGTCCCACTCCGCCGGAACGTTCGCCGACCGTTGGCCTATTGCTGGGCCTGCTGATCACGCTGTCCGCGGTGGTGGCTTATTCGGTTTACATCACCTGGCAGGTGAAAGGTCTGCGCCAGCTGCAGACCCAACTGGTCGACCGCAACCGCAAGGATTCACTGCAGTTGCTGCGCATCCAAAACGATCTCAACCTGCTGGCAGTGGCCATGCGCGATATGGTAAGCGGGGATGAGCCCTACCCTCTGACCGCATGGTCGGCCCAGTTTGAGCGCATTCGTAGCGATCTTGACGATGCCATTCGCCGGGAAGCGGGATTTGCCGCAAGCACCCGCACCCCCGAGCAGAGCGCTTTCCTCACAGCTGCATTCACCCAGTTTTGGGACTCGGTAGATCGCGTCTTCGCACTCGCCCGCAGCGGCCAGGAAAAAGACGCACGCGAACAGATCCAGCTTTCTCTGCAAGAGCGGCAGGCGGCCCTGAGCACAGCCGTTGCCCGGCTGTTAGTGCAGAATAGCGAAAACGAAGAGCAAGCCGGCCAGCGCATCGTGCGGATTTACGACCGTGTGCAGCGCCAGGTTTACTTTTTCTTGGCAGCCACACTTCTCGCAATCCTGCTGAGCGGCCTTTCGTTGATTCGATGGAACCGGCGGCTGTTCGCGCGGCTGGCAGAAATTTCCGAGCGTCGCAGCGAGTTGGCCCAGAAACTCATAGCCACACAAGAATCTACGCTGCGCTACATCTCGCGTGAGTTGCACGACGAGTTTGGGCAAATCCTCACAGCCGTCGGATCCATGCTGCGGCGCGCCGGTACCCACGCCCCGGAGGGTTCATCGCTGCGAGCAGATTTGCAGGAAGTGCTTCAAACCGTTCA
>Ga0302324_100019549_pt1 | contig 13295 bp, 10 predicted proteins | sample Palsa_T0_1_FD_201949 | JGI IMG/M metagenome (GOLD analysis project Ga0302324, IMG submission 201949) | Peat permafrost microbial communities from Stordalen Mire near Abisko, Sweden - Palsa_T0_1 | ecosystem: Environmental > Terrestrial > Soil > Palsa > Peat permafrost | place: Sweden: Abisko...
TTCGAGCTGGTTCAAAAGGGTTCGTACGCATCCGGCGACAGTACGGTTACGGTGAACGTGACTCGGAAGAATTTCAACCAGGCACGCGCGGCGCGGCAGCGGGACACATAGATGGCAGCAGGGAAATCGATCGTATTGGTGACGGTAGATTGCCTGCGGGCCGATCACACCGGGTTCATGGGCTACCCGCGACCTACGACTCCGTTCTTAGATTCTCTCGCCGTGGAGAGTCTGGTTTTTTCCAATGCGATCGTTGCCGGTGCGCCAACGTATTATTCGCTGCCGGCGATCATGGGGTCGCGCTACCCGCTAGCAGCGGGCCGCGATGTACTCGGCTTAGCTCCAGGAGAGCCGAGTCTGGCGTCGGCCCTGAAGCAGGCTGGATACGCCACCGCGTCCTTCAGCGCCGGGAATCCTTACATCTCGTCGCAGTTCGGTTACGAGCAGGGTTTCGATATCTTGGAAGATTTTCTGGGTGACGATCCAGCGGGCCGTTCAGGCGGTCGGATGAATGGGGCCGCTCCAGGCGGGTGGGCCAGCCGCCTGAACCGGAGGTTACAGAAGATTCGACCGGCATTGGGTCCGCTGGGAAAAGTCTATGACGAACTTTATTTCCGGTATTGCCAGCGGGTTACGCCTGCCGCGCCATCTCTCGATGCTCTGCGCCGATTTCCCGCCGCAGACGTAATTATCGATCACTCTGAGCAGTGGCTGGCTTCGGTAGGTGATGCGCCGTTTTTTCTCTGGCTGCATTTGATGGATCCGCACGGCCCCTACTATCCGAAGGAAGCGGCGCTGGATCTGATGGGAGACGACCCTGTCGCACCGATACGGGCGCGTTATTTGAATTCGTACTGGAACCGATCGGATATCGGAGCAAACCGGCTAGTGCGGCACCGGGACGAAGTAGCTGCGCTCTACGACGCCGGAATCCGTTGGGTCGATGTGCAGCTTGAACGGTTGGTCGCAAATTTACGTGCTTCGCGGCGATGGGAAAATTGCATCTTTGCGCTGACTGCTGATCACGGAGAAGAATTCCTCGATCACGGCGGCCGCTATCATCTTCCAGCCAAGCTGATGGAAGAGTTGATTCATGTGCCGCTGCTGTTGCGTGTTCCGGGCGGAGCGAAAGAAACGGTGACGGCTCCGTTCAGCCTGCTTCATCTTGCACCTACCTTACTCGGTGCGGCGCAATTGCGGGCGCCTGCGGAGTTTCAGGGGCAGAGTCATTGGGCGCGCACACAGCCGGAGACGAGTTCCGATGATTTCGCGATTGTCGAATGCGTGGCAGGTTGCACGAATCCGTTTCGCCGTGAGGACCGGCTCGGTTCGCGGGTACTTGCGGTTCGCGGAGGACGGTTCAAACTTACCTTGCAGTTTGATCCTGCGGCGGAACGGTTATATGACCTGGAAGCCGATCCCGGCGAGCGCGCGCCGCTGCCGGCATCGGTTGCAAAGGCGGCGAGGCGGCGCTTGCTCGAGAGGGCGCGCGAACATCTACGACGCTCTTCGGAGCTGCGTGACCAGCGCACGGTTCTGCGTGCGCGCCTCCGCGACCTTCAGCTAGAATGGGCTCGATCCTTTCCGAACCGCCAGTGAACGCCGACTCCCGAAGTCACAATCCCTGAATGCAGTCTCGGAAGCAGCTCGATGCCGAGCGCGCCAGCTCATGAAGCCAATTCGCATTCTTGTGGACAGCCTGGCCGACGAGGATACGCTCAACGCGCAAATGACGAATGCGCGGGACATCATGAGCCGTCTCGATGCGACGCGTTTTCATGTGAGTACGTTTGTGGTTGGCAAACCGGATCCAAAACTGGTCGAACGGCCGGCGACGCGGTTGATTCAACTACCGCAACGGAGGCAGACAGTCAGGATCCTCAAGGAGTTCGCCTGGGGAAGGCATGACATTGTTTTTTACATCAAGCCGTCACCGGCGGCGAAGCTGTACCTCGGCCTGAGGCCGCGCTGGCTGGACAGGCGAGTCGTGATCGGACTCGTGGAATCACAATCCGATTTACGGAACGAACCGACGGTTAAGTCCGAGCAATTGCATATTTGGGAGCGCACGATTCTGCGAAGCGATGTGTTGTTCAGCAATTCCTCGTCTGTGAAAAGAAGTCTGGAAAAAGAATATGGTCTCGGCAGCGAAGTGGTATCCACGGGCGTCGATACTAAGTTCTATACGCCGGCGTGGGACCGAACGAGTAACTCGCGTGTGCGCGTGCTGTTCGTGGGGGCTCTCCGTCCGTTTAAGGGCCCGCAATTATTGTTGAGTGCTGCGGCGCAGCTTCCCGGGGCTGATTTTGTGATTATCGGTGACGGTGTAATGGCGGCCGAACTTGAAGCGCGCGCTAAAGGCGAAGGGCTGGTTAATGTGGAATTCGCGCGGGGTTTGAAGCCGATTGCTCTTCGGGAACAATATCGGCGGGCCGACATTTTCCTCTTTCCCTCACGGTGGGAAGGTTCACCGAAGGTAATTCTGGAGGCGGCAGCCTGTGGTCTTCCGGTGATCGCACGGAGCGACTACCGGCCAGAGACGGTAGTCGACGGTCGAACTGGTTACCTCGGCGCGAGTGACCAGGAACTCCTTGATCGCTTAGCCGAACTCATCACCAGTCGCGAGCGCAGGGCGGAAATGGGCCGTCTGTCGCGAGCCCACAGCGAGCGCTTTGATTGGGACGGGATCACTCGTCGGTGGGAAGACATCTTCGAAAGGCTCGCGTCCCGCGGCGGCGTTCGCGGCGCATGAGTCTGGGGGGAACAATTCCGGAGCGGGTTCCCAAGCCGGTTCGCGTGCTTACGCTGACGCCGTTCTATCCCAGCGAACGTGACGATGCGGGCGGTTGCTTCGTGGCGGAACCGCTAAGCTGGCTGGCTAAGGCTGGCATCGTGAACCAGGTGCTGGCGGCGCAGCCGTTTTATCGTGAAAGAGTTCGCGCAGTGGAATCTTCGGCGCCGACGCAGTGGGTGCGATATTTTTCTTTTCCCGGCGGCTTCGGGCTGCCGACCGCCGGCGCTTTCCTGTTCGCGCGCATCGTCGGACAGGTAAGGGAACTGCAGCGCTCCCGCGAGATTGACTTGATCCACGCTCACGGGCCGTTGCCGTGCGGGCACGCCGCAATGTTGTTGAGTGGGGAACTGGGACTGCCGTTCGTGGTCTCGGTGCACGGTCTCGACGCTTTTGCGAGCGAGCAGGTCCGGGGACGAGCGGGCGAATGGTGCCGGCGCATTTCTCAGCGCATATACCGCGCTTCACGGCGCGTAATTTGTATCAGCGAACAGGTTCGTGAGCAGGTTCTGACGGGCACGGGGCCGACCTGCCGCACGTCGGTGGTTTACAACGGAGTGGATCCGAATTTGTTTGCGCCCGGAACGGAAGCTGATTCCGCGCGGCTGACGGTGTTGAGCGTCGGCAATCTCATTCCCATCAAGGGGCATGACTTGCTGATCCGGGCAGTTGCATCGCTGGTCGCAGATTTCCCCTCGCTAACCCTGGAAATCATCGGCGATGGAGCGGAGCGCGGCCGTCTTGAAATGCTGACTCAGCAATTGAAAGTCGCTGACCGCGTCAAGTTTCTGGCACGCCAGTCGCGGCGTGAAGTTGCTGCCGCCATGCAGGGTTGCACCATTTTCGCCTTGCCAAGCCGCTATGAGGGATTGGGGTGTGTTTACCTCGAAGCGATGGCGGTAGGCAAACCGGCAATCGGTTGCCGTGGGCAGGGAATCGCCGAGGTTATCCAGCACGGGTCCAATGGTTTTCTCGTGGGGCCGGACAATGAGTTGGAACTGAAGCTTGCGCTCGCCATGTTGCTGGGAGATGAGAAGCGACGCAGAAATCTCGGCGTTGCTGCGAGAGATACGATTCTGGACCGATTCACTTTGGCGCACCAAGCAGAAAGCCTGGCTCGAATCTACCGGGAGTGTGCGGCATGACGAGACGGCTCGTCATCCTGACAGAGATCATTTCTCCGTATCGTATACCCTTGTTCAACCAGCTTGCGCGGTGCAATGGCATCGAGTTGCGCGTGATCTTTCTGGCCGAGACCGATCCGGAGTTGCGCCAATGGAAGGTTTATAAGGACGAGATTCAGTTTTCTTATGAGGTGCTGCCTGCCTGGAGGGCGCACTTCTCGGGACATAATGTCCTTCTGAACCGAGGTATGGGCCGGGCCTTGGCGGCAGCATCGCCGGACGCGATCGTCTGCGGAGGCTACAACTATTTGGCTTCATGGCAAGCCCTTTCGTGGGCTCGCAATCGCGACATTCCTTTTCTTCTTTGGTCGGAGAGCCACACCGACGGGAGTCAACGACTGCGCCCCGTGGTGGAATTTCTGAAAGCCGAATTTATTCGTAAATGTACGGGATTCATTGTGCCGGGGCGCGCGGCCTGCGAATATCTTCGCCAGCATGGGATCAAGGATGAGATGATTTTCACCGCACCGAATGCCGTGGACAACGATTTCTTCTCCGCCCGAGCGGCCGAGGCGCGCAAGAATGCGGCTACCCTCCGCAAGAAACTTAATCTTCCTGAGCGTTATTTTCTATTCGCTGGACGTTTGGTGCGGGAAAAAGGTGTGTTTGAATTGCTCTCAGCTTATGCCAAACTGGATGAACCGGTGCGCCGACAGGTCGGTCTGGTTTTCGTGGGCGATGGAGCGTCGCGCAGCGACCTGGAGGAGCAAGCGGCGACCTCAATGTCCTCGGGAGTGATAAGATTTGCAGGTTTTGCGCACCGGGAACAGTTAGCCGACTACTACGGACTGGCCGAGATGCTGATTCTGCCCACATACAGCGACACTTGGGGGCTGGTCGTGAACGAGGCGATGGCGTGCGGGTTGCCCGTGATTCTGAGTCCGGCGGCCGGCTGTGCAGTTGACCTGGTAAGGGAAGGCTGGAATGGATTGTTGACTCCGCCGCGCGATGCGTCGTCACTCGCTACTGCCATGGACACTCTTGCAAGGCAATCGGACCTTTGTGCGACGATGGCGGCCAACAGCGCGCAGCTCATCTCCATGTATTCGCCGCAGGAATGGGCGCGCGGCATTGCCCGGGTCGTCGGAACCACTGGAGTGAACGCGTGATCGATCGCATTCCCGATCGCATTCCTAAGAGCGTGCTGATCGGCGCCGTGCTGCTGGCGCCGGTATTCCTGGCGTATCTGGCATATTCTCAGCCGGGATATTTTAATAGCCAGGTTTATCTGGGCGGTCTGGTCTTTCTCGAGTTCCTCTTTTGCGCCGTCTGGATGTACCGCCAGATTTTCTTCCCGGTGGTGCTCATGGCATTCCTGTTCTCGGGTACGGGCTTGCCGGGGGACTGGACTACGGCGCGGTGGGTGGTGCTTGCGCTGGGAGCGATGGTTGGCTGCTCGATCCTGGCAAAGGACCGACGACTGTCCTTCGGTTTGTTTCATGGAGTCGCATTATTCGCCGTCACGGCTGCGTTGTTGTCGGCAGCTGTTTCCAAGTACCCCGGGTTCGCTCTTCTGAAGGCTCTTAGCTTACTGCTGCTATTCGTTTACGCGGGCACGGGGGTCAGGCTGGCGGTTGCGGGGAGGGAGCAGCGTTTTTTCGCGGGATTGCTGACGGGATGTGAAATCTTGATCGTTGGATTGGCCGTCTGCTACCTGCTGGGTCGCGAGGTGATGGGCAACCCCAACTCACTGGGCGCGGTGACGGGTGTGGTAGGAGCCCCGATTCTTCTCTGGGGAACCATGGTGGCGGAGACTCCCGCCGTACGACTTCGCCGGTTCGCGCTATTAACCGTCTGTTTGTACATGGTTTATTACAGTCACGCGCGCGCCAGCATGGGCGCGGCGGCCTTGTCGTGCGGATTGCTCTGTATCGCTTTGCGCAGGTACAAGCTGCTTGGGCAGGGAGTTCTCGCCATTACCATTCTGGTCGCGGGTGCGGCGGTGTTGAATCCCGCCGCATTCTCAGACAAGGTTTCCGACGTTTATTCTTCGGTCGTCTACAAGAATTCGGATGCGACCCGAGGCTTCCTGGCTTCCCGGGAGACGCCTTGGCAGTCAGCGCAGGAGACCATACGGAACCACGTCTGGTTCGGAACCGGATTCGGGACCACAGACAATGGCCAGGATGCGAGCGAACGCCTCAATGAGTTTTCTACTACTCCAGGGGTGAGCGCAGAAAATGGAAGCAGCTACCTGGCTATTTTCGCCTGGGTCGGAATGTTCGGGATCCTGCCTTTCTTCTTCCTGCTGGTGGCGATCCTAGGGAAGGCTGTTCGCACGGTGCTCTGGATGGTCCAGAATCGCAGTCCATTTCATCCTGCCATCCCTCTTGCCCTGGTGATGATCGCTGGCTTGTTTCACGCCGGGTTCGAAGACTGGCTGTTCGCGCCCGGTTACTACGTCTGTGTTTTTTTCTGGAGCCTCGCCTTTATTCTCGTGGACATGGCGCCCCAGACGCCGCTACCGGGGATAGCGTCCTCGGTAAGGCAGCCCTGGCTGCGGCATGTGCTGGGCGAAGCGGTTCCGGGCCACTAATGCGCCTGTTTGTTAACTCTCTGGCCGCCAGCGCCGGCGGAGGCCTGACTTACATCCGCAATGTGCTGCCGCTGCTGGCCTCCGAATCCGGATTGCAGGTCACGGTCGCGGCGGGCCACAGCCTGCGAGAGGAATTCCGGAACCTTGGCGGGGTTGATTTTGTCGAATTGGAGATACCGGCTTCCCGCCGTTTCTTCCATGAGCAGTTGGAGATTCCCGGTATCATCCGGGGCTGCGGCGCGGATGTGCTGCTCTCCACGGGAAACTTTGCCTTGCGAAATTCTCCGGTGCCGCAGATTCTGCTTTCGCGTAATTCCATCTATACGTCGGCGGATTTCTATCGGGACCTGATCTCGCGTGGCGAATATCGCGCTTGGCTGGACACCCGCATTCGGGCCTTTCTGGCGCGCAAGTCCATTCACTGGGCCGATGTTACGGTAGCGCCCAGTGAATCGTTTGCCGGCGAACTGCAGCTCTGGTCGGGGAGGCCGATCCGAGCTATCCACCATGGATTCAACTACGAGTCGTTTTGCCGCGATCCGACTCCACTCGGCGAAGAGGTCGAGGAGAAACTGCGATCCGCCGAAGGATCGCTGAAATTGCTCTTCGTCAGTCACTATAACTACTACCGCAATTTCGAGACGCTGTTGCGGGCGCTGCCGATTTTGCGCGGACTCCTCGCTGACCGTCCGGTGAAACTTTTTCTGACGTGCAAATTGCAAGCCGGAGAGAACCCGGGGGCTTATCATCCCGAGGGCGCGGCAAACTTGGTGCAGGCGCTCGGCATATCGGACGTGGTGGTCGAACTGGGGACGATTCCGTACCGGCAGCTTCATCAGGTTTATCGAAGGGCCGATGTTTATGTAACGCCAGCTTATACGGAAACTTTTGCACATCCGCTGGTGGAAGCAATGTCGAGCGGGTTGCCCGTGATTGCTTCCGATCTGGCCGTGCACCGGGAGATATGCGGGGACGCCGCGCTCTACTTTCCACGTTTCTCGGCTCAGGAGCTCTCGAAACGGGTGATGGAGGTTGTATCGTCAGCAGAGCTGGGAACGCGGCGGCGCGAGTGCGGGGCGGCTCGATCTTGCGCGTTCAGCTGGAAGAAGCACGTCGAAGAGTTGTTGTCGCTGGCTCGTTCACTGATCGCGGGGCAGTTGAATTAATACAGCTCAGTAGTTGGCGGACGCCCTGTAGAATTCGTAGTTCTCAGGAGCCCTGGGTGCGGGAACGGGCATCAGGATGACGAACAAATCGCGAGGTATTTTGGTCACTCTTCTGCTCCTCGCGTCTGCGACCGAGTTTGCAGTTCGAGGGCCGCTTCGCTTGTTGCATGGAATGGGATGGAACGACTTCCTTTCGCCTTATATTCAGTCGAAGGCCTGGGTGTATGGCGCAGACCCCTACGGCGCTCAGTCTCTGATTCATTTCTGGCCTACTGATAGTCAGCGCCCTCCTTTTGTCGACAGCGAGGCTGCTGCTGGAGTGCTGGAAGCGAAGCGGGGAATTCCCAGTCCGTATCCGGTGAGCAGTCTGGTGGTGCTGTCGCCGTTCAGTTTTCTGCCTTGGCACATTGCTTTGATTACGTGGATGCTGGTCAGCGTCGCCACCGTAGTGCTCTCGGCGCTGGCACTTCTTTCGATTTGCGGATATGGGATCGGCGACGTACGCGCCCGGCTGTTCCTGGCGGTAGTACTCGCACTCGCGCCACTGCATACTGGGATTGGGACGGCGAATCCGGCGTTGCCCGTCGTGAGCCTGACAGTCGGAACAGTTTGGGCAGAGCGTAAGGGGAGGAACAAGACCGCAGGAATACTGTTGGCAATTGCTGTTTGTTTGAAGCCGACGGTGGCGGGTGCCCTCTTGTTCTATTACCTGGTGCGGCGACGATGGATGGTTTTGGGCATCGCCTGCACGGTCACGGCGGTGATCGCCCTACTCGGCATTTCTCGCCTCGGCTTGGCTGGAGTGCCGTGGTTGGCGTCTTATGGGGAGAGCACACGGAGGATGTTCTCGCCGGGATCGCTGGACGACTTTACGCGAGCAGACAGCATTCGATTCAACATGATCAATGCACAGGTGTTTTTCTATAGCCTGCTGAAAAGCGCGCCCATTGCTGACCGGCTGGCGCGCGCGCTGGGAGCATCCTTGCTGGGAATGTGGATATGGCTTTGCTGCCGGCGCCACCGGACCGCGGAATTGCTGGAAATCAGCGCGATCTCGGTCCTGAGCCTGATCTCTGTCTACCATCGTTTTTACGATGCTGGGTTATTAATTTGGCCGTTAGCCTGGGGACTGTTGCTGGCCAAAAAACCTTGTATACAGATCGCGGTACTGGCAATGATCGCGCCATTTTTGTTGCCGGGGCCCGCGCTTCTCGGGGACTGGGCGCTTGCGGGAAGGATTCCATCCGGCATCACCGAAAGTTGGTGGTGGAACGGGATCGTATTATCACACGAAGTCTGGGATTTGATTCTGCTCGCAATCCTGCTCCTGTACTGGCTGGCGCGAGAGCCGGCGGATGCATCCCTACCAGTTCTCCGAAACGCGGGGACAGAGATTACACGAGGCTCTGGAGTCGCCGAGCCGTCGCCCTTTTGACCGCGCTGACGACTTCGGCGATGGCCTGCTCGGAAAGCTCGGGATAAATTGGCAGCGATAACACCTGTGAGGCGGCGGCTTCCGCTTGCGGAAGAGATCCCCGCCCGTAGCCGAGATCAGCGTAGGCCGGCTGCAGGTGTGCGGGTACGGCGTAGTGGACAGCGGTTTGAATTCCTTCGCCCAACATTGACGCCTGCAGCCCGTCGCGATCCTCGGCGCGCACGGTGTAAAGGTGATAGACGTGGCGTGCCCCAGGAATCTCTGTTGGACGTTGCACACCAGACTCTGCGAGTAATTCATCATACTTGCCGGCTAGCGCGCGCCGTTTTTCCGTCCACTGTTCCAGATGACGCAGCTTGACGCGGAGAACGGCGCCCTGAAAGCCTTCCATGCGGTAGTTAAATCCGCGCAGCAGGTGATGATATTTCCGGTCCGCGCCCCAATCGCGCAGCATGCGAATTTTGCTCGCGAACTCGGGGTTGCTGGTGGTGACGGCGCCGCCTTCGCCGTAGGCTCCGAGATTCTTGGCGGGATAAAAACTGAAACAGCCCAGGTCGCCGATGCTGCCGGCGTTGCGACCTTTGTATTCGGCGCCGTGGGCCTGCGCCGCGTCCTCGATTACGACGAGTCCGTGACGCTGCGCTATTGCCATGATCGCATCCATGTCGGCGGTCTGACCGTAGAGGTGCACCGGCAGAATTGCCTTAGTGCGGGGCGTGACGGCCGCCTCAATCGCGGCGGGATCCATATTGAAGGTGCGGGGATCGATATCGACGAGTACAGGCCGGGCTCCGGTGTAGAGGACCGCTGCGACGCTTGCCACGAAAGTGAAGGGCACGGTGATGACTTCGTCGCCGGGGCCGACTCCCGCAGCCAGCATGGCTAGATGCAACGCGCTGGTGCCAGTGTTGACGGCGATGCACTCAGCGGCGCCACAATATGCGGCGAACTCGCGCTCGAAGCCAGCAACTTCTTCCCCTAGAATGAACTGGCTGCTCTCGAGCACGCGGACGATGGCTGTATCGATTTCCAGCTTGATGCTCTGGTACTGTGCCTTCAAGTCAAGAAAATGCACTTTGATGGGATGGTTTTTCATTTAAGGCCCGAACAGGCACTTAGGAAAAGCGTCAACAAGATCAATCCAGAATCTGCGGACGGCAACCTTCCTCTCCAGAAGTTGTCCGCCGCTCAACGGCTGCTGGGGTCTGCGCTGACCGGGTTGTTGGAATTGCGCAAGGCCAAAAAAACGCCCAGATCGGTCACGACTTCCCCCGGCACGGAAACCGGGGAAAGCAAGAAGTCCTGCGAGGATCGCCTTTCAAAATCGAAGCGAGAAACGCGAACCAGGCCCGCCCGAGTGATCCAGTAGGGAGTGTAACCCAGCGACTCGATGATTTGCCTGGTTCTCTCGTTGCGATGCAGGCGGGGCAGGATCTCGCAGATGATAAAGGGCCGGTCCCGCCGGATGGTTTGCTCCATTCCCGCGAGTACGCCCGCTTCAAAATCCTCGACATCGATTTTAATTAAATCCACCTTCATGGGGTGAGCGCGCTCAAAATCGTCAAAACGCATGGTCTGTACGGTAATCTCAGGCGAGTGTTTTCGGGATTGCCAACTATCTGCGACGAGAGTTCCGGTGGTTTCGTAATCTCTGCCTTCGGGTCCAGGCAAGTACAACGTGGAGGTCCCGGTTCGATCAGCCAGGGCCAACCGATGCGCCATTATTCGTTGGTCCAGGCCGTTCAATTGGATATTTCTGGTGAGCCCGTCGTAGATCGGGGGGACGGGCTCGAATGCGACGACGCGAAGATCCGAATTCCAGAGCGCCGCCAAAAGTGAGTAAAACCCGTAGTTCGCGCCCACATCGACGAAGGTCGAGATCCTCTCCACGAAGTAACGCACGGTCTCAGAGGTTTGCGCCTCATATCCTTCCAGCCCCTTCCAGAAAAGAAGCGAAGCCATGTTGATCCCGGAGTCTCGAGCGACCCGCAGGAGACGTCCGTTGGGCAGGCGGATGGCTGCGGAATTCCTTTTCACCTTACGCTCAATCTGAGCGCTCAACCGAGTGCTGACGGAATGAATTGGTCTGGCAATCGCCGCCAGGACTGCGCTGACGTAATAGTTCTCCCGGGCCAATTTCAGATACTTGAACATGGGTGGGTCCTGCGCCTCGGCTAAAGTGCCATTCTAATCATGTGCACGACGTTGACCACGCCCAGGGCCGAGGCCGCGGCCAAAACCGGGCTAACAATCGCAAGCGCCCAGAGCAAGCGACGATCCTTAGGCAGCCACCGGTAAAGGGCAAGAAGGACGAAGGGAAGAATTGGAATTGCGAAGCGGGCAAAATTGCTGCGTGCCCACATGGGATAGTTGTAGGCGAACAGGCACCAGAGATAAGGCACGAGAAAAAGAGCCTCTACTCGATGGGCGCGGCAATATGCGCGGAATTGACTCGACGTGACCATGACGACGACTGCGACGACGACCAGGGATATCCAAGCGAGGCTCAAGGCCAGGTTGGTCCACGGCGCGGGATAGCGCAAACCTTTGAGGATGGCGTAAAAAGGAAATCCGAAGAGCCACCCTCCCTGCCACTGCGGACTGTGGTAACTGTTTACCGTCGCCAGCGGATCGCCGAAATGTACTGCCAGCGGGATGCAATAAAGCACGCCTACGGTCAGACCAACGCCAATGGCGACGGCAAGTTTGAGGAACTTCCGCTGCCACAGCAACGTGATCCCGATGGCAACCAAGGCGAAGGCTCCTAAGGGTCGCACGATCGTGGCCAACGATGCGAACAGGGAAGCAAAGAGCCAGCGTTCGCGGCGAACACTCGCGAACGATGCCAGCAGCAGGCAAACGAATAAAGGTTCGGAGCCGCCCAGGCAGGAGCGCTGCAACCAGTCGAAATTCAGCACGGCGAAATATCCGGCAATCCATCCGTTCCATAATCGACGGGCGAAAAAAACTGCCAGAAGCGAAGGCACGAGCGAAAATACGAGCAAGGAAGTGCGATCGGAAAGGCCCGTGACCGTTGATGATGCGGCCATGGCGTAGGGTAATCCCCAGAACTGCTTGATGACGATCCCGTGAAAGTCCCAGCGTCGAATCGCGGATGCGAGAGCCATGTAGGCCGAACTGTCGCCAAAGTTATCGACAGCCGCCAGGTAGTTTCGTGCCAGCGCTATGACTGCGATGAAGATCGCAAAGTTAAGGGCGACGAGGCAACACAGTTCGACCGACAATGGTCCGCTGGCGTCGGACGAATCCTCTCCCCTTGGACTCTTCGACGTGGCTGCGGCTTTGGGGGCGTCTATTTCGGAGGATAAATTCAAATTCGACTTTCAGTTTTCCGGTCGTTCCCGTCTGGAGTCGCCAACGGAATGCGTTAATCAGCGGATTATAGCCCGGATTATAGCGCAGCATTCTGCAGTAGCTTTGTGTGGTATTTCACTTGCGTAGTGTTTAATAGAGTATCGCTATCCGGATCCTTCATCCGAATCCACATAATCGCGAAGGAATGACTGGGTCACTTTGAATGTGCGGAATTTTTGGCATTATTGCGCGGAACACTCACATCCCTGAGGGCATGCTTGAGCGCGGCACGCGGTCGCTGGCGCATCGCGGTCCGGATGACTCGGGCACAATTCTTCTGCGCGATTCCATACCCGATCCAGTGGAAATCGGCCTGGGAAACCGTCGGCTGGCCATCCTTGATCTTTCGCCCCTGGCCCACCAGCCCATGCACGATCCGGAGACCGGTAACTGGATCGTGTACAACGGCGAAATTTACAACTTCCGTGAGGTCCGCAGGGAACTCGAGCAAGCCGGCGTCAGTTTCGTCAGTCAATCCGATACTGAAGTGTTGCTGAAAGCCTATGCGCAGTGGGGGGAAGCGTGCCTCGCGAAATTTCGCGGGATGTTTGCCTTCGCCATCTGGGATGCGCGCCGGCATTCTCTTTTTGCCGCCCGTGATCCCATGGGGATAAAGCCGCTCTACTACGCCCAGACCGGCTCGTATTTTATTTTTGCTTCCGAAGTGCGCGCGTTGCTGGGTACAGGTCTTCTCTCTAAACGTATTGACCCGGCCGGCCTCGTCAACTACCTGACCTTTGGTTCCGCGTACGATCCGCTGACCATGGTCGAAGGTGTGCGGGCTCTTCCACCCGGGCACACTCATACC
>Ga0302324_100019552_pt1 | contig 13293 bp, 15 predicted proteins | sample Palsa_T0_1_FD_201949 | JGI IMG/M metagenome (GOLD analysis project Ga0302324, IMG submission 201949) | Peat permafrost microbial communities from Stordalen Mire near Abisko, Sweden - Palsa_T0_1 | ecosystem: Environmental > Terrestrial > Soil > Palsa > Peat permafrost | place: Sweden: Abisko...
GTAAAACTCCTGACCAGCTCCGGGATATTACGGCGAACCAAGTCTCCGAGGCGTTGGGAGGCCTTCCTCCCGCCACCTTTCACGCCGCTCAACTTTGTGCGGATGCTTTGGCGGCTCTCGCAAAAAAGCTTCCCTAGACCGATTTGCCTTCGAGAGCCTTCCGCAAAGTCTCCGGATCGTTCAAGTTGAGGATAATCCCTTCCTCATCGGTGGCAACCTCCAAAACCTCATCCCGATGTGCCCACACGACTTGTCTCGCCCCCACCGTCGCCGAGGCCTCCAGCAATTCATCATAAAGCGACGCGCGAAATATTAGCGGATGCCCCCTCCGCCCTTTGTACGTGGGAAGGACAATGAGCTTGCCGGTGGAATCGAACTGCTCGATCAATCGCGCTACCAGGTTTGCGGATACTAGAGGATGGTCCACGGGACACAGAATCATGCCGTCGGTTCCAGCGTTGGCCAGACTTCTTACTGCTGCTTGAATCGACGACAGCTGGCCTTTTTCCCATTCTTCGTTGATAACTACCGACGCTTCATCCAGGTGCAACGTGTCGCGGATCACCTGAGCGCCCGCGCCCAGGACGATTTTGGTGAGGCCTACGCGCGGGTGACGCGTTACTTCGATGAGGTGCTGGAGGAAGGTCGAGCCGCGGTAGGGTAGCAGGGCTTTGGGAGTGCCCATCCGCCTGGATTCACCAGCGGAGAGAATTGCGGCGGCGAGCATCTGGGACTAGTCGTGGTGCAGGGCGGGGACTTCCGCGCGCTTCACCGCTTTGTGCGCGAGATTCTGGCTGGCATTCCGGCGCACGGCGATCAATTCTGCCGTGATGCTGACGGCGATCTCCTCGGGAGTCAGCGCGCCAATCTCGATGCCCACTGGGGCGTGGACATTCTCAAACTTCTCGGGCGCGTACCCTTCCTTCTCCAGGGCCTTGTAGACCGAGAGCACCTTGCGCTTGCTGCCAATCATCCCAATGTAGCGGGCGTTGGTATTGACCGCCCAGGCCAGCACGCGCATGTCGTCCTTGTGGCCGCGCGTCACGATGACCAGGAAGCTCGACGAGTTCGGCTTGATCTTTTCGAAGGCGTCTTCGTAGGAGGTGTAAATTTCTGTCGCGGCAGGGAAGCGCTCTGCATTGGCAAAGGTCTCGCGATCGTCGATGATGCCGATTGAAAAGCCGGCCGGCGCCGCTACGCGCGCCACCGCCGTCGATACGTGGCCGCCACCGAACAGGTAAAGCATCGGCGGCGGCAGAAGCGGCTCGACGAAAATCTCGAGCGTCCCTCCGCAAATCAGCCCGGCGTCGTAGGCCGCGTCGTGGTTCAGGTTAAAGGTCATTTTGCGGGGCTGCTCGATCTGGATCACTTCCTTGGCCGCGGCCCACACCTCCGCTTCCACGCATCCGCCGCCAACCGTCCCGGAGATCGAGCCGTCTTCCCGGACGAGCATCCGCGAGCTTTCGTAGCTGGGGATCGACCCATTGGTATGGACGATCGTCGCCAGCGCGCCCCGCTCGCCGGCCTTGCGCATCCGCACGATCTCTTCGAATAAGTCCATATTTCCTCGGTATTTCAAGGGTACGTCGCGCGCGGATGCGTGTCAACGCATTGCGCGAGAGGGAGCGGCGGCAAGTTACTTGGGATTACAGGTTCAGGTGATCGTATTTCGCAGCGGTTGCAGTTGCGGCGACGTCGGAAAGTTTGCGCGGAGTTTTTCCGCGGGGGTTCGTCCAGCGGCCGGGGATGGCGAGGCCGCACTTGGGGCACGCGCCGCCTTTGAGATGATTCTGCTGCACGTCGTGCCAGGAGCGGCGGATCAGCAGGGTATTGCAGGCCGGGCATGACGTGTGCGCGCCGTCGCTGAAGATATTGCCTTCGTAGACGTAGTGCAATCCCACTTCGCGCGCTATGGCGCGAGCGGTGTGCAGAGTTTCGGGCGGCGTCTTCGGCTTGTCGCGCAATTTGAAGTCGGGATGAAACGCCGTGAAGTGCAGCGGCACGTCCGGGCCAAGGTGTTCGAGCACCCATTCGGCGAGCTTCCGCGTTTCGGATGGATCGTCGTTGAGCGTCGGAATCATCAGGTTGGTAAGCTCGAACCAGACGTTCGTCTCGTTTTTCAGCCATTGCAGCGTTTCGAGCACGGGTTGCAGATGCGTCAGCGTCTGACGTCCGTAGAAATTTTCCGTGAACGCCTTCAGGTCGATATTCGCGGCGTCCACGTGATCGTAAATATCGTGAAACGCCTCGTAGGTGATGTAGCCGTTCGAGACCATCACGGTGTTGATCCCGTGTTCTTTGGCCGCGGCGCAGATATCGATCACATATTCGCCCCAGATGGTCGGCTCGTTGTAGGTGAAGGCGATGGAGGGGCAGCCGTTGCGAATGGCGAGCATTACCACGTCTTCGGGCGGCACGTAGGACGAGTGCGTCTGATCCGAGCGGGACTTGGAAATGTCCCAGTTCTGGCAGAAGAAGCAGCCCATGTTGCAGCCCGCCGTCCCCATCGAAAAAACGCGCGTGCCGGGGAGAAAATGATTCAGCGGTTTTTTCTCGATGGGATCGATCTGCAGGGCCGCGGGATGTGCGTAGCCGAGGCTATAGAGCTTGCCGCCCTCGTTCGCGCGGATAAAGCAGAAGCCGGCCTGTCCGGCGCCGATGTGGCAATGCCGCGGGCAAAGGTAACAATGCACTTTGCCGCCGGCTTCGGCTTCCCACCAGCGAGCCTCGTGCAGCTCGCTCTCATTTTGCGTAACCTTTGGCTGTGGCATGTAGAAAGCTCAGTATGGACTTGCGCTATGTCGATTGGATGACGAAAGTAAGGCGAAGGTTTCCAGAGGGATTCGACGCTAGTGCTTTCGCTTCTGGTCGTGGCGGCGTTCCGCGACCCAGGCTAGAAACCTCCGCATGCGTGCGCGCTCGCGCCACATCAAATCGAAGAACTTTTCGGCGTCTAGGTTGGCGGCTTCTTTGCCGTAGAACGTTTCGAGGCGCCACTGGATGTAGGGCGATTTCCATGGACGGAGACGGTAACCTTTGGCGGTGATCCAGTAATAACGGAGGGCGTTGAGCATCGGCGAGTCGCAAAAGCGTATCACGCTTTTGCGGGGCTTCTGAATCAAAGCGCTCCCCAGCCCGTTGCACGATAACCTTCGATAATAAAAAAGGCCGAAGCGGAAGCTTCGGCCCTTTTCAAAGTTGATGCGATTTCGGAAACGCTGGTTACGTGATCGGCGTGCAGACGGCCTTCACCTCGGTGTACTGCTCTAGGACTTCGTGGCCCATCTCGCGTCCCCAGCCGGACTGCTTGTAGCCGCCGAAGGGAAGCGCGGCGTCGAAAACGTTGTAGCAGTTGATCCACACGGTTCCGGCGCGGAGCAGTTTCGCCAGGCGGTGGGCTTTCTTGATGTCGCGCGTCCACACGCCGGCGGCTAGCCCGTAGATCGAGTTGTTGGCCTTGGCGGCAATTTCCTCGGGGTCTTTGAAGGGAATCGCGGTCACCACGGGGCCGAAGATTTCCTCCTGCACCACTTTCATCTTCTCATTGGTGTTCACGAGCACGGTCGGCTTGACGAAATAGCCCTTGGTGCCTTCGCGCGACCCTCCCGTAACCGCCTTCGCCCCTTCCGCCAGGCCCGATTCGAGGTAGCCGCAAACGCGGTTGAGCTGCTCTTCGGAAACGAGCGGCCCCATGTCGTTGGCCGGGTCCAATCCCGAACCGATGCGGATTTTGCTGGCGTGCCCCGCGACGCCCTCGACAACCTGATCGAAAATATCGCTTTCGACGTAGAGCCGCGAGCCGGCGCAGCAGCACTGTCCGTGATTGAAGAAAATCGCGCTGGCCGCTCCGGGAATGGCGGCCTCGACATCCGCGTCGCTGAGTATCACGTTGGGAGACTTGCCGCCCAGTTCGAGCGAAACCTTCTTCAGATTTCCCGCAGCGGCTTTCAGAATCAGCTTGCCGACTTCCGTGGAACCGGTGAACGCCACCTTGTCCACGTCGGGATGCGCCGACAGCGCAGCCCCGGCCGTTTCTCCGTAGCCCGGCACGATGTTCACCACGCCGTCGGGAATGCCGGCTTCCTGGAGGATTTCGCCCAGCAGGAGCGCGGTAAGCGGAGTCTGCTCGGCCGGCTTGAGAACCACCGTGCAGCCGGTGGCCAGCGCCGGTCCCAGTTTCCACGCAGCCATCAGCAGCGGGAAATTCCAGGGGATGATCTGCCCGACGACGCCGATGGGTTCGCGCAGGGTGTAGGCGAGATACTCGGCGCCGCCCGACGAAATCGGGATCGTGTTGCCTTCGATCTTGGTGGCCCAGCCCGCCATGTAACGGAACAGGTCGGCGGCGAGCGGCACGTCCGCCACGCGCACTACCTTCAGCGGCTTGCCGTTGTCGAGCGATTCCAGCTGCGCGAACTCCTCGAGATGCTGTTCGATCAGGTCGGCAATTTTCCAGATCAGGCGCCCGCGCCCGGAAGGGCTCATCTTGCTCCACGGGCCGCTTTCAAAGGCGGCGCGAGCCGCTCTTACGGCGCGGTCGATATCCTCGCGGTCGCCTTCGGCAACCTGCGAAAGCGTTTCGCCGGTGGCGGGATTATAGGTGGGGAACGTTTTGCCGGAGGCGGCCTCCACCCACCTGCCGTTGATGAGCATTTTTTGCTTTCTTGCTATGAAGCGCGAAACATTCTGATCGAGCACCGGTGTCGATACTATCGTCGCCATCTCGTCCTCCTCTTCGTCTCACTCAGGAATTTGTTTGCCAGGTTGACGCGAGAGCCGTTGTTACGCAGCGGCCCGCGACACGTCCCGGGGCGCCTGGATGCACCAGGGGGCTAACCAGCGAAATCGAAGCTACTCCCCCGCGGGCCAGAATTCAAGCGGACGATTTTCGGCGCGGGATGTCTGAGGAAAATCTAATTGGAATCGGATTTGGATGACTTGGATGGCGATGACGACGAAGAGGAAGATGATGAAGAGGAAGCGGGCGCCCGGCGAACCCAGATGCGCTGCGTGGCGGGCTTCCCGATGTGCACCCGGGGACCGTGCCGGCCGGCCACGGTGATGGACATGGTTTCGTCGTATTCGCGCTGATGCACGCGCAGCCGGGCGGCCGGACGGATCTGCAGGTGATCGAGAAATTCAAGAAATTTGGGATCCTTCTCGTAGACGCGGAGGACCTCGTAGGAATGCCCCACTTCGGCTTCCGACAGGCGCACGGCGCCGTAATCGCGCCGCAGCCGGGACATCCCGCCCACCAGCGGCACGCCGTGCGGGCAGCGGCTTTCGCGTCCGAAGCGTTTCAAGAGCAAATCGGCAACCTCGGGCGAGATGCCGTGCTCGAGGCTCTCGGCTTCTTCATGCGCGCGCGACCATTCGAGGCCGATCACGTCGGTGAGCAATTTTTCCGCGAGCCGGTGGCGCAGCACCAGATGCTGCGCGATGCCTTTTCCCTTGGCGGAAAGCTCGATCTGGCCCCCGCGCCGGACGCGCAGGTAACCGCTGCCGGCCATGCGCTTCAGCGCGGCGGTCACTGCGGGCGGAGTTACGCCCAGGTCCTCGGCGAGGCGCGCGCTGATCGGCACCTGCTCCTCCTGGACAATCTCCCAGATGGCCTTCAGATAGTCTTCCTGAGAAACGCTCGTTTTTTCGCGACGCATTTTACCCGGGCTGGAAAGCTCGAAGTACGAATACTATGATGCGCTCAGGAAGGACGCTAGGACTTTCGGTAGTGGGTCAGTTTCCGGTAATCCGACTGAGACTGGGACTGTGAACCTTGGAAACTAGTGAGGCTCCTCTTCCGACTGTTTTTGCGAAAGCTTGTGGACGTCACCATTCAGGCCTACTCGATAACGAAGTGTGAACCCACGAAAAGGCGGGTCATCGAAATGGCCAAACAACACAACGGTTAAATTGTGGAGATCGATCCAGTGAGTGGCCCGTAGGTATGAATGCCCGGCCTTCAAAAATCGATTTACGTCGGAATTTGCACCAAGAAGAACCGCTCCCATATCGATTATTTTAAGCGTCCCGGGTTCGTATACCGAGCAACTTTCCCCGTTACTTCCCCAAGCGTCATCTACGAAGAAATGGCGGCTATCGGGTGCCCAGGAGATGCTCAGATCCCGCTCATAGTCTTTTATGAATCTTCGCGTATGGACACTGGTGTCCTCAATCCACAATTTTCTCTGACTGCACTCGTTAGGGCACTCGAATGTCAGAATCCACTTTCCATCGGGAGACGGAATACGGCTCACCTCTCCCTGCGGGAGCGAGATGACTTTGGGATGAGTCGGCCCCCTTTGGCTCGTGGTCACCGCAAGCCACGCGTTCATAAGCACACTGAGGGCTAGAAGCACGAAGCTGTCCTCTCAACACAAGTTATCACGCCGTCGAACGAAAGGATTGATTTCCGCAAGTTCGGATAGGAACCGGCCAATGTCTGAGTAACGCCGCGCTAACGGGAAACTGACCCACTACCGAACTTTCCGCGCATTGGTATGAAAGTGATGGCTTCACGAAAGTGAGTCAATTGATTTCTTGCGAGTGGCGGCGCGCGACGTCGAGGAAGTGCTGGTGGACGGTGTTATCGGACGTAAGCTCGGGATGGAACGTGGAAGCGAGAACGCGCCCCTGCTCCACGAGTACCGGATGCCCGGCATCTTCCGCCAGAACTTCCACGCCCGGGCCGATGGATTCGATAATCGGGGCGCGGATGAACACCATTTCGAGCGGTTCTTTGTGAAGCTTCGTCGGGCCGCTGTGGACGTCGCTGGCTAGCTGGCGGCCGTAGCCGTTGCGCAGCACGGATATATCGATTAACCCGAGCGAGGCTTGCGCGGGCCCGTGTACATCACGCGCGAGCAGGATTGCGCCGGCGCAGGTTCCGAAAAAAGCGCCTCCGTTGGCGGCAAACTGCTTCAGCGCGTCGAAGAGGCCTTCTTCGGTCATCACTTTGAGGTGAGTGGAACTCTCGCCGCCCGGCAGAATTATGCCGGAGAGTCCGGCGAGGTCCGTGGGATTGCGGACGTACGTATGCGCGACGCCGAGCCGTTCGAGAACGCCCGCGTGCGCTTCGTAATCGCCCTGGATTGCCACAACGCCGATCTTCATTTTGTTTCCGTTATTGTGCATTCGCTTCGCTGACTGCGGGCTTTACCAGCCGCGGGTCTGAAGAAGGTCTTTCTCTTCGAGCTGGCGAACGTCGAGGCCTTTCATCGCGTCGCCGAGCTCTTCGGAGGCTTCGAGAACCGCTTTCGCGTCCCGGAAGTGCGTGGTCGCCTTTACGATGGCGCGGGCGCGCTGGGCCGGATCGCTGGACTTGAAAATGCCGGAGCCGACGAACACCGCTTCCGCGCCGAGCTGCATCACCAGGGCGGCGTCCGCGGGAGTGGCAATACCGCCCGCGGAAAAATTCGGCACGGGCAATTTGCCGTTCTTCGCTACCCAGGCGACCAGCTCGAAAGGCGAGCCAAGTTCCTTGGCTTCGTGTACGAGTTCTTCCTCGCCAAGCGTGGTGAGGCGCTTCATCTGGCTTACGATGGCGCGAATGTGGCGCACCGCTTCCACGATGTTTCCGGAGCCGGCTTCGCCCTTGGTGCGGATCATGGCCGCGCCTTCGGCGACACGGCGCAGGGCTTCTCCCAGGTTGCGGGCGCCGCACACGAAGGGAACCTTGAAGCCGTGCTTCCAGACGTGATGCTCTTCGTCGGCCGGCGTGAGCACTTCGCTTTCGTCGATGTAGTCGACCTCGAGCGCTTCGAGCACCTGCGCTTCGGCGAAATGCCCGATGCGCACCTTGGCCATCACGGGGATCGACACTGTGTCCATGATTTCGCGGATGATGCGCGGGGCGGCCATGCGCGCCACGCCGCCTTCCTTGCGAATGTCGGACGGGACGCGTTCGAGCGCCATCACGGCGCAGGCGCCGGCCTCTTCGGCGATGCGGGCTTGGTCGGCGGTGGTTACGTCCATGATCACGCCGCCCTTGAGCATCTCCGCCAGGCCTACTTTTACGCGCCACAGATTGTTGTTCATCAGGTCCATTGCTTGCTCCTTGGAAATCGCTGCTGCTGAATACCGAAAATGTCAGGTCTGCTCCGGCTTGCTCCCGGCTCCGGTGCCAGACCCGTTGCCATCCCCTCTGCCATCCCTCTTACCATACCCATTACCATAATAGGCGCTCGGGTCGATCTCGACGAACCTGCCTTTGCCTCGCGCGAGCACTGCGCCGGACGTGCTTCGTATTTCGCCCGCGTGAAACAGATTGCGGCCCTGCTTTTCGACTTCCCAGCCTTCCACTACCAGGTCTTCGTCTACCGGAACCGGCCGCAAGTACTCGATCTGAAGCTCCGCCGTGACCGTCCGAATGTCGCGGAACCGCCCTACCTTGCCCATCACTTCGTCGAGAAGCGTGGCTATGATGCCGCCGTGAACGAATCCCGGGCCGCCCTGATACTCCGAGCCTACTCGAAACTTCCCGCGAATGCGCCGCGCGTCGTCGTCTCTCTCGAACTCCAGGTGCATGCCGCGCGCATTCGCGCCGCCGCACCCAAAGCAGGCGTTGGCCGGATCGACGGGGAGCTTTGTGCTTGTGTCAGGCATCGGCACTAGACCAGCGCCACGCGGGCTGCCGAGACGCCGTTGGCGCCTCGATGGCGCTTGCGAAGCTCTTGCTTGAGCGTGTCCGCCAGGATTTGAATGCCGCGCGCGATCTGCTTTTCGCCGAGGCTCGCGAAGCCCAAGCGCAAAGTGTTCGGCTGCGGATGCTGGGAGTAGAAATACCTGCCCGGAATAAAGATCACGCCGCGTTCGCGGGTATGGATGAGAAATTCCGCGGCGTCAAACCCCGGCGGCAGCGTTACCCAGACGCACATCCCGCCTTCCGTGCGGGTCCAGGTGGTCTCCTCGGGCATTTCTTTTTCGAGGCATTCCTCGATGGTTTCGAGGCGGCTGCGGTAGGCCTTCCTCATCTTGGCGACATGGCGCGCCAGATATCCCCGGCGGATGAAATCGGCAAACGTCGCCTGCGCGAGCTGGTCCGTGTGCAGATCGGTCGATTGCTTTACGAGGCGCAGGCGCTCGATCACGCTTTCGTGTGCAATGCACCAGCCGACCCGCAATCCCGGGAACGCGATCTTCGAGAAGCTGTCGATTTGGATCACGCTGCCGGTGCGGTCAAGCGACCTCAGAGAGGGAGTCACACTCCCGCGCAACCGGAGGCGGCTGTAGATCGTGTCCTCGACTACCGGAACCTGGTAGCGGGCGGCGACATCCAGAAGCCTCCGGCGCTCGGCTACCGGCAGCGCCGTGCCGGTGGGATTGTGAAAGTCCGGAGTGACGAGAATGAATTTCACGCGGTTCTGCATCAGCACGCCTTCGAGCGCGTCGATGTCCATGCCCGCGGGCGAGTCCGTATTTACACGGACAGGCAATATACGGATGCGGGCGCTCGCCAGCGTCGAAATCGCGCCGGGATAAGCCGGGTTCTCGAGCGCCACCGAGTCGCCGGGGCGCAGGAAAGTCTTGCAGAGCAGGTCGATCGCCTGCTGGCCGCCGTCGGTGATCAGGAGTTGATTGTCCGCGACGGCGAGGCCCTCGCCTCGCAGCATTTCGATCAGCTGGGTTTTCAGTGGCTCATAGCCGTCGGTGGAACCAAGCTGCAGCACACGGCGGCCTTCCTCGCGCATCACCGAATTGCAGCAGCGGCGGAAATCCTCGACCGGGAACAGCTCAGCTGGCGGGCGGGCAATTGTGAACGCGATCGCGCCGTCCGGAACAACCGGCATGAGCCGGCTCAGGCTATCCTCGCCGCGCTCGTCGGCGAAAAGGGACTCCCAGCGCAACCCGCCTCCGTTGCCGTTGCTGCGCGGCGGAGCGGAGAATTGCTTGATTGTGGCGTTGCAGATAAACGTGCCGCGGCCGACATGGCCCTGGATCAGGCCCTCGGACTCAAGCTCCGCGTAGGCGTTCGCGACCGTTGTCCGGTGAACTCCCAGATGGCCGGCTAGTTCGCGGCTGGCAGGAATACGGTCACCCGTACGTAGTTCTCCGGAGTGCACCAGCGCGCGAAGCTGATCGCGCAGCTGTACGTAGAGCGGGATATGGCTTTCCGGTTGTAAATGAAGCGGTAGCATTGGCTCGTTCCTACAAGCCAATATACCTTATGAGCGAAGCTTGAAAAGAGCCAATTTGGCTATCAGTGTTTCTACTGGGTGGCGGATTTCTCGCCCAGGCGCCTCATGCGCTCCTGAAGTTTCTTGCGCAGCGGAGACGGCGCGTTGGGATTGAACGCCACGAGATACCAAAGCGGCTGGCTGCGGTCGCGGCTCAGGCGCGTGAGTGTGGCTGCGTCGCTGTTGGGGTGGCGCGCGATGTTCTCGCGGATCGCCGAATACGGGTGATGCGAGAGCTTGTTCAGCGTTTTGGCGGTTACCTTGGGATGCTCGCTGATCAGCCGCAAGAGGTAATAGTCTTCCCGGGGCGCCAGTCTGGAAAGCTGGTCGAGAACGTCCGGCTTTACATCCGCGCTGAGCACCGTGCCGATCTTTTCATCCCAATTGGGATTGATACGGTTGAGCTCCTGCGTTCTGGCGTGGATCAATTGCTCGATGACGCGGCGTTCCTGGTCCAAGCGAGCCGCGGGCAGGGCGCTGCGTTCCACCGAATCGAGCACCCGCAGAAGATGCTGCCGCTCGCCGAAGACGATTTGGGAGGTCCGCACCGTCTTGCCTTTTGCCGCGTTACGCACCAAGTCTGAACGTCTCATATTCCATCACCCCACGGGGATTTCTGAGCTGGCAGGGAATCGAGGTCCGCCGCTGACCTACCGGGCTGAATTATCAGTTGGCGGGGTAGGGGGAGTAAAGGAAAACCACGGAAACAAGGGGTTTTGTGTTCCTAAGGGGGCAATAGGTGGTTCTAGAACCAGGTGCTATCAGCTCAATGACATCGCGGGTTCTACTGCCTTGACACGTGGGTATTTTACCTGCCGCAGCCAGGCCAGGAGAATCAGTCCAAGAACCACCAGCAGCGCGGTGCAGAGCCAGCTTCCTTCGGGTCCTACGGTGCCACCGGTCAGCCATTGCGGACCTGAAAAGCTCACGTTCATCAGGTGGCCTGTCACTAATTCGCCGCTATCCGGGACGCCGTAGAAATAGCTCTCGGCCCAATCCCAGGCGGTGTGAAAGCCAATGGCGAACCACAGGTCTCCGGTTCGGCGGAGCATCAGGCAGAAAAGGAGGCCGACGATTCCTGCGTTAAAGGCTCCCAGCCAGGTCTCTCCCTGGTTTCCGTAATGGACGTATCCGAAAACTAGCGAGGAAGCGAGGGCGGCGGGCCAGAAGCCGATGCCTGTTGCGAGTGTGAATACTACGTATCCTCGAAAGCCGAATTCCTCGAAGAGTGCCACGGCCAGAAAAACGAGGCCCCACAGTATCGCGTATTTCAGGACGGCGCCGCCGTGCAACGCGATCGAATCGACGTGAAACACACCTGTGGCGCGCATTGCGCCCAGCAGAGCCGATATGCCTGCGAAGCCGACCGCCGCGCCCTGCCAGAAGCGCCCTCGGAAGGCTTGGTGCCACGGCAAGCCGTAATCGCCCAGCGTCCGGCGCTCGAACTTCGCCATGATGGCGCCGGCAAGCAGCACCACTGCAAACATGAAGCCCTCGCCCACCAGGACGACTTCGGGAGTCAGGACTGCGCCTCGCGCCGGTCGGTGGTGTCGCACGAGCCGTGAAAGCCCGGCCGAAGCTGTAAACAGGGCGAACAGGATCGCGAAAAAAATCAGCAGGCGCCATGCTGCGCGCGGGCCATGCGGTCCGATCAGAATCGTTCGGTAAAAAGGGGCGCGAGGCTCAGCAGATGAAGGCGCAGGGGGATCGGGCGGGAACGCGTTCGGTTCATCCATCGGGAGGCCCCTTGCGACTCCTGGACTTTCATCGTCCGGAAGCCGGCTGCCTCGGGCCGGTTGAGGATAGCACAGGCGATATCCGTAAAATTACTGTGGCTGGAGAAGCGCTGCGGAGGGGCTAGCGGCGGGGACCGGCGGCTGGTTCCTCTACCTGGGCGATTTCGAATTTGTTGCGGCCATGATTCTTGGCGGCGTAGAGGGCGGCGTCGGCCTTGGCGACCAGGTCCTCGAACCGCATTTGCATGCCGGCGGGGAGCGCGGATATGCCGAAGCTTGCCGTGACGCGCGTGGTGCCGGAGCCGAAGGAAAACGTATAGGCCTCGAAGACGCGGCGAACGTGTTCAACGGCGCGCACTACGCCTTCCTGGTCGACGTGGGTAAGGATGATCAGGAACTCCTCGCCGCCGATGCGGGCGCACATGTCGCAGCGCCGTATGTTGTCCGTGAGGATTTCGCCGAACTTCTTGAGGACGACGTCGCCGGCGCTGTGTCCGAAGGTGTCGTTGATGGCCTTGAAGTTATCGAGGTCGGCCATGACCGCCCAGAAGGAGAAGCCGTGCCGCATGGCGCCGCTCAGCTGGCGGGTGGCCCAGTCTTCGATGGCGCGGCGATTGGGGATGCCGGTGAGCCCGTCGGTGAGGACAAGCTGTTCGAGCAGGCGATTCTTGGATTCGATTTCGCGATGAAGGGCGACGGTGCGGCGCCCTACTCCGGCTCGGGCCAGCAACTCCTCGGGGTGGAACGGCTTGGTGAGGTAATCGTCCGCTCCGGCCTGCAGACCGCGCACTACCTGGGCTTTATCGGAAATGCCGGTGAGCAAAATTATGTACGTATAAATACCATGCGACTCCTGGCGGATGCGCTCGCACAACTCCACGCCGCTGAAATCGGGCATGAGCCAGTCCGTAATTACCAGGGGAGGGTGATAGCGGGCGAAGAAATCGAGGGCTTCGGCGCCGGTTTTGGCAAAAAGGAGCAGATATTCTTCGCCGGGCAGAGTCAATTCCACCAGCTTGCGGGCCACGGGCGAATCGTCGACTACCAGGACTGTAAATTGTTCGTCATGAGCCATAGTGAGCTGGTGTCAAGTAGCAAGTGTCAATATCAAGTATCAATATCACTTATCAGGGCACGGCATAGCCGACAGGGTCGCGCAAAGATAGGAATAGGTTACCGCAGTAGCTTTGGCGCCCGGAGAGACAAATTTGCGGGTGATTCGAAAGTCGCACTAATGAATATGTGACTCCTGCGATGTCTTGCGATTGCTTGGCGAATCAGTGGTTTTGCAGGAAGGGATTGTTGGCGCGTTCGAAGCCGATGGTGGTGATTTCGCCATGCCCTGGGTACACGGTCACTTCGTCGGGGAGGGTTAGCAATTTTGC
>Ga0302324_100019553_pt1 | contig 13293 bp, 13 predicted proteins | sample Palsa_T0_1_FD_201949 | JGI IMG/M metagenome (GOLD analysis project Ga0302324, IMG submission 201949) | Peat permafrost microbial communities from Stordalen Mire near Abisko, Sweden - Palsa_T0_1 | ecosystem: Environmental > Terrestrial > Soil > Palsa > Peat permafrost | place: Sweden: Abisko...
GCGGATCGTCGGGCAGATCTTTGCGCTCGCGCCGTACGCGGTAGCCCACGTCGAGGCCCGCCAGGTCCCCGACGGCGTTCGGACCCATGGCCATGCCGAAATCCTCGAGCACCGCATCGATGCGGGAAGCGGCCACGCCCTCAAGCAGCAGCAGCTGATTCTCGCGGCCATAGGCATAGAGCATGCGGTTGCCCACGAAGCCGAAGCCATTGCCCACCACGACGCCCGTCTTGCCGATGCGCTGCGTGAGGGCGAGCGCGCGCGCAACACTGGTCGATGAGGTTTGGGGCGCGCGCACGATTTCCACCAGCCGCATGATGTTTGCCGGACTGAAGAAGTGCATGCCGATCACATCTTGCGGGCGCGTGGTGGCGCTGGCGATGGCGGCCACATCGAGGGTTGAGGTATTCGTCGCGAGGAGCGCATCCGGGCGGCATCGTGCATCGAGCTCGCCGAACACGTCCTGTTTGAGTTGCAAGCTTTCGAAGACCGCCTCGATGACGACGTCGGCAGATCCGAGCGCGGCCATGTCGCTCGTTACGGCAACCCGCGCCTGTGCCGCAGCGCTCGCCTCTGCCGTCAGGCGACCTTTGCTCACTGCCGCAGCGAGCGCATCGCGGATGCGTTGCAGGGCGCTCATCAGCGCTGCGGATTGCGAGTCGACGAGCGTGACGGGAAGACCGCCCGTGATGCAGCTCGTGGCAATGCCGGCGCCCATGGTGCCAGCGCCGACGATGCCGATGTGGCGGTCTTCCGCTGTGCTTACGCTCATGAGCTTCAGCGCTCCGCGAACCGCGGCGTGCGCTTCTCGAGAAAGGCAGCCACGCCCTCGGCGTAGTCAGAAGAGCGTCCGAGCTCGCGCTGATAGTCGCGCTCGACATCGAGCTGCTCGTGAAGTTGACGCTCCCAGGACGTGTAGATCGCCTCCTTGGTTCGCGCGAGAGCACGTGTGGGCGCTGCCGCGAGACGTTGTGCGAGCGCTGCGACCGCGCCCGGGAACTCCTCATCAGCGACGCTGCGCCAGATGAGCCCCCAGTTGGCGGCCTCATCGGCGGCGAGCTTGTCGCCCAGAAAGGCAAGTCCGATCGCCCGCGCCTGCCCCACGAGTCGCGGCAGGAACCAGGTGCCGCCGGAATCGGGCACCAAAGCAACCTTGGAGAATGACTGGATGAAGCTTGCCGAGCGTGCGGCGATGACCAGATCGCAGGCGAGCGCAAGATTGGCGCCGGCGCCGGCGGCGACGCCGTTGACGGCGGCGATCACGGGCATCGGCAGAGCGCGCAGCGCGAGCACCAGAGGCTTGTAGTAGCGCTCGATCGACTCGCCCAGATCCGGCGCGGCGCTTGCGGCACTCACGGCGCGATCGCCAAGATCTTGTCCTGCGCAAAATCCGCGTCCCGCACCCGTCAGGATGAGCACGCGGCAGCCCACGTCTTCTTTGACCCGCTGCAGGGCGCTGCGCACTTCCTCGTGCATTTGAATATTGAAGCTGTTGAGGCGCTCTGGGCGATTCAACGTCAAACGCGCGATGCCGGCGCTGCACTCGAAGAGGATGGTCCTATAACTCATGGATTCAGGTCTCATCGTAGGTGATTTCAAGCTGCGGCGTCTTCGCGTGTGCCTGGCAGGCGAGGATGAATCCCTGCGCGAGTTCCCAGTCCTCGAGCGCGTAGTTCTGCGCAAGCTCCACTTCGCCGCGCACGAGTTTAGTCCGGCAGGTGGAGCACACGCCGGCACGGCAGGAAAAGGGCAGATCCAGACCCGCGCGCGCCGCGGCCTCAAGGATGCTTTCCGTGCCGGTGTGCATGGTAAAGACACGGCGCCGCCCGTCCATGATGACGTCAACCTGCGTCTCGCCGGCGGCGGGAAGCGCTGCGCCGACGGCGAGCGGCGCCTGCGCCAAAGCCGCGGCCGAGGCACTCGCATCCGCGTGAATCTTCTGCGGCGCGACGCCCGAGTTCACGAGTTGCGCGTGCCACGGGGAAACCACGCTTGCCGTGCCCACGAGGAAGTATTCATGAACCGCCAGCGGCTCAAAGAATTCCTTCGCGAGCGCGCCCAACTTGGGCGCATCAAGCCTGCCGCTCAGGAGCTCCCCCTCCTCCGGCTCGCGCTCCATGATGAAGTGCAGCGCGAGGCGCCCGAGATACTGATCCTTCAGCGCCAAGAGATCTTCAAGTGCCGCATCGCTGACGCCGCCGTAGTTGCCGTAGAAAACCAGAAGCGTGCATGCGGGCTCAGTGGAGAGTCGCGTCGCGATGAGGAGCACCAGCGATTCGAGGTCCTCGCCCGCCGCACAGGCGACGTAGGTGTGGGCGCCCGCGCCCTGCGCAGTGCCTGCGCCATCTTCAATGCCAATCATCGCAAGTGCTCTAGATGCACTTGAAATAGTCAAAAGGCTCAAGGCACGCCGTGCACGCGTAATGCGCCTTGCAGGGCGTGGAGCCGAATTCGCTGATGAGGCGCGTCGCAGGACTGTGGCAGCGCGGGCACAGGACCGCAACCGCACCCAAAAGCCGCTTGGGGTTCGACACGGCCTCAACCGGCGGCGCGATGCCGTAGGCAGCAAGTTTCAGGCGCGCCGCGGGCGTGAGCCAATCGCTGCTCCAGGGCGGAGCGAGTATCGTCTCGATGACGACCTCGCGAAAGCCGGCGCGCGCAAGCTTCTGCTCGACCGAGTTGCGGATGACCTCTGTGGCCGGACAGCCTGAGTAAGTCGGAGTCAGTCCCACGTGCAGTGCATCGCGGCTCGCGCCGCGTACGTAGCGCACGATGCCCAGATCGATGATGCTCAAGAGCGGTATCTCGGGGTCTTTGACCTCGCCGAGCAGCCGCCAGACCTCCTCTTGCCAGTTGCTCTGTGCAGATTCGACTTGAGAGGCAACGCTCATCAGCGCTACCACTCGGCGCCAGGATAGGCGCGCTGCAGGAATTGCATCTCGGCGAGCATATAGCCCAGGTGCTCGGTGTGAACGCCGCGCTTGCCATGCCAGGGAAACGGCGAATCGGCGGGGCGCACGAGTGTCGCTTCGGCCAGTACGGCATCGATGCGCGCCGACCAGCGTGCTTGGAGCGCCGCCACATCCGGCGCAATGCCGGCGGCAGCCATCGCTTCCTCGACGGCATCCGCGGCGAAGAGCTCGGTGGTGAATGGCCACAGCTCCTCGAGGGCGCTTTGCACCCGCGCGTGGCTCTCGGCCGTGCCATCGCCCAAACGCACGACCCAGCTTGCGCTGTAGCGCACGTGGTAGCGAGTCTCCTGCAACGCCTTCGCGGCAATCTCGGCCAGGCGCGCATCCGCGCAAGTCTGCAGCGCCTCGTAGAGCTCGAGCTGGAATGCCGATGCCAGTAGCTGGCGCACGAGCGTATGTCCGAAGTCGCCATTCGGCTGCTCGACCAGCGTCAGGTTCAGAAACTGCCCTGCGTCGCGCAGGAACGCGAGCTCATCTTCCGAGCGTCCGCGCCCTTCGAGTTCGCCTGCGTAGCTCAGAAGCAGGCGCGCCTGGCCAATGAGATCGAGCGCGATGTTCGCAAGCCCAAGATCCTCCTCGAGCGCCGGGGCGTGTCCCACCCATTCGGCAAGACGCTGTCCGAGAATGAGGCTCGTATCGGCAAGCCTCAGCACGTAGCGCAGCCGCGGATCCTCGCTCAGGACTTGGGCGATCGCTGCGCTCACAGGTTCTTCACCTCTTCGGGTATCGCGTAAAAGGTCGGATGGCGATACACCTTGTCGCGTGCCGGCTCAAAGAAGGCATCCGCATCGAGCGGATCCGAGGCGGCTATGTCGCTCGAGCGGGCGACCCAGATGCTCACGCCCTCGAGGCGGCGCGTGTAGACATCGCGCGCATGTTCAAGCGCCATGCGGGCATCGACGGCGTGCAAGCTGCCGACGTGCTTGTGCTCGAGCCCTGAGCGCGAGCGGATGAAGACTTCAAATAACGGCCAATCGGGTGACGTCATGCTGACTCCTTTGAGGCGGTGGCGCGGGCGCGCTCTTTGGCGGCGTAGGCCGAGGCGGCCTCCCGCACCCACGCGCCCTCCTCGTGCGCGCGGCGGCGCGCCGCCAGGCGCTCGCGGTTGCACGGGCCGTGCCCTTTGACGACGCGGTGAAACTCGCTCCAATCAATGGCGCCGCAGCGGTAGTGCTGCGACTCTTCATCCCAGCGCAGTTCCGGATCGGGCACCGTGAGCTTCAGGAAATCCGCCTGCGGCACGGTCACGTCGATGAAGTGCTGGCGCAGCTCATCGTTGGTGAAGCGCTTTATCTTCCAGCGCATCGACTGCGCCGTGTGCGGCGACTCCGCATCGCTCGGCCCGAACATCATGACCGACGGCCACCACCAGCGATTGAGCGCATCCTGCGCCATCGCGCGCTGCGCGGGCGTGCCGCGCGCAAGCGTCATCATGATCTCAAAGCCCTGGCGCTGATGAAAACTCTCCTCACGGCAGATGCGCACCATCGCGCGTGCATACGGGCCGTAGGAGCAGCGGCAGATCGGTATCTGATTCATGATGGCGGCGCCGTCGACGAGCCAGCCGATGGCGCCGATGTCCGCCCAGGTGAGGGTCGGGTAATTGAAGATGCTCGAGTACTTCGCGGTGCCGGCGAGCAATTGCGCCACGAGCTCCTCGCGCGACACGCCCAAGGTCTCCGCCGCGCTGTACAGGTACATGCCGTGCCCGCCCTCATCCTGCACCTTGGCGATGAGCACGGCTTTGCGACGCAATGTCGGTGCGCGCGTGATCCAGTTGCCCTCGGGCAGCATGCCGACGATCTCGGAGTGGGCGTGCTGGGATATCTGCCGCACGAGGGTGCGCCGGTAGGCATCCGGCATCCACTCCTTGGGCTCGATCTTCTCGTCGCGCTCGACCTTGGCGTCAAAGCGCGCGGTGAGCGCCGCTGCATCCTGCGACGGCGCCTGCAGGCAGTCCTTGCCGAGCGAATCCAGGCCTTGCGTGTACACGGTAAGCTCCCGGTCGTAGTGCCTAATCTGACACAAGAAAATGCATACAGCAACTATTTATGTGTCACAATTTGTCACCTCAGCGCGCCTGCGGAGCGTGACATGACCGACCCAATCGACGCCTGGCTGCGCAGGCTGCGCGGGCGCTTCCGGCGCCAGCGACCGCTACGCAGCGGCTCGCTCCTTATGACCATCCTCGGAGATGCGATCGCGCCGCGCGGCGGCCGCGTGACGCTCGGCAGTCTCATTCGCCTGGCCGAACCGCTCGGATTGCCGGAACGGCTGGTGCGCACCTCCGTTGCGCGTCTTGCTCAGGAGGGTTGGCTTGCCGCGCGCCGCAGCGGCCGCACCAGTGAATACGCCCTCACGGCGCCTGGCCGGCGGCGCTTCGCTGCCGCCACGCGCCGCATCTATGCAGCTGGCCCGCGCGCCTGGGAGCGGCGCTGGACCCTCATCTTGCTTGTGCCGATGAACTCGGCGACGGGGGAGCGCCGCGAGCGCCTGCGCGAGGAGCTGCACTGGCTGGGATTTGGGCAGTTTGCGCCGGATGTCTTCGGGCACCCGAGTCTGGGCAGCGTGGCGGTGCGCGCGCGCCTCGCCGAGGCGGGCATCGAGAATCATCTGACGCTGCTCGAGGCGAAGAGCGAGCACGGGCGCGATGATCGCCGGCTCGTGCGCCTGGGCTGGGATCTGGTCGAGCTTGCGCGCGCCTATCGGCGCTTCGTGGCTGCCTTCGCGCCGCTATCGGCGGCGCTGCGCAGCGGCGGCACGCCCGCTCCGGAAGTCGCCTTCGTGGCACGCACCTTGCTCATTCACGAATATCGCAGAATTCATCTGCGCGATCCCGCCCTGCCCGATGCCCTTCTCCCCGACGATTGGGTCGGCACGGCGGCCTACGAGCTGTGTCGGGAGCTCTATCGGGCGCTGTTCCGCGCCGCTGAGCTGCATCTGACGCGCAACGCGCGCAGGCTCACCGGAGTGCTGCCGTCGGCATCGCGCGCGGCGCGCGCGCGCTTTGCGCGCCCGGGCAGCGCGGCGAATCAGGTGGGATTCTCAAGGCTGAACGACTGACTCTGATCGTCGTAGGCGAAGGCTTCGGCGTAACGGCCCCAGCTGATGATGGTGCGCAGCGTCTCTTCGGCCGCCTCCTCGGTCATGTGATCCTCGAGCTCATCGAAGAAGCGCGTCTTCGGCGCCGTGTGGCTCGCACGCTCATCGAGCACTCGGCGAATGTAGGCGGCAAGCGGTACGTAGCTTAGGAGGTGCTGCGAGAAGAGGCGCTTGCGCTCGTCGGTATCGCCCTTGGCGAACTCATTGCCGCCTTCGGTCAGACGGATGTCGCCGCCCGCAAGCTCGGCGAACCGCAACATCTGCAGAGCCTCGGCCACTGGAAAGAGCTCGTCGGCCTCCATGTGCAGGTCGGAGGAGATCGCCGGCAGGTCCGCATGCCCGTTGTACGGGGCCGTGCTCACCGCCTCCACCAGACCCGCGAGTAAATTGGAGGACACGTGCACGAGCATTGTGCCGATGCCGGCGCCCGCATAGCGGTCGATGCGCGCTCCCGGCCGTGCATCGCTGCCCGGCCGTGTGGTCATCTCCACGTAGACGCGGTCGATGATCGCGCGAAAGCGCGGATCGATCGGATGGCGCGGCTTGGGCAGATCGATGAGGATTTCACTGACGATGCGCCCCGGTTGCGCGGAAAACAGCAGCAGGCGGTCGCACATGAGCACCGCCTCCTCGATGTTGTGCGTCACGAGGAGTACGCCCTGTATCGGCAGTTGGCCCGCGGCCCAGAGGTCGAGGAAATCATTGCGCAACGTTTCGGCCGTTAGCACATCGAGCGCCGAGAACGGTTCATCCATGAGGAGAATGTTCGGATGCACGACGAGAGCGCGTGCGAAGCCCACTCTCTGGCGCATGCCGCCTGAGAGCTCGCGCGGATAGGCGGATTCGAAACCGTCGAGGCCGATGAGGTCGATCGCAGCCAATGAGCGACGCCGGATCTCGGTCGCCGGGACGCGCAGCGCCTCAAGGCCAATCTGCACGTTTTCAAATACCGTGAGCCACGGGAACAGCGCAAAGCTCTGAAACACCATGGCGATACCGGCCGCGGGGCCCGCGACGTTCTGACCGAGATAGTTGACACTGCCGCCGGTCGGGTTTGCGAGGCCAGCAATCACGCGCAGCAGCGTCGACTTGCCCGAGCCGGAACGGCCGAGGAGCCCGACGATCTCGCCCGCACGCAGCGTCAGATCGACGCCGTCGAGAACCAGGAGCTCATCGCCATCGGGCTTGTGAAAAGCCTGCCGCACGTTTTGCACGTCGAGAAGCAGCGGCGCATTCATTGGCGAAACTCCACAGCTTTAGGCCATCCGGAAGCGGCGCTCGGCCTGCGCATACAGCGGCCGCCAGAAAAGCCGATTGAGCAGCACGACGAAGAGGCTCATCACCACGATCCCGAGGACCGTACGGCGCGCATCCCCTGCGGTCGTTGCTTCGGCGATGTAGGCGCCGAGGCCGGTTGCAACCAGGCGCTCTTTGCCCCAGGTAGCAAGCTCGGCGACGATGGCGGCGTTCCACGAACCGCCTGAGGCGGTGATCGCGCCCGTAAGGTAGAACGGGAAAATGGCCGGCAACGCGATCCGGCTCCACCACAGCCAGCCGCGAATATGCAGATTCTCGGCCACATTGCGCAAGTCGGGCGCGAGCGAGGACGCGCCGACGATGACATTGAAGAGAATGTACCACTGCGTGCCCAGAATCATGAGCGGACTCAACCAAATGTTGGGACTTAAGCGCCAGGCGACAATGACCGAGACGACCACGGGAAAGAAGAGATTCGCCGGAAATGCCGCGAGGAATTGCGCGATGGGCTGCACGATGCGCGTGACGCTGGGCCGCAGGCCGATGGCGACTCCGATCGGCACCCACACGACACTCGCGATCGCTATGAGGATAATCACGCGTGCGAGCGTCGCCAATCCCAGGAGGACGACGTGACCGATCTCCGCACCGGTCACGCCGGAGTGCACAAAAACGGCAATCTTCCAGATGGCCGCGAGGGTGAGGAGAAGGATTCCGCCATACCACACCGGATCGACCCACGCGGGCGCGGGCCTGCGCGCCACGGGCTTTTTCTGGCGTCGCTGCAGCTTCTGCAGACCCTGTCCCCAGCGCGATGCGCGGTGCAAGGCTGCGGCGAAACCCCGGCGCAGCAGCCGCAGCACCCGTGAGCGGCGCAGCATCGTCAGCACCCAGGAACGTGAGGGCGTCAAACCCGCCTCCTGTTCGAGCGTGAACCAATCGGCACTTGCGATGAGCGGGCGGAACAGGAGCTGGTCGTACACGAGAATGACCACGAACATCGCCCCGATCGCCCAACCGATGGCGACGAGATTGCGTTGCTCGATGGCGAGGGCGATATAGGAGCCGATGCCGGGCAAGGTCAAAGTCGTATTGCCGACGCTGATCGCCTCGGAGGCCACGACGAAAAACCAGCCTCCGGACATCGACATCATCATGTTCCAGATGAGCGGCGGCATGGCAAAGGGCACCTCCAGACGCCAAAACCGCATCCACGCCCCCAGACGAAAGCCGCGCGCGACCTCGTCGAGCTCGTCCGGCACGCTGCGCAGCGACTGGTAAAAGCTGAAGGCCATATTCCAGGCTTGGCTCGTGAAAATCGCGAAGATCGCGGCGATCTCGGCGCCGGCGATCCGCCCCGGCGTGAGCGAGAGGAAAAAGACCACGGTGACCGAAATGAAACCGAGGATCGGCACCGATTGCAAAATGTCGAGCAGCGGCACGAGCACAGCCTCGGCGCGCCGGCTCTTTGCAGCCAGGCTCGCATAGGTAAAGGTAAAAACGAGTGATGCGATCATAGCGATGAGCATGCGCAGCGCGCTGCGCGCGCTGTAGCCAATGAGCTTCCAGGGATCGAGCGAGATCGGCGTTGCCTCAAGCCCCGCAAGCGGCTGAGTCAGCCCATGCGCGGCTTCCCCAAGATAGACGAGCGCGCCGAAAACGAGCGCAATCGCGACCACGTCCCAGCGCTCCGGAACGAGACGGCTCTTGAGAACGGATATGGGCAGCCGACCGATGAGCATCCGCGCACCTTACCGTAACTGCATGACATTCGGCTCGTCTTTGAAGATGAAAATCTTCGTGCACGACGCGACCGGCAGCCATTGCGAGCGACGCGGCAATTGCGTACTGTCAATGAGGGTGCGGACTCGGAGTGGGAACATCAACATGCTGACCCGACGCAAATGGATCGCCGCATCGACGGGCACATTGATGTTGGGTGCACTAGGCAGCGCGCGCGGTGCGGATTCGTCCCCTTCCGCCAACGCCCCCGATGACGTCCTCATTGCTCTGCCGGGCAAGAAACCTCTCATCAAGCGCAGCTTCCGCCCGCCGAACTTCGAGACGCCTTTGGCTGATCTGCGCAGCCGGTTCACGGCGAACGAGGCCTTCTTCGTTCGCTATCACCTGGCCGTCATTCCGGAAATTGACGCACGGACATGGCGCCTGCGGGTCGGCGGCCCGAGCACCGCGCGGCCACTCGTACTGTCACTCGATGATCTCAAGCGCGGCTTCGAGCGCATCTCTCTCGCCGCCATCAACCAATGCTCGGGCAACCGCCGCAGTTTATTCACACCACGAGTCCCCGGTGTGCAATGGGGCAATGGCGCGATGGGCCATGCGACCTGGAGCGGAGTGCGCCTGCGCGACGTGCTGCGCAGGTGCGGCGTTCTGACGGACGCGCTCGAGGTCGTATTGGATGGAGCCGACGGCGCCGTTCTGCCGCAGACCCCGGACTTCCAGAAGAGCCTGCCCATCGAGCGCGCGCTCGACGAGAACACTCTTATCGCCTTCGAGATGAACGGCCGCCCCCTGCCGCATTTCAACGGAGCCCCCGCGCGTCTCATCGTTCCCGGCTGGACGGCGACCTACTGGGTCAAGCATCTCACCGATATCCGCGTGCAACCGCAGCCCTTCGACGGTTTCTGGATGAAGGGTGCCTACCGCATTCCAACCGGTGCATTTCCGGGCGCCCGCTTTACGAGTCAGGAGACGCCCGAGACCACCCCGATTACGCAGATCCTCGTCAACTCCCTCGTCACCGCTCCATCGCCCGACGCACGCCTGGCGCATAACCGGCCCGCACAGCTTTGCGGCTGGGCATGGGATGGCGGCACGGGGATCTCTGCCGTCGACATCTCAATGGATGGCGGTGTGAACTGGCGCGGCGCAGCGCTCGATAAGGATCTCGGGCGCTTCGCCTGGCGCGGCTTTCGTTATGCGCTCGACACTTCGCGACCCGGCCCGCTCGCCATCCGCGTGCGTGCAACGAGCCGCGGCGGCGAGCAGCAGCCTGAGAAACTCACGGTCAATCCTGGCGGCTATCATGACAACAAGATTCTGTCGCTCGCTCTGGAGGTGGCATGAGGCGCGCGGCAGTGTGGGCTGCTCTCGGCGCTTACGCGGCCCTCGCCAGTAACGGCGTGGCAGCTGGCGAGGAGATCATCCAGTTGATCGACGCGCCTGGCCGAGAACTCACGGCCGCAAGCTGCGTCACCTGTCACAGCCTGGATTACATCCCAATGAACGCGCCGCTCATGAGCCGCGGCAGCTGGGAGAAGACCGTCCACAAGATGATCGACAAGTTCGGCGCGCCCATCAGGCCCGAGGATATTGATCAGATACTCGCCTACCTGACGGCGAACTACGCCGGCTGAGGCGCGACCCCCTTGCGCGTGCTGCTCATCACCGGGCTGCCAGGGAGCGGCAAGAGCGTGCTGGCGCGATTTCTGGCGCAGCGCTATGGCGTGCTGCTCTTGAGCAAGGATCTCATCAAAGAACCTCTCCTCGATGTGTTGGGCGCAGGCGATGCGGCGCACTCGAAGCGTTTGAGTGATGCAAGTTTCGCCGCGCTCTTTGCCGTGGCGCGGCAGGCTTTGGCCGCAGGTCTTGATCTCATTCTGGAGGGCAACTTTCGCGCCGGCGAGCACGAGGAGCCGTTACGCGTGATCTCAGGAGCGCCCCTGCTGCAGGTACTTTGTCGCGTCGATGAGTCCGTGCGGCTGGCGCGGCTGGCGCGGCGACGGCAGGATCCGACGCGGCACGCAGGCCATGGCGACAGCGATCCGGCAGTCGCAGCGCAAAGATCCGGCGATGCCTTCCTCGAGCTAGCGGGAGAGCGGCTGACTTTTGACGGCGGCGAGAGACCCAACGGCCACGAACTCGAGGCCATCGACCGCCTGTGGCGCAGCGGCTAGCCCGGGGGGACTGTCTTCGCGCCACGGCCGAGTGGCATTGGGCTCGATCAGCATTTGCGCGCGCAGCCCCGGATGATTGTCTGCGAGCACGAGCGCGCCGCCATGGAGTTTCGCGACCGCCGCGACCAGACTCAGCCCCAGTCCCACGCCGGGCGTGCCGCGACTGGTATCGCCGCGGTAGAAGCGCTCCGGCGCTTTGAGTTTCTCGCTGTCGCTGATCCCGGGACCGTCATCAGCCACCGCGATCTCGACCGCGCCTTCAGCGCGGCGCAGCACTTCGACGCTGACATGGCCGCCGTCGCTCGCGTATTTGAGTGCGTTGTCGATGAGATTGCTCACCGCCTGAGCGAGAAGCAATGGATCGCCGGCCACGGGAATGGGACCGCTGTCACGGCAAGCCAGATGAATACCCTTGAGCTCCGCTGCGGGCACGTAGAGCTCGACCGCCTGCGCCGCAAGTTCCGCGGCGTTCACCTGTACGAAGCCCGAGCGGCGCATGCCGGTATCGATCTCCGCCAAGCGCAAGAGGGCATTGAAAATGCGGATCACGCGATCGACGTCCGCGACCGCAGCGTCAATCTCCGCGAAGGTCTCCTGCGGAGACGGACGCGTGAGCGAGAGCTCTTCGAGCCGCGAACGCAGCTCGGCAAGCGGCGTGCGCAGATCGTGGGCGATGGCATTGGACACATCACGGATGCCGTGAAAGAGCTGCTCGATCTGATCGAGCATGCGGTTGATGGTGCGCGAGAGAGTATCGAGCTCATCGCCGCTTTGCGGGCCCGGCAGCCGGTGGCTCAAATCCCCCTGCATGATCGCATGCACGGTCCTGCGGATGCTGTGGATGCGCGTGAGGAGCGTGCGGCGAATGAGGAAGCCGCCCAATACGCCGACAATGCACAGGACCGCGACGGCAACGGCGAGCCCGTACCAGAAACGCCGCTCGAGCGGCGCGAAGCGCGCAAGATCGCGGCCCACCAGGAGGTTGTAGCCACCGGGCAGAGTCGTGCGCACGAGCACGGCCTGTGTTGACTGCCCGGCAAGATCCATCGTGATCGTCGACATCCCGGGACTCACCGGCACGCCGGGGGGCCAGGCAGGCACATTGCCGGCGAGCGGGTGCTGGGACGAGTCGGTGAGCAGCAAGATGCGCTCGCCGGCGATCTGCAGGCCAACGCGCGTATCGATGAAGGCCTTCAGGCCGTCCGGACCGTCACGGTGAAATACTTCTGTCAGTCGCTGCATGTCCGCCTGCAGCAGTTCGACGCGCCCGTCCTGAATGGTGACCTGCCAGGCGTACCACAGAGGCGCCGCGAACAGGATGAGCGCCGCGATCGCCACCGCGACGTAGCCAAATGCCAGGGTAAACGCTGAGGACTGAATCACGCGCGACATGGATGATCAGCCGGCGTTATCGACGCTCGCGCTGAGCATGTAGCCCGCATTGCGCACCGTGCGCAGCAGCGGAAGCTCGTAGTCGCAGTCGATTTTCTGTCGCAGCTTGCTGATATGCACGTCAACGACGTTCGTTTGCGGATCGAAGTGATAGTCCCAGACGTTTTCCAAGAGCATGGTGCGCGTCACCACCTGGTCCGCATGGCGCATGAGGTACTCGAGAAGCTTGAATTCGCGCGGCTGCAGAGTAATCACACGCTCGCCACGTACAGCCTTGCGCGACAGCAGATCCACGCGCAGATCGCCGACGTCGAGGGTCGTCTCGGTGCTGTTGCCCTGCGAGCGCCGCGCGAGCGCATCGAGCCGCGCCAGGAGCTCGCCAAAGGCAAAAGGTTTGGTCAGGTAGTCATCGCCGCCGCTCTTGAGCCCACGGATGCGATCATCGACATCGGAGAGCGCGCTCAAGATCAGTATGGGTGTGCGGTTGCCCGCCTTGCGCAGCGCTTCAATGATTGCAAGGCCGTCGATCTGGCCGGGCAGCATGCGGTCCATGATGATGACGTCGTAGGGCTCGCTGGCCGCAAGAAAGAGGCCATCGCGTCCATTGTCCGCATGATCCGCAGTGTGCCCGGCTTCCTTCAGCCCCTTGGTCA
>Ga0302324_100019554_pt1 | contig 13293 bp, 16 predicted proteins | sample Palsa_T0_1_FD_201949 | JGI IMG/M metagenome (GOLD analysis project Ga0302324, IMG submission 201949) | Peat permafrost microbial communities from Stordalen Mire near Abisko, Sweden - Palsa_T0_1 | ecosystem: Environmental > Terrestrial > Soil > Palsa > Peat permafrost | place: Sweden: Abisko...
TGCGCGAAACGCCCTGCGTAACAGCCGATTTGCCGATCCACGGCTATCACCGCCAAGCCGAGAAACTCGGCAGTTTGAGCGTCTATGGGACCGATGCCGAAGGGATCAAGCGGGTGGCGGCGGAGAAACCCGAATTCGCGGCGAAACTCCACCCTGCTCTGCCGTACATCGCCGCCGAAATCGTCTGGTCGGTGCGTCACGAAATGTCGCGTGGTGTGGACGACGCGCTGGCGCGGCGCACGCGTGCTCTGCTGTTGAACGCCCGCGCCACGATCGAGATCACGCCCAAAGTTGCCGAGCTCATGGCGGCCGAGCTGGGTCGTGATGCGCAGTGGGTCGAGACGCAAATCGAGAGCTTCACCACGCTCGCAAAACGATACATCTTGAGTTTGTCACCGGCCGGCAGTCATTCGTGATGCGCGCCCCACTCGTCGGGGAGTTCGCCGGCACGTTCATGATGATGCTGCTGGGCGATGGAGTCGTCGCGGCGTGCCTTCTCAAAGGCACCAAGGCGACGGGTGAGGGATGGCTGGTGATCACCACCGCCTGGGCCTTCGCGGTGCTCTGCGGGATCTTCACCGCGAACTTGTTCGGCAGCGCCGATGCGCATTTGAACCCGGCTATCACCGTGGCCTTCGGAATCTTGAACGGCGACATGTCCAAGGTGTTGCCGTATGCCTGCGCCCAAGTCAGCGGAAGCTTCGTGGCGGCCGTGGTGGTGTGGTTATTCTATTTTCCGCATTGGAAGATCACGCCGGATCCGGCTGCAAAGCTCGCCATCTTTTGCACAGCGCCCGCAATTCGTTCTTATGGATCGAACCTTTTCAGCGAGATCGTGGGTGCTTTCGTCCTCGTGATCGTAGCCGGCGCAATCGGGTCGAAACTCGTGTTGAGCGGCGGCGCCGCGGCGGGATTCGGGCCGTTCTTGGTGGGCTCGTTGGTATGGGCCATCGGTTTGTCGCTCGGAGCTACCACGGGCTACGCAATAAACCCGGCACGCGACTTTGGGCCGCGTCTGGCGCACGCGCTCCTGCCGATCGCAGGCAAAGGCGGCTCGGATTGGGGTTATAGTTGGATACCTATCGTAGGGCCGGTGATCGGCGCGGCCTCCGCCGGCGTCGTGCTCAAAGCACTAGGCGCTTGATTTCAACTGAAGTAATGTCAGTAAGTAATTGACTATGCTAGGTTTCATTAAGTCGATCAGCGGTTGAGTCTCCCTACATAAAATCCCAGCCGATCTTCCGCGTCTCCCGGCTTGTGAAATCCCAACTCGCGGAACGCCCTGAGCCGAGCCTGGGTCGCGGGCCTCGCGACCGAGGCCATGCAGGCCTCCCAGCCGGCCGCCATCTCGACTTCCGGCGTCAAGCTTGCAGCGTTCACGAGGCGCTTGGTATTGGAGATCGCCCACTTGTCGAACGCAGCGATGCGGGTGGCGAGCGCTTCGACGAATCCGTCGAGCTCGGCGTCCGGGAGCGATCTGTTCACGTAGCCGTAAGCCTCCGCGAGATCGCCGCCGATGTCATCGGACCCCAGCAGCACCTCCATGGCGCGGTTCCTACCGATCAGACGCGGCAGGCGCGCCATCGGGCCGCCTCCGGCGACCATGCCGACACCGACCTCCCACTGCGACAGACGGGCTTTTTCCCGACTCGCGAAACTCATGTCGCAGGCTAGTGTGAGCTCACTTCCGTTTCCGGTCGCCCGTCCCCTGATGAGAGCGATCGACACGACGCGCACGCGTTGCAGACGAACGAGAATATCCGGCCACGCTTCCAGGCCGGTGGGGCCTTGGGAAATGCCGGTCAACTCCTCGAAGTTCGCGTTGAAGTCCGAATGGTTGAGGAAGAAGCCTTCGACCGGACTTTCGAAGACCACGACCTTGAGATGCTCGTCGCCCTCGATCGCTCCCATGATCTCTCTGAATTGTAGAACGAACTCCGGCCCCATCAGGTTGAGTGGAGGGTTGTCCATAATGATGCGCCAGTAGGCGGGCGAAACCCGGTTCAGCCGTATCTGTGCGACGCTTGATGAATCTTTCATGAGACCCTCCCGGGTATATCGGATGAACTGGCCAATGGAAAATCTTTAGACCCGCAACGGCCGCGCTGACGGCGATGTCCACGCTTCCCTACCAGGCCCTGTCCATGGGTACGTGCGCCACCAGGCCGCCGCCGCCATCGACTACGGCAATGTTGTAAGGGACGCCAATCTCGTTTGCCTTGCTCTCACCGCCGGAAAATAAGTTGTCGGGCATCGGCAAGATCGATGGATAAAGTAGATCGAGTCATCTGAAGCTCCTGTGTCGGGTCGATGTGGCCATCAGATCACCCATTCCGGTGCCAGTCGATTGCACATTGGTATCGGCCCCACCGGCCGGCGTGCGCCGTACGCGATCCGAAACCAGGAGTGTCGACCATGGCGACGACTGAAACGCACGATGAAGCCGCTCCCGTCGTTATCCGAATTGGAAGTCGACAGTTGCTTTGCCTGGCATATATGAGCGCATCGCCGATACCATGGTGCAATGGATTCGTCCCGGTGCTCGCGCTGTACTCACCCCGATGACTCGATTCTTATCAAACCTACACAGCCGATCAAACCGGAGGCCGACAATGAGTATTATCGACAAGGCGTTAAGAGCGAACCGCAGCTATGCAGAGCGACACGACCCGAAGCTCGGTCAGCGTCCGGCTCCAAAAATCGCGGTCGTGACGTGCATGGATCCTCGACTCTCGAACCTCCCGGAAATCCTTGGAGTGCCGCAGGCCGATCTCGATGTGATCCGAACCGGCGGTCCCGCGGTCACCGAAGATGTCCTCGGAGAGCTGGTTGTCTCTACGCGCGTGCTCGGTACGACGGAGATCATGCTCCTGAACCACACCGGCTGCGGGTTCACCACATTTACCGACGAGGAGTTGAATGCGAAGCTGGTGACCGCGACCGGCGTGCCGTCGCCGGCTCCCATGCGCTTCTTTTCTTTCAAGGATCCTGTGCAGAACACTCGCGAACAGATCAAGACGGTGAGATCGCATCCTTGGATCGCAAAGGAAGTGCCCGTGCGGGGCTTCGTGTTCGACGTAGAGACGGGTCTGCTCAGCGAAATCGAGGCGGTGCGGGAGCCGGCAAATGCCTGAGAGAATGCGAGCTCGAGAGCGGGCAAGGCTACCAGAGGAGCGACATCATGCGCGCTGACATCGTGCCGGGGGCGAGTTTCCCGGACTATGAGCTGCCCGATCACGCGGGCGAGCTGCGCAAGCTCAGCAAGCTGCAGGGCGACAATCCGTTGATTCTGACGCTCGCGCGAGGACACTATTGCCCAAAGGAGCACCAGCAGCATCTGGAACTCGCGGCGTTCTATCCGAAGATTGCCGTGGCCTATACGCAGATTGTTACCATCGCGACGGACGAGCACCATACGCTGCAGGAATTCCGCGCCTCGGTCGGCGCCGAGTGGACCTTCTTGTCCGACCCTAAGCGCACGATTCAAAAGGATCTCGACATTCAAGAGTACACCGATCCCGACCACGATCCGATGATTCCCCATACGCTGGTGCTGAAACCGGGTCTCGTGGTCCATAGCGTTTACAACGGCTATTGGTTCTGGGGACGCCCGTCCGTCATCGATCTTTGGCACGACTTGCGGGCGGTAACGAGGGAAAGCCGGCCTGACTGGGATCTGAGCGCTCCTGGACTTCGGGAAGCCTGGAATGCAGGTGATTTTTCGCGTTTCCACGGTCAGAGCAAGCGTGCCGAGCGAATCTCGGGGTGATGCGCAATTTTAAACGAGCATGCCGGCACGCCTTTTAGCCGTTAACGTCGGCCTGCCTCGGGAGCATGCCTGGCGCGGGCGGACCGTGCGGACGGGAGTCTGGAAAGAGCCGGTTTCGGGCCGGCGGATGGTACGACGGCTCAATATCGACGGTGACGGCCAAGGAGACTTACAAGGCCACGGTGGCGAGCAGCGCGCGGTGCTGGTTTATCAGCTGGAGTCCTACCGGTATTGGGAGCGCGAGCTCGGTCGGCCGGAGTTCGCCTTTGGGCAGTTCGGAGAGAACTTCACGGTCGATGGGCTATCCGACCGCGAAGTATGTATCGGCGATCGCTACCGCATCGGGGGAGCCATGTTCGAGGTCAGCCAGCCGCGCGTCACCTGTTACCGTCTCGGACTGAGGATGGATGAGCCGCGGATGGCCGCCCTGCTCGTCTCGCACGGCAGGCCGGGCTTTTACATGCGCGTGCTCGAGGAGGGGCTGGTAGGCGCAGGCGATGACATCGTCAAAATTGCCGATGGGCCCGAGCGTCTCACTGTCGCCGAGACCGACGCCTTGCTCTATCTGCCAGGACATCGGCGTGAGGATCTTGAGCGCGCGCTGCGTATACCGGCGCTGAGTGCGGGCTGGCAGGGATCGTTTCGCGCGCTGCTGGATCAACCTGCAGGCTCGCAAGCAGGCAATGCCGGCTTATCGGCGGAGAATGGGCCGCCTCCCGCCTGGGCGGGATTCCGCGCGCTACGTGTGTCGCGAATCGATCAGGAGAGTCTGACTGTATTCTCACTGACTCTCTCCTCGCCTGACGGGAGCCCTTTGGCCACCCCATTGCCAGGACAGTTCGTTGTCCTGCGACTGCATCCTGACCTCACCGCCGCTCCGCTGCTGCGCAGCTACTCGTTATCCGGGACGCCCGGCGCGACTCACTACCGCATCAGCATCAAGCAGGAGCCGCATGGCGCTGCCAGCGCCTACCTGCGGAACTCCATCAGCGTCGGAGATCGTCTCGAGGTAAGCGCGCCACGAGGCGCATTCACTCTCAAAGCGGACGAGCGCCCGGTGGTGCTGCTCAGTGCCGGCGTCGGGGTCACACCGGTCCTGGCCATGCTGCACGCGCTCGTAGGCGCACGATCAACGCGCGAGGTTTGGTGGGTATACGGCGCGCGGAATCACGCGGAGCATCCTTTCGCCGGCGAGTGCGCTCTGCTGTTGCGGCAACTTCCCCGAAGTTGCAGATACATCGTTTACAGTCAAGCATCGGTCGCGGACTCGCCCGGCGTCGATTTCGACGCTCACGGACGTCTGGGGCTGGATGTACTGACCCGCCTTGCGGTGCCGCCGGAAGCGGAGTTCTACCTGTGCGGACCGTCAACGTTCCTGCAGGACCTGACGCGAGGCCTCAAGAGCCTGGGCGTCCCGGCGAGTCGGCTTCACTCCGAGATGTTCGGTCCGGGTAGCTCATCGACGCCGGGAATCGATGAGCAGAGGCCGCCTCCGCATGCTCCCACAGGTCCGCCGGGCGAAGGACCGCGTGTTTCTTTCGCGCGTTCAGGACTCTCCGTCGCCTGGGGTGCGCGCTTCCAAAACCTGCTTGAGCTGGCCGAGGCGTGTGACGTGCCGGTGCATTGGTCATGCCGCACCGGCGTATGCCACAGCTGCGAGGCCGGGCTGATTGGCGGGCGAGTGAGTTACACACCCGATCCCCTGGATCCGCCGGTGCGCGGTAATCTGCTGATCTGCTGCGCGCGGCCCTGCGCAGATGTGGTGATCGATTTGTAGCCTGGATGTTCTGCAACTCCGATCGTCGAGGCTAATAGTGCACCGAAGCACTCAGGCCAAAGAGCCGCGGATCATTGTAAAACCCGCCCATGACGTAAGGAGACGCCGCGGCGCCGCCGAGCACCGTGGCATTGAATGCGTTGTTGATCCACGCCGCGACGCTCCAGCGATCTCCGTGCGGCGCATACTTGACATAGAGGTTCACCAAGTTGTATGCGCGTTGCTGTATCTCATCGCCCGGATCGAAGTAAAAGCCGCTGTTGTGATAAAAGCTGGCCGTCGTTTCGATTCGATCGGTGCCGATGGGCAGTAACCACCGAAGCTGCGCGGTGGTAGTAAGGAGCGGTGCGCGTTCCATGCGATTTCCTGAAGCATTCACCGATTTCTCATAACCGATCGGCGTATCGGTTCCCAACTCCCCGTCCACGATGTTCGGCTCGACGGCAGAACTCGCATCAGCTCCTATGCGGTCTATGGCCAGGCAAGCTACGAGCTGGCTTACGGAATTAAGCTCGTCGATGTTCGCCAAGAAGGCGCCGGTCATGGAGCTGGTGGATCTCAACGATGCCGCGCGCGAAGTAATTGCCGTCTCTACGGGCGAGATCCGGCGGAGCCGCTCGGTCTTGGAGACGGATTTCGCGGAGCGTCTGCCGGCCATTCGCGGTGATCGCGTGCAACTGCAACAGGTGATCCTCAACCTGCTGCTGAATGCGGCTGAGGCAATGGCCGGCGTCGAGGACCGGCCGAGAACGCTCCGGGTTCAGACCGAGATCCATGGGAGCGACAACATCAAGCTGCTCGTTCGGGACTGTGGTGTAGGGTTGGATCCGAGTACCATCAAAAAGCTGTTTGAAGCTTTCTATACGACCAAAGCGCAGGGATTGGGCATCGGTCTGGCAATCAGCCGTTCGATCATCGAGAGTCATCAAGGCCAGCTGTGGGCGACGGCCAACGACGGACCGGGCGCGACCTTCGGTTTCTACATCCCTTGTGCCTTCCCTGCCGTAACCACAGCTACACCGTGATCCTAAGCTTCCCGGCCGGTGCTGATTCCAAGCCTCCCTGCCATGTTCACGAGATCGACTAAGGTGGCGGCGTGCATCTTCTCCATGACCCTCCCACGGTGGGCCTTGACCGTGATCTCGCTGATATCGAGCTCGAAGCCGACCTGTTTATTCATCAATCCCTTCACGACGAGATTCATGACCTCGCGCTCGCGCTTGGTCAGCGACTCGAATCGCTCTTGTAACTGACGTCGGGCACCTTCTCGCTTCAGATTGGCTTCGCGGCGTTGCACCGCTTCGCGAATCGCCTCGACAAGGATCACGTCGTCGAGCGGTTTGGTCAGAAACTCAGCCGCCCCTGCTTTCATCGCTTTGACCGAGGTTGGAATATCGCTGTAGCCGGTGATGAATATTATCGGCGTCGAGAATTTCTCGTCACTTACGCGCTGCTGAATATCGAGACCGCTGAGGTCCGGAAGATTGACGTCCAGGACCAAACAGCTCGGAACTACGGCGGGCAGGCGTGCGAGAAATTCCTCTGCCGATTCGAACAGCGCACATTGCCATCCCTCGCTTTTGATCAAGAGCTCAAGCGATTCACGAATGGAGATATCGTCGTCAACAACGACGACCGTAGGCATAGTCGGCGGCATCGCAAGCGACCTCGGCACGCGATTGATTGTCTCTATTAAGTGCATGACGCGCTTCCCTAGGCAAGGGGTTACTTCGAATTTAACGCTCTTTTCAATGCCTGAATCAGCTCCGTCTCGGTAAACGGTTTGATGAGGCACTCGACTCCCTCGGATATCTCCGGCTGCGAGGCAAAATCCGCATGGGCAGTTATGAAAATGGTCGGAATATCGTGGCCTAGCCTCAACAGTTCACGCCGCAGCTCCGGCCCCGACATTCCGGGCATAGCAATGTCCAACAGCAGACATTTGGTCTTGTCGACGACGTCGGACTGAAGGAAATCGCTCGCCGTTGCAAACACTCTGGATGCCAATCCGAACTCCCGGAGAAGGTCGGGTAAGGACTCGCGCACCGAGTCGTCGTCATCGACTACGGATACTAGGATTGCGACGCCGAACGCGGGCAGCGCGCCTTCTGGTGGATTGCCGCTATAGCTCATCGGGCTAGGCTGCGCCCTGTAATAAGGCGGATCTATAACACTAAAGTGTTGGATTCGGCGCAAGCGGCACCCATTCTGTCGTGGACCTTGCCATCGCTGCAAAAGAGTTTTCCGACTTTCGCCTCTAATCATCCCGTCGAGTTTGTCCAATAATTCGCAGCCCGGTGCGGGCACCCTATCCCCGATCGCCCTTGCGGCGCTACAAAGGACACATGTCGAACAGACGAGATGCAGCATCTAGATAACATACTGGTATTCGTTAAAGTCGCGGAGTTCGAGAGCTTCAGCAAAGCAGCGCGCTCGCTGGACATGCCAATTTCCACCGTGAGCCGCAAACTCTCCGCGCTCGAGTCCGCCCTGGGCGTCTCTCTCGTGCGGCGAACCACGCGCCGGGTGATCCTCACATCCCAGGGCCGGGACTATTTCGACCAGTGCATTGAGCCGTTAACAAAGCTGCGAGAGGCAGAACAGATCCTTACGGACTCCCAAAGGACGCTGGAAGGCACTCTCGCGATCTCGGTCCCGATGATCCTCGGCCAGCGGCCATTTATGGACTTTCTATCGAGATTTTCCAAAGACCATCCTGGAGTTCGATTGGATCTGTACATTACCAACGCGTACTTGAATCTCGTCGCGGAGAACATTGACGTCGCGATCCGCTTCGGTCATCTACGGGATTCCGGCATCGTGGCTACCAAGATCGGCAAAAGCGTACGCTACATAGTCGCCGCGTCGGACTACCTGAAGGGACGCAAGCTCCCTACCGAACCGGACGAATTGAAGGCCTACGACTGCGTGCTGTTCAATGCCAAGAACCACGAGGCGGACTGGGATTTGATCAGCGGACGAAAAAGGGTTCGCGTTCATGTGGCTGGTTCCGTATCAAGCCGCGACTGCCAGTCCGTCGCCGCCTTTGTGCTGCGTGGGCATGGCATCGGCCTGCTCGAGACTGCCTACGCTGACCAGGCTCTGGCGCGTGGCGATATCGTGCGCCTCCTGCCGCGATGGACATCCACGGAGGTGCCGGTTTTCGCCCTTTATCCGACCCGCAAGTTTCTTCCTCCCAGGGTGAGGGCGTTCCTGAAGGCGCTCGCCGCTTGGAAGAACTCGATGTGGGTCCGTGGATAGGTGCCGCCGCAGACCTACAGATTGCGCGGGTCGTTGCCGGGATCGATATAGTCGAGACCCAAAGGACCGATTGCGGTGATCTGGGTAATATATTCGCCCGACTTAGCCCAATGGAAATGCGGCTGGTCGCCGGGAAGGACGACGATGCTGCCGGGCGCAAATGCGGTTAGCTGGCTTTCATCGAACCGCTCCCCCAGCCCCACGTAGAACACTCCCGATATCACCGTGTAGACGCGATCCTCTGGATGCTTGTGGGGCATGAATTTGAGCCCGCCCGGCACCTTGACCCGGATCGTGAACGGCCCCGTTTGTGTGGGGTCCCCGACCAGGATCGCCAGCCGAACACTCGGCGGGTACGCCGCGAAGCTCGTCCACTGAATGTCCTCGCTTCGGATGGCGTGGAATCGGCCCTGATCGAGCTCGTGCGACCTCTCTTTCATTTGATCGCTTGCGAGGCGGTTTCGTGGCTGAAGGTGGGCGACTTCGCGTAGGACGCCGGCACTTCCCACATGCGCGCCGCATACCACACGGCCCAGGAAATGACGAACAGCGACATGACCCACACCCATACCGGAATTGCCGAGCGCGCTTCGGCACGGCGTGGGTCGAACGGCTCATCGGTACTGAACGCATCCACAGCGAAGCGCACGGTGCCGCTGCGAATCGAATGCGGGCGAAGGCCCGAGACGCTGATTCCCGGTCCGTTTTGTACCACGAACGCGATCTCCTCCACCCCTTCCCGACCGTTATGGTCCTGGGCACGGATTACCATCGTATGCTTGCCATCGGACAAGCTCAGCGTGTCGAGCGCGATTTCGGTCGGCAGTTCGCGGTCGATGATCGGACGCGGGTCGTCGTCCAGATAGATCCTGACGTGAGGAGGCTCTGCGCCGCGTGAGCCTTCAGCGGTCATGTCGAAGCACCAGGCGTTTCGGGTGGCCCGGTTCCGTCTCGCCTGGGCGCATCAGCATCCAGAACATCGTCACAAAGCACGCCGCAGTAATCGCCCCGACAATCCCGATGATAAGCACATTGCCCCAGAACGGGCCGGTTAGATGATGATGCACGGGAACCTCGCCTCCTTGGTTGCTGTTTCGCCCGGGTTCATTGGGGCTTTGCCCGCTCGGCGGCGACTTGTGCCGGGCTTACGGGCTTGCCGTGGTTACCCCAAGAACTGCGCTCGTAATCGAGGATGGCGGCGACATCGGCATCGTTCAGCGTGGCCGCAAACGCAGGCATCACGCCGCCGTATGCCACGCCACCTATCGGCGTAGCCTGTAGGCCGTGCAAAACGACGTGAATGTGCTGAGCCGCATCCTCATCGTTCACGACGCCGTTTCCCTTGAGCGGTGGAAACGCGCCCGGCAGCCCCTCCCCGCTCGCCTGGTGGCATGCCGAGCAATTGGCGGTGTACAAACTTGAACCTTTGGCCGCATCGTACCCCCCGGCAACAGCGCCGACGGCGGGCTTCGAATCCGAACTGGGCGCCGCATTTGCGGTGCCTGCCATCGGGTGCTCGCCGCCCTCGGTCCCGTTCCACGGCAGCGGGCTGAATTCGAAGTGGTGGGCGCCGATGATGGGATAGAACAAAAGATTCGTCCAGAAAGCGAAGACACCCAGCGAGTAAGAGTAGATCGGCCGGTTGGGCAGTTTCGGCAAGGTGTAGTAGATGACGCCGAGCGAGAGCGGCGTGAACCACATGCCCACCGCGTTGTGCATGGTGAATCCCGATACCGCGACCTGACCCAGCCCGTGCTGGTACCACGGCAGGATGGCGACCACCGCGATAATGCAAGTCCAGAGCCTCCCGCCGACGATGTACCAGTTGGACAGGTAGATGTCCTTGCTGCTGCGGCGTGCGACTGTTGCGATGAGATTCCATCCGGTCACAACAAGCGCAGCCAGGAAAATCAAACGGACCCAGCTGGGCCATTCGCGGTACTCAAGATCGCCGTCGTTGTAGCCCAAGTCGAACGCGATCGTACCCGCCAGGGCGGCCGTGTTGAAGAGCGCAAGGCCGATCCACGCAAGCCCCGCGCTGTAGAGTCTCGCGCCGCTGCTGCGTGCGGCAACGTAATACCCCAATCCAACCAGGGCCATGCTCGCAAATCCGTAGAACGTCGCATTCGTATGGATAGGACGGAGCCGTCCGAAGGTGAGCCAGGCGCCCGCGCCGAATTCCGGCGCTCCGAACTTGAACGCCATCAATATCCCCACACCGGTGGCGAACAACAGCCAGAGCGCCGCGCTCGGCTGTCCAACTCACTCAGCTCAGAACGGCGAGATACCACGTCCGTCTGCATACCGCTGTCCTTTAGAAAGTGGCTCAGATGATCCCGTCGGGCTACGTTAGTACGTTGATCGTCCGGGCGACATTGGACGTTGGTATTGCGCTGGCGCCGCGGATGCGCCGACAGAACTCATTTGTGGGTCAAACCCTGACGCATATGTCCTTCGATTGGTGGGTCATACTCTGCCGTTTTTGGGAAATAGATTCTCGGTTCCCGCTCTACCAATCGGTGTCGGCGGCGCAATAATGTAGGGCATGCAGCCGCGAGCTTTGATATCGGTGGTCGATGACGATGTGTCGTCGCGCGAGTCGCTGCCGAATTTTCTGCAGGCGCTCGGGTTCGCTGCCGTCGTATTTTCATCGGCAGAGGAGTTTCTCGCGTCCGACGCGCTTGACGACACTCAGTGCTTGATATTGGACGTGTCGATGCCGGGCATGTCGGGACCGGAGCTGCAGCAGGAGCTGAGCCGTCGTGAGCTCGAGATTCCGATTATCTTCATAACGGGCCAGTTCGACCGAGAGCTTCGTGCGCATCTTCTCGCTCGAGGGGCTGTCGAGTGCTTGTTCAAGCCGTTCAGCGAGCACGAGATGCGCACAGCCCTAGATCGCGTGGTCGGCACGGCCTGAGACTTCCTCCGCTCGGATTCGTCAGGACCGAACACCAACGTGCAATGAACTCAAATCTCCCAACCGTCTCACGCGCCGGGCTCTGGCCGACAACTCGACGCTCGCGGTGAGTTACATATCGCTACGGAATGCTGCTATTCGGCGTCTCGACCGCGGTGATTTCGCGGTGATTCAACGAATGGTAGGCGCCAGGTATGCGGAGTTCAAGGCGTGACGGGCCGGATATCGGCTCTTCAACCTCTCAGCACTGTATGAGTCCGAAGACACCGAAGAGCTGCTTCCCATCGGTCCATACGCGCTCGGTTCGCCAGCCATACTGCCCCGCAAGCTTCGTGAAATCTGCAATACCGTATTTGCGAGAGCTTTCTGTGTGAATCGTCTCACCGGCGTAAAATTCGAATGCGCGGCCCGATACCGTCACTGTCTGATGCACGGTGCTCACCAAATGCATCTCGACGGCCGCCTCGGTCTCATTCCAGCGCGCACTATGCAGAAAGCGTTCAACGGCGAAATTGCCGGCGAGCTCCCGGTTGATGCGCGTCAACAAATTGAGATCGAAGCGCGCCGTCACGCCCGCCGAGTCGTCATAGGCTGGAATGAGAATGGCGGGGTCCTTGCACAAGTCCACTCCAATGAGAGCGCGGCCGCCGGCGCCCACGTGACTGCGGATTCGACGCAGAAATCTGGCAACCTCGTGCGTGTCTAGATTGCCGATGGTCGACCCCGGGAAGAAGGCGACTCGCCGCCCGGACGGTACCCAATCCGGCAGAGGGAAGTCGGAGGTAAAATCCGCCGTGATCGGGCGTGTCATGAGCCCGGGGAAGCGCTTTTGGAAGCGCGCGACCGTATGCTGCAGAAAATCACCGGCGATATCGATCGGCACGTACGACCGCGGATGTCGGAGCGCCTCGATCAGTAACTCGGTTTTTACGCCGGCCCCCGCGCCGTATTCCAACACGGTAACGTTCTCGCCGCAGAAGCCGGCAATTTCTCCGGAAAATTCGCGAAGAATCCCGGTCTCCGTGCGCGTCGGATAGTATTCCTTCAAGCGGGTGATCGCTTCAAAGAGCTCGCTGCCACTGTCATCGTATAGCCAGCGGCTCGGCAGCCGCTTTGGCGACTGCGCAAGACCCGAAAGAACGTCAGCACGAAAGGACTCGGCGGCTCGCAGAGGCCGTCCTGTCACACCCGGTCGTGATTCGTCATCCTCGGCCAATCGCACGCCCGCAAATTGCCAACGCATGGCCGGCGGAAAGAAATTTCGGTAACTCCGGCGGATATGACCGGGCGGAGTCACACAGGAGCCGCCGCGCAGGACGAATTGGCCGGACATGAATTTGCCGTTGTATTCACCCACCGCGCCCGCGGCTGGGCGAAAGCGGGGATACGGCAGAAACGCGCTCCGGGTCCATTCCCACACATCGCCGAACAGTTGCCGCAGTACCTCGGCGGCGGCGCTCGCAGGCCGCGGACGCAAGTAACCGGAGTCGAGGAAATTGCCCGTCAGCGGGACCCCGCGCGCCGCGTTTTCCCACTCCATTTCCGTCGGCAAACGCCGCTGCGACCACG
>Ga0302324_100019555_pt1 | contig 13292 bp, 12 predicted proteins | sample Palsa_T0_1_FD_201949 | JGI IMG/M metagenome (GOLD analysis project Ga0302324, IMG submission 201949) | Peat permafrost microbial communities from Stordalen Mire near Abisko, Sweden - Palsa_T0_1 | ecosystem: Environmental > Terrestrial > Soil > Palsa > Peat permafrost | place: Sweden: Abisko...
AACTTCCGCACCCCCGCGCGCGTCCGCATCCTGCCGAGCATCCGCACCCCCGTGCGCGTCCGCATCCTGCCGAGCATCCGCACCCCCGTGCGCGTCCGCATCACCTGCCACGGCCGAACTTCCATGATAGATCATGCGTTACCTCTTATATACGATTCGTATATAAGATCGTGCTCTTCGGGAGCTTAATGATCTATAGCTCTGAATTGACGGGATTCCCGCGGCCCGCTCAGGGTCATGAGTCGTGGCTGTCGCCGCCCGGCCGGTGAGATGATCGCCAGGGCGGACTGATCACCGGACTCCGCGGGAGGCGAGACCATGAGAGCTGCGCTCTACGACCGCTACGGCCCGGCTGGCAAGGTGCTGCGGGTCGAGGAGATCGAGCCGCCGGAGCCGGGCCCGGGCGAGGTGCGGGTGAGGGTCAAGTTCTCCGGCATCAACCCGACGGACTGGAAGTCCCGGGCCGGCGCCACGCCCCGTCCGATCGACGGGTTCCAGATCCCGCATCATGACGGCGCGGGCGTGATCGACAAGGTAGGCCAGGGCGTCGATCCGGGCCGGCGCGGCGAGCGCGTCTGGCTCTGGCTCGCCGCGGCCGGCCGGCGCTGGGGGACTGCCGCTCAGTGGTCCGTCGTGCCGGAGCGCCAGGCCGTCAGGCTGCCCGACGGTGTATCGCTCGAGCTCGGCGCGAGCCTCGGCGTGCCGGCCATGACGGCGCACCGCTGCCTGTTCGCCGACGGGCCGCTGGACGGCAAGACGGTCCTCGTCGCGGGCGGCGCCGGCGCGGTCGGCCACTTTGCCATCGAGCTGGCCAAGCACGGCGGCGCGAAGGTGATCACGACGGTCAGCGGCCCGCGGAAGGCCGAGCTTGCCGCGAGCGCGGGCGCCGACCACGTCGTCAACTACACCGATGCCGATGCCGCGGACCAGATCCGCTCGCTCGGGCCGGCCGTCGACCGGGTCATCGAGCTCGCGCTCGGCGCGAACCTGCAGCTCGACCTGGCCGTCATCAGGCCGCACGCGCACATCGTCAGCTACGCCGCTGAGCCAGCCGATCCCGCGCTGCCGGTCCGGGCCTGCATGACGGCCAACCTGACGCTCAGTTTCGTGCTGCTGTACGGGATCCCGCGGGCCGCTCTCGACCAGGCCGCGCTCGACATCACCACGGCGCTTTCTGACGCCGCGCTCACCGAGCTGCCGGTCACCCGGTTCCCGCTGGACGACATCGCCGCCGCGCAGGAGGCCGTCGAGGCCGGGGCGGTCGGCAAGGTCCTCATCGAGCTGGCGTAGCACGACGTGCTGGCGTAGCAGGACGTGCTGGCGCAGCACCCTGGTCGCCTGCCTGTTCACTTTCAGTGATGGTCCGTACACTAAGAGCATGCGGCTGATGGCCGTCTCGGGGCTCGCTGCACCGGTTTGCGCTGGGGCAGCACGTTTCGCCAGGCAGCACAGTTCAGGGAGGCCCCGCATGACCGTCAACAGCTTCGTCTCGGACTACGCGCTGACTTTGATCGGGACCCCGTACCGGTACGGCGGCTACCGTCAGTCCACCGGCTGGGACTGCTCCGGGTGCGTGAACAACATCCTGGGCCTCCGCTTCGGGCTGCTGCTGCCCGAGATGGGAGAGACCCCGTACACCGGCAAGGACCACGGTCCATCGGCCGGACAGTACCGGTACTGGCGCTTTGCCGAGACCGTCGAGCTAAGCGCGGTGACAGCCGGGGACCTGCTCGTCTGGAAGTCCCACGTCGGCGTCGCCCTCGACAGCATGTACATGCTCTCGGCCCTGGACGTGCAGTACGGGACCACGGTCACGCCGATCGACGGATTCGGCCCGCCGGGCGAGACGCTGACCTGCCGGCACATCATCGCCTCGGTGTGACGCCGGCGGATCACGGCCGCGGGCTGCGGCAGGCCGGCATCCTGGCTCGTCAGCCGGCGTGCTTCTTCAGGTAGTCCAGGTAGAGCGGGCGCAGCGAGTCGGCGACGTCGTCATCGCCGGAGTCCAGCGCGTCAGAGATCAGCGACGATATCTTCACCGCGTCGGCGCGCGCGTTGTCCGGGTGCCCGGCGGCCGCCTCGCCTGCCGGGATCTCCCTCAGCAGCTGCCAGAGGAAACCGACGTCGAGATGGCGCACCGCCCTGCGCACGGCGCGGTCGTGCAGCTCATGGGAGTCCAGCGCGTCCAGGTCGTCCAGCTCCGTCATGCGACGAACCCTACCGCCGCGGCGGGCGCCGCCGACGCACCACCGTCGGCTAGTGACCGCCAACCCAGAAGATCTACGGAATAACGAGCATCGCGGCCGACTGCCGTAGCCAGGCCGGCGATCGCGACCCGCCGCACTGCCAGGACGTCGTCGTAGTCTTCGTCAGCGGGTTGCGGCTCAGGACACCGGCAGCGACGGGCCGCGGGGGTGATCGGCCGCGGCCACGAGCGCCGCGCTGATCTCGCCTAGCTGCTCAAGCTGCCGGGGCGTGAGCACGTCGATCAGCGACCGCCGGACCTGGGCGACGTGCCCGGGGGCTGCGGCTGCGAGCGCGGCGAAGCCCTCGTCGGTGAGTTCCGCGACCTGGCCGCGGCGGTCCGAAGGGCAGTTCACCCGGCGGATCCAGCCGCGTTCCTCCAGCCGCGCGACGGCGTGCGACACCCGGCTCTTGCTGGACGTCGACGCCTCGGCGAGCTGGCTCATCCGCAGCGCCCTGCCCGGTGCCTCGGAGAGGCGTACCATAATCTCGTAGTAACCGTGCGGGAACCCAGCGCAGTGCTGGAGCTGTCCTTCGACCGCGCTGAAAACAGCCTGGGAGGCGGTGATGAACTCCCGCCAGGTCTGCTGTTCGGTGGCGGTCAGCCACCGGGTCCCTGAGGTCACGGTGTCAGGATACCCGAGATGGTTGAGCGTTTGACAAACTCTGCCGGACGTGATACTGCTTGAGAGTTCAACCACCTGGCCAGTAGCAAGAACCACCTAGCCACAACAATCGGGAGTACTCCATGACCGAAGCCACTACGCAGACCAGCATTCCCGGCTATGTCGCCGGCACCTGGGACATCGACCCGGTGCACTCCGAGGTTGGCTTCTCGGTCCGGCACATGATGGTCAGCAAGGTCCGCGGCAGGTTCAACACCTTCTCCGGCAAGGTCGTCACCGGCAAGGATCCGCTGTCGTCATCGGTGACCGCAGAGATCGAGCTGGCTTCGATCATCACCGGCAGCGAGCAGCGTGACGAGCACATCCGGTCGGCCGACTTCTTCGAGGTCGAGAAGTACCCGACGATGACCTACCGCTCGACCGGAGTCCGCCAGGACGGCGACGACTACGTGATCGACGGCGAGCTGACGCTCAAGGGCGTGACCAAGAGCATTCCGCTGAAGCTGGAGCTGAACGGCTTCGGCCCGGACCCCTACGGCGGCACCCGCGCAGGCTTCACCGCGACTGGTGAGCTCAACCGGCGCGACTTCAACGTCAGCTTCAGCGCCCCGATGCAGAACGGCGGCGCCGTGGTGTCGGACAAGATCAGTCTGCACCTCGAGATCGAGGCCGTTCTCGCGGCTGACGCCGCGGCCTGACGGCGAGCCGGAGCCCTGGCCGCCTGCGCGCAGTTGCCGCAGCCGGCCGGGGCTTTCAGCTTCCCGGCGGCCAGCTTCCCGGCGGCCAGCTTCCCGGCGGCCAGCACTGGACGAATGGTCAGCGCTGGACGAACCTGCGTCCGTCCATGGTCCACCAGCGATCACAGTCCGTGCAGCCCAGGAGGTCCCCGGACGCCCCTGAGTTCGCCCCGACCGTTCCGCCGCAGCGGCAGCGGTCCCCGGCCGCGACTCTCCGCAGCACGATTCTGCGCAGGAATAACCCCGGCGGCCCGTCCACCGGCCGCGTCTCGTGGCGCACGAACATGGCGCCCGCGACGGCGAAGGCCACCAGCACCGCGAAGGCCGCCGTCAGCACGTATCCCACTGTGCGCCTCCCGGTTTACTGCTGGTAGGTCTGCAGGAACGCGGCGAGCCGGTCGACGGCGTCGTCGAGCACGTCCACGGCGGCGAGGAACACCAGCCTCAGGTGGTCGGCCGTCGGCAGGTTGAAGCCGGTGCCGTGGGTGAGCAGCAGGTGCTGCTGTTCCAGCAGGTCGATGACCATCTGCTCGTCGTCGGCGATCTTGTGCACCTCGGGGTCGAGGCGCGGGAACAAGTAGAGGGCGCCGAGCGGCTTGACGCAGTCAACCCCCGGGATCTCGTTTATCTTCTGCCAGGCGTGGTCGCGCTGCTCGCGCAGCCGCCCGCCCGGCTGCAGCAGGTGCGCGATGCTCTGCCCGCGGTCGCCGAGCGCCGTCTGGATGGCGTACTGGGCCGGCACGTTCGGGCACATCCGCATGTTGGCCAGCAGTTCGAGCCCTTCGAGGTATTCGGCCGCGTCCTGCTGGGGCCCGGAGACGACCAGCCAGCCCGAGCGGAAGCCCGCCAGCCGGTAGGTCTTCGACAGCCCGCACATCGTCAGCACCAGCAGGTCGGGGGCAAGCGCCGCGGCGCACTCGTGCACCGCGTCCTCGTACAGGATCCGGTCGTAGATCTCGTCGGACAGCACCAGCAGCCCGTGACGGCGGGCCAGCTCAAGCAGGCCGAGCAGGGTGTCGCGCGAGTACACGGCGCCGGTCGGGTTGTTCGGGTTGATGATCACCAGCGCCCGGGTCTTCTCGGTGATCTGCGCGGCGACGTGCTCGAGATCGGGTGCCCAGCCGGCCTCCTCGTCGCAGCGGTAGTGCACGGCGTGGCCGCCGCAGAGGCTGACCGCCCCGGTCCACAGCGGATAGTCCGGGCTGGGGATGAGCACCTCGTCGCCGGGGTCGAGCAGTGCCTGCAGCGCCATCACGATGAGTTCCGACACGCCGTTGCCGAGGAACACGGCGTCCGGGCTGACCCCGGGTACCCCGCGGCTCTCGTACGACTGGGCGACCGCCAGCCGGGCCGGGTGGATGCCCCGGGCGTCGCTGTAGCCCTGCGCGTTGCCGATGTTCTGCACGACGTCGCGGAGTACCGCGTCCGGAGCGTCGATCCCGAAGGCGGCCGGGTTGCCGAGGTTGAGCTTGAGTATGTGGTGCCCGGCGGCCTCCAGCTGCCTGGCGCGGCGCAGCACCGGTCCCCGGATGTCGTACCGGACGTTCTGCAGCCTGCTGGCCTGGGACACCATGCGGTCCGCGCCTCCTCGTTCAAGTGGCCTGTCGTGCCCGAAAAGGGCCTATCGTGCCCGAAGAGGGCGCGGTCGCGCTCGGAATTAACGCCCGGCCCGCAGTTTACCCGCCCTGCGCCGCGGCCCACCGCGTCCTGCCACTTCGGCCAGCCGAGATGTCCTGCCACTTCGGCCAGCTGAGATGTAGGGTCAAACGCAACGATAGGGGACAGCGTGTTCACCTTCCCGAAGCGTCTGCTGGTCGCAGCTTGCTGCGCCGCCCTGGCTGCCTCGTCGCTGTTCGCCTCGGCCTCGGCCGCCTCCGCCGCCAGCTCCGCCGCCTCTGCCGCCAGCTCCAGCGCCTCCGCCGCAGCCGTCCCTGCCGCGGCCGGGGCCCAGACGGTCGCCGGGACCAGCGGCCTCAACCAGGTGGCGTGCCCGTCGGCGACCGTGTGCCTGGGCGTCGGGGTGACCGCAAGCGGCACGCAGGGCGTCGCGGTTCTCCTCGCTCCATCGACAGGGAAGGTGGCGAGCGGCCAGAGCGCCCAGACCATCGCCGGAACCGCCGCTCTCGTCGGCGTGGCCTGCCCGTCGGCCACTCTCTGCGTGGCGGTGGGAAGCAATTCCTCGGGCGCCGGGGTGGCGGTACCGCTGAACCCCGCGACCGGGGCGGTGGCCAGCGGCCAGAGCGCCCAGGCCATCGCCGGGACGGCGACCCTTGAGGGCGTGGCGTGCCCGTCGGCGTCCGCCTGCGTGGCCGCGGGATTCAACGCCAGCAACGTCGGGGTGGTGGTGCCCCTTGACGCTTCGACGGGGCAGGTCGCCAGCGGCCAGAGCGCCCAGGCCCTCGCCGGGACCGAGTTCCTCTACGACGTGGGCTGCCCGTCGGCCACTCTCTGCGTGGCGGTGGGAAGCAATTCCTCCGGCGCCGGGGTGGCGGTACCGCTGAACCCCGCGACCGGGGCGGTGGCCAGCGGCCAGAGCGTTCAGGCCATCGCCGGGACGGAGATCGTCATCGGCGTGGCCTGCCCGTCGGCGGCCCTCTGCCTGGGCGTGGGAGTCGACGACGCGGACAACGGCGTGTCCGTGCCGCTCGCGGCCTCGACCGGGGCGGTGGCCGCCGGCCAGAGCGTCCAGGGTCTCTCCGAGCCGGAGCTCTACGGGGTGGCCTGCCCGTCGGCCGGCCTCTGCGAGGCCATCGGCGGCAGCGACGTTACCGGCGTGGCCGTGCCGCTGGCCCCCTCGACCGGGGCGGTCGCCAGCGGCCAGGGCGGCCAGGACGTCTCGGCGACGGCGCTCTACGGCCTGGCGTGCTCGTCGGTCACCCTCTGCCTGGGCGTAGGAGGAGAGGACACCGGCGGCGTGACGGCGGCCGTCACCGTGACCGAGACGGTCACGGGGACCACGGAACTCTACGGGGTGGCCTGCCCGACGACCTCGGCCTGCCTGGCGGTGGGCGACGTCGCCGACGAGTCGGCGGGCGTGGCGGTGCCGCTGAACCCGGCGAACGCGGAGGTGCCGAGCGGCAGCGCCGTGCAGGCCGTAGCGGGGACCGAGAACCTCGGCGCCGTGGCCTGCCCGTCCGCCACCTTGTGCATCGGCGTGGGGGGCACCGGCTCGGCGGGCGCGGCCGTGCCGCTGGCCCCGTCGACCGGGCTCGTCGCAAGCGGGCAGAGCGCGCAGGCCATCTCGGGGACCGGATTCATCGAAGACGTGGCCTGCGTGTCGGTCACGCTGTGCCTGGCCGTGGGCAACGACGGCTCGGGATCGGGCGCGGCGGTGCCGATCGACCCGGCGACCGGGAAGATCGCCAGCGGCCAGAGCGTCCAGGACATGGGCGGCTTCCGCAGCATCTTCGGCGTGGCCTGCCCGTCAAGCACGCTGTGCGTGGGCGTGGGATTCAACCCCTCGGCCGGCGGAGTGGCGGTGCCGCTCGACCCGGCCACCGGGCAGGTCGTCACCGGCCAGGCCGTCCAGACCGTCATCCCTGGAAACGGATCCCTGGTCGCCGTGACCTGCCCCTCGGCCACGCTCTGCCTCGGCGTGGGAGACGACGGCACGACCGAGGGCGCGGCGGCGCCGATCGACCCCTCGACCGGAGCGCTCGCCAGCGGCCAGAGCGTCCAGGACATAGCGGGGACCCAGGTGCTCTACGGCGCGGGCTGCCGGTCGGCCACCAGATGCCTGGCCGCGGGGAGCAACGCCTCGACGGTCGGCACGACCGTGTCCCTCGACCCGTCCACCGGTGAGGTCGCCAGCGGCCAGAGCGCCCAGACCATCACCGGGACCGGGACGCTTCGCGGCGTGGCCTGCTCCTCGGTGGTGCTGTGCCTGGTGGTCGGCCAGGGCAGCGCCAGCGACGGCGTTGCCGTCCAGCTGCCGGTCCCGAAGGCCATCGCCGGCTCGAGCGTCTTGTACGGCGCGGCCTGCCCGTCCGGGACCCTCTGTGACGTGGTCGGGCAGAACGCCTCCCCCGAGGGCGTGGCCGCGCCGCTGAACCCGCTGACCGGCGCGTTCCCGAGCGGCGGGAGCCTGCGGAAGATCTCCGGGACCGGCTCGCTCTCGGCGGTGGCATGCCCGTCCGCCACCCTGTGCCTCGCCGTCGGACGCGACGGTCCCGACGTCGGAGTCGCGGTGCGGCTTGACGCGGCGACGGGCGCCGTGGCGAGCGGCGAGAGCGTACAGCACATCAACGGAACGGCCGAGCTCAACGGGGTGGCCTGCACCTCGGCTTCCGCCTGCGTCGCCGTGGGGTTCAACGCCGGCGGGGTGGGCGTGGCGGTGCCGCTCAGCGCCACGACCGGAAAGATCGCCTCCGGCCAGAGCGCCAAGGCCATCACCGGGACCGCGGGCCTGGACGGCGTCGCCTGCGTCTCGTCCGCGCTGTGCCTTGCGGTCGGCAGCAACGACACGCCGGAGGGCGTGTCGGTGCCCGTCGACCCGGCGACGGGCGCCGTGCCGAGCGGCCAGAGCGTCCAGGTCATCTCGGGCACCTACCAGCTCAACGGCGTGTCCTGCGTCTCGGCGACCGGCTGCCTGGCCGTGGGCTACCACGGCGCGACCGGGCCCGGCCAGGCCGTGCCGCTGGACGCCGCGACGGGCGCGATCGCGGCCGGCCAGAGCGTCCAGGACATCACCGGCACCTTCGAGCTCATCGGGGTGGCCTGCCCGCAGGCTGCCCAGTGCGTGAGCGCGGGAGACACCGACAGCGGGGGAGCGGCGGCCCCGCTCGACTCGGCGACCGGAGCGGTACCAGCCGGGCAGAGCGTCCAGGACATCACGGTAGCCGGGCTGCTCTCCGGCGTCGCCTGCCCTTCGGCCGCGCTGTGCTTCGTTGCCGGGGTCAACGGCTCCGCGGGGGGCACGGTCGCGGACGTCGGGGTGCCCAGCACCGCCGTCCCGGCCCCGGCCGTGACCGCGGTCTCGCCGGCCACCGGCCCGACCTCGGGTGGCACGACGGTGACGATCAGCGGCACCGGCTTCACCGGGACCACCCAGGTGACCTTCGGCAGTGCCGCCGGGAGCAGCCTCGACGTGATCTCCTCCACCACGCTCACCGTCACCTCGCCCGCGCACGGCGCCGGGAAGGTCAACGTCAAGGTCACCACCACGGCGGGGACCAGCCCTGCCGTGACCGGCGACAAATACAAATACACATAGAGCGCTGAAGGAGTGCGCCAATGTCGGGTAGTACTTCACGCGCCGGGGCGGCGAGCACGCCGGGCCGCGTGCTGGTACGGATGTCCCTGGTCACCGGGCTCGCTCTGCAGCTGGCGGTCGGCGGGACCCTGCTGATAGCCGCCGGGAGCGCGCCGGCGGCCGGCGGGAGCGTGCTGGCGGCCCTGAAAGCGGTCAAGGTCGGCACGCCGAAGGAGAGCGGGGCGCCGGCCGTGGCCGTGGACGCCGCCGGGAACGCCATCGTTGCCTGGGCGGACACCGCAGACCTGCACGGGGCGAGCAACTTCGTGCAGTACTGCGTGCTGCCTGTCGGCGCTAGCGCCTGCACGCACTCCGGGAGCCTGACGCCTGCTGATTCGGCGACCGCGATCGACGACGTCCAGGTGCTGGACGACGGCGGCACGCTGGTGATCCTCGCGGACGTCTACGGCACCGCCGGTCCCAGCGCCGAGGACTACCAGCCCGAACAGGAGTGGCAGTCCACCGACGACGGCGCGGCGTTCTCGATCGTCGACGGCGGGCTCTCGGTGTCCAGCGGGATCATCGACGCCGACACCGGCCCGCTCGGCGCAGTGATCACGCCAGGAACGAACGTGCTGGGCTACGGCTGGGAGACCGCCGACGGACCCCCCACGTTCAACGAGTTCCCGCTCACCTCACCTCCCGAGTGCTCGCTGGAGGGGTGCGCGGCGGGCTACGCCACGCTGGAACCCGCGTCGAACCCCGACCAGATCGGCAACGGCGGCGGCCAGTTCGCCGCTCAGTCCGGCAGCGACAGCGGCGTGCTGGGGGTCTTCGCCACCGACGACACCACCGGGCCCTTCGCGTGCTCGGGCGCGAAGACGGTGCCGCTCGGCACCGCCTTCGCCTACGCCAGCGGGGCGCAGAGCGCCACCAACAACTACAACGCCTCGCCCGGCTCGGCGCACAGCGCCTGGAAGGTCGGGGCCACCCAGGCCGACTGCAACGTCGAGTACCCCGCCGTCGGCGGCGGGCCTAGCGGGTTCGGCGTGCTGGAGGACAACGAGCTGGCGGGGACCACCGTCTACCATCCCTTCGACCAGGCGTCGCAGGCATTCGATACGCCGAAGGTGAAGGTCGCCGGAAACACCATGGTGGACCCGGCCGTCTCCCAGGACGGCGCCGGCGGCGTCTACGCCACCTATCTCAACGACGGCAACGACGCGATCAGCCTGTCCTACAGCTACAACGGGGGCACCACCTGGAGCGGCCCGGCGACGCTGGACGCCAACACCGACCTGGGCGCGGACGACGTGACCAGCTCGGTCAACGCCGCCGGTCAGGGCTGGGCGGCGTGGACCGACGGCGGCTCGGTCTACGCCGAGTCGTTCACCGCGCAGAACTCGGTCCCGCCGCCGGCCCACACCACGGTCAGCACCTCGCAGGCTTCCGGCACGACGACGGGTACGTCCATCACGATCCCGGCCGGCACGGTCGGCGAGACGGACACGGCCACGATCCATGGCGCCAACTCCGCCGGTGCGACAGGGACGGTCACGTACCGGCTGTACGACAAGAGTTCCTGCGTGACGTCCAGCCAGGTGGTCGACGGCACGAAAGCGGTGTCTGGCGGCCAGGCTGCCCCGCTCCCTGTCACGACGGCGCTGGTCAAGGGAAAGTACTACTGGGTAGCGAGCTACAGCGGGAACCCCGGCACCACCCACGGCGTGAAGGGCAACGACCCCAGCGTCAGCGCGTGCGGCTCGGAGGTCCTCACGGTCAAATAGCCGGCCACGACAATGCGGCCACGACAATAATGGCACCCATGCGAGACGTGCCGTGGTGGGGCGTGGCGTCGTCGGCCGCCGCCCCGGTGCTGATGATCGGCGGGTGGACGGTTGCCGCCGCGCTGCAGCCGGGTTCCTTCGATCAGGTGACCGGCACCATCAGTGCCCTCGCCGGGCACGGCGCCGCCGACCGGTGGGTGATGACGCTGGCCCTGGCGGGCGTCGGAGCCTGCCACGTCAGCACGGGACTGGCGCTGCGGCCGGCCGCAGCGCCGGGGCGGCTGTTCCTGATGGCGGGCGGCGTCGCCACCTTGCTGGTCGCGGCCAGCCCGCTGCCGGCCGGGGGAGGAGGCTCGGTCCGGCACACCCTGGCAGCTGCCGCGGGATTTATAACGCTGGCAACCTGGCCCGTCCTCAGCGCGAGGCGGGAGCCCGCGGTGCCGCGGTCACTGCGCCCCGCAGGGTCCGCGGCCGCCGCCGCGGCCCTGGCCGCGCTGCTCGTGTGGTTCGGCGCAGAGCTGAACCTGGGCGGCGGCCAGGTCGGCCTGTCGGAGCGGGCGCTGGCCGGGGCGGAGTCGCTGTGGCCGCTCGCCGTGGTACTGACGTGCCGGTCTTTCAGGCCTGGTGGATACGCCGGCCGGTGACGCGGGTGGTGATGATGCGGATGAAGTGGTCCCTGTCGCCGCCGGCCCAGGGTTTGACGCCCGTCGCGAGCAGCTCGGCGTGCTCGCGTTCGGAGTCCACGTGGTGCGCGGCGCCGTGGATGAGAACGCTCCATCCCTCCCGCGCCTCCCGGTCGATCTCGTCGACCTCGAAGGCCACCTGGTACTCCGCGCCGGCTATCCCGGTGCGGAGGTCCTCGTCCGTGCGGCCGTCCAGGGTGGTGCGGAACACGACGTTCCCGTCCTGCAGCACGTAGTTGACCGGCAGCACGGTCAGGCCGAACCGGCCGGTGTACACGAGCCGGCCGAGTTCCCCGGACGCGACCAGCCGCAGGCACTCGGCCTCGTCCAGCACTTCCGGCACCGGCCTGCCGGTCGCCTGGTCACGTCCTGGCCCGGGACGAGCCGGGGTGCCCTGTGCCTTGCCGGTAGCAGAATCAGACATGTGCGGTCCTGTTCAGGTGGTGCGGGAGGACGTCCGTCAACGTCAACGACCTTAGCCCAGCCGCCGTCACCGGCTCGGCTGCCGTGGCGCCACTATCGTGTCCGGCAGGCGGCAAGCGCCCGCCGCGGCCGCGCCGCAGCGCCCGGCCGACCCGCTGGCCGCGGCGGCGGCCCGATCACGACGGCGAGGTCCGAGGTGGACGTGCAGCGCTGGCTGGGCCGCGGCGTGGCGGCGATAGGCGACTGGCAGGACTCGTTCGCGCCGTTCGAGCGCGACCCGTCGCTGCAGGTGAGCGACGAGCGGATGGCCAGTGTCTTCGCGGACTTCACGCAGCGGCTGCGGGACAACTACCCGTTCTTCCATCCGTGCTACGCGGGCCAGATGCTCAAGCCGCCGCACCCTGCGGCCGTGGTCGGCTATCTCACCGCGATGCTGGTCAACCCGAACAACCACGCGCTCGACGGCGGCCCGGCCACCGCCCGGATGGAGAAGGAGGTGGTGGCGCAGCTGGCCGCGATGTTCGGCCTCGGCACGCACCTCGGTCATCTCACCACCAGCGGCACGATCGCCAACCTGGAGGCCCTCTACGTGGCCAGGGAGCTGCACCCGGGCCGCGGCGTCGCCTACAGCGAGCAGGCGCACTACACGCACGGCCGGATGTGCGGAGTGCTCGGCGTCGACGGGATCGGCGTCCGGGCCGACGGCGCGGGCGGGCTGGACCTGGCCGCGCTCGACGACCTGCTCGCGGCCGGACGGGTCGGGACGGTGGTCGCGACGGCGGGGACCACCGGCCTCGGCGCGATCGATCCCGTGCACGAGGTGCTCGCCGTCGCCCGCAGGCACGGGGTCCGCGTGCACGTCGACGCGGCCTACGGTGGTTTCTTCACCCTGCTGGCCGGCGGCGAGGGCCGGGCCGCGCTGGACGCGGCGCCGTGGCGGGCCATCTCCGAGTGCGACTCCGTGGTGGTCGACCCGCACAAGCACGGCCTGCAGCCGTACGGGTGCGGGGCGGTGCTGTTCCGGGATCCGGACGTCGGGCGCTTCTACCGGCACGACTCGCCGTACACCTACTTCACCTCCGATGAGCTGCACCTCGGCGAGATCAGCCTGGAGTGCTCCAGGGCAGGGGCGGCGGCCGCCGCGCTGTGGCTGACGTTCCAGCTGCTGCCGCCCACGCCGGACGGGCTCGGCCGGGTCCTTGCGGCCTGCCGGCGGGCCGCGCTGGACTGGGCCGGGCTGATCGAAGGCTCTGGCGCTCTGGTGCTGTTCCAGCCCCCGGAGCTCGACATCGTCAGCTACTTCCCGGCCACCAGCCCGCTCAGCCTGTCGGCGATCGACGATGCCGCCGCCAGGATGCTGGCGGGCGGCATGGCGGACCGGGCCGACCCGGTGTTCCTCAGCACCCTGCAGGTCCCGGCAAGCGCGTTCGCCCGCCGCCACGCCGGCATCGCGGCGGACCGCGACGGGGCACGGATACTGCGCAGCGTCCTGATGAAGCCCGAGGCGCAGAGCCACGTGGCGCAGCTGCACGCGCGGGTCGAGCGGCTGGCCGCGGGGTGAGGGGTAGTCGCCGGCCGAGGGTGACGGCCATTGCACGCGC